>Ga0335069_10002929_pt1 | contig 26015 bp, 16 predicted proteins | sample Lox_Sample_11_FD_206714 | JGI IMG/M metagenome (GOLD analysis project Ga0335069, IMG submission 206714) | Soil microbial communities from Loxahatchee National Wildlife Refuge, Florida, United States - Lox_Sample_1.1 | ecosystem: Environmental > Terrestrial > Soil > Wetlands | place: USA...
CGATCACCCATCAGTTGTCGTGTCGTACTTCTCCCGTACCCCACAAAATCTGAAAGATACAGGCCCGGAGCAGAAGCTCGAGAACCTTGGGTTCGAAGTTTTGAAGGTTCCGCTGGGCCCGTAGCTCGTAGTCGTCCTACTCTCCTTCTACGAACCCCGCCTCGGGTGGTGGCAGCGTGTCGTCGGGGCGCGCCCAGAACACGTACAACGCGGGCAGCAGAATGATGCTGATGAACAACTCCACGATCAGCCCGCCGACGATCACGATCGCGAACGGCCGCTGCGAGTCGGAGCCGATATCGTGTGAGAGCGCTGCCGGCAGTAGGCCGAGCGTCGCGACCAGCATGGTCATCATGATGGGGCGCAAGCGCAGCGAGGCGCCTTCCTTTGCCGCATCAACTACCGAACGGCCGCGCACGCGCAGCTGGTTGATGTACTCGACCATGATCACGCCAATTTCCACCGAGACGCCGATCAGCGCCAGGAATCCCAAGCCAGACGAAACGCTGAAGTGGGTCCCGGTCAGCAGCAGGCTGAACAATCCGCCGAGCGGCGACAACGCAACGACAGCGAGGATCAGCCCGACCCATTTCCACGAGTGGAAGGCCGAGTAAAGGATGCCGGCCATCAGCAGCAGTGTGACCGGCACGATAAACGCGAGCCGCTTGTTAGCGCGTTGCTGGCTTTCGTACTCGCCGGTCCAGTCGAGGTGGTAGCCCTCGGGCAGCTTTACTTTGTTGTGCACTTCTTCAATCGCTTGCCGCACCGTGCTGCCGAGATCGCGGCCGCGCACGCTGTACTTGATGGCGATGTAGCGCGAGTTGCCTTCGCGGTAAATCGTCGACGCGCCGTCTTCGAGCTTGACTTCGCTGACCTGCCCAAGCGCCACCCGTTCCCCCGAAGGCGCGAGCAGGCGGATGTTCTCGATGTCTTCAACGGTCTTGCGATACTGCGGCTGGTAACGCACCGTCAAGTCGTAACGCTGCTCGCCGATTAGAATCTGGCTGACCGCCTTGCCGCCGACCGCGGTCTCGATCGCGTCCTGGATGTCGGCGACGTTGATGCCGAAACGATCGGCCGCCGCGCGGTCCACCATCAGGTTTACGTTCGGCTGGCCGCGCACCTGGAACGTGCCCAGGTCCGCGACGCCCGGAATCTTCGCCATGACGCCTTGGATTTCGTCCGCTTTCTGTTCGAGTTCTTTCAAATCGCTGCCGAAAAGCTTGACCGCGAGTTCACCCTTCACGCCGCTGACCGCTTCTTCCACGTTGTCGGAGATGGGCTGCGAAAAATTCCAGTCGACGCCCTGCAGCGTGCTGAGCTGCTTATCCATGGCGGCGATCAGGTCATCTTTCTTCTTGTACTGCGTCTCCCAGCGATTTCGCGGCAGCAGATCGACGAAGAACTCGGTGTTGTAGAAGCCGCTGGCATCGCTGCCATCGTCGGGGCGCCCCACCTGGCTCACAACCTGGGTTACCTCAGGGAAGCTGGCCAGAATGCGGCGCGCCTTGCGCGAGAGTTCGAGGCCGGCGGTTGGTCCGGTGCTGGGCGCGAGCGTGCCGCGCACCCAAATGGCGCCTTCATCCAGGTGAGGCAGAAATTCCGATCCCACCACGCCGCTGAAGGCAAGAAACAGCATGACCGCGGCGGCCGCCAGGCCGAGGCCGAGCGTGATGCGCAGGTGTTCAAAGGCCCAGTCCAGCGTCGCACGGTAGCGCCGGTTCAGCCATTGCAGCAGCGGGTTCTTCCACTCCTTGATGGAGCCGCGGAAGATCATGCTGCACAGCACGGGCGCAATCACCAGCGCAAATAGCAGCGCGCCGATCAGCGCGAAGGCGACCGTCCACGCCATCGGGCGGAATAAACGCCCTTCCACGCGCTGCAGGGTGAAGATCGGCAGGTACGAAACAATGATGATGATACGGGCGAAGAACACCGGCTTCTGCACTTCGTGGGCGGCGATTCCGATGGTTTCGAGCAACGAAGTGCGGCGCCCCGCGAATTCCATATGGCGCAGGATGTTTTCAACCATCACCACCGAGCCGTCGACCACCATCCCAAAGTCAAGAGCGCCCAGCGAAAGCAAGTTTGCCGGAATGTGGTTGAGGTCGAGCAGGATCGCTGCAAACAACAGAGAGAAGGGAATCGTGATGGTGACGATGAGCGCGCTGCGCGCGTTCCCGAGAAACAGAAACAGAATCAGCGTGACCAGCAGAACGCCATCGGTCAGGTTGCGCAGCACGGTGTGCGTCGTGTAGTGGACGAGGTCGCTGCGGTCCAGGTGCGGCACCAGCTTCACGCCTTGCGGAAGAATGCCGTTGTTGAGCTGCGCGATCTTGGCGTGCAGGGCGTTCAGCGTGGCATCGGCCTCGGCGCCTTTGCGCAAGAGCACTATGCCTTCCACCACGTCGTCATCGTCGATGACCGTCCCGTCTTCCTTGCGAATGCTCTTGCCCAGCTGGCCGAGCCGGACCTTCGGAGCCTGTACGACGGTGGCAAGGTCGCGCACTCGCACCGGGATTCCGTTCACCACTTTCACCACGGTCGCGCCGACGTCGTTGGTATTCGACATCAGGCCGACCGCGCGCACGTTCAGCGCCTGCTGCCCGCGTTCGATGAATCCGCCGCCCGCGTTGGTGTTATTGGCGGCGAGGGCCGCTTCGACCTGCGCAAGCGACAGGCCGTACGAAACCAGCTTCCCGGGATCGATCTGCACCTGGTACTCGCGCGTGGGCCCGCCAAAGATGTTGATCTCCACCACGTTGGGCACGGACTTGAGCTGGTTGCGCACCACCCAATCGTTCAGCGACTTCAACTCCATCACGTCATACTTCGGGTTCGTGCTCTGGAGGGTATAGAACATGATCTGCCCGGTCGGGCTGTAGTCCGGGCCGATGCCGGGATTCACGTTCGGCGGCAACGTGGCCTGCTGCAACCGGTCGAGCACCTCCTGGCGGGCGGCGAAGGTGGTGGTGTCGTCGTCGTAGATGATGGTGATCATCGACAAGCCCGCGAGCGATACGGAGCGCAAGTGCGTCATGTGGGCCACGCCGTTCAGCGTGACCTCAAGCGGCACCGTGATCTGCTGCTCGACCTCTTCGGCCGCGTGACCCGGCCATTGCGTGATCACCTGCACATAGGTGTCGGCGACGTCGGGGTATGCCTCGATGGGCAGATTATGGAAGGAGATGATGCCCCAGACGAAGAGGAGAACCGACGCTGCCAGAACCAGGATTCGGTTCCGCAGGGCAAAATCGATGAGATAGCCGATCACTTATTGCTTCTCCGCGACTGCGGTCGAGAAGTCCAGCGCGTTGGCCACCACCGAATCTCCGGCGTTCACGCCGCTCAGGATCTGCTGACTGCCATCGGTGGGGCCGCCGGTGGTCGTGACTTCGTGCCTGCGGAATTGCTTGGGCGCTTCCTGCACGAAGACCCAATCCTTGTCGTGCAGGCGCATCACCGCCGTGCTGGGCACGACCAGGGCTGACTTGAGCCGGCGAGACTGGAAGGTGGCTTGCGCGAACATGCCGGGCCGCATCGAGCCGTCGGGATTCGCCAGCACGATGCGCACCTTCGCCGAGCGCGTACTCGGATCGAGCACCCGGGAAATGTCCGCTACTTTTCCGTGCAGCACGTGATCGGGGTAGGCGTTCAGCTTGATCGCGGCTGCATCGCCCACGTGCACGCTGCCCAGATCGTTCTCGAAAACGTCGCACACCACCCACACCTGTGAGAGGTCGGCGATCGTAAACAGGTTGGGCGTGTTGTCGAGGCTCTTGATCCCCTCGAATCCTGCGACATTCTGCTCGACGATGGTGCCCGCGACCGGCGCGCGCAACTCGATCGATGAACTCGGGCGATTCGGATCGCCGCCCAGGACGCGTACGTGCTGCGCGGTGGTCTGCACGTCGACTTTGGCCTTCTCCTCCGTGTCCTCGGCAACCTGGTAATCCTTCTCGGCGATAGCGCCTTTATCGAAAAGCAGCTGAGCGCGGTCCAGGGCTTTTTTCGCGAGCCGCTCATCGGCTACCGCTTTCTGATAATCCGAGAAAGCTCCCGCCAAGTCCGGGCTTGAGATCACGAGAAGCACCTGGCCTTTCTTGACCTGATCGCCGAGACGCACCTTCAAGTCAATCACGCGTCCGCTGCCCAGCGAGGTCACGTGAATGGTCCGGTTGACATCCGGTGTGACCACGCCGTTGGCGGTCAGCGTGGTTGGCACCTGCTGGGTCTCGACTTTTGTGATCGGAAACAGGTTCGGTTGATCAACTTGAAACAGGTTCGGATCGACTGTGACCTCCGACTTGGTTGGCGCCGCCTGGCTGCCGCGCGAGCAGCCCGTGGCGAACGTCAGCAACAGGCAAGCTGCGGCCAGCCAGAGGACTGCAGTTCGCAAACGCGCACCGGCGCGCATCGATTCCGGCTGCTCCACCTGCGCCTGCCTCATTGTTGGCTGCAGCACGCTTGGCTGCCTCATGGAAGTACCTCCCGCCCCACCGCCAAATTCAGCTGGCTGGCCGCCGTCAGGTACGACCCCACCAGGTTCAGATAATTCACTTGCACGCTCCGGTATTCGCTTTCCGCATTCAAAAAGTCGAGCAGGGAAGCGCCGCCGTGCTGGTAAGAGAAATAGACCGTATCGCGCACGCGCACCGCTTGTCCCAGGTACTTCGCCTTGTACGGCCGCAACAGCGAAAGCGTGCTGGCCAGCGTCGCGTACGCCGAGTCGACATCGCTGAGCACCGACGCTTCGGCAGCTTCCGCGAGGCGCTGGTTACGCGTGATGTCGAGTTCGGTGCGCAGCTTCTCGCCCTGGTTGCGGTCAAAGATGCGCAACGGGAATCCGACGCTCACACCCAGCGTGTGTACCGCAAAGGGATTGTTCGTGGAAGAGTTGTGCGTGTACCACGCGCCAAACGTGGGATCGGTCGAGCCGTTTGCCACCGCCAGCTTGTGGTCGGTCTGGGCCTTATCCACCGCCTCAACCGCGGCCTTCAGATCGGGACGCGTATCCATCGCCACCTTCCGGTAGTCCTCTTTCGATTGCAACTGCTCCTCGAAATCGTAAGCTCCCACCACATCGAATTGCTCCACGGGCATGCGGTCATTGAGCAGAGCCAGCATTTGAATCTTGGCCGTGCGCAGGCTGACCTCCGCCGATTGCTCGTCAGACTCAAACTGCACGCGCTGCAGCTCCAGGCGGTCTAAATCGATCTGCGCGATGTCCCCGGCCTGCAACTGCGCCCGGCTTACCTCGAGCACATGGTCGTAGTACGCCAGATTCTCCTTGGCGAGTTGAAGGACCGCTTTGGCTTGCAAGGTCTGGACGAACGCTCCCCGCAAATCGAAGAGCATCGTGCGCTCCAGGTCCGCATGATTGGACTGGGCGATGAGCGTGGCCTTCTGTGCGCTGTCGCGCCGCAACTCGCGCTTGTGCCGGCGTTCGTGCAGGTAGCTGATGCCGGGAGATTCGAAGGTGCCGGTGAAAGGCTGCCAGTGGCCGTGCGAAGGGGCAATCTGGGTGCCATCCACAGTGAGATCGAAATTTGGATTGGGCCGCAGGAAAGCGGTGATCTCCTGCGCCTTTGACTCGTCGATATTCAGTCGGTCGGCAATCAAGGTCGGATTGCTGGTCTCGAAGCGGTCGCGCACCTGTTCCCAGGTGAGCGCCTGCGGATTTTGGGCGGCAAGGTGCACGCCGCACAAGAGCAGAAGCGCGCACCCCCCCCAGAACTTAGGCATCATCACTCCAAACAAGGCTCGCCCAAACACGTCCGGCGGATACACCGGGCAGTCAGGACTATGGGATCACGATCCCGACTGTGCTGAGCCGACCCAGCCGATCAGGGCCTTAAAGCAAAAAGACTTGGACTGAACTTGGCCGCAGACGGTGCAGCCACAGACTATGCGAGAGAAGAAGCCGGAGGCGATCGTCCTGTCAGGATTGCCTGAACCGGGTCATGCCCAAGCGCAAGGGCCGGAGTAAGAGCGAGCCCAACGCAAGTGAAATGCGGGTGAATCGCAACCGACTGCGCCGGTGCGGCCCACGCCCCGAGATTATCCGCCGCGCTGGAGTGACGACCACTTTGCGCATGCCGCGCATCCGGGGTAGCGAATTCCTCTACCTCTGGCCGCATCGCCTGCAGGTCGTCGCTCGCCGAGATGATCGGGAAGAGCAGCAGCACCACGCACCCCACCAGCAACAAGCTGTGTCGCGAGTGAACGCGGGGAGAACGCGAGGCACACTGCGACTGCCGCCAGATCCAGTAGGCGGGCAGCAACAGCAGGACCCACAACAGATTGAGCAGAAGTTCCAAAGGCAGACTGCCGTACCGGCCCTTTGTGACAGCGCTGGCGCGATCCGAGGCCGGTCGAGCAGTCAGAATATCATAGGAAATCGCGGCGGCTGGCCGGTTTGCGGAAGTGTATAGCTAGGGTCCGACCGCGATTGTCAACGCATTCTGCGTTTGCAGCCGGCGGCGATAAATTGCCTGCTTGGCCTCCACTTCGCCGACACCGTCCACGTGCACCACGTACTTGCCCTGGGGCAGGTTCTGGATCTGCCCGAATTGGATTTCGAATAAAGATGTGTGAGGCTTAAGAGCGAACTTCTGATAGCCGAGGGCAAACGCTTTGCCAACTTCATTGACGCTCATCACGATGAGCGTGAAGTCGAAGCTATCTTCCGTCCCGTTGCTCACCACCACCGATCCCACAATCTGGTTGCCGGTCACGTGCGGCAGCGTCTTCCATTCGAGCGACAGCGCTTCGACAATCTTGAGAACAACATTCCGAACTGCAGTCTGAGGCGGCTTGCTGGTGTCGGTCACACCGACCTGGAAATGCCACTCGCCCAGCGATTCCGGCGTACCCGAGAGAGCGCCCTCCTCATTGAGGCGCATGCCGGCAGGCAGATCGCCTTGCACCAGCTCCCACTTCATGGGCGGAACGCCGCCATGCGCCGCGAACTGAAAATGGTAAGCGTGTCCGGGCGTCGCTTCCGGCAGCGGATTCTCTTCCATCTCGAGCTTGGCGTTCCCGGATGCTGGAGTTTGTCCGAGCGCGGCGGCGCCCGCCAGCGCCAGCATCATGATGAGCGCGCACCGGGTGGCAGCCAGCGTCATTTTCTCTAAAAGAACGTTGCCCAGCGTCTTTCTCCCTGGGGATAGCCAGAGATTCACTTGCCGTGGAGGAATTCGTCGACCGTGGTGACGAACATTGTGGGCTGATCGACGAAGGTCATGTGCCCGGCCTTCGGAAAAACGGTCAGCCGCGAGCCGGCAATCTTGCTTTGCATGGCTTTCGACAGCGATGGATCGCATTCGTCGTGATCTCCCACCAGAATTAAGGTTGGCACCTTGATCGTGCTTAACCGGTCGGTGTACTCCACTGACTTAAGGTTGCCGTCGATGACAAACTCGCCGTGCTCGCCCCACATCTCGCGGTATAAGTCCCACGACATGATGCCATTCGCGACCGGATCATAGTTTGGGTCCGGCCGCCCTTGATACAAATACGGAAAATACCCTTCCCCCCAGGCGGCAATCTCGTAGTCCACCGGATAGCGGTTCAGCTCGTAAGGTTTTCCGTGTCCGAACAGGCCGGCCGCCTCGAGCCTGTCGATGCGTTCGCGCAGCTCCGGCGCCATCTTCTGCTTCATTTGTACGAAAAGCTGGTTCAAGGCCGCGGAACTCGACCAGGTGCTGGCCAGAATCAGGTGCGAAAGGTTCTTCTGGTATTTCAGAGCGTAGGCCTGCACCAGGGCTCCGCCATAAGAATGCCCGAGCAGGTTGATCTTGCCCAGATTCAATGCCTGGCGCACCGCTTCCAGGTCTTCCACCATGTTTTCCACGGTGTATTGCTTTGGGTCCTCGATTTTCTGCGATCGGCCGGAGCCGCGTTCGTCGAGGAAGATCAGGCGGTTATGGCGCGCCAGCGGCAATAAATAAGGAAGGAAGTAGTCGTGCGAGGCCCCGGGTCCGCCATGCAGGATGACCAACGGTTCTCCGCTGCCGAAGGTCGTGTAATAGATCATTACCCCGTTGGCGTCGACGTAACCTTCCTGCACGGGATAGACGCCAGCCGCGCGCGCGTTTTGGCCCAGTGAGGCGCTGGAACCAAAAACCAGGAACAGGATTGTAAAAACGGGCAGGACAGACTTCCGCGTCATCCATTCCTTTTTCATAGCGGTTCATCCTACTTTGCGGTCTCGCGCAGAGCAAACTTGGAAGAATGGCCGCCGCGGATTGTGGCAAGGGTTCAGATCACAGTTGCCTGTGCGCCACCCCCTCGACGCGCCGTGCCGCCCGCGATACTCTTATTCGTTTTGCAAAAGCGAGGGAACGTATGCGCGAGGCGGTTGCGAAACTTTGGCCTGAAATTCAGTGGATTCAGAACGAGAAGCTGCGCGAGCAGGTCACGCAAGTGTGGATCAAGGCGCTCGAGCGCAGCCCGCTGAAACCGACTGACCTGAACTACATTCCGTTCACGCTGCTGGTCGCGCATTGTCCTATCACCTTTATGGAGCACAAGCGTTGCGTGGTCCATATAGCGCGCGAAAGCGCGAAGGCCATGCAGGAGTTCATGGGGCGCGCGCTGCCGATCGATCTCGATGTTGTCATCGCGGGCGCGATCCTCGCCGATGTGGGCAAGCTGCTGGAATACGAAATCGGGCCCGATGGTCTTGCCCGCCAGAGTGAACGCGGCGAGGCGCTGCGGCATCCGTTCACGGGTGTGGCGCTCGCGCTTGAATGCGGCGTGCCCGATGCCGTCTGCCATGTGATCGCGGCCCATGCCGGCGAAGGCGACCAGGTGAAGCGCACCACCGAATCTTTTATCGTGCACCACGCCGACTTCATGGCGTATCAGCCTTTTAAGAATCCGAAGAACCTCAAGATCAAACACAAATAATTTTTTCGATTCGTACCAGGAGACGTCATTGTCCGCGCATAAAGAAGCAACCGGCAAAGAAACCATCACCGCGAAAATGGCCCGCTGGGCCGCAGGGCTGGAATATCGACAGCTGTCGAAAGACGCCGTCTATCAGGCGAAGCGCTTTTTGCTCGATTCAGTCGGGTGCGCGCTCGGCGGCTACCAGCAACATGACGTAAAGATCGCGCTTGAAGTGCTCGACGAAGTGGCCGGATCCGGGCCGGCGACCGTGATTGGCACCGGCAAGCGCTTCGACCCGGTGTCAGCGTCGCTGGCGAATGCCTTGATGATCCGCTGCATGGATTACAACGACATTTACTGGAAGCAGGACCCGTCGCATCCCTCGGATATTTTCCCGGCTGCGATCGCGGCCTGCGAGCGTGCGAAAACCGGCGGCAAAGAATTGATTGTCGGCTTCGTGCTCGGCCACGAATTCGAGATGCGATTCTGCGAGGCCGCGTTCCCCGGCATCCGCGAGCGCGGCTGGCACCACGCGACCCTCACGGCTTTTGTTTCGCCATTGGTGGCCGGCCGCAACCTGCGCCTGGCGTGGGAGCAGATTCAGCACGCGGTTGGCATCTCCGCCAGCCGCCACTGCACCATGGGCGCGGTCACCGCGGGCAAACTGACGATGATGAAGAACACCGTTGACCCGATGGCGACGCAGAGCGGCGTTCTGGCGGCGCTGCTCGCCGAAAAAGGCTACACCGGCCCCGAGCACGTAATTGACGGCAAGGAAGGGCTGGTCCACTGTTTCGGTCCCGAGTGGAAGCTGAATATTCTGACGGATGGCCTTGGCGAGTCCTGGCGCATCACGCAGTGCGGCATGAAATTCTTTCCCACGGAGGCGCTCACCCATGCGCCCATCTCCGCCGTGCTCGACCTGGTCAAAGACAACGACCTCCATCCCGATCAGGTCGCAAGAGTGCAGATTCGGTCTTTGGCGCGGGCGGCCGACATTCTCTCCGACCCCAGCAAGTACGATCCGCACACGAAAGAGACTGCGGACCACTCGCTGCCTTATGTGATTGCCGCGGCACTCGTCGATCGCCAGGTGACACCTGCGCAGTTCGAGATGGCGAAGATCATGGATCCGAAGATCCGCGAGCAGCTTAGAAAAGTGGAAGTGGTGGCCGACCCCGAGATCGAGAAGGTCTTTCCGGCGCTGCAGCGCGTGATCGTGAATATTACGTCCACCGGCGGCCAAACATTCTCCAAACAACTCGACTATCCGAAGGGCGATCCGCGCAATCCGCTGAGCGATGCCGAAATCGAGGAGAAGTTTGCAGCCCTCGCCGATGGCGTGCTCTCGAAGCCGGCGCAAACCAGGCTGAAAGACGCCATCTGGAACCTCGAGAACCTGGATTCCGTCAGCCATTTGATGGCTCTGATGAAAGCCGACGCTGGTCGGAAACCTTCGGCCGTCAATTCGAAGAAAGCTGCGAAAGCAAAGTCGCGGCCGAAGCCGAAGACAAAACCAAAGAGGAAGTCACGCTAAGTACGGCCGGCCGCCGCAGCTTGCGGAGCCGGAGAAAGACGAAGAGACCATGCCGGAACTGACTCAGGCGATCGCTGCCGATCTGGTGGCGCGTTACGAAAAACTGGCGGGCGGTGTTCGCGATCTTGCCGCACCGCTCAGCGAGCAGCAGTTCTGGTCGAAGCCGTTCGCGTTCGGCAACAGCTTCGGACATCTGGTGCTGCATTTGACCGGCAACCTGAACTATTACATTGGCGCGCAAATCGCGCAGACCGGGTACGTGCGCGACCGTCCGCGCGAGTTCGCGGACTCCACGCCGCCGCCGAAAGAAGAAGTGCTGGGCAAGTTTTCGGACGCCGCCGAGATGGTGGTCCGCACCATTCGCGCCCAGTCCGCCGAAGATTGGACCAGGGCGTATTCGGGGACGGGCGCTGAGGTGCGCGATCGCTTCGATATCGTGATGCAATGCGCAACCCACCTGCACCATCACCTCGGCCAGATGATGTATCTGTGTTTTGCGCTGAAAGAGAAGAACAAACGTTGAGTTTGAGCTCGCGGAGGCGTTACCGGAACGGCGCACAGGTCGCGAAAGAAGATCGGCGCAAACGCTTTCGAGCTCCAGAGATGTCCCATGCCCCAGACCATCGTTGAAAAAATCTCGCAAGCCCACCTCGCCGAAGGCCCCGACCGCCCGCTGCGCACCGGCGACTTCGTTTCCATCCGCCCAGACCGCGTCATGACCCACGACAACACCTCGGCGGTCATGAGCAAGTTCAAAGGCATCGGCGCGAAGAAAATTCATCACCCACAGCAACTCGTGTTCGCGCTCGACCACGACATACAAAACCAGGACGAAGCCAATCAGAAGAAATATCGCTCGATCGAGGCCTTTTCGAAAGAACACTGCGTCGACTTTTACCCGGCCGGCTCGGGGATTGGCCACCAGATCATGGTCGAGCGCGGCTACGTTCTCCCCGGCTCGTTCGTCGTTGCGTCCGACTCGCACTCGAACATGTATGGCGCGCTTGGGGCCATCGGCACGCCCATCGTTCGCACCGATGCAGCCGCGGTGTGGGCAACCGGCGAATTCTGGTGGCAGATTCCGCGCTCGGTCGAAGTGCGCCTCGAAGGCAAGCTGCCTGAAGGCGCGACCGGCAAAGACGTCATCATTACTTTGTGCGGCCTCTACAACCATGACGAAGTACTCAACGCGGCCATTGAATTCAGCGGCCCCGGCGTCGCCTCGCTCTCGATAGATGCGCGCCTTTCCATCTCGAACATGACCACCGAGTGGGGACCGATCGTCGGTTGGTTCCCGGTCGATGAGGTGACCATCGCTTACTTGCGCGGCGTGCACGAGCGCTTGAAGATGCGGCTCTCCGAAAAAGATGCGGAGCGGTTTTCAGACAAAGACATCGAGCGCTGGGCTGCCGATCCGCCCCGCCCTGACCCGGGGGCGCCCTACGCCGCGAGGATTACGCTCGACCTCGCGCAGGTCACGCCACATGTTTCGGGCCCCGATACCGTGCAAACCATGCAGTCACTCGCGGCCATGGAAAAGAAAAAGGTCGCGATCCAGAAAGCGTATCTCGTTTCCTGCGTGAACTCGCGGCTCGACGATCTGGATGCGGCCGCCAAAGTTCTTCGCGGCAAGAAGGTCGCCGCCACAGTTCAGTTTTATCTGGGCGCGGCCAGCCAGTGGGTGCAGCAGGAAGCCGAGAAGCGCGGCACGTGGCAGACGCTGCTCGATGCGGGCGCGCATCCGCTCCCTCCGGGCTGCGGCCCGTGCATCGGGCTCGGCCTTGGCCTGCTCGAAAAAGGCGAAGTCGGCATCTCAGCCACCAATCGCAACTTTAAAGGCCGCATGGGATCGCGTGAGGCGCAATGTTATCTTGCCAGCCCGGAAGTGGTGGCCGCGTCGGCGATCGCCGGCTACATTCGAGGTCCGTACGAATTCTCCGATCGCGAGCCAAAGCGGCAGTACGCAGAGTTCACCGACGCCAACGCCACCGCGGAAAAAGTTGCGATTCTCCCTGGCTTCCCGGCGCGCGTGACTGGCCGCCTCGTATTTCTGCCGCAAGACAATGTCAACACCGACGCGATCTACGGCAAGGACTACACCTATCGTGACGACATGACCAAAGAAATGATGGCCCGTGTCGTGATGGAAAATTACGATCCGCAATTCGCCGCGCGCACTGCGGTCGGCGACGTGATCGTGAGCGGCTTCAACTTTGGTACTGGCTCCAGCCGCGAGCAGGCCGTCACTTGTCTCAAAGCCAAAGGCATTCCGCTCGTGATCGCTGCCAGTTTTTCGCAGACGTATTTGCGCAATGCCTACAACAACGGCTTCTTGTGCGTCGAAGTTCCAGAACTGGTAAGGCGCCTGCGCGAACAGTTCACGCCCCAAATCGCGGCGAAAGAGAAGACGCTGGTTCCCGGCGACACTGTCGACATTGACTTCACCGCGAGCGTGATCACTTGGCGTGGCGAACGCTTCCCATTCCCCGCGTTAGGCAGCGTGCCGCAATCGCTCGTGATCGCCGACGGCGTGGAGAATCTGGTGGCGAAGCGCTTGGGACTGACTTAAGCCTTGTGCCTCTTGCATTTGTGTTTTGTGAAGTCTGCATGATCCGCGGTGAAAGAATTTCAGGAGCTCTCATCCATGCCCAAATACACCGTTGTAACCATGCCCGGGGACGGCATCGGCAACCAGGTTCTCCCCGAGTCTCTGCGCGTCCTCAAAGCGGTTGGCTTCGATGCCGACTACATCCACGCCGACATCGGCTGGGATTGCTGGTGCAATCAAGGCAACGCGCTGCCCGACCGCACGATCGAGTTACTGACGAGGCACAAACTCGGCCTCTTCGGTGCCATCACGTCGAAGCCCAATAAAGCGGCGCAGGAAGAGCTCAAGCCCGAGCTGCGCGGCAAAGGCTACGTTTACTACTCGCCCATCGTGACCATGCGGCAAAAGTTCAACCTCGATATCTGCCAGCGGCCGTGCATTGGCTTCCCGGGCAACCCTCTGAACTTCATTCGCAAGCGCACTGACGGCGGCTTCGACGAGCCAAAGATCGACACTACCGTGTTCCGCCAGGGCACCGAAGGCATGTACGCCGGCATCGAGTGGACGAATCCCCCTGAACTTGTTCGCAACGCCCTCAACTCCCACCCGAAATTCAAAGCGTTCGCGCAAGTCCCCGGCCCCGATATCGCCGTGAGTGTCCGCGTCATCACCCGCGCTGCCGCCCGCCGCATCATCTGCGCGGCCTTCGAATTCGCCAAAAAGCGCAAATTTAAAGCCGTCACCATCTGCGAAAAGCCCAACGTCGTCCGCGAAACTTCCGGCATGATGGAAGAAACTGCCAAGGAAGTTCAGAAAGACTATCCCGACATTCAGCTCTGGTCGACCAACATCGACGCGCAGCTCATGTGGCTGAGCAAGAATCCCGAAGACTACAACGTGATCGTCGCCTCGAACCTCTTCGGCGACATTCTCTCCGACGCCTTCGCCGGCCTGGTCGGCGGCCTCGGCTTCGCTGCATCGGGCAACATCGGCGATGAGGTCGCCGTGTTCGAGCCAACGCACGGCTCCGCGCCCAAGTACGCCGAGCTGAATCCGTCGATCGTGAATCCGATTGCGATGATTCTTTCGGCGGCCATGATGGTCGAGCACGTAGGCGAAATCGACAAGGCCAACCGCATTCGCAGTGCCGTCGCTAAAGTTGTGCAGGAAGGAAAAGTTCGCACCTACGACATGATGCGCATTTCCGGCGGCTCGAAGTCGATCAGCCAGGGCGCCGCGTCGACAGTTCAAATGACCGACGCCATCCTGGCTAAGCTTTGACTGGCCAAGCTTTGAGAGCTATGGCTGTTTCGATTTTGCGAACGAAAACATTGGGCAGAGATGCGGCTCGTCGCGCCTCCCACGAACCACAAACAACACCCGAACCGGCGCCATAAATGCCGTAACATGTCGGGTACTTCCTGTAACGGTTGCTCTTTAGCAGTTACGCCGATCTTGAACTCATGACTGCACCGTCCCATCCCGCTGAAGCTGGACATTGGGGCAAGGACATTCGCTCCGACCTCCACGTCTCGATTGAGCCGCAGACCTCTGGCGGCATCGAAGTGGGCCTCGAGTCCCGCGTGGCTCCTTATTATGGGAGCGCGATTCTGGCGCAGGCTCGCCAGGTACTCGAAACGCTGGGCGTGAAGAACGCCCGGGTTGCCATACACGACGAAGGGGCGCTGCCATTTGTGATCGCGGCCCGGATCGAGACCGCCGTCCGCCGGGCGGGGCTCGGGGTCGGGCAGCGCGCTCTGCCGGAAAAAATCGGCTCATCAGCCTCCTTCTCCGCGAAAGACCGGCTGCGCCGTTCCCGTCTCTACCTTCCGGGCAGTGAACCGAAGTACTTCATCAACGCCGCGCTGCACGCGCCCGACGCAATCATCCTCGACCTTGAGGATTCAGTACATTCGACCGAGAAAGATGCCGCCCGCATCCTCGTCCGCAACGCCCTCGGCGCCGTCGACTTCGGCGCCTGCGAACGCATGGTGCGCATCAACCAGCTTCCGCTCGGCCTCGAGGACCTGGCCGAGATCATTCCCGAAGCGCCCGATCTCATTCTCATCCCGAAGGTCGAGCACCCGGGCCAGGTTTCGCAGGTCGATCATATGATCGACGAACTCAAGGTCCGTCACCAGATTCATCGCTCCATCTGGCTGATGCCGATCCTAGAGTCGGGGCAGGGAATTGAGAACGCCGCGGCCATTGCCGCCGCGTCAGAAAACGTGGTCGCCCTCACCATTGGCCTGGAAGATTACACGGCCGATCTCGGCGTGGTGAAAACCTCCGAAGGCCGCGAGTCGCTTTACGCGCGCACCCGGCTGGTGAATGCCGCGCGGGCCGCCGGCCTGCCGGCCATCGACTCGGTGTGGGGAGATGTCGGCGACATGGACGGCCTTCGCCGCTGGGCCGAAGAATCGCGCGCGCTCGGCTTCGAAGGCATGGGCTGCATTCATCCCGCACAGATCGCGGTAATTCATCAGGCCTTCGCGCCCTCGCAAAAGGAAATCGAACGCGCCCAGAAGATCGTCGCCGCTTTCGAAGAAGCGACGCAGCGCGGCGTGGGCGTGGTCAGTCTGGGCTCGAAGATGATCGATCCGCCGGTGGTGCAACGCGCGGTCAAACTGGTCGCCCGCGCCAGGCAGATGGGGCTGGCATGAAGGATCTCAAGAATGTCGTCTCAGAACATTTAACACGTTTCTCTGTGTCTCTGTGCCCCTGTGGTGAGAGGACTTTGTTGCCAGAACCTTCATGACCGAACGCGTCGAACTCGCTTACAACGCCGCCCAGCGCCGCGTGCCGGCCATGGTGAATGGCAAGCCGCAAATTCCGTATCTCGGCATCGGCAAGTATCAGCCGCGCGGCCGCAAGCAGGCGCCCCTCGTGCGCTCCAGCAAAGACTATCCCGACAGCGGCGATAAGCGTTTGCCCGATCTTGAAACCGCACTGCGCAAATGCGGGCTGCGCGATGGCATGGTGCTCTCGAACCACCACCACCTGCGCGATGGCGACCGCGTCGCCTTGATGATGCTCGACGCCGCTGCGAAAATCGGCGCGAAAGATCTGCTCTGGTTCCCGAGCGCCAGCTTCCCGTCGCAGAAATCCGCCATCGACCTCATGGAGAAGGGGGTTATTCACCACATCGAAGGCTCCATGAACGGGCCGCTCGGCGATTACTGCACCCAGGGCAAAATGCGTGGCATGGGCGTGCTGCGCTCGCACGGCGGCCGCTGGCAGGCGATCCAGGATGGTGAAGTTCACATCGACATCGCGGTGATCGCCGCGCCTAGCGCCGACTTCTTTGGCAACGCCGACGGCTCGCATGGCAAGTCGGCCTGCGGTTCGCTCGGTTTCGCCCTCGCCGACTCGATGTATGCCGATCATGTCATCGTCGTCACCGATAATCTCGTGCCCTTCCCGTGCATTCCCTGGCAGATCCAGGGCAATAACGTCGATTACGTTGTCGAAGTCGAATCGATCGGCGATCCCGCAAAAATTGTTTCGGGCACAACCGAGATCACGCGCTCGCCGGATCGCCTGCGCATCGCCGAGTTCGTCGCGCGCTTCCTGCGCGACGCCGGCATCATGAAGAACGGATTTTCGTTTCAGGCTGGCGCGGGCGGCATCGCGCTCGCCTTCGTCGATTATCTGCGCCGCCTGATGAAGGAAGAAAACGTGAAGGCCCGCTTCGTGCGCGGCGGCTCGACCAAGTATCTGGTCGAGCTTTTGCAGGAAGGCCTCACCGACTACATCCTCGACGGCCAGACCTTCGACCTCGACGGCGTACGCTCCATCGCAAGCGATCCACGCCACGTAGCGACTTCGCCGTTCACCTCGTACAACTACCACGGCAAGGGCAATTTCGCTTCGCTGGTCGACGCCGTGGTACTCGGCGCCACCGAAGTCGACGTCAATTTCAACGCGAACGTGGTCACGCACTCCGACGGACGCCTGCTGCACGGCATTGGCGGATGGCAGAATTGCTTGTTCGCCGGATGCTCCATCCTCGCCGTGCCGTCGTTCCGCGACCGCATCCCGGTCATCGTCGATGAGGTCACCACGCTTACCGGGCCTGGCGAAATGATTGACGTCATCGTTACCGAGCGCGGCATCGCCATCAACCCGCTGCGCAAAGATCTCATCGATGCGACTCGCGGCTCGAAGCTTCCCATCCGCCCCATTCAGGACATCAAGGCGGAAGTCGAAAAGATCTGCGGCGGCAAGCCTTCCCGGCCCAAGCTGGGCGATCAGCCGGTGGCGATCGTGAAGTGGGTCGATGGAACCGTCCTCGATACGGTCTGGAAGGTTGGCTGAGCCTCTCGTAAGCCCCGCCCCGATCCACTCAAACGAATTGCTCAAAAAGAAAAATGGGCGCAGCCCCCGCTGCGCCCGGAGAAATTGAGAATCCGATCTTAAAACGAAAGTCCTGTTCCTCAGGAACGAAAATCTTGTTCCTTAGAAGCTGAACAACAGCGCGAACTGAATCTGCCGCGGCGGCCGCGCCGCCGTCAAAGCGCCGAACTGCGGCGTTCCCAGCGCCGTGGAGTTGTTGCCGTTCTGCGGCCCGCTGGCCGCGAACAGGAAGTTCGTGTGGTTGGGCAGGTTGAAGAACTCCGACCGGAATTCGATCTGCGTCCGCTCCGTGGGATGGAAGAACTTGAAGATCGAGAAATCCCACTCGGTGTAGCCCGGCGCCTCAATGGTGTTGCGGCCCACGTTGCCGAACGAGCCCAGCGCCGGATCCTGGAAGGCGCAGGTGTTGAACCACGCGGTGGGCGTGTGAATCTTGTCGGGAGCGGCGCCGCCTTGCGAAGCCAAGGTCGCGCACGCCGGGGTCGTCGCGTTGTTTGGCACGACGCCGGCCCGGTTCGGATTGGCGATCTGGTCGGGCCGCTGCGAAACGCCGCCCGCGCCGCCATCGGCGTTGGCAAAGTTCCCGTTGAAGTCGAGCACCGTATACCAGTTGCCCGTCGAGATCGAAAGGATGTTGGCCACTTGCCATCCGCCGACGAGGGCGTTGGCCGCGCCCGTCGCGTTGCCCATGAAATGCTTGCCGTGGCCGAAGGGCAGCTCGTAAATCGAGTTCAGTACGAAGCGATGACGAACATCGAAATCCGAGTTTCCATACTCCTGCTGCGGGATGCGGAAGTCGCGGAAGTCGCTGTTGTTCTGCGTTGGCCCCAGGTTCGCGTTCGAGGCGATGTCGAGCGAGTGCGCGTAGGTGTATGACGCCTCGAATTGCAGTCCCTTCGAAAAGCGTTTTTCATAGCGCATCTGCAGCGAGTTGTAAGCCGAGTTGCCGGTCGAGCGGAACCAGTCGATGCCGGTGTCGAACACGGGCGAACAACTGTCCGGATTGCTCAGCGAACACCCTGTCGTCGATCCGATCAACGTAGCGGAGACCGGGCGCCGCGGGGCCGTCGCCAGCGAGCTGTTTGGGGTCGGCTCGGCCTGGTTGCCGTTGAAGAATGTATACAACTTCGTGCCTTTCGATCCGGCGTAGGTCAAAGCAAACACGCTGTTGCCGGGCAGCTCCCGCTCGATGTTCAAGTGCCACTGCTGCATGTAAGGAGTACGCAGGTGCGGATCGACCGCGAAGAAGATCGGCGTGTTCGGATCGACCAGCGCATTCGCCGGAAATCCGTCGGACAGCTGTTTGCTGGGATTGAGATCGGTGCGGCAGTCGCCCGCGTTCGCATTCGCCGTCGGCGCGCTGCACGGGGCGATAAACGATTCGTTGACGAAGAACGGGGGATTGAAACCGGGGCTCGGGTTCGAATACGGGCCGTTTTCCTGCCCTCCGTAAAACACTCCGTAACCGGCGCGCAGCACGGTCTTCGGAGTGAACTGCCATGCCAGCCCGACACGCGGCGCGAAGTTATTGCGGTCGGAGTTGATCAGTCCGCGGCTGCCGGTCGCGCTGATCTTCACGTACTGAGCGATGAACGGCGTCAACTGCGCGGTCTGCCCTTTCGGCACAAGAATCGTTGGATTTTGCGGATCGCTGATCAGGAAGTTTCCCATGTCGTTGTTTCGGTCCGAGACGGTGCCGAACAACTCGTACCGTAATCCGAGATTCAGGATCAGGTTCGGCGTCACTTTCCAGTCATCCTGGCCGTAGAACGCGTAAGTGTTGCGGAAGTAGTCGACGTTGTGGACGTTGTCAATGCTGCCGCCGTTCGTCAGCCCCACCATGAACGATGCGAAACCTTCACCGCCTGTCCCGATCGCGGACGGGTTGTCGGTCAGCGTGTTGTCGAAGCCCAGGGTTCCGCGTGCGGCGGCGGGCTGATTGATGGTGAATTCTTCGCGCCGGATCTCGGCGCCGAATTTCCACGTGTTGCGCCCCTTCACCCAGGTCAGGTTTTCCGCAACTGTGTAGGAGTTCTGCAATTCGATCGACGGCAGAAAGGTCGGGCTGCCCAGGGTCGCAACGTCGCTGAACGTGAGTTGCGGCAAGCCTCCGAGGTCCGGACCATAGGGAACTCCCGGAAAGTTAATGCTCGGGTCTGCCGACACGTTGGTATTCGCGTTCAGTTGCAGCCGGTGTGCGTTGATCCGGTTGTAGCCCAGCCGGAATTCATTGATCACTTCCGGTTTGAACATGTGCGTCCAGCTGGTGGCGAAGCTGCGATAAGAAAAATCTTCGTCGCCGCTGAAGAAACCGCCGCCGTCGGCCAGTCCTCCGAACGTACCCGGAATGAAGCTGGGCTGGTTCTCATAGCTGAACCGGAAAAATGTGTTGTCCTTATCGGACCACTTCTGGTCGACGCGGATGTCGAAATTGTTTCGGGTTTCGCGGCGTACCGGGTTCGCGACGAAGTTGTTGCCGTTTACGATTTGTCCGGCCGCCGGGTACAGTGCTGCCAGCCGCATCGCCAGTGGGTCGAGCGACCCCATCGGGATGATATTCAGGGGCTTGCCGCTGGTGTCGTATCCGAAAGGAACGCCGCAAAATCCGGAAGGATTCAAGCCTGAAACCTGCGCGAGCTTCGCGTTGAAGATCTCTCCGTTGTAAGTCGGCCGGCCGTTGCAATCCAGCACCGGAGCTCCGGGATTGTTGGAGTCCTGCGCCAGCGTGCCGTAGTCGATGATGTCGGAGAAATCTCCGTTCCTCCAGCCCGCCGGCGGCACGAACCCGACCTGGGTTTGCGCCTGGCGCACGCGGTAGCCTTCATAGTCTCCGAAGAAGAACGTCCGGTTGCGCCCGTCGTACACGTGCGGAATGACCACCGGGCCGCCGATGGTTGCCCCGAACTGGTTTTGCTGGTACTGCGGAACCGGCCCGAGAGGATCGAAGTAATTGCGAGCGTCGAGCTTGTTGTTGCGCAGAAACTCCCACGCCGACCCGTGAATCTGGTTCGTTCCCGACTTGATCACGGCGTTGATGATGGCGCCGTTGCCGCGCCCGAACTCGGCGCTGTAAGCGTTGGTCTGTACTTTGAATTCCTGCAGCGCCTCAACCGGCGGCTGGATCACGTAATTTGCTTCGTTTAACAGGTCGGGCAAGTTCGAGTTGTTGTCGACGCCGTCCAGCAGGAAGTTGTTCTGCAGCGAGCGCGCGCCGTTGGCGCTGAACCCGTAGCCACCTTCATCACGAGCGCCCGGTTCGCTGGGCGCGGTGCCGGTCGACAGCAGTGCGAGCTGCGCGAAGTTACGGCCGTTCAACGGCAGGTTGCTGACCCGGCGACGGTCGACCACCTGGCCAAGTTCCGAGGTCTCGGTCTCGAGCAACGGCGCCGCCCCGGTCACGATCACCTGTTCGGTTTGCTGGCCCACCTGCAGCGTCAGGTTCACGGCGATGCGGCCTTGCACGTCGAGTTCGACTGTCTCCGAAACCGCTTTCTTGAAACCGGGCTTCTCCACCGTCACCGTGTACCGGCCGACGTGCAGCGGGCTGGCCACAAAGTCGCCGGACTCGTTCGTCTTGGTGTTGAACGTTTGCCCGCGGTCCACATCCGTCACGGCCACGTCCGCGCCTGTGACCACCGCCCCCGAAACGTCTTTCACCGTGCCCACAATGCTGCCCGTGTCTTTTTGTGCCAGCAGCGTACCGCTGAGCAGGAGAACCGAGAGGAACAGCCCGAACACGACGGTGTGGCGAAGAGTCCGCATACAAGACACCTTCCTTGCGCCTGGAAGCCCTCGACCTTGCCGGGTGGCTTCAGGGGCGTGGTGAGCCGGGAAAGAAAATCGCTGTTCGCCCGGCTTTTGTTGTATATTACGAACTCTTACTTTTACTTTCGTTATGGAGCGATGTCAAGATTGAACTTTTGCCTCCATGCCGCGAGTCCCGCCAAGCGCTCAGGCCCTCGGACGTTCCTACGTAAAATAGTTTCCTGGAGCGTTTCCTATGGCTTTCGGAAGAAACCCTGCACTTTGTACCCACGCGCTTTCCGCCCTGTCCCAAATCAAAGGGAAATAAATCGAAACCCGCTCAACCGGCCTCGCGTTTGCGACAATGGGACCGCTTTTCTTACCTTCGCGCTGAACAAGGAATGTGGCTTTATGAATTGGACCCGTCCATTTCGGTTTCTCGCACTGCTGCTTGCCTCCGCGGTTCCTCTTGTTGCCCAGACGCAGCCGCCCGCTCAAACTCAGGCGCAGGACCAGCCCCAGATTGGCTACAAGGCGGCCGCCGATGCGGATCAGACGAAGACGCTCCTGTTAAAGGATTTCGCGCCGAAGTCCATGCTGCATGCGTCGTCGCACACCGTCGACAAGGCGAAGTACTACGTCATCGACGTGCATAGTCATGTGAACGACGCGGCCCGCATCGATGAGCACATGCCTCCCGAGCGCGTGATTCAAATCATGGACGCCTGCAACGTCAAGACTATCGTCATCCTCACCGGCATGTGGAGGGATAAGTTGCAGGGTGTGATCGACGAAATGGTCAAGCCTTATCCCGGGCGCTTCATGGTGTTCGAGCAAATCGATTGGAGCAAAGTGGATGACCCGAACTTCAGTGAGGAGATGGTCCAACAACTCGACGATTCGGTCCGCCGCGGCGCGCGTGGATTGAAGTTCCTCAAAGACTACGGCCTCGGCGTTCGCACCAAGGATGGCAAGCTGCTCGCCATCGATGACCCCCGCATGGATCCCATCTTCGAAGAAGCCGGACGCCTCGGCATCCCGGTGTTCATCCACTCCGGCGATCCGGAGGCCTTCTTCCATCCCATCGATGCCACCAACGAGCGCTACGAAGAATTGCACGAGCATCCCGACTGGAGCTTCTACGGCAAGGACTATCCCAGCCTCGAGTCGCTGCTCGAAGCGCGTAACCGGGTCTTCGCCCGCCACCCGCACACTACTTTCGTTTCCTTGCATATGGGTTGGCCCGAGAATCTCGACTGGGTCGCCAAGATGATGGATGACCATCCGAACGTGATGGTCGAGTTCGGCGCGCGCGAGGCCGAACTTGGCCGGCAGCCCCGCCGGACCCGCGAACTGTTCCTGAAGTACCAGGACCGGGTCATGTTCGGGACGGACAACGAAGTTACCGAGGATCTTTATCGCAACATCTTCCGCTGGCTTGAAACCGACGACGAGTACTTCGACTACTGGGGAGCGCCCGGCCAGGGCCGTTTCGAAATCTACGGCCTCGCTTTACCCGATCCAGTGTTGAAGAAGATTTACCACGAAAACGCTGAGCGTTTGTTCCGCCAGTTCAAGGGACACTGAGAGCGGCGTTAGCGATCCGTGTCAGGGCATCGGCGATGGCGATGCCCGTAACCACCGGTTATTTTCGAGCCCCTTCCGGGGCCGCGCACTGCAAAACTTCAGGGGGCTCCATGCATCCTCGCCTTCGTACCTGCTTTGTTCTGGTTACAGTCGCAACGCTTCTTCTGGCCTGCAACAAAACCCGGCCGCCCAAGTCGGCCGAAAAGCCCGCGCCAACGCAGCCTTCCAATATCAAGGTCGATGTGAACGATGGCGGCCCGCTCGTCCTGACTACCAGCACCGCCGAGTTCCACATCTCCCCGAACGGATATGTGCAGGCTTTCCTTCTGAAAGACGGCAAACGCCTCACCCTCGACGATCCCGCGCAAGGCACTCCGAGCGACAGTTCGTACATCATCCAGAACGGCAAAGAAGTGCGTTTCGTACTCGACTTCGGCAAGGCCAACGTCCTCGAGTCGATTGGCAAGCTTGGCCGCGGCAAGCACGTCGATATTCCCGCACATCCGCTTGGGCCCTCCGGCACCGGTATCGAACGCGTCATGTCGGTCGAAGCCTACGACGACATGCCCGGCATGCTCTTGACGACCACGCAGTACAAGAACACCGGCAGCGTGGACTTCGCCATCGGCCAGGCGGTCGAGCAGCAGCACCGCTTGAATGCCAAGCTCGCCGACCCCGCGGCCGAGCCCTACGACATGTGGTCATTCCAGGGCTCGAGCTATAACTGGGGCGAAGACGACGTCTTCAAGCTGAAGCGCACTTCCACGCAGCCTAACGACATGGGCGCCGTCGTCAAAGGCGGCTACGGCGGCGGTGTTCCGGTGGTCGCATTCTGGACGCGCTCTGTCGGCGAAGCCATCGGCCACGTCGATACCGTCCCGCTCACGCTCTCGCTCCCAGTCAAAGTCGCCGCCGACGGCCGGGTGAACGCCTCCCTCGACATTCCCGCGCAAACGGTCCTGAAGCCGGGCGAGACCTTCTCGACCCCGCGCAGCTTCCTCTCCATTTATTCCGGAGATTTCTACGAGCCGCTGCGCATGTGGTCGAACGTGCTGCAGAAAGAAGGCTGGACGCTTACCAAACCCTCACCCGAGGCATACAACGTGAGCTGGTGCGGCTGGGGCTACGAATTCAACGTCACTCCCGAGCAGATGACCGGCACCATTCCCAAGCTCAAAGAAATGGGCATCAAGTGGGCCACGCTCGACGATCGCTGGTTCGACACCTACGGCGACTGGAACCCGCGACCTGAAACTTTCCCCGGCAACTCCATCGCGAAGATGGCCGACGACTTCCACAAGCAGAACATGCTCGTGCAGTTGTGGTGGCTTCCGCTCGGCGCCGAAGACGGCCAGGGCAAATGGGAGTCGCACAAGTACATCGTCTCGAAAGTCGCGAAAGAGCATCCGGACTGGTTCATCCTCACCAAGGATGGCAAGCATGGCCGCATGACCCGCGATCTTGCCGCGCTCTGCCCCGCCGTGCCCGCGGTGCAGCAGTATTACAAGGAACTCACCGAAAAATTCATTCGCGACTGGGGATACGACGGCTCCAAGCTCGACAACATTTACTCCGTACCCATGTGCTACAACCCGGCCCATCATCACAAGTCGCCGCAGGACTCCGTCAACGCGGTGGCGGACGTGTACAAGATCATCTACCAGACCTCGCGCGCGCTGAAGCCCGACAGTGTGACCCAAAGCTGCCCCTGCGGCACGCCGCCGTCGCTTGCCTGGCTGCCGTACATGGATCAGGCGGTCACCGCCGACCCCGTCGGCGCCAGCCAGGTGCGCCGCCGCATCAAGATGTATAAAGCGCTGCTCGGTCCCGAGGCTGCCGTCTATGGCGACCACGTCGAACTCAGCGCCATGGATCGCCTGCCCAACAACGACTGGCGCGAGCACGGCCAGGACTTTGCTTCCACCATCGGCACCGGCGGCGTGGTCGGCACCAAGTTCGTATGGCCCGAACTCGGCGAACACTTCAAGGAAGTCAATCTCACTAGCCAGAAAGATGAACTCTGGAAGAGGTGGATCGCCCTCTACAACGAAAAGATGCTTTCCAAGGGCACCTTCCTCGATCTCTATACCTATGGCTATGACACCCCGGAAGGCTACGCGATCGCCAAGGACGGCAAGATGTACTACGCCTTCTTTGCGCCGCAGGCCGGGGGCGACTGGAAGGGCGAGCTCGAACTCCGCGGCCTGAAGCCCGGCTCCTATCACGTGGTCAACTACGTCGACGGCACCGACATGAAGATCACCACCGCCGGCCCCGACCAGATCGCGCACCTGCCGGCTAGTTTCAAGGATCATCTGCTGCTGGAGGTCAGCGCGCAGTAGCCGGATGGCCACGCGACCCCTCGCCAGCCGCGATTGAGCGCTCGCCCCGGCTTTGTTATCGCTGGAGGTACATGGACTTTCTGGCATTGAGCCGCAAGCCCAAGTTAGCTGAGAATCGTGCCAGAGGTACCGGGGAGACCCGAGGGGAACTTGCGTGAAATTGCGGGGAGCGATCGCCATCGGGGTGCTGATGCTGTGGGGGGCGTCCGCGTACGCGAAAGACCTGGCGCTCATTGTGAACAAGGGCAGCGCCCTGAACGAAATCACCATGGCCGACCTGGTCAAGGTCTGCCGGGCGCAAACCAACCGCTGGCCGGATGGCAGGCCGGCGACCTTCGTGATGCGCAATCCCAATTCGACCGACGCGAAGATCGTCGTCGAGAAAATCTTCTCAAGTACGCCCGATGCCGTCGGCGGGCTCATTGCCACTGCCAATCACGAGCGCATGAATCATCCGGCGATCATCGTGGTGAGCAGCGATGATGAACTCGTAAAACGCGTGGCGTCGACCCCGGGCGCGGTCGGCCTGGTCGATGTCTATGCCATCAATAGCAGTGTTGAAGTCGTCAAAGTAGGAGGGAAGCTTCCGCTCGAACCGGGATACCCGTTACACGGAAATTAAGCACGGCTGAGGCAAAAGCAACTCCCCCTGATGGCGCGAAGGCGCCCCTCTATGAGCTCCGCCAAACCCCAGAAAGTCCGGTACACGCGACGCTATCCGCGGTTTCCGCTGGACGTGCGCATGACCGTGCAGGTGTTTCGCAACGGTGAGACCAGCTATTTCTGGGGACGCTCGACCGAGTTCGCACAGGATGGAATGGGCGGAACCCTGACCGGCGAACTCGCCGTCGGAGAAGTCGTCTCGCTCGAGTTCTCGTTACACTCCAGCCCCATGCCGCTGCGCGTGCGGGCCATTGTCCGCTACCAGATTGGTTTGCACTATGGCTTCGAATTCCTCACCCTGACCGCCGCCCAACGGACTGCGGTCGAAAGCACCTGCGAGCGG
>Ga0335069_10002930_pt1 | contig 26011 bp, 19 predicted proteins | sample Lox_Sample_11_FD_206714 | JGI IMG/M metagenome (GOLD analysis project Ga0335069, IMG submission 206714) | Soil microbial communities from Loxahatchee National Wildlife Refuge, Florida, United States - Lox_Sample_1.1 | ecosystem: Environmental > Terrestrial > Soil > Wetlands | place: USA...
ACTTCGCGAGCCGCCCGTGGCAGAGCCGGCTCGGCGCCTGGGCGAGCCAGCAGAGCCGGCCGGTCGGCAGCCGCCAGCAGCTGATCGAGCAGCTGCGCGCGGCCGGCAGGCGCTTCGGCACGCCGCCGATCGGTCCCGACGCCGGCGACGCCGACGACTCGCCGGCCGGCGTCGAGGTGCCGCGGCCGCCGCACTGGGGCGGATACCGGCTGTGGGTCGAGTCGATCGAGCTCTGGGTCGGCGGCGAGTTCCGCATCCACGACCGCGCCCGCTGGACCCGGTCGCTGACCGCGGTCGGCGACGGCCACAGCTTCGCGGCGACGCCGTGGCACGTGCAGCGGCTGCAGCCCTGAGCGCCGCCGAAGCCGAGCTGCTCGGCGCCGCGTCGCTCACGGTCGCGGTGCCGGGGCGCCAGCTCGTGGCGGCGCTCGACCTGCAGGTCGCGGCCGGGCAGCTCGTCTGCGTGCTCGGCGCCAACGGCGCCGGCAAGTCGCTGACCCTGCACACGCTCGCGGGCCTGAGGCCGCCCGCCGCCGGCCGCGTCCGGCTGTGCGGCCGCGCGCTCGGCGACTGGCCGCGGCGCGAGCGCGCGCGCCGGCTCGGGCTGCTGACCCAGGTCAGCGAGGACCCGTTCCCCGGCACGGTGCTCGACGCCGTGCTCGTCGGCCGCCACCCGCACGTCAACCTCTGGCACTGGGAGAGCGCGGCGGACGTCGCGGTCGCCCGCGCCGCGCTCGCGGCCTGCGACCTCGCCGGCCTCGAGGAGCGCGCGATCGACACGCTGTCGGGCGGCGAGCGCCGCCGCGTGGCGCTCGCCGCCGTGCTCGCGCAGGACCCGGACGTGCTGCTGCTCGACGAGCCGCAGAACCACCTCGACCCGCACCACCAGCTCGACGTGCTGAAGCTGCTGCGGGCGCGCGCCGACCGCGGCCGCGCGGTGGTCGCGACGCTGCACGATCCCTCGCTCGCGGCGCGCTTCGCCGACCAGGTGCTGCTGCTCTACGGCGACGGCCGCTGGGCCTGCGGCGACACCGCGACCACGCTGACCGCGGCGGCGCTCACCGACATGTACCGGGTGGCCTTCGAGGAAGTGCTGGTCGGCGGCCGCCGCCTGTTCCTCAACGACTGAGCTCGCCGCCGTCGGCCGGCGCGTCGCGCTCGGCGTCGGCGGCGAACAGCGACTCGAGCTGCGCGGCGGACTCCTTGGTGGCCGCGACCAGCTTGGCCTCGTCCTCCTGGACCGCCTGCTGCCGCAGCAGCGTCCGCTCGTCGTGGGCGCGGAACAGGCGGATGCTGTCGCGGGCCGCGGCCGGGGGCACGCCGAGAGCGATCAGCGCCTCGCGCGCCACCTCGAGGCTGGTGGCGAGCGTCTCGCGGTAGACGCTCGTGATGCCGAGGTCGAGCAGCCGGAACGCGTGCTGGCGGTTGCGCGCCCGGGCCAGGATCCTGAGCCGCGGGAAGTGGCGGCGCGCCATCTCGGCGGTGCGCAGCGAGGCCTCGACGTCGTCGATCGCGACGATCAGCAGCTCCGCGCGCCCGGCGCCGGCCGCGTGCAGGAGCTCGAGGCGCGAGGCGTCGCCGTAGTAGAGCTTGTTGCCGAAGCGGCGCACGAAGTCGACCTGCGCCGGGCTGATCTCGAGCGCCGTGAAGCGGATGCGCTTGGCGCGCAGCACGCGGCCGATGATGCCGCCGAAGCGGCCGAAGCCGGCGATGATGACGCGCGGCTCGTCGCCGTCCGGGCGATCGAACGGCGGCGGCGCCGGCGCCGGCGCGAGCCGCGCCTCGAGCCGGGCGTGCGCGCCGATCAGCAGCGGCGTCGCGATCATCGACAGGGTCACGACGATCACCAGCAGGTTGGCGCTCGGCCCGTCCAGCAGCCCGCCGCGGCCGAGCAGCGCGAGCAGCACGAAGGCGAACTCGCCGCCGCCGGCGACGTCGCTGGCGAAGCGCCGCGCCGCCGCGCCGCCGAGGCCGGCGAGGCGCGCCACCGCCCAGCCGGCGGCGCCCTTGAGCGCGAGCACGAGCGCGAGCGCGCCGAGCACCGCGCCCGGCCGCTCGATCAGCGTCGCGACGTGCGCCGACATGCCGGTCGCGACGAAGAACAGGCCGAGCAGCAGCCCCTTGAAGGGCTCGATGTCGGCCTCGAGCTCGTGGCGGTACTCGGAGTCGGCGAGCAGCACGCCCGCGATGAACGCGCCGAAGGCCATCGACAGGCCGGTGGCCGAGAAGAGCAGCGCCGTCGCCACCACGACCAGGAGCGCCGTGGCCGTGAAGGTCTCGCGCACCCGCGTCTCGGCGACCACCCGCAGCAGCGGCCGCAGCGCATGGCGTCCGAAGGCCAGCACCAGCACGAGCGCGGCGAGGCCAAGCAGCGCGTGCAGCGACGGCCGCCCGCCGGCCGCGCCCGTGCCGGCGCGGAGCAGCGGCAGCAGCGCGAGCAGCGCCATCGCCGCGATGTCCTGGAACAGCAGCGTGCCGAACGCCGCACGCGCGTGCTTCTCCTTGAGCTCGCCGCGCTCGGCGAGCACCTGCAGCACGAGCGCGGTCGAGGACAGCGACAGCGCGAAGCCGACGAGCGCCGCGCTTCGCGGCGCGAGCCCGAGCGCCCAGGCCGCGAGCGCGAGCAGCAGGGTCGTGAGCGCCACCTGCAGCGCGCCGGCGACGAACACGGCGCGGCGCATCGCGACGAGGCGCGACGGCTGCAGCTCGAGGCCGATGACGAACAGCAGCAGCACGACGCCGAACTCGGCGACGTCGAGGGTGCGGTCGACGTCGCTGACCAGGCCGAGGCCGGAGGGTCCGACCACGATGCCGGCACAGAGGTAGGCGAGCACCGCGCCGAGGTGCAGGCGCCGAAACAGCGGCACCGCGACGACCGCCGCGGCGAGGAACACGGCGATCTCGGCGATGGCGCCCACCGCCGGCTCAGCCGAGCGCGGCGCGCAGCAGCGCGTGCAGCGCGGGGTTGGCGGCGAGCACGCTCGTGGTGCCGAGCCCGACCGGCGCGCCGTCGAGCGCCGTGAAGCGCCCGCCCGCCTCCTCGACGATCGCGGCCAGGGCCGCGATGTCGAGGATGTTGACGTCGGACTCGATCACCGCGTCGATCTTGCCGGCGGCGAGCAGGTGGTAGTGCAGGAAGTCGCCGTAGCCGCGGATGCGGTTGACGCGCGCGACCAGCGCCCCGTAGCGCGCCCAGCCAGGGCCCGCGGCGAGGCTCTTGAGGTTGCCGGCCGAGACCGCCGCGGCCTCGAGCGAGGCCACCGCGCTGACCTTCAGCGGCCGGCCGTTCAGCCAGGCGCCCGCGCCGCGCTCGGCGAAGGCGAGCTCGCCGTAGAGCGGCGCCGAGGAGACGCCGAGCACGAGGCGCCCGCCGCGCATGAGCGCGATCTGCGTCGAGAACATCGGGTACTCGCGCACGAAGGCCTTGGTGCCGTCGATCGGGTCGACCAGCCAGAGCGCGTCGCCGCCGCCGCTGCGACCGGTCTCCTCGCCGTAGAAGGCGTGCGCCGGGAAGCGCGCCTGGAGCACGCCGCGGATCGCCTCCTCGGCCCTGACGTCGGCCTCGGTGACCGGCGACTTGTCCTCCTTGAGGCGCACCGCGAGGTTGCGGGCGTAGAGCTCGCGGATCACGCGCGCCGCCGCCTCGGCGGCGTCGAGGGCGGCGGCGAGTTCGGGGCTCGGGGTCATGCGGCCTTTATCCGAAGGCCGGCGCCGGCTGTCAAATGCTTGACAGCCGCGGCGCCGCTCTTCACGATGCCGCGCGTCAGGTGACCCCGGTGCGCGCAGGCGTGGCCGGGGTGAAACGGGAAGTCGGTGACGCCGGTCGTGCACAGGGCACTCCGGTCATTCCGACGCTGCCCCCGCAACGGTAATCGAGTCGAGGATCCGTCCGCCGCGCACAGCGCGGCAGCCACTGCCGAAGCCGGTCACGACCGGCGGACGCGGGAAGGCGACGGACTCCGGCCACCCACGGTGGTCCGCTCGAGAGCCCGGAGACCGGCCTGGCACTCGTTCCGCAGCGCGGTGGGCGCCGGCGAGCCACGGTTCCCTGCGGAGCCGGCGCTCCCTCCTCACCCGCGGCGGTCTGGCCGCCAGTCCATGCGGGCGAGCATGGAGGAGAGCACATGCAGCGCCGTCCGACCCCGTTGCCGCCGGCGCCGTCGCCGGTCCCCTTGCTGATGCTGTTGCTGGCGCTGTCGCCGCCCGCCGCGGCGGTCGCCGCCGAGGCCGCGGGCGAGAGCGGCGCGCCCCTGGCCGCGATCGTCGTGACGGCGAGCCGCGAGCCCGAGACCCAGTTCGAGGCGCTCGCGCCGACGGTGGTGATCGACCGCGGCACCATCGAGCGCTCGCCGGGCAGCGACGTCGGCGACCTCCTGCGCTTCAACGCCGGCATCGAGGTGGTGAGGAGCGGCGGGCCCGGCCAGCAGACCTCGCTCTTCATCCGCGGCGCGAACTCGAACCACACGCTCGTGCTGGTCGACGGCGTGCGCATCAACCCCGGCACCCAGGGCAACGCCGCGATCCAGAACATCGCGCCCGAGTTCATCGACCACATCGAGATCGTCAAGGGGCCGCGCTCGACGATCTACGGCACCGACGCGATCGGCGGCGTGGTCAACATCATCACGCGCCAGCCGCAGGGCGCGGGCGCCGACGTCTCGGCCGGCCTCGGCCACTACGATACGCGCGAGGCGGCGGCCTCGCTCTGGGGCGGGGGCCAGGCGGGCTCGCTCGCGGCGGCCGTCGACTGGCTCGAGTCCGCCGGCTTCCCGACGCAGGCCGGCGACCCGACGGACCGCGGCTTTCGCAACCTGTCGCTCAACGTCGCCGGGCGGACCCAGCTCGGCGGCGTCGAGCTCGGCGCGCGGGTCTGGGGCGCGCAGGGCAACACCCAGTACTCCGACCTCTACTCGACGCCCATCGACCAGGACCAGAACTTCCGCGACTCGGCGCTCGCGGCCGACGTCGGCGGCCGGGTGACGGAGCGCCTGCACACCCGGCTCACGCTGTCGCAGGTGGTCGACGACCTGCGCCAGGTGCAGTCGCCGGACTACGAGACGACGCGCCGCAGCCTGCTCGACTGGCAGAACAGCGCCGACCTCGGCGCCCAGACGCTGACCTTCGGCGGCCTGCTGTCGCGCGAGAACACGCGCTCGTCGGTGTTCGGCACCGGCTTCGACGTCGACACCCGCTCCGACACCTGGTACGTCGAGGATCGCGCCAGCGTCGGCCGGCACCGGCTCCTGGGCGCGGTCGGCTACACGCACCACGACACCTTCGGCGACCACACCACCTGGAACGCCGAGTACGGCTACGCCCCCGGCGGCGCGACGCTGCTCACCGCGGGCCTCGGCACGGCGTTTCGCGCGCCGGACAGCACCGACCGCTACGGCTTCGCCGGCAACCCGGCGCTCAGGCCCGAGAGCGCCCGCAACCTCGAGCTCGGGCTGCGCCAGCGCCTGACGCCCGGGCAGACGCTCGCGCTGTCGGCCTTCGAGAACCGCATCGACGACCTGATCCAGTACGTCGCGATGCCGACCACCGACAACCCCTTCAACGGCGTCAACGAGAACGTGGCGCGCGCCCGCATCCGCGGCCTCGAGGCCGCGTGGGAGTACGCCGACCGGGACTGGCAGGCGCGCCTCGGCGCCAGCCGCCAGGACCCCGTGAACCTCGCCGACGGCTCGACGCTGCTGCGCCGGGCGAAGGAGAGCGCGACGCTGTCGCTGGCGCGCCAGATCGCGGCGCAGCAACTCGGCCTCGACGCGCTCGCGACCGGCCCGCGCAGCGACATCGACGCCTCCGGCAACCCGACCCACGACGGCGGGTACCTGCTGGTGAACCTCTTCTGGCGCGCGACCGTCGGCCGCGACCTGTCGCTGCAGCTCAGGCTCGAGAACGCGTTCGACAAGCGCTACGAGGTCGCCAACGGCTACTTCACGATGCGGCGCGGCCTGTACGGCTCGATGCGGTACGATTTCCGCTGACGCCGGCGGGACCGCGCGGGAGCCTCGCGATGGGCAATCGACTGAGCCGGATCTACACACGCACGGGCGATGACGGCACGACCGGGCTCGGCGACGGCGCGCGCACCGGCAAGGACGCGCCGCGCGTCGAGGCCTACGGGACGGTCGACGAGGCCAACTGCGCCGTCGGGCTGGTGCTCGCGGTGCCGGGCCTGCCGCCCGCGGTCATCGCCTGCCTGACCGAGGTGCAGCACGACCTGTTCGACGTCGGCGCCGAGCTCTGCATCCCCGGCCATCGCGTCGTGACGGACGGCTACGCGACGCGGCTCGAGACCGAGCTCGACGCGCTCAACGAGCCGCTGCCGCCGCTCAAGGAGTTCGTGCTGCCGGGCGGCGGCCCGGCCGCGGCCGCCTGCCACCTGGCGCGCACCGTGGTGCGCCGCGCCGAGCGGCGCGTCTGGGCGCTGTCGCGCCTCGAGCCGGTGGCGCCGGAGGTGCCGCGCTACCTGAACCGGCTGTCGGACCTGCTGTTCGTCGTGGCGCGGGTACTCGCCCGGCACGAGCAGGGCGGCGAGGTGCTGTGGCGGCGCGGCCGCGGCGCCTGAGGGCCTGCGGCTAGCGCCAGGTGGAGTCGTCGGCGGTCGGCGCGGCCTCGATCACGCGCTGGCCGACTTCCTTGGCGAGCAGCTGCGCGTCGTAGGCGAGGTCGTCGCCGAGCTTGAGGTCGGCGGCCTCGGCCGGCGTCTCGTTGAGCGGCACGATCAGGTTGTCGTCGCCGTACTCGACGCGCCAGTCGCTGACCGCGGAGCTCGCCGGCACGTGGGTCGTCGAGCCGTCGAAGCGGTGGAAGGCCGGCACCGGCCAGTGCGCGCGGTCGAAACCCGCGAGGCTGCACAGCAGCTTCCACTCGCCGCGGAACAGCGACGAGTCCTTGAAGCGGCAGACGAACGCCGCCTGCTGGGCGTGCAGGCCGTTCAGCCACGCGTCGTTCGGCGGCGTCGTGCGCCGCGGCCCGAAGAAGTAGCCGAGCAGCACGCCGCCGCGGCGCGGCACCCGTGCGATCAGGCCGATCGCGTACTGGCCACGCTCGACCGGCAGCATGAAGAACTGACCTTCCACGAGTCGGACCGTCATAGTGAGTATCGTCCGCAGCCTTGCCTAGCGGAGCCTTGCCTCGTCCGGCGCGCCTTGCCGCCGCGCGCCGTCCCTGACCGGCCGGACGGCGGCGCCACGCCGGGCCCGTGCACGCGGCCCTCTCGTCGGCTGATCCTACCGCACTCGCCCGCCGGAAGGGCCATGCCCGCGCGCGCGCCGGCGCCGCCACCCCCGGGGCGCCGGCCAGACTGAGACGCCCGTCGCAGATCCGGACCCGGCCCCGGCGGCCGTCGTCAGCCGACCGTCAGGCTAGCCACGCGACCAGCGTCAGGAGCGCGAACACCACCAGCCAGACGTTGAGCGCGGCGTCCGCGAGCGCCAGCGCCGCGCGCGCCCGCTCCGGCTCGTCGCGGGCCTCGTCCCAGGCCGCGCCCAGCGCGCCGCGGCCGGCGTGCACCAGCAGCCGGTCGTTGGCGTCGGCGAAGTGGTCCGACCCCGACGCGAGGTAGCTGCGCCAGCCGCTGAAGGACTCCTCGAAGCTGCCGGCGACGCCGAAGGTGAGCGCCAGGAGCCGCGCCGGGACGAAGGCGATCACGCCGTGCAGCCGCCGGCAGAGGTCGCCGAGGTCCTGCGCCGCCGTCGGGGCGTCCGCGCGGTCGGCGCGCACGAGGGCCTCGCGGCGCATCAGGTCGCTGATCCGAAACGCGAGCGCCCCGAACGGCCCGAGCAGCGCGAACCAGAACAGCACGCCGAACAGCCGGTTGTTGGCCTGCACGAACACCGCCTCGCCGACCGAGCCGAGCCCGGGGCCGCGCCGCTGGGAGGCGTCGGCGTCGAGGATCTCGGCCGCGACCCGCGCGGCGGCCGCGGCATCGCCGCGCGCGGCGGCCGCCCGGTACTCGCTGACCTCGCGGCGCAGGTCGCGCGGGCCGAGCGCGAAGAAGAGCACGAGCGCGGCGAGCGCGACGTAGGCGATGCCATGCACCAGCGCGCCGAGCACGTCGCTCGCGACCGCGACCACGAGGCCCGGCAGCAGCGCCGCGCCGATCGCGATCCCGACCCGCGCCGGCGCGTGCCGCGCGGCGAGGCGCAGCGCGCCGCGCACGTAGGCGAGCAGCGCGTCGGGCTCGCGAACCGCGGGCCTGAGCGCCACCAGGCGCTCGGCGAGCAGCGCGATCAGGAGCGCGATGAAGTTCATGCCGGCGCGCCGGCGCCCGCCGCGGCGAGCCCGGCGTGGAGCCGCGGCCAGTCGAACAGCGGCCCCGGGTCGGTCTTGCGCCCGGGCGCGATGTCGCTGTGGCCGGTGATCGCGTCCGGCGCCAGCGTCGCGTAGGCGCGCCTGAGCGCGACGATGGCCTCGGCGAGGCGCCGGTACTGCGCCGCGCTGTAGGGCACGGCGTCGTCGCCCTCGAGCTCGATGCCGACCGAGAAGTCGTTGCACGCGAGGCGGTGGCGCCACACCGAGGCGCCCGCGTGCCAGGCGCGGGCGTGGAACGGCACGAACTGCACGAGCTCGCCGTCGCGTCTGATGTAGAGGTGCGCCGAGACCTTGAGCCCGGCGATCGTCGCGAAGAAGGGGTGCACGTCGGGCGGCAGCGTGTTGGTGAACAGCCTATCAACCCACGGCCCGCCGAACTCGCCGGGCGGCAGGCTGATGCCGTGCACGACGACCAGGTCGATCGAGGCGCCGGGCGGCCGCGCGTCCTGGTTGGGCGACGCCACCTGCCGGGCGGGACTGATCAGGCCCCGACCGACGTCCACCGTCACAGGCGCGCCGCAATGCATGGCCGGCAGCTTACGGCACCGGCGGGCGGCGCGAAATCCGCGCCATCGGTACACTGCGCGCGGAGCCGTAGCCCCATGCCCCCGACGCCTGCCCTGCCGACCCCCCCGCGCCGCGGCGCCGACCGATGCGGCTGACCCGCGTGCACGTCCCGGGGCCGCTGCGCGCGGGCGCCACGCTCGAGCTCGGCGCGCGCGCCGGCCAGCACCTCGTGCGCGTGCTCAGGCTCGGGCGCGGCGCGCCGCTCGCGGTGTTCGACGGCACCGGCCACGAGCACGCGGCGACGATCAGCGCGATACGCGATGCGCGCGTCGAGGTGGTGCTCGGCGAGGCGCTGGCGCCGGCGGCCGAATCGCCGCTCGCGGTCACGCTCGCGCAGGGCGTCTCGCGCGGCGAGCGCATGGACTACGCGATCCAGAAGGCCACCGAGCTCGGCGTCGCGCGGATCGTGCCGCTGCTGTGCGAGCGCAGCGTGGTCAGGCTCGACGCCGCTCAGGCGGCGCGCAAGCTCGAGCACTGGCAGGGAATCGCGGCCGGGGCCGCCGAGCAGTCCGGCCGGGCGGTGGTGCCGGCGGTCGAGGCGCCGCGCCGCTACCTCGACCACCTCGGCGCGCTGCCGGCGCCGGCGGCCGGCGGCGCGCGGCTCGTGCTCGCGCCGCGCGCCGCCGACGGGCCGTCCGCGCTGCCGGCGGGGCTCGCCCGCATCGAGCTGCTGATCGGGCCGGAGGGCGGGCTCAGCGACGCGGAACTCGGCGCCGCGGCGCTCAGGGGCTACGCGCCGCTGCGGCTCGGGCCGCGCGTGCTGCGCACCGAGACCGCGGCGGCCGCCGCGATCGCGGTGCTGCAGGCCCGCTACGGCGATCTCGGCTGAGGCCGTGGGCCGCGCGCGCTTCCGCCGGCGCCTCGTGCTGCTCGTGCTCGGCGCGGTGCTCGGGCTCGTCGCCGCGTTCGCCGGCTGGGTCGCCTACCTCGACCACGTCGTGACCCGCGAGTTCCAGGGCCGGCTGTGGTCGGTGCCGGCGCGCGTCTACGCCGAGCCGCTCGAGCTCTACGTCGGCGCCAGCGTCAGCGGCGACGACCTCGAGCAGGAGCTCAGGCGCCTGCACTACCGGCCGGGCGACCCGGCCAGCGGGCCCGGCCTCTACCGCCGCCACGGCGGCGACTTCGAGCTGCAGACCCGGCGCGTGCGCTTCGTCGACGAGCAGCGCCAGCCGGCGCGGGTCAGCGTGCGCACCGGCGGCGACGCCGTCACCGCGCTCGCGGCCGCCGACGGCAGCGCGCTGCCGCTCTTTCGGCTCGACCCGCTCTTGGTCGGCAGCGTGTTCCCGGTGCACGGCGAGGACCGCATCGTGCTGGCGCCGGACGAGGTGCCGCCGCTGCTGCGGGCCGCGATCAAGACCATCGAGGACCGGCGCTTCGACGAGCACCACGGCGTCGACCCGCGCAGCATCCTGCGCGCGCTGTGGGCCAACCTGCGTGCCGGGCACATCACGCAGGGCGGCAGCACGCTGACCCAGCAGCTGGTCAAGAACTACTTCCTGAGCGACGAGCAGACCTTCGGGCGCAAGCTCACCGAGGCGCTGATGGCGCTGCGGCTCGAGGCGCACTTCAGCAAGGACGAGATCCTGGTCGCCTACGTCAACGAGGTCTACCTCGGCCAGGACGGCGAGCGCGCGGTGCACGGCTTCGGGCTCGGCAGCCAGTTCTACTTCGGCAAGCCGGTCGACGAGCTCGACGCGGCCGAGCTCGCGCTGCTCGTCGGCATCGTCAAGGGCCCGTCGTACTACGACCCGCACAAGCACCCGGAGCGCGCGCGCACGCGCCGCAACCTGGTGCTCAAGGAGCTCGCCGACGCGCACCTCATCGGCGCCGCCGAGGCCGAGCGCGCCGCGCAGCAGCCGCTGTCGCTGCGCCCGCACGGCGGCGGCTACGTGCCGGCCTTCCTCGACCTCGTGCGCCGCCACCTGAAGCGCGACTACGCCGAGGCCGACCTCGCCGCCGCGGGCCTCGCGATCTACACCACGCTCGACCCGCGCGCGCAGGGCGCGGCCGAGCGCGCGCTGACGCGCGGGCTCAAGCGCCTCGACGCCGCCAGCCGCGTGCGCGACGCGCGCCTCGAGGGCGCGGTCGTGGTCGCCGAGCCGCAGAGCGGCGACGTGCTCGCGGTGGTCGGCGGGCGCGACACCGGCAGCGAGGGCTTCAACCGCGCGCTCGACGCGCGCCGGCCGATCGGCTCGCTGGTCAAGCCCGCGGTGTACCTCGCGGCGCTCGAGACCGGCCGCTACACGGCGGCGAGCGTGCTCGAGGACGCGCCGCTCGAGCTCAAGCTCGGCGACGGCAGCACCTGGGCGCCGCAGAACTTCACCCGCGAGACCTACGGCAGCGTGCCGATGGTGCGGGCCCTGGCCGAGTCGATGAACCTCGCGACCGTGCGCCTCGGGCTCGACGTCGGCCTCGGCCGCGTCGCCGACACGCTGGTGCGGCTCGGCCTCGAGCGGCGCCCGGCGCTCAACCCGTCGCTGCTGCTCGGCAGCGTCGAGATGACGCCGCTCGAGGTGGTCGAGGTGTACGCCTCGCTCGCCAACGGCGGCTTCCGCGCGCGGCTGCGCTCGGTGCGCGCGGTGCTCGATGAGCACGGCCAGGCGCTGAAGCGCTTCAGGCTGGAGGTCGACGCGGCGGCGACGCCGGCGGCGGTCTATGCCCTCGACCGGATGCTGGCGCAGGTGACCGAGCGCGGCACCGGGCACGGGGCGACCGCGCGCCTGCCGCGCGGCATCGTCGCCCCGGCCAAGACCGGCACCTCCTCGGACACCCGCGACAGCTGGTTCGCCGGCTTCACCGGCAGCCACCTCGCCGTGGTCTGGGTCGGCTACGACGACAACCGGATCACCGGGCTCACCGGCGCGGCCGGGGCGATGCCGGTGTGGGCGGACACCCTCGCGAGCCTCAGGCCGGCGTCGTGGGAACCGGCGGCCCCGCCGGAGGTCGACGAACGGTGGATCGAGTTCTCGACCGGCCTCGCGACCGCGCCCGACTGCAGCTCCGACGCGGTGCGGGTGGCGCTGCCGCGCGGTGCGGTACTGCCCGCCAAGGCCGGCTGCGCCGCGGCCGGCGGGTCGGTCGTTGATAGACTGAAGTCATGGCTGCAGAAGTCTCTGCTCTGACCCGCCCGCTCCTGGCCGCGCTCGGCGCGCTCGCGCTCGCCGCCTGCTCGCTGCCGCAGCCGTACCGGCCGCCGGCCGGCAGCGGCGAGCCGGTGCCGCGGCCGGCCGCGGGTGCGCCGGCGAGCCCGCAGCCGCCGGCCGCGGCCACCGCGGAGCTGCCGCCGGCGGCGCCGCCGCCGTCGCGCGACTACCACCTCGGCGCCGCGACCCAGTCGCTGGTCAGCCAGGCGCACGCCCAGGCCGCGCGCGGCGAGCTGCCGGGCGCCTCGACGACGCTCGACCGGGCGCTCAGGATCGAGCCGCAGAACCCGCTGCTGTGGATCGAGGTGGCGCGGCTCAGGCTCGCGGAGAACGACGCCCGCCAGGCGGAGGCCTGCGGCCGCAAGGCGCTGGCGCTGTCGTCGGGCGATCCGAACGCGCGTGCCCAGGCGGGCCGGGTGCTGGCCGACGCGCTGCGCGCGCAGCACCGCGACCAGGAGGCGCGCGAGCTGGAAGCGGCGCCGTGGATGCGCTGAGGCCCAGGCGCCGCGCTCAGGCTGCGACCGAGGTTTCCTCGGCGATCAGCGCCTCGAGGTACTCGAGGTCGGGGACCAGCGGCGCCTCGTTGACCATCCTGAGTCCGCACAGCACCGGGCTGCGCTCCGGGAACGAGCGGGTCGGATCCGGCTTGACGACGTCGGGGTTCAGCCGCACCAGCTGCGGGAAGCCCTGCGTCAGGATGCCGAAGGCCCCGACCGCGAGCCGCGTGCCGAGGCAGTGCAGCACCACGATGCGGGTGCGGCCGCTGGCCTCGGGGATCGCGCGCCCGAGCGTGCCCTCGAAGGAGATCACCGGCACCTCGCGGTTGCTCCAGGTGACGGTGCCGACGTACCACGACGGCGCGCCGGCCATCGGCGCCGGCTCCTGCCAGGCGACGACCTCGGCCACGCAGCTGCGCGGCACGATCAGCCGCTCGTCGGCGAGCGGCACCAGCAGCCCGTAGAACTCCTCGGCCACCGGCTCGGTCATACGGCCTCCCGCCGGTTGGCGACCAGCGGCTCGATCGCGTCGAGCAGCTGGTTCTCCTGATAGGGCTTGCCGAGGTAGTCGTTGACGCCGAGCTCGATCGCGCGCGCGCGGTGCTTCTCGCCGACGCGCGAGGTGATCATGACGATCGGCACGTCCTTGAGGCGCGCGTCGCCGCGCCCGTGCGCGGCGACCTCGTAGCCGTCCATGCGCGGCATCTCGATGTCCAGCAGGATCACGTCCGGCAGGTGCTCCTCGAGGATCGACAGCGCGTCGACCCCGTCCTTGGCGGTCATGACCCGCATGCCGTTGCGCTCGAGCAGCCGCTGCGTGACGCGCCGCACGGTGATCGAATCGTCGACCACCAGCGCGAAGGTGCGCCGGTCGCTGCGGTCGCGGGCGGACTCGGTCTGCGGCCGGGCGCGCCAGTCGGCGCGCACCAGCGTGCCCATGTCGAGGATGATGACGATCCGGCCGTCGCCGAGGATCGTCGCGCCGGCGATGCCGCGGATCCCGGAGATCTGCGGACCGACGCTCTTGACGACGATCTCGCGGCTGCCGACCAGCTCGTCGGTGACCAGCGCGGTCGAGCTGTCGCCGGCGCGGACCAGCACCACCGGCACCGGCACCTCGTTTTCGGGCAGTTGCGCCGACGGGCCGCCGACGAAGCTGCCGAGGTGCTGGAAGCGGTAGCGCTGGCCGCCGTAGTCGAAGCTCGGGCCGCCCTCGGCGAGGTGGCGCTGCACGTCGCTGCGCGGCAGGCGCACGACGCTCTCGACCGTCGGCAGCGGCAGCGCGTAGAACTCCTCGCCGGCGCGCACGATCAGCGCCTGCGAGACCGCGAGCGTGAACGGCAGCCGGATCGTGAACTTGGTGCCCTGCCCCGAGGTCGTGTCGATCTGCAGCGCGCCGCCGAGGCGCTTGATCTCGGTCGCGACCACGTCCATGCCGACGCCGCGGCCGGCCGCGTGCGTGACGCTGCTCGCGGTCGAGAAGCCGGGCTCGAGGATCAGCTGCATCGCCTCCTGGTCGGACAGCGTCTGCTTGGGCTCGATCAGGCCGAGCGACAGGGCCTTCTCGCGGATCGCGCGCAGGTTCATGCCGCTGCCGTCGTCCTGCACGACGATCACGACCTCGGCGCCCTCGCGCTTCAGCGCCACCTCGATGCGGCCCTGCTCCGGCTTGCCGCGCTGGACGCGCTCGAGCGGCGGCTCGATGCCGTGGACGACGGCGTTGCGCAGCATGTGCTCGAACGGCGGCAGCATGCGGTCGAGCACCTGGCGGTCGAGCTCGCCGGTGGCGCCGGACACCACCAGGTCGACCTTCTTGCCGGTGTCGGCGGCCGTCTGGCGCACGGTGCGCGTCAGGCGCGGCACGTGCCGCTGGAAGGGCACCATGCGCGTGCGCATCAGCCCGTTCTGCAGGTCCGTGACGATGCGCGCCTGCTGCATCAGCAGGTTCTGCGCCTCGCGGGTCTGGCTCTCGAGCAGCCCCTGCAGGCTGGCGACGTCGCTCGTCGACTCGAGCAGCGCGCGCGAGTACTGCTGCAGCGAAGAGTACTGGTCCATCTCCAGCGGGTCGAAGTCGTCGCGGCGCCGGTCGTCGTGGTGGCGGTGCAGGATCTGCGCCTCGGTCTCGATCTCGAGCTTGCGCAGCTGCTCGCGCAGCCGCTGCACGACGCGCGCCAGCTCCGCGAGGTTGAACTCCACCGACGACAGCTGCTGCTCGAGGCGGGCGCGGTGGATGCTGACCTCGCCGGCGCTGTTCAGCAGGCTGTCGAGCAGCTCGGCGTCGACGCGCGCCAGCTCCTGGCGGTCCTCGCGGCCCGGCGACTCGCGCCCGGGCGGCATGATGAACGAGCGCGACTCCTCGAGCGCCTGCGCGGTCGCGGGCTCGTCGACCGCGAGCTCGGCCGCGGCCACGGGCGCGGCCACGGGCGCGGGTACCGCCGCGGCGGGGGCCGGGGTCGCCGCGGCGGGTGGCGGCGCCGGGGCCGGCGCGGACGGCGGCGGCGGCGCCTTCGCGGCCGCGGCGATCTCGGTGACCACCGGCGGCGCGGCCGCCGGCGGCGCGGCGCTCGCCGGCGCCGGCTGCGGCAGCGGCTGCTCGGCCGCCGGGCTCTTGAGCACGGGCGGCGCCGCGATGCCGCGCGACAGCGCGCGGATGCGGGTCACGAGGTCGCGCGCCGCGCTCACCGGACGGCCGCCGGAGACCGTGTCGCGCATCCGGTTGAGCTCGTCGAGGCTGGCCTGCAGCACCTCGATCGTGCGCGGCTCGGCCGAGGTGCCGGCCGCCTCGCTCTGCGTCAGGAGCGACTCGACCTCGTGGGCGAGGTCGCCCATCGACATGACGCCGGCCATGCGCGCGCCGCCCTTCAGGGTGTGCAGCACGCGCTTGAGCTCGGTGACCTTGGCGCCGTCGCGCGCGTCGGCCCGGAACGCGGCGAAGGCGCGCTCGGCGACCTCGAGCAGCTCGGTCGCCTCCTCGCTGAAGATCACGGCGATCTCGGCGTCGAACTCGTCGCGCGCCTCGGGCGCGGCGGCGTAGCGCGGCGGCGGCGCGGCCGCCGCCGGGGCCGCGGCCGGCACCGGTGCCGCGGGCGCCTGCGCCTGCGCCTGCGCCTCGGCCATCATGTCGTCGCTGGACAGCAGCTCCTCGCCCATGCCCGGCGCGAGGCTCGCGGCGCTCTGCTCGGAGGCCGGCGTCAGGCCGCGCGCCGCGATCTCGCGGTTGGCGTCGGACTCGAGCCACTGCAGCCGCGCGAGGATGTCGGCGTGCGTCTTGAAGAACGAGGTCGGCGCCTCGAAGTTCGCCGTGATCTCGGTCATGCCGGCGACGATGTCGGTCAGCACGCGCCGGCCGGCCTCCGGCAGGCCGAGGCCGTGGTCGTGCAGCTTGCGCACGTAGAGGTTGAGCGGCTCGGCCAGCTTGATGCCCTGGCGCGCGTCGGCCATCTTCGAGGCGCCGGCCAGCGTGTGGCAGGCGCGGTGCAGCGCCTCGGTCACCGGGAACGGCGCGAAGCGGCCGACGCAGGTGTCGAGGAACTGGCGGATCGCCGCGATGTGGCCGCTGACCTCGCCGCGATAGATGTCGACCAGCACCGGATCAGCGGCGGCGTTCGCGAGGTCCACCGGGCCGACCGTGAACTCGCTGCCCGACGGCGGCGGCGGCGGCACTGCCGCGACGCGCTCCTGCTTGACCGCCTCGTCGGAAGTGATGCGCACGAAGCGCGACGGCACCTCGAGCACGGGGCCGCCGCCCGCCGGCAGCTCGGCGGCGCGCTTCGGCGCCGCGGCCTTCGGCGCGGCCGCCGCGGCGGCCGGGGCGGCCGCGGGCCTGGCGGGCTCGGCCGGGCGCGCTGGCGCCGCGGCGGCGGCTGGCCGCTCGGCGGCGCGCGGCGGCACCGGCCGCGGCAGCGCCGGGTCGTTGGTGAGCAGGATCTCGGTCGCGATCAGCGACGGCGACTCGGGCTCGCCGGGCGCCGGCCCGCTCGCGAACAGCGCGGCGGCCGCGGCCGCTGGCGCCGGCGCGGCCACCGGCGGCGGCGGCACGGGCTGCGCCGCGACGGCCGTTGCGGCCGCCCGCGGCCGCTCCGGCGCGGCGGCCAGCGCCTGCTCGAGGTCGCGGCCCTCGGCGTAGCCGTGGGCGCGGCCGATGATCAGGCCGACCTCGGCGGACGGCGCCCGCCCGGTCTCGAGCTGGTCGACCAGCTGCGGCAGCGTCGCGACCGCCTCGCGCAGCAGGCTGAGCATGCCCGGCGTGCGCGACAGCGTGCCGCTGATGACGCGGTTGAGCAGGTTCTCCACGGCCCAGGCGAACTCGCCGACCTGGCGCGCGCCGACCATGCGGCCGCTGCCCTTCAGCGTGTGGAACGAGCGCCGGATCCGCGTCAGCGCGTCGACGTCGAGCGGGTTCTCGTCCCAGACCGGGAACAGCTGCTGGATCTTCGCCAGCTCCTCGCGCGCCTCCTCGATGAACAGCGCGACCAGCTCCGGGTCCGGCGTCGGCGCAGCGGCCGCCGCCGCGGGCGGCGGCGCCACCGCCGCTGCCGGCGGCAGCACGTCGGTGAGCGCGGCCGAGGCGTCAGGCGCCGGCACGTGGTCGAGCAGCAGCGTCGCGTCGTGCACGCCGGTCTCGCCGGCGGCCGGCGCCGGCGCCGGCGCGCTCGCCGCCGCCTCGTCGAGCGCCCTGAGGCACATCTCGGCGTTGTCGAGCATGTACCACGGGTCGCTGCGGCCGCTCTGCAGCGTCTCCATGTAGTACTCGACCGAGACGATCGCGTCGGCGAGCCGGTCGAGGCGGCCCGGCGGCAGCGCCCCGGACGGCGCCAGCATCGCCTCGACGTGCCGGCCGACGCCTTCGAGGATGTCGACGGCCCGCGCGCGGCCGAGCATCAGGAGGCCCGCGGTGATGCCGCGCAGCAGCGCCGGCACCTGCTCGGCGCCGGAGGGCTCGTGCTTGGCGATCGCCGCGGCGATCGACTCCTTGATGCGCGCGAGGTTGACGATGCACTCGCGCAGCACGGCGTTCTGCACGCGCTGGAACTCGGCGTCCGGCTCGCCCTCCGGCGACGCGGCGCGGTTCGGCATGATCAGCCGCACCAGCTGCGCATCGAGGTTGTCCTCGACGCTGATCAGCACGGCGGCGATGTCGACCAGCACGCTGTCGTCCGGCGGCAGCTTCTTGGCGACGATGTCCTTGAGGCGCTGGATCTGCGACTGCACCTTGGTGCGCAGGTCGCCGAGGCCGAGCACGCCGAGCGTGTCGCTGATCTTGCGCAGCATCTCGAGCTGGACCGCGAGCTCCTCGACCTGCGCGCCGCCCTTGCGCACGAAGATGTCGAGCACGTCCTTCACGCGCGACAGGTCTTCCTTGATCGCGCCCGCGACGGTCTCCATCAGCTTGACCGACGGCGCCGACAGGTTCTCGCGCTCCTGCTCGATCTGCTCGGAGACCGGCAGCAGTTCCTGCAGCTTGAACGAGGCGCGCACCGCGGCGGTGCGCGGCCCGGCGCTGGTGGCGCGCGCGACGTAGTAGAGGAGGTTGTTCAGCAGGTCGAGCGGCGGGGTCTCGGCATAGCGCGGCTCGCCGGTCTCGTACAGCTTCTTGAGCTCGCGGTCGGCCTGGCCGAGCAGGCGCTTGATGGTCGCCGTGCCCTCGAGGCCGCCCTCGCGCAGCGACTCGATCACCGCGCCGACCACCCACCACAGCTGGAACACCGGCTGGCGGGTCGCGACCTGCTCGAGGCGCTCGGCCACCACCGACAGGATCTCGAGGTGCTGCGCCTGGCGTTCGCCGCGGATCCAGCCGAGCAGCCCCACCTGGAAGCGCGGCCGCAGCCGGCGCGCCCACTGCGCGACCGTCAGCGGCGGCTCGCCGGCCTTCTGCGGCTGCGGCTGCGGCTGGCGGTCCGAGGTCAGGTTGAGCAGCAGCAGCGTGCCTTCCGACAGCAGCGCGTGGCCGCGCACCGCCCGCAGGTCGTTGAGCAGCGGCAGCAGCACCAGCGCGAGGTCGCGGCCGCCGCCGAGCACGCGCTCCAGGTAGGCCGGCAGCTGCACCATCGCGCGCATCAGCGCGTCGAGGCTCTCGGGCTGGTTGCGGTTCTCCTGCGCGCTGTCGAGCAGGTAGCGCGCGACGTGCTCCATCTCCTCGGCGAGCAGCGCCGCGCCATAGACCTCGACCAGGCGCAGCACGCCGTGCACCTCGTGCAGGCGCGCGCCGCAGGTCTCGAGCAGGGTGCGGTCGTCCGGGTGCTCGGCGTAGCCCTCGATCGCGGTGCGCGCCTCGGCGAGCGTCGCGGTCAGCTCCTTGGCGACGACGTGCAGCGTCTGTTCGGCGACCTCGGTCATCGATCAGGCCTTCGCGCCACTCGCCTTCCGCGCCGCGGGCGGCGGCGCCGGGGTCGCCGGGTTCGCCGGCCGCGCCGCGTCCTCCGGCTTGAGCGGCTGGACCTTCTGGGCCTTCGGGCTCGCGGCCGGCGCCGGCCGCTCGGGCAGCCGGAAGCCGGCCACCGACTTGCGCAGCTGCGCCGACAGGTCCGCGAGCTTGCCGATCGACTGCGACATCCCGGTCGTGCCCTCGGCGGTCTGGGTGCTGATCTCGCGCAGCACCTGCATGCTGCGCGAGATCGAGGCCGACACCGCCGCCTGCTGGCGCGCGCTGGCCGAGATGTTGTGCATCAGGCTCGCGATCTGGTTCGAGACCTGCTCGATCTCCTCGAGCGCGGCGCCGGCGTTCTCGGCGAGCAGCGCGCCGCCGACGACGTCGGTGGTGCTGCGCTCCATCGAGACCACCGCCTCGTTGGTGTCGGTCTGGATCGTGCGCACCAGCACCTCGATCTGCTTGGTGGCGTTGGCGGCGCGCTCGGCGAGGCGCTGCACCTCGTCGGCCACCACCGCGAAGCCGCGGCCGGCCTCGCCGGCCATCGACGCCTGGATCGAGGCGTTCAGCGCCAGGATGTTGGTCTGCTCGGCGATGTCGTTGATCAGCTCGACGATGTTGCCGATCTCCTGCGAGCTCTCGCCGAGGCGCTTGATGCGCTTGGAGGTCTCCTGGATCGTCTCGCGGATCGCGTTCATGCCGTCGATCGTGCGGCGCACCGCGTCGCCGCCCTTGTGCGCGACGTCCACCGAATGGCGCGCGACGTCGGCGCAGCGCTCGGCGTTGCCGGACACTTCCTCGATCGAGGCCGCCATCTCGGCCACCGACTCGGTGGCCGCGGCCACCTGCTTGGACTGGCCGCCGCTCGCCTTGGCGAGGTGCGCGGCCGCGGCCTGAGTGGACTTGGCGGCGGCGTCGAGCGAGATCGCCGAGGCGTTGATCGTGGTCACGAGCTCGCGCAGCGCGTCGATCGCGTAGTTGATCGAGTCGGCGATCGCGCCGGTGACGTCCTCGGTGACGGTCGCCTGCACGGTCAGGTCGCCGTCGGCGAGGCTCGCGAGCTCGTCGAGCAGCCGCAGGATGGCTTCCTCGTTGCGCGCGTTCTTGCGCGCCGCCTGGTCGGCCACCTGGCGCAGGTTCGCGGCCCGGGTGTTGCCCGACAGCGCGAGCAGCAGCGCGCCGGCGGCGGGCAGCAGCAGCGCGAGGCCGAGCCAGGTGCTGGTGCCGGCGCCGAGCACGCCGAACGCGCCGAGCAGCAGCACGAGCGCCGCGACCCCGAGCGCGCCGAGCGCGAGCCCGAGGATCTTCGGCAGCCGTGCGATGGCTTTGTCAGTTTCGACCATCGAATTCATCGCTCACCACTTTGGCGCGTCAGCGCGGCGCGTACACCGGCGCCGGACTCAGGACGCCGCCTGCAGGAAACTCGGGCTCTCGACCAGAAGCTTGAGGCTCAGCACCGGCCACGCCTCGCCACCGCGGCGGAAGGCGCCGGCCAGGTAGCGCTCGCAGCGCACCAGGGTCGGCGGCGGCGTCGCCACGAACTCAGAATCCGCGAAGCGCCGGAACCCCAGCACCTCGTCCACCATCAGGCCCGCCGGGATGTCCCGGTGGTTGACCACCAGCACGCGCACGTTGCGCCCCGGCTGCGTCGCGCCGCTGCCGAGGTACTGGCGCAGGTCGATGATCGACATCAGCTGGCCGCGCACGTTGGCGAGCCCGCGGATCCAGCTGCGCGCGCCGGGCACCCGCGTCAGCCCGGGCGGCAGCGCCATGACCTCGCGCGTCTCCTCGCGCGCCACCAGAAAGCTCTCCGCGCCGAGCCTGAACGCCACCCCGACCCACTCGCGCCCTTCCGCCGCGTCGCGGCCGCCGGCCGCCGTCCGCCCGCGGCGCTCGAGCTCGCGCAGCAGTTCGAAGGGGCGGTCGCGAAGCTCGCGCAGGCTCGCCGGCTGCGACATCGAGGCGCTCACCCGGCCAGCGCCGCCTGCGCCTTCTCGACCAGCTGCTCGGCGGAGACCGGCTTGACGAGGTAGTCCACCGCGCCCTGGCGCATGCCCCAGATGCGGTCCGTCTCCTGCGACTTGCTGGTGACCATGATCACCGGGATGCGGCGGGTCTCCGGGTCGTTCGCCAGCGTGCGCGTCGCCTGGAAGCCGTTGACCCCCGGCATGACGATGTCCATGAAGATCAGGTCCGGCTTCATGGACTTCGCGAGCCTGATGCCCTCGGCGCCGTCGGCCGCGGCGGCGGTCTGGTAGCCGACCTTCTCCAGCGCCTTGCGGATGACATGCACCTCGGTCGGCGAGTCATCGACGATCAGGATGAGTGCCATGGCTGGGCCTCGGCTCAGGATGCCGCCGCGGCAGCCGGATTGACGTGCTGCTCGATGGCGGACAGGAGTTCGTCGCGCGTGAAGGGCTTGGTCAGGTAGTGCTCGGAACCGACGATGCGGCCGCGGGCGCGGTCGAAGAGGCCGTCCTTGGACGACAGCATGATCACCGGGATCGAGCGGAACACCTTGTTGTGCTTGATCAGCGAGCAGGTCTGGTAGCCGTCGAGTCGCGGCATCATGATGTCCACGAAGACGATGTCCGGCTGGTGGTCGGCGATCTTCGACAGCGCATCGAAGCCGTCGACGGCGGTGTAGACCTCGCAGCCCTCCTTGGACAACAGCGTCTCGGCGGTGCGCCGGATCGTCTTGCTGTCGTCGATGACCAGCACCTTCAGGCCCGAGAGCCGGGACTTGGGAGCCGCTTGCGCTGCGTTTTCCATCACTTGCACCTGACTTCGGGCCGGCCGACGGGACTGCGCGCGCGGCCTGTCCGCGCCCAAACGGCTGGTTCCGAATAACCGAGCGGTTTTAACATATCAAGCCGGAGGTGGCCATGTTGGCGCTCCGACACAGTTCACAGTTCGCCGTCTCCTCAAGACCGCGGAACCCGCCCGCCGCGGGCGGGCGGGCCGATGTGCAGGTGTACTATGGCGCGGCACCCCCGCGAGGGTGATCCGCATCACAAATACGCGTATCGGCCGCTCCACGGCGGCTGAGCTGCGTCCTCGGAGATCGTCGTTATGCCCGCTCCGGTACGCCTCGGCGTCGTCATGGACCCGATCGGCCAGATCAAGCCCGCGAAGGACACCTCGCTCGGCATGCTGCTGGCCGCCCAGGCGCGCGGCTGGGAGCTGCACTACGCCGAGCAGCGCCACCTGTGGCTGCGCGACGGCCGGGCGATGGGCCGGCTCGCGCCGCTCACGGTGCGCGCCGACCCGGGCGACTGGGCCAGCGTCGGCGAGCCCGCCGAGCGCCCGCTCGCCGACCTCGACGTGATCCTGATGCGCAAGGACCCGCCCTTCGACACCGAGTACGTGTACACGACCTACATCCTCGAGCGCGCCGAGAGCGCCGGCGCGCTGGTCGTCAACCGGCCGCAGGGCCTGCGCGACATGAACGAGAAGGTCTACACGGCATGGTTCCCCGAGTGCTGCGCGCCGACGCTGATCACGCGCGACATGGCCGACATGCACGCGTTCCTGCGCGAGCACGGCAAGATCGTCTGCAAGCCGCTGTACGGCATGGGCGGCCGCTCGATCTTCGTCATCGACCGCGGCGACAAGAACGCCAGCGTCGTGTTCGAGACGCTGACCGACTACGGCAGCCGCTACGCGATCGTGCAGCGCTACCTGCCGGAGATCGTCACCACCGGCGACTCGCGCGTGATCCTCATCGACGGCGAGCCGGTGCCCTACGCGCTGGCCCGCATCCCGACCGCGGCCGACAACCGCGGCAACCTCGCCGCCGGCGCGCGCGGCATCGGCCGGCCGCTCAACGAGCGCGACCGCTGGCTGGCGGCGCAGATCGGGCCGACGCTGCGCGAGCGCGGCATGATGTTCGTCGGCCTCGACGTGATCGGCGGCTTCGTCACCGAGATCAACGTCACGAGCCCGACCGGGATCCGCGAGCTCGAGAAGGAGTTCCACATCGACATCGCGGGGCTCCTGATCGACGCGCTCGAGCGGCGCCTGGCGGCCCGCCGGGGCTGAGCGGTGCGCCGCACCGCGCCGTCAGCGGTCGCGCTCGCGGCCGCCGCCCTCGCCGCTGCGGGCGCCGCGGCCGCGGCGCCGGCCGCGCCGCCCGGCGAGACGATCGCGGTGGCGGGCCTGCACGCGCCCGCCGACATCCTGATCGACCGCTGGGGCGTGCCGCACATCTACGCGCGCAGCGAGACCGACCTGTACCTCGCGCAGGGCTGGAACGCCGCCCGCGACCGCCTGTTCCAGATCGACCTGTGGCGGCGGCGCGGCCTCGGTCAGCTCGCCGAGGTGTTCGGGCGCGGCTACGTCGAGGACGACCGTGCCGCGCGCCTGTTCCTGTACCGCGGCGACCTCGGCGCCGAGTGGGCGGCGTACGGCGGCGATGCGCGCGCCGCGGCCGAGCGCTTCGTCGCCGGCATCAACGCCTACGTGGACTGGCTGCAGCTGCATCCCGAGCGGCTGCCGCGCGAGTTCCGGCTGCAGAACTACCGGCCGGCGCACTGGACGGCGGCGGACCTGGTGCGGATCCGCGCGCACGGCCTGTCGCGCAACCTCGACAGCGAGGTCGCGCGCGCGCAGGCGGCCTGCCGCGGCGAGCTCGCCGCCGATCGCGTGCGTGCGCCGCTCGCGCCGCCGTGGCAGCCCGAGCTGCCGGCCGGGCTCGACCCGTGCCTGCCGCGCGACGTGCTGCGCCTGTTCACGCTGGCGACGCGCGACTTCCGCCTCGAGGCGACGCCCGGCCCGGCGCGCAGCGCCGGCACCGAGTCGGCGGCCGGCGAGGCGCTCGAGGGCAGCAACAACTGGGCGGTCGCGCCGGCGAAGTCGGCGACCGGGCGGGCGATCCTCGCCAACGACCCGCACCGCGCCTTCGTGCAGCCCAGCATCCGCTACCTCGTCGGCCTCGACGCACCGACGCTGCACGCGATCGGCGCCAACCAGCCGCAGATCCCCGGCATCTCGCTCGGCCACAACGACGCGGTGGCGTTCGGCTACACGATCTTCCCGGTCGACCAGGAGGACCTGTACGTCTACGACCTCGACCCGGCCTCGGGTCACGGCTACCGCTACCGCGGCCACTTCGAGCCGTTTCGCACGGTGCACGAGACGATCGCGGTGCGCGACGGCGCACCGGTGCCGGTGGACCTCGAGTTCAGCCGCCATGGCCCGGTGATCTACGTCGAGGCCGCCCGCCACCGCGCGTTCGCGGTGCGCAGCGCGTGGTTCGAGCCCGGCACCTCCGTGTACTTCGGCGCGCTCGCCTACCTCAAGGCGCGCTCGCTCGGCGAGTTCGAGCGCGCCCTCGACCGCTGGCGCGCACCGTCGCTCAACCACCTCTACGCCGACAGCCGCGGCACGATCGCCTGGCTGCCGGCCGGCCTCGCGCCGCGGCGACCGAACTGGGACGGCCTGCTGCCGGTGCCGGGCGACGGCCGCTACGAGTGGCGCGGGTTCTGGCGGCGCAGCGAGCTGCCGCGCCGGGTCAACCCGAAGGAGGGCTACCTGTCGACCTCCAACGAGATGAACCTGCCGGACGGCTACCCGTACGCCGACCGCAAGCTCGGCTTCGAGTGGACCGCGCCGTGGCGCCACCTGCGCATCGACGCCGTGCTCGCGGCGCTGCCGAAGGTGTCGCTGGAGGACTCCGAGCGCCTGCAGACCGACCAGCTGTCGCTGCCGGCGCAGCGCATCGCGCTCGCGCTCAGGGAGCTGCGCACCGACGACGCCGACGCCCGCGCCGCGCTCGCGCTGCTCGCGCACTGGGACGGCGCGGTGACCGGTGACTCGGCCGCGGCCGCGCTCTACGAGACCTGGTTCACCCGCCACCTGCGCATCGCCGCCAGGAACGCGCTGCTCGACCCGGGCGTCGCGGCCGGCGTCGAGGGCGCGCACGTGGATGTGGTCGTCGACCTGATCGAGCACCCGCAAGCCTGGCTCGCCGAGCACGCACGCGAGCGGCGCGACGCGCTCGTGGTCGCGACCCTCGGCGCGGCCTACCGCGAGCTTCTGACGCACCTCGGCGCCGACCCCTCGCGCTGGCGCTGGGACGCGCTGCACTACAACCTCTCGGAGCACCCCTTCGCCGCCGTGGTGGACGCCGCCGAGCGCGCCCGCCTCAACGTCGGCCCCTTCCCCACCGGCGGCGACCCGTACGTGCCGAGCCAGGCGAGCTACCGGGCGGCGGACTTCCGCGACCTGTCGGGGCCGTCGGTGCGGGTCGTGATCGACGTCGGCAACTGGGACGCGTCGGTCGCGGTGAACCATCCCGGCCAGTCGGGCGACCCGGACGACCCGCACTACCGCGACCTCGCGGAGCTGTGGCGGCGCGGCGAGTATTTCCCGCTGCTGTTCAGCCGCGCCGCCGTCGAGCGCGCGACGGAACGGACGCTGCGGCTGGTGCCCGCCCGGTGAGCGCGCCGCACGCCGGCGTATACTCGCCGCCGTGACCGAGACGCTGCTGCTCGACGAAATCGCGCGCCGCCGCGAGGCCGCGCCGCCGGTGCGCGACCGGCTGACCACGACGCTGTTCCTGGTCGCGGCGCTGCACGCGGTGGTCATCCTCGGCGTCACCTTCAGTCCGGCGCACCTCGGCGCCGCGAGCGACGCGCCGTCGCTCGAGGTGCTGCTGGTGCACAACCCGGTCGCCGAGGAGCAGGTCAACACCCGCGCCGACTACCTCGCGCAGGTCAACCAGCGTGGTGCCGGCACCGCCGAGGACGTGCGCGGGGCGGAGTCGCCGCACAGCCTGCCGGCGGAGCCTGCCGAGGAGGGCCGCGAGAACTCCGCTGGCGCGACCGGCGCCGACGCCGGCGACAGCGGCGACAGCGACCTGCTCGCGAGCCGCGCCGCCTCGAGCGACAAGCGCTTCTTCGCGCACGGCGCACCGGCCGCCCCGCGCGGTACGCCGCTGGTGCTCGAGCCGCTGTCGCCGGAGGCGTCCGGCGCCGACACGGGCGACGATCTCAGGCTGCGCGGCAAGACCGAGCGCGAGCTCTTGGTCACCGCCAACACGCGCGAGTCGAGCGTCGCCGTCTACCTCTACGGCTGGCGGCGCAAGATCGAGCGGGTCGGCACGCTCAACTACCCGC
>Ga0335069_10002932_pt1 | contig 26004 bp, 19 predicted proteins | sample Lox_Sample_11_FD_206714 | JGI IMG/M metagenome (GOLD analysis project Ga0335069, IMG submission 206714) | Soil microbial communities from Loxahatchee National Wildlife Refuge, Florida, United States - Lox_Sample_1.1 | ecosystem: Environmental > Terrestrial > Soil > Wetlands | place: USA...
CTGGTCACGGGGATCTATGCACAGACCTACGGCGCGAAGAAGTCGTCGATCGTCGCCGTGCAGGACAAGGTCGAGAAGTTCGTGAAGAGCCATGGCCATAAGCCGCGCATCTTCATCTGCAAGCTCGGTCAGGACGGTCATGACCGCGGCCAGGAGGTGGTCGGAGCGGCTCTCGCGGATCTCGGATTCGAAGTGGTCCTTGGCCCTTTGTTTCAGACGCCCGAAGAGGCCGCGCGCCAGGCCGTCGAGGAACACGTCGATATCGTCGGACCCAGTTCGCTTGCCGCCGGTCACCTGACCCTTGTGCCCGCACTCCGCCAGGCCCTCACGAGCCTGGGCCACAAAACCATGCCCATCGTACTTGGCGGCGTCATTCCACCGCAGGACTACGACGAGCTCTATAGGGACGGGGCTCTTGCCATCTTCGGACCGGGTACGGCCATCCCGACCGCTGGACTCACAATCCTGGAGATTCTGGAGCAACCAGGCACGGTAGATGGCAACCGGCCCGATGGAATCCGGGACCATTCTCTAACCGCAATGGAATCACGTTAGGAACGGAGACGGAGGCGTGCGCGCACCAGCGATATCGCTCGATCAGCTCGCATCCTTGCCTGCGGTTTACCGGGCGCTGATCCCGCCTGCCTACGAGGACTCCAATGGCCACATGAACATGCGCTGGTACTTGGCCGTCTACGATGAGGCGGGGGACGCCATGTACCCGATGCTCGGGCTCACGCCGGATTACTTCGCGTCGTCGGGGATGGGCGGCTTCGATCTCGAGCATCACCTCTGGTATCCCGCCGAGGTGCGCATCGGGGACACTGTGGTGATTCGCGCGCGCTTCATTGCGCGTAGCGCGAAGCTGATGCATTACATGCTGTTCATGGTGAACGAGACCCGGGGCATGCTCTCGTCGCTCTTCGAGTGCGTGCACGCCCATGCCGACCTCACGGTCCGCCGTACCGCCCCCTTCCCGGCGCAGGTGGCGGCCACGATCGACGCCTACATCGCCGCACACCGTGCGCTGACTTGGCCCGCGCCAGTCTCGGGGGCCATGGGCGTCACGGCAGCCTCCAGCGCGTAAGGAGAGCCGCGGTGCCCGTGGACACCAGCACCCACACGCCAGCGATCCGGCGTAGGAGAAAGAGCAATGGCGGGCAAGCACGAGAAGTACCAGCGGCTGCTCGCTCTCTGCAGGACGCTGCCGCCGACGCCGACAGCGGTTGCCCATCCGTGTGACGACGGCTCGCTCGAGGGCGCCGTCGGCGCCGGACGGATGGGGCTCATCGCACCGATCCTTGTCGGGCCGCGGGCGCGCATCGAGGCGGTCGCCGAGGAGCGCGGTCTCGACCTCGCCGGGCTGCCGATCGAGGATACCGCGTATAGCCACGAATCGGCGGCACGGGCCGTTGAGCTCGTCCGGGCGGGCAAGGCCGAGGCGGTGATGAAGGGCAGCCTGCACACCGATGAGCTGATGAGCGAAGTGGTGAAGCGCGATACGGGGCTCCGGACAGCGCGACGCGGCAGCCACTGCTTCATCATGGACGTGCCGACACACTCTGAGCCGTTGATCATCACCGACGCGGCGGTCAACATCGCCCCGACGCTGGAAGAGAAGGTCGACATCATCCAAAACGCGATCGACCTTGCGCACGCGCTGCACTTCCAGGAAGTGCGCGTCGCGATCCTCTCGGCGATGGAGACAGCAAACCCGAAGGTTCCGTCGACAGTCGAGGCCGCGGCATTGTGCAAGATGGCGGACCGCAAACAGATCACCGGCGCGATCCTCGACGGGCCGCTCGCCCTCGACAACGCGATCAGCCTCGAATCGGTCGCTATCAAGAACATCGATTCGCCCGTTGCAGGGCGCGCCAACGTGCTGGTCGTGCCGGACCTCGAAGCCGGCAACATGCTCGCGAAAAGTCTATCGTTTCTCGCGGGGGCAGATGCCGCAGGGATTGTGCTGGGCGCGCGCGTGCCGATCATTCTCACGAGCCGCGCGGATTCGGTGATGACGCGCCTCGCGTCATGCGCGGTCGCCGTCCTGGTGGCGGCCGCGCAGCACGCGAGCAGTAGCAGGGCTGTGGGTTGATGCGATGGATGCGCCGACGAGCATCGTGCGGCACCGACGCAACCCACGTGGACCGGGCCGACTTGTTCTTGCGGCACCCACCCTAACACCTTCTTGCGGAAACCGCAGGCCCGGTCCGCTCGCCACGAACGTCTGCGATTCTCTTCGGCCTCGTCGCTCTCTTGAGTGGGTCGATACTCCCCTAAGGTCCGACGGCTCCCCTAGGTGTGGGGAAGGCTGCACCATTGACCTTCGGATCCCCTCCCAATGACAGATCCAGACCAGAATCGGGAGGGCGGCGATGGACGAATCGGTCAGGCGAAGGGGCTCCTATGAGGAGTCTCTGCATTCACTGCGGTCAGCCACCGTCCGACTCATGTGGCTTCTGCACCGACCACCACTCCGGCCGTGGCGACGACTGGGCGGAGGGCAACCGCATCATGTGCGACTTCCTTCATCGCGGCATCGTGTCATCCGGGCCGGCGCACTCTGTCGCTCGTTCGATCGAGCTTCTTGTCGACAGGCTCGAGACGGCACACACGGGATAGAAGGAGGCGACGCATGAACCTGATGGAAGAGATCTCCGTCGAGACCGATCTCATCGTTCTCGGGGACAAGCTTCGTGAGGCCACTCATCAGCTCGCCCAGGCGTGCAATCAGAACGAGAGGCTGGTGAACGCGCTCTACGAAGCCCGTGGGCAGGAGCGCAGATTCCCTGCTCGTCTAGTCAGATGACAGAATGGACCCCGAGATCCAGAGCGAGCGACCCCGCAAGATTCCGGTCGTCACAATTTCCGTCAGCAGATTCTCGGCAGGATCTCGCCGGGGTGCAGATCCACCACCCGCGTACCGCCGATTCGTGTCCGCATGACGACCATCTTCGGATGCCGCTCCGTCACCACGCCGATGACCGATGCGTCGCCGCCCAGGGGGTACCGCCGCATCCGCTCGACGACTACGTCCGCACCGCTCTCGCCCACGATGGCCACGAGCTTGCCCTCGTTCGCGACGTAGAGCGGGTCGAGGCCGAGCAGCTCACAGGCGGCGTGGACGGCAGGCCGGACGGAAATCAAGGTCTCGTCGATCTCGAGGCCGACGCCCGAGGCGAGGGCCAGCTCGTTGAGCGTCGAGGCGAGTCCGCCTCGTGTGGGGTCGCGCAAGCACCGGATCTCGGAGCAGCCTTCGAGCATGGTGGCGACGAGCCCGTGGAGCGGCGCGGTATCGCTCTCGATCACGGTATCGAACTCGAGCCCTTCCCGGCGTGACATCACGGCCATCCCGTGGTCGCCGATAGTCCCGCTGAGAATCACCCGATCGCCGGGCCGCGCCTGGTTGGCCGAGAGCAGCCAGGGGTGCTCGACGAGGCCGATCCCCGCGGTATTGATGAAGCATTGATCACCACTACCCTTGTTGACAACCTTCGTGTCGCCCGTCACGAGCAGCACACCTGCCCGCTGACACGCGGCGCGCATCGAGTCCAGGATCGCGCCGAGCTCGTCGAGCAGGAGCCCCTCCTCGAGGATGAATCCGGCGCTGAGATAGAGCGGGCGGGCGCCGGCCATGGCGAGGTCGTTCACGGTGCCGTTCACGGCCAGGGTCCCGATATCGCCGCCGGGGAAGAAGAGCGGTCGTACCACGAACGAATCGGTCGTGAAGGCCAGTCGCTGCCCGCCGATCTCGACCACGGCCTGGTCGTCCAGGCGATCGAGATAGGCATTGCCGAAGCGCGGCAGAAACATGCGGTGTACGAGATCCGCCGACATCCGCCCGCCACTCCCGTGGCCGAGGAGTACGCGCGCAGTCTCGGTGAGGGGCAACGGGCACGACACGGCGGCGGCATCCATATGCATGAGCCTTTCAGGCGGTCGCGACACGGTAGCGACCGTAGTGGTAGTAGGCGGCGCACGCGCCTTCCGACGACACCATCGGCGCCCCGAGCGGGCGGTCCGGAGTGCAGAGCGTGCCGAAGGCTGGGCAATCACACGGCTTCTTCTGTCCCCGGAGCACGAGCCCGGCGATGCAGTGCGGCGATTCATCGGTCGTGAGGCTCCGCACCGGGTATCGCCGCTCGGCGTCGAAGGCAGCGAACCGCTCGCTCACCCGAAAGCCGCTGGCAGGAATCTCGCCGATCCCCCGCCACTTTCGGTCGCAGACCTCGAACACCTCGGCGAGCACGGCACGGGCGGCCTGGTTCCCTTCCCGCCGCACGCTACGCGTGTACTGGTTCTCCACCTCCGCGCCCCCGCGCTCGAGCTGGCGGACCGCCATGAGGACGCCCTGCACGATGTCGAGCGGCTCGAACCCGGTCACGATCAGCGGCACGCGGTGTCGCGAGGCGATCGGCTCGTACTCGGCGAAGCCCATCACCGTGCAGACGTGACCGGCGGCCAGGAACGCCTCCACGCGGTTGTCGGGCGAGCCGAGCAGCGCCTCGATCGCGGGCGGCACCAGCACGTGCGAGACCAGCATCGAGAAGTTCGAGAGCCCGAGTCGCGCGGCGTGAAGAATCGCCATGGCGTTGGCGGGCGCCGTCGTCTCGAAACCGATGCCGAGGAAGACGACCTGGCGATCGGGCCGCGCCTGGGCCATGCGCACCGCGTCGAGCGGCGAGTAGACCACGCGGACGTCGCCCCCGGCCGACTTGACGCGCAGGAGGTCGGACGCCGAGCCGGGGACCCGCAGCATGTCCCCGAAGGACACGAACGTCACCTCCGGCCGCGACGCGATGGCAATGGCCCGGTCAAGCGTCTCCACCGGCGTGACGCACACGGGACAGCCCGGCCCGTGTACGAGGTGGATCTCGCCCGGCAGCATCTCATCGAGCCCGTGCTTGACGATCGAGTGGGTCTGGCCCCCGCAGATCTCCATGATCGTCCAGGGCCGGGTCACCGCGCGCCGGATCTCGTCGAGGGTTTGGCGAACGAGCGCGCCGTCGCGGAATTCGCTGACGTACTTCATGGCCCAGCCTCCAGGCCCATGTCGCCGAGTTCCACACTGAGGAGCCCGGCGTCGCGCAGAAACTCGAGCGTCTGCTGCGCCTCGGCCTCGTCGAGGCGCCCGATCGCGAAGCCTACATGGATCAACGCATAGTCACCCACGACGGCCTCGGGCACGTAGGCCAGGCAGGCCTCCTTGACCACCCCGCCGAAGTCGATGCGTCCCATGCGGAGCCCTGCCGCCTCGTAGACCCCGACGATTTTCCCCGGCACGGCGAGACACATGTTCGTGTCCTCCCTACTGTAGTTGCGCCTGCGCCACCACGGCCTGGCCGAGCGCGATCCCGCCGTCATTGGGCGGCACGATATGATGGCTGAATACCGTGAACCCCGCCCCGGCCAGGGCCCGCCGGGCGGCTCGCAGCAGCGTCACGTTCTGGAAGACCCCGCCGCTCAGCACGACGCGCCGGAGCCCAGTGCGCTTTCGGATTCGTGCGCTGACCTCCACGATCGTCGCGACCACCGTGGCGTGAAACCGCGCAGCAATGACTGGGACGGCGACACCGTGGGCGAGATCACCCACCACCCCCCGGATCATCGGCGCTGGGTCGATCACCGCGGGCTCGCTCCTGTCGTCGACCTCCACAGGATAGTGGCCGTGCTCCCCCGGGGCCACGAGCGCCTCCAGCTCGACCGCCGCCTGCGCTTCGTACTGGCTCCGATGGCGCACACCCACGAGCGACGCGACCGCGTCGAAGAGCCGGCCCATACTCGACGTCAGCGGCGCGTTCACCTCGCGCTCGATCTGTCGCGCAATGATACGGCGCTCATCCTCGCTCGCCGCGGCGACGGACGCCACCCCGGGATCCCAGTCGCCATACGCGCGGCGGAGATAGGCCAGCGCCATCCGAAACGGCTCGCGCACCGCCAGGTCGCCGCCCGCCAAGGGGACGTACGCGAGGTGGGCGGCGCGCTCGCAGTGTGCGTAGTCGGCGACCAGGAACTCCCCGCCCCAGATTCGCCCGTCGGTGCCGTAGCCGGTCCCGTCGAACGCCACCCCGATCCCGGCGCCGGTGAGCCGATGTTCGGCCATGCAGGCCGCGACGTGGGCGTGGTGATGCTGCACGGCCACCCGCGGCAGCGCCGGATCGAGGTTTTGGGCGTAGCGCGTCGACAGGTACCCCGGATGCAGGTCGTGCGCGACGGCTTCCGGCCGGATACGGAACAGTGCAGCGAGGTCGTCGATCGTCGCGACGAAGGAGGCATAGGTCTCGTAGTTGACGAGATCGCCGAGGTGCGGTGAGAGAAACGCATACGGTCCGCGGGCCAGGCACACCGTGCTTTTCAGCTCGGCGCCGCAGGCGAGCAGCGGCCGTGAATGGAACGGCAGGCGCACCGGCAACGGAGCGTAGCCTCGCGCCCGGCGCACCGGTAGCTCGCGGCCATCGACGACCCGGCTTACCGAGTCGTCGCACCGGTTCTGGATCGGGCGGTCGTGGACCAGGAAGGCGTCGGCGATCGTGCCGAGACGTTCCCGGGCGTCAGCCTCGTCAGTCGCGATCGGCTCGTCGCTCCGATTCCCACTGGTCAGCACCAGAGCGGCCGGACACGGCTCGTCCACGCGCCACAGCAGATGATGAAGGGGCGCATACGGGAGCATGAGACCAAGCGTGCCGAGCCCGTTCGCAACGGAGGCCGAGACACCCGAGCTGCGGCGTGCGGGGAGGATGACGATCGGCCGCGCGGGCGATTGCAGAAGCGCAACTTCCTCGGCAGAGATGACGCACAGTCGCTGGGCAGTCTCTACGTCCGGCACCATGACGGCGAGCGGCTTGGCCTCCCGCCCCTTTCGCTCCCGCAGCCGTCGCACCGCCGCGTCGCTCGTCGCATCGCACGCCAGGTGAAACCCGCCGATCCCCTTGAGGGCGACGATGCCGCCGGACGCCAGCAGCCGCCGGGTTTCGTTCAGCGGGTCGCCGACCAGCAATCGCCCGTGGGCATCCACCAGCTGCAGCCGGGGGCCGCACACCGCACAGGCATTCGGTTGGGCGTGGAAGCGACGGTCGGCCGGCTCGTCGTACTCGGTCTCGCACGCAGCGCACATCCTGAACCCCGCCATCGTGGTATTCGGGCGGTCATACGGAACCGCCCGGATGATGGTGAAGCGGGGGCCGCAGACGGTGCAGTTCGTGAACGCATAGCCGAAGCGACGATCACCGGGATCGAGGAGCTCGCCCACACACGCACCGCAGGTGGCGACATCCGGAGCGACCGGCAGCACGCCCTCGCCGTCTTGCGACCGCTCGATCGTGAAGCCCCCTTGGCCTCGAGGCTCGACGTCGTCGACGCAGACCTCGTCAATGTGCGCGGGGGCGGGCGCGCCGGCGACGAGATCATCCACGAACCGGCTCAGCGCGCCAGGGGTGCCTTCGATCTCGATCTCGACGCCGCGCGCGGTGTTCCGAACCGTCCCGCCGAGCCCGAGCCGCGTGGCGAGATTGTAGACAAAAGGCCGGAACCCGACGCCCTGAACCACGCCGTGCACGGACACGCGCCACGCCATCGCGGTCGTCATCAGGATGCTGCCGGCCCTTGCCCAGCCGGCGCCATCACCGGGTTGGGGGCGGCGTCGCTAGACGCCAGCCGATTCACCGCCACGGAGAGCTCCCGGTAAAGCGCAAGCCTGCCGTCGTACAGCTCGCCCTGTCCGGCCCCATCGCGCTGTTCGGCGATGGACTGCTCGAGGGCGGTCAGCGCACCATCGAGATGAATCGAGGGCCTTCCTCCACTGCGTACGACGCTCCTTGCGAGCCCCTCGAGAATCGCGGCCACGTCGGCCTCGAGCCGAATCGTTGCCGCCCGCACCGCGTCCGGGAAAGGGGCAGGCGCGTCGGCGTCGCGCGCGATCGCCAACAGGACAAGAAAGACCGTCTGGGTTTCGGCAAGGAGCCGCTCGACAGCCTGTGCGTCGTCGACCCCCCCGCCCGGGTCGAACTTCGACCACCCATCGATGAACCCCTGCACGTCCGCGATCTGCTGCGAGATCAAGCGGCGCCGCGCATCAACGTCACTCCCCTCTCCCCGCGGCCGTGAGGACACGAGCGCGAAAGCGCCAAGCGAGCGAAACACATCGGCCAGCCGCGCGTGCATCCGATCCACTGTCCGGACCGGCCACAGCACGTGCTCCACGAGGCCGAAGACGGCCAACCCGAAGAAGACGCCGATGAGGCGATCACGAACCACCGTGGCGCTGACCGCGGGCCCGAAACCCTGGAGAATGGCTTTGTAGAAGGCGAGCCCGGTCTGATACCCGCCATAGGCGATGCGGGGCGTGCCGAAGTTGATCCACGCCGCCACGGCGGTGCCGGCCGCGAAGACCAGCCAGAACCCTCCGAGGCCCTCCACGTTTGGAAATGCGTACACGAGGGCACACACGCCCATCAGACCGCCGAGGGCGGCGCCGCCGAAGCGCAGGATCCCCTTCTGGTTGCTCGACCCAATAGTCGACACCGACACGACGAAGCAGGTGATCACGGAGGTGTAGATCTGCGGGTAGTCGAAGCCGACGAAGAGGATGTAGCAGATCAGCGCGGCCAGCGCGCCCTTGACCGCGAACTGCACGTACTCGGGATTCGAGGTGGCGTCGGGCAGGAACAGACGGAATCCCGTCTCCTTCGTCGTCATCGCGCTCGGGATCCCGACCCGGCCAGTGACCGAGATCTGTTCGAGCGTGCGCTCCATGTCGGCCAGCGGCGGCAGGGCAGCCGCGGCGCGATCGACGGACACGGGACGAGCCGCTGTCTCTCCCGGTTGCGGCCACCGATGCTCGGCGAGCGCCCGCCGCGTGCGTGCGCAAGCGTCCGCCACCCGCAGGAGCGACTCACGCACGGGCTCGCCCGGCATCGATGCGACGAGAGTCCGGAGCGCGCCGGCGTCGGTCACCAGCCGGTCGGCGAGGGTGATGGTCGCGGCGATCTCCTCGTGACGTTGCCGGGCCCGGGCGTTCGTGAGCGAGGCGGTCTTCAGCAGGGCCAGTGACCGAGACATGCCGGCAAGGGCGAGCGAGTCCAGTGAGGTTCCAGACGCCGCCGGCGCGAATGATCTCGCGCCGGCCAGCGCGCGAAGGGTCTCCTCGACGACGTGAAGCCTTGTGTCGAACTCACGTTGGAGGAGCATCAGCGGCTCACCCGGCGCGAGCAGGAGCTGCACGCCGAGGTTCACGCCGAGCCCAAGGGTTATGCACAGCCAGATCCAGAGCACGAACTCGACGAGACTCTCCGTCGACCCCGGCGCGATGTCTGGAATGATCATGACGAGAGCCGCGAGCAGGCCGAGCACGGTCCCGAGCGCTCCCATCGTCAGCACTCGCTTGAGAAACAATCCGCCAAAGAGAAAGACGACAAGGAAACCGATGCGCAGCCAGGGGATATCGAGGGCGACCATCCACGCGAGCAGCGCAAGGCCCAGGCTGAGGGTGACACCCGCCTCGGCGAGGACGGAGCCGACCAGTGTCGCCGCCGTGTCCTCCTGTGTGACGAGATACGTCATGATCATCACCACGAGGGCATGCGGGATCCGGTGCGTCAGTACCGGGATGGTGGCGATCAGGCAGACCAGGGTCAGCCGGAACGTCGCGCTGCCACGCCCGGGCGTGGGCGCCAGCTCCCGGCGCAGGAAGCCGAGAAACTCCACAACTGTCACCGGTTCACGCGCTTGAGCAAGCCATGCACGATCGGGACCGCCGAGACGCCCAGTCGGAAAGCGGGGTCCTCCACTCGTCGGAGCGAACGACCATTCACGGCTCCCATTCCCTGTCTAGGAGGCAATCGCAGTGCCTACCCTGGTGAGCGGCATCATCCCATCAGAAGTAGCTGAAAGAAAGCACCGAATGGCAACCCGCAACGCGAAGGGAGCCGTCTATGCCAGGAAGCTGGTGCTAACGGGCGATCACGTGCCATTGGATTGGCATTTCGACAGCGTGTGGGTCTGCGACTTCACCAGCCTCTCGTTATTGCGGTCGCCACCGACATCGAGAGGCAAGCGATCTTGGCAGGTCAGCGGTCGGCGGCCGGTTCCCCCTCCGGATCGAGGCCTGCGAACAATACCACCACGGCGAGGTCTATGACGAAGCGGATCCTCGTGCGTACGGCATTTCGCGCGCTCAAGTCGCGGTCCCCAGGGCGTTTCCCACCATCTCCTGGGCCTCGTTCACCAGGGCATCAAGGTGCCCTTGACTCGTGAAGCTCTCCGCGTAGATCTTGTAGATGTTCTCGGTGCCGGAGGGTCGGGCGGCAAACCATCCGTTGGCGGCCACCACCTTCAGCCCTCCGAGCGGAGAGTTGTTACCCGGGGCGCGCGTGAGCTTGGCGGTGATCGGCTCGCCGGCCAGGGTCGAAGCCTTGACGGCCCTGGGCGACAGCCGCGCGAGCCGAGCTTTCTGGTCGGGCGTCGCGGGGGCGTCGATGCGCGTATAGCATGGCGCGCCGAACTCCTCTGTCAGCTCCTGGTAGTGCTCGCCTGGATCTTTGCCGGTGCGGGCGGTGATCTCGGCTGCCAGCAGGTCCATGATCGTCCCGTCCTTGTCGGTACTCCAGACCGTGCCATCGTGCCGAAGGAAGCTCGCCCCGGCGCTTTCCTCTCCGCCGAAGCACAGGGAGCCGTCCAAGAGGCCCGCCACGAACCACTTGAAGCCCACCGGCACCTCGACCAGCCGGCAGCCGAGCTTCTCCACCACGCGATCGATCATGCTGCTGCTGACCAGTGTCTTGCCGACCGCGGCGTGGTCGGGCCAGTGTGGCCGATGGGTGAGCAGATAGCGGATGGCCACCGCCAGGTAGTGGTTGGGGTTCATCAGCCCCGCGGAGCGGGTCACGATGCCGTGCCGGTCCGAGTCGGGGTCGTTGGCGAACGCGACGCGGTACCGGTCCTTGAGACCAACGAGCCGCGCCATGGCGTAAGGGCTCGAGGGATCCATCCGGATCTTGCCGTCGTGATCCACTGTCATGAACGAAAACGTCGGGTCGATGACCGGAATCACGACGGCGATATCCAGCCCATAGACAGCATTGATCGGCTCCCAGTACGGCCTGGCCGCGCCGCCAAGTGGGTCCACGCCCAGCGTGAGACCGGCGCCCCGGATGGCGTCCATGTCGACGACATGCTTCAGGTCCTGAACATAGGGCAGGACGAAATCTTCCTGACGCGTCGTCCCCGCCTTGATGGCCACCGCGAAGGGCACGCGCTTGGCACCGGCGTTGCCCTTACGCAACAGGTCGTTGGCCCGGCGCTCAACCCACCCCGTCACATCGGTGTCGGCAGGGCCGCCGTTGGGCGGGTTGTACTTGAAGCCGCCGTCCTCGGGAGGATTGTGCGACGGCGTGACGACGATGCCGTCCGCAAGGTGCCCCTTGCGGCCGCGGTTGTAGACGAGGATGGCACGCGAGATGACGGGTGTCGGCGTGACCCCGGCGTCGCGCTGGATAATAGTCTCGACTCCGTTCGCCGCCAGCACCTCGAGGGCGGTGCGCTGAGCTGGCTCGGACAGGGCGTGCGTGTCCTTGCCCATGTAGAGCGGGCCGTCGATGCCCTGGCCTCGCCGGTAGTCGCAGATGGCCTGGGTGATGGCGAGGATATGGGCCTCATTGAACGAGCCGCGCAGCGCGGAGCCCCGGTGCCCGCTCGTGCCGAAGCTCACCAGCTGAGTCGGATCATCCGTGTCGGGCCGGCACTCGAAATACTCGCGCTCGAGCCGGGCCAGGTCCACCAGTATCTCCTTCGGCGCCGGCTTCCCTGCCAGAGGAGAGATCGTCACAGTCTCCTTCGTGCCATTGACCATTGCCTGCTCCCCTATGGCACCGGGCACGGCTTCACATTCCAGATCCCGGCGACGTACTCGGCGATGGTGCGGTCGCTCGAGAACTTCCCGGAGCTCGGGCATGACGCTGTTACTTCAGTTTGACTTCGATGCCCTCGCCGGCCAGCGTGAGCTTCACCCCGGTCTGGGTGCTGGTCAGCTCCATGACGACGCCGTTCTGGTTCTTGAGCGCCACGGCGCTCATGCCCCCTCCCACGGCCGCCCCCGCCTGTGCGGCGGTGTAGTTCCCCGAAAAGTCTTCGACCTTGTCGAGGTGGAAGACCTTGCCCTTGGCGCTGACCTTGGACACGCCCAGGTCGACGACGCTGAGGCCCTTGACCGAGAAGGTATGCGTCTTGCCCTTGTAGCGGAGCTTGCCGTCGCCCCAGCTCACGCCCACGCCCAGCGCCACGGATTTGCTCTCGATCGTCACCGTGCCCGAGGGCTTGTCGTCCGCCGTTGCCACCCCGCCGACGCCCACGAGCGTCGCCGCCAGCACCCAGATCCACGCACGTGCCATTGTCACTCTCCCTTTCGTCTGAGATGGACCCATGTTCGCCTGCCTCGCAGGCTGTGAGGAGCGCCGAGCCGCCGCCAACGTTGAGATCATGGCCAGGTCCACTGATCGATCTCGGGTTTGTCGACGCCGTATTCGTAGGCGTAATTCTGGCAGTCGATCTGCATGTTGCGCAGCTTCTCCTTGGTGTGCGCCCCAGCGATCTGCAAGCGCGGCACGCGGTCGATGACGTCGATCGCGATGCTGAAGCGATCGATCTGGTTGCGAATGGCGAGATCGAGCGGCGTGTTGATGTTGCCCTTCTCTTTGTAGCCGCGCACGTGCAGGTTCGCGTGATTGGTGCGCCGGTAGGTCAGCCGGTGGACCAGCCACGGATAGCCGTGGAAGTTGAAGATGATGGGCCTGTCCGCGGTGAACAGGCTGTCGAAGTCCCGGTCCGACAAGCCGTGCGGGTGCTCCGTGGCGGGCGTGAGCTTTAACAAGTCCACCACGTTGATGAAGCGGATCTTGAGATCGGAGAAGCTCTCCCGCAGCAACACGACCGCCGCGAGCGCCTCCTGAGTCGGGACGTCGCCGGCGCTCGCTATCACCACATCCGGCTCCGAGCCCTCGTCGTTGCTCGCCTGAGGCCAGATACTGAGGCCCTTGGTGCAGTGCTCGATAGCCTGCTCCATGCTCATGTATTGCAGGTGCTTCTGCTTGTCAGAGACGATCACGTTGATGTAGTTGGTGCTCTTGAGGCAGTGATCGGCGACGCAGAGGAGAGAGTTGGCGTCGGGGGGCAGGTAGACGCGACACACATCGGGGCTCTTGTTCAACACCAGGTCGATGAATCCGGGATCCTGGTGCGTGAAGCCGTTGTGGTCCTGCCGCCACACCGTCGAGGTAATGAGCAGGCTCAGCGAGGACACCGGCGCCCGCCAGGACAGCCCGCGGGAGATTTCCAGCCACTTAGCGTGCTGGTTGAACATCGAGTCGATGACGTGCGCAAAGGCCTCGTACGTCGAGAAGAAGCCGTGCCGCCCGCTGAGCAGATAGCCCTCGTACCAGCCCTCGAGCGTGTGCTCGGAGAGCATCTCCAGAACCCGGCCGTCCCGCGACAGCTCGCCGCCGTCGGCATCCTCCGGCAGGTAATCGGCCAGCCACAGCTTCTTGCTGACTTCGTAGATCGCATCGAGCTTGTTCGACGTGGTCTCGTCGGGGCCGAAGACCCGGAAGTTCGTCATGTTCTGCCGCATGATGTCGCGCAGGAAGCGAGCGAGGGGCCGTGTGTTCTCTGCCGTGGCCTGCCCGGGCTTGTCGACCTTGGTGGCGTAGTCCCGGAAGTCCGGCATGCGAAGCGGCTTGCGCACGAGGCCGCCATTGACGTGAGGGTTGGCACTCATGCGTCGCGTCCCTCGGGGAGCGAGGGCCTGCAGTCCCGGGATCAGCCGCCCATGGTCGTCGAACAGCTCCTCGGGCCGATAGCTCCGCAGCCAGGCCTCGAGCTGCTTCAGGTGGGCCGGGTTTTCGAGCACGCCTGCGAGCGGTACCTGGTGGGCACGCCAGAAGCCTTCCACCTTGTGACCGTCCACCTCCTTCGGGCCCGTCCAGCCCTTCGGGCTGCGCAGCACGATCATGGGCCAGCGCGGCCGGGCGGCCTGGCCGCTTCTCCGTGCCTCCTGCTGGATCCTGCGGATTTCGAGCACGCAGTCTTCCAGGGTCGCGGCCATCTTCTGGTGCATGCGCGCAGGATCGTCGCCCTCCACGAAATGAGGCGTCCATCCGTAGCCCGTGAACAGACTCTCCAGCTCCTCGTGGGAGATGCGTGCGAGCAACGTCGGATTGTTAATCTTGTAGCCGTTGAGATGCAGGATCGGAAGCACCGCGCCGTCGCGGATTGGATCCAGGAACTTGTTCGAGTGCCACGAGGTGGCCAGTGGGCCCGTCTCCGCTTCGCCATCGCCCACCATCACCGTTACCAGCAGATCTGGATTGTCGAAGGCGGCGCCGAAGGCGTGGGAAATGCTGTAGCCGAGCTCACCGCCTTCGTGGATGGAGCCCGGAGTCTCGGGCGTACAGTGGCTGCCGATGCCGCCCGGGAACGAGAACTCCTTGAAGAACTCGCGCATCCCTTCTTCGTCCTCGCCCTTGTTCGGATACACCTCCGAGTAGGTGCCTTCGAGATAGACCGGCGCCAGCACGCCGGGCGCGCCGTGGCCAGGCCCGGCGAGGAAGACGGCGTCGAGGTCGTACTTGTTGATGAGGCGGTTGAGGTGAACGTAGGCGAAGCTCAGGCCGGGGCTCGTACCCCAGTGACCAAGGAGGCGCTGCTTCACGTGCTCCGGCTTCAGCGGCTCCCGGAGCAGAGGATTGCCCCGAAGGTAAATCATGCCGGCCGCCAGGTACGTGCAGGCCCGCCAGTAGGCGTCCATCCTCTGAAGCTCTTCGCTCGACAGCCGCTCGGCCGTTACGACATTGCCGCCGTCTGCCACTGTCGGCCCCACCTGAGTCATCAGCTGTGCCATGAGCGTTCCTCCTTTAGCTGAGCCACCATCAAGGCGAGCGCGTTCACCATGCGGCCATGCGTTCGCGCTGCACTACCGCGAACCGCGCGAGCAAGTGGTTCGAGTTGTAGTCCCGGCTGACCTCGAGGAGATCGTTCAGCCCGCCAAACCGCACGTCTCCGCCAGCGAGCGCCTGTAGTCGCCCCTCAGCCTTGATCAGGTAGCCATCAAAGTGAGTCCAGAACGGCCGTCGCCCCCAGCCCTCCGCCTCACCAAGCCGAAGATGGACATCTGAAGGGATGCAGACGAGACGAAAGACTCGGGGGTCGAGGCCGAGTTCTTTCTCGAGCACCTGAGCCCCGTGCATGAGCAAGGCTTGCTCGATCGCGATGCGCGACAGACCGCGGCGGCCCGGGAGCCCCAAGGTGCCGAGGAGTTTCGACGCCGGCGGCTGTTCGTCTTCCTCGGGATCGGGGAAGTCCTCGACAAGCACATCTTCGGCGACGAATTTTGGCAAGTACCGTGCCCCGCCGGAGTTCACGAGTGCGAAAAGGATGAACAATTCAACCCCGTTCCGGAGGCCTTCGGCGGAGCCGGGCGGCAGGGGCAACTGCTTGATGTCGATATGCCCTGAGGCCTCCGAGAGGGGATTCCAGGCATACTGGCGGAGCGAAGCAAGCTCAACTCGAGATTCCAGGTGGCGGAGAGCCAGCCCGAGTTGCCGTGCCCGCGTCAGGGTGTCGACGGAATAGGAGGTGAGGAGCTCCTTGCCAGCCGCCTCCGCCGTCGGGACCGCGCCGACGGTCGCTCCAGACGCGGATTCGCTCGTCTGGGGGGGTACAGCCGCCATCAACGCGTCGGCCAGCTTCTCCAGTCGCTTCAAATCGCCGGCTTTCAGGGCTTGCGCAGCCGCCTCCGGCGTGACCATGGCCGAGGTGCCACCGACCGCGCCCGCCACCTGGCCCGCGTTGAGCTGAGCGCGCGTTTGGAAGGCTATCCGCCGCCCTGCATAGAAGTCTTTCCACGGAGGATCCGCCTGCTCGAGCGTGGTCAGCTGCTCAACGACCCGGGTCTGGAGCGCCGGCAAGTCCTTCGTCGGAAGCCGGGTGAACTGTCGAAGACCGGGGGAGAACGGATCGAGCCTGATGTCCGTGACGGCATAGACTTCGCGAGCGGTCTCGATGAGTTTGCGCTTACCCTCAACTAGTTGCCTGAGGGCCTCCGCCCGCTGACTCAACTCTTTGACGAGGGGCCAGTTCGCCTTCTCCAGTGCCCGCCCTATGCTGAGCGGCAGTTCCGCGAGCGCGGCGCGCGTCTGCTCGATGCCATGAAAGTCCTCGAGCGACAACGTCGGGCCCAGGACTGCCCGAGCACGTTCGAGATACACGTCGCGATACACCGTGTCCACATTCCCGGCCTCGATGAGCGCGGATACAAGCGGAATCGCATCGTTTGCCATGACCCCTCACTCGCTCTCCAGCACGCTTTGCGTGTGGCGCGCGATCATCAGCTCCTCAGACCTCCGTGGACGACCCGGTGGCCGACGCCGATCAGCGGCCCGTCCGCGAGCCGACGCTTCAGAAAGTCTATGAGAAACTCAACCGCGCCATCGTGACCGAGCTTCCTCTCGTGCCATGACCTCTGGGCAACGATGCTGCCCGACGCATCCTGCGCCATAAAACGCGGTGCTGTGTAGAGGCCCTCAACCTCTCTCCGGACCACGAGCGTGAGCTCGCCGGCACGATCGACGAAGACAGCATGCTTGATGCTCGACGAGCCGGCGTTCAGAACGAGAATCGCGTCGCTGGATCCGCGCATTGTTGCCATCCGCGTTGGTCGAACGCAATGGCCATGCCGAGATCAGGGATGATTCCCCTCATCTCCCAAGTGACTGAGTCGGAAGGCCCTATAGGAAACGTGCGCGCTATTCGAATCCATCGCGTCAACGTCGGGGTGCTAACGGGCTATCGGTCGCCAGCCGCTTGGCACCACTGCTGCGCCGGCCCTGGCCGGTAAGCCTCCCAGCATGCCCGGAAGTCGTCATTGATTTGTCATCTCGTGGTAAACAAAGTGCGGGTACCCCAGCGACAGGACCATCCAGGAGCGGTCCAGTCCCTTCCGCGCCTGACGACTTCTTGGGCGGCCCAAGACCGGTGCCCTGTTTGTGCTCGCGCGCACTCACAGAGAGCGAAGCCACTAGCGCATACCAATGGAGGGGCAGTTGGTATCGCCGATGCTCCAGACGGCGCGAGGCGGATCGGTAGGCCCGGCCACGAGTCGACGCCGCGTCGCCCTCGTCAGTTTAGTGATCCTTGGCTGGGTGGCGGTCGGCTGGGCCGAGGACACGCCAAAAGCCCCGCCCGGCGCACGCCAGCTGGCGGATACGCCCTTCCAGCTCGTCCGGCCCAGCGAGCACTTGCTGGGAGACTGGTTCGGCGCGCGCACCTGGCTCGAGGAGCACGGTGTCACTCCCACGGTGACGTTCGTCACCGACGCGCTCGGCAATCCGACCGGCGGTATGCGGCAAGGCTTCAGAGGGGCCAGCAACCTTGGCCTCGACCTGCTCTTCGATATCGAGAAGATCTTCGGGCTCGGGGGCGCCTCATTCGAGATCTCCTTCTCGGCACGCTCCGGCTCCAGCCTTTCGAAGGAAGACATCGGCAACGTCTTCAGCGTGCAGCAGGACTTCGGAGGCGAGACGTACCGGCTCGTTGACGTGGCCTATCGTCAACAACTGCTGGGTGACCGGGTGGAGTTCCGGGTCGGCCGTATCGCCGCCGGGGACGACTTTCTCGTGTCCCCCTACAACTACGTGTTCGTACAGAATGGCTTCGACGGCAATCCCGTCGGCGTCTTCTTCAACGCTCCCGGCATGACCGCCTACCCCAACGCCACATGGGGCGGTCTTGCCAAGGTGCGGCCGACCGAGCGGACCTATGTGATCGGCGGCCTGTACAACGGCGACCCCTCCATCCGCGACAACAATCATCACGGCGCGGACTGGTCCATGGCCGGGCCCCTCTTCGCGATGGCCGAGGTCGGGTTCCAGGTGAACGGACGTCCCGGCGACCGAGGGCTGCTCGGCAACTACAAGGCGGGGTTCTGGTACGACGACAGCCAGTATACCGACTTCAACACCGTGGCCCGCGGCCTCGCCCCCCAGGTCTCTCGGGGGAACTGGGGCTTCTACGGTCTGTTCGACCAGGTGCTGGTGCCGTTCGGCGGACCCGGCAGCAATCGTGGCTTCGGGGTCACGGGCTCAGTTCTCGTCTCTCCCGACCGGTCCGTGAGCCAGATGCCATTGTTCTCCACCGCCGGCTTCCTTGCCCGCGGCATCTTCCCGTCGCGGCCGACGGACGTGGGGGGCGTCGGCGTCGTGTACGGTCACTTCAGCGATGACTTGCAAGACGCCCAGCGGCGCGCGGGAGTCGGCGTGCAGCGGTATGAGATCGCGCTCGAGCTGACCTACCGGTTCCGGTTCCGCGGGGATGCCGTGTTCTTCCAGCCCGATCTCCAGTACATCATCCGGCCCGGCGGCACGGGCCAGATTGCCGACGCGTTCGTGGCAGGATTCCAGGCCGGGATCAACTTCTGAAGCGCACCCCGTGGGCTCGAGAGGAGCACGGCCGTGAACGAGCCGTTGAGAGAGGCCGAGCCTGACCCGATCGGCCGCGCATCGGAACCCCCGGAAGCGACGATGGTCCACGGCACCACGGACCGCTCGGCCTACGTCATCGCGCTGAGTTCCGTGGCCGCCATCGGCGGCTTTCTCTTCGGCTTCGACAGTGGCGTGATCAACGGGACGGTGGACGCGCTGGCGCACGCCTTTGGCACCCGGGCGGCGACCACAGGCTTTGCCGTGGCCTCTGTGCTGCTCGGCTGCGCCGTCGGCGCCTTCGGCGCGGGCACGATTGCCGACCGTCTTGGCCGGCGTGTGACGATGCTGCTCACCGGCGCTCTGTTCCTCGCGAGCGCAGTCGCCACGGGCCTCGCCGGCTCGGCCAGTTTCTTCATAGCCTCGCGGCTCGTGGGCGGTCTCGCCATCGGCGGCGCCAGCGTGCTGGCCCCGATGTACATCGCCGAGGTTGCCCCGTCGCATATGCGCGGCCGGCTGGCCTCGCTGCAGCAGATGGCCATCGTGCTGGGGCTGTTCGGCGCCTTCCTGAGCAACGACATCCTGGCCAGGGTCGCCGGCGGAGCCGCCGCCACCTTCTGGCTGGGGGCACCAGCTTGGCGCTGGATGTTCTGGATGGAGGCCGTGCCCTCCATCGGATTCCTGGCCGGGGTGTTGCTCATCCCCGAGTCGCCGCGCTTCCTCGTCGCCCATGGCAGGCGGGACGACGCCTGCCGCATCTTCGCTCGCATCGGCGCCAACGCCGAAGCGCTGGTTCGGCAGGTCGAGGAGAGCCTGCAGGGTGAGCACCGGCCACGCTTGTCGGACCTGATCGTGCGGGGCACGGGTCAGCTCGCCCGCGTCGTCTGGATCGGAATGGGCCTGGCGATCTTCCAGCAGCTCGTCGGCATCAACATCATCTTCTATTACGGTGAGGTGCTGTGGAAGGCAGCGGGGGCGACGGAGCAGTGGGCCCTGCGTATCAATCTTCTCACCGGCCTCGTCAACATTCTCGCCACGATCCCGGCCATCGCGCTCATCGATCGCGCGGGCCGCAAACCGTTGCTGCTCGCGGGCTCGGCGGGCATGACGGTGACCCTGGGCGCTATGGCCATCGTGTTCGCCACGGCGGGAATCGGAGCCGATGGGAAACCGCTGCTCACTCATGCCGCTGCGGTGGCGGGTCTGGCGGCCGCCAATCTGTACATTGCCGCCTTCGCGATGTCGTGGGGGCCCGTGATGTGGGTGCTGCTCGGTGAGATGTTCCCCAACCGGATGCGTGGCGCGGCGCTGGCGGTATCCGGCACTACCAACTGGGTGGCGAACTTCACCGTCACCGTCACCTTCCTGCCATTGTTGAACGTAGCCGGTCTCGCCGGCGCATACGCCCTCTACGCCCTGGCCGCGATGGTCTCCCTGCCCTTTGTGTGGGCCGCAGTGCGTGAAACACGAGGAAAGACGCTGGAACAGATGTAGGAGGATTCGCCATGGGCATCGGGGCAATACAAGCTTGAAGCGGTGTTTGCCGATCAGCTGGCGGATGTTGCCGGGCCACTCAAGAAGAATTCACTTTTTCTCCGGTGCTTTGACTTCCCTCTCGGGCCACACCAGCGCAAACAGCAGCGCTACCCCAATGCCGATGGACACTTCGGCGAACCGATGAAGGGCGATTTGCCATGGAGGGCCCGTCCGCGGTACCAACAGCACAATCGCCAGCGTCACGCCCCCGAACCGGTATGCAGTCAAATCCAGGTGCGCCACGGCACGGAGCAAGCCCAGGATGAACACGCAAGTACCGAATACAAGCACATGCGTCCCGAAGTAACTCGCCGCAATCGCGCCCACGACCGCTCCGAGCACCGTTCCAACAAAGCGCTGCCAGGACACAGCAAACGCCGCACCGAGCGATGACTGTGTGATCACCAGGGTTGTAATCGGCGCCCAGTACGCTTCCGGCAGCCGGAATAGCTGCGCGGCCAGCACCGAAGCCACAGCCGCCACGGCGGTCCGCGCGGAATGCACCAGAACCGGCCACCCTGCCCATGGCATCTCGTGTCTATCCGCCGGTGATCGCCATGCCGATAAGTCGGCCCAGCCCGAACGTCACGCCGGCCGCCGCCAGGCCCAGCAGGAGCTGGCGGCCGCCCGATCGCCACACCGGTGCCCCCGTGAAGATCGTGATTGCGGCGCCGATGCCGAAGAGTCCCAGCGCGCTGACGATGGCGCTCGCAGCCACGGCGAGGTTGCCGCGCGCGACGAGGAATGGCAGGATCGGCGCCATTGCGCCCAGGGCGAAGAGCACGAACGAGGTGAGCGCCGCTTCCCACGCCGAGCCACCAAGCTCGGTCGGATCGATGCCCAGCTCCTCGCGGGCCAGTGTGTCAATGGCGCTGCTTCGATCGGCAAGCAGGTGCTTGACCATCGTGTCAGCCTCGCTCGGGCTCAGGCCCTTGGCCTCGTAGATCAGCTTCAGCTCGTCGCCTTCGCCCTCCGGGTCCTCCGTAAGCTCGCCGGTCTCGATCCGAATCTCGCGCTGCGCCAGTTCGCGTGAGCTCGTCACCGAGACCCACTCGCCCAGGGCCATGGAGCAGGCGCCGGCCAGGAGCCCCGCCACACCGGTGACAAGCAGGCCATGGCTGTCGACCGCGGCCCCGGCCACACCCATGACGAGGCTGAAATTCGAGCACAGCCCGTCGTTGGCCCCCAGCACCGCGGCCCGCAGGGCATTGCCACCCACCGATCGATGCCGGCCCTCGAGGCGCGCCAGGAAGCTGCCCTCGACGCCGCGCGGCTGGCTCGTGACGAGTTGCCTGAGGACCTTCGCATGCCAGCGCTCCTGAGCCGGCATGCGGGTGCCGGCGGTCTCCGGCTGCCTGACGTAGCCGTTCTGGTCGGTCTCTTCCTTCGCCGCGATGGTGGCCAGCACCAGGTCCGGCCCCAGCCGCCGCGCGATCGCCCCGAGCACGCGGCTGCGCCAGGACGCGCGACGGGGCGGGACCGACGCACCGGCGTCGCGCAAGCGTGTCTCCCAGAACGCGATGTGCGCTTCCTCCATCGCCGCGAGGTTGGCGTAGACCTTGGCCAGCCGAGAATCCGGCTCGGCGGCCGCCATCGCCCGGTATTCGGCGGCGCTGTCGACTTCGTCCTGCCAGTTCTCGAGGTACCGCGCCGCCCGGTCGCGATCACCCGTCATGTCCCGGCCCCTCCCGTGCCGCCAAGTCGCTGGAGCGCAGATAACATCAATCTCCCGCTCACCGAAACAGGTTGGTCTCTGCAAGGTCGATGATCTCGTCACCGCGCCCGTTCAGCACCGCCTTGATCATGTAGAGGGTGAATCCGATCATCTGGTCCGGCTGGATAGACGGCGGCATCGAGAGCTCCTGCCTGTTCACGAGCACCTGAACCAGTGCCGGACCTTCATGCCGCAAGGTCTGGAGCAGCATCGGACGCACCTGCTCGGGCTTCTCCGCCGTCAGTCCAAGCAAGCCCGCTCCTTCGGCCATCTTGGCAAAGTCCGGATTCTCAAGTTCTGTCGCGAAGTCGAGGAATCCCGCCGCCTTCATTTCGAGCTCGACGAAGCCCAGCGCGTTGTTCCGAAAGACCACGAGCTTGACCGGCAGCCGCAGCTGGCGAAGAGACAACAGATCGCCCAGGAGCATGGCCAGCCCGCCGTCTCCGGACAGCGTGATCACCTGGCGGCCCGGATGGCTCAGTTGCGCCCCAATGGCTTGCGGCAGCGCATTGGCCATGGACCCGTGCGAAAAGGACCCCATGAGCCTGCGCTTGCCGTTCATCGTCAGGTAGCGGGCCGCCCATATGGTCGGGGTCCCCACGTCGCACGTGAAGATCGCGTCGTCAGCCGCGACCTCGTCGAGCACCCTGGCGACGTACTGCGGATGGATGGGCGTCCGCCCCGGCTCTCCCGAGGCGAGGTCGTCGAGCCCCTTGCGCGCCTTTCGATAGTGCTCGAGCGAAGCCTTCAGGTGCCGGTCGTCGCCTTTCTGCTTGAGCCGGGGCAACAGGGCCCCGAGTGTCGTCTTCGCGTCGCCAACCAGGCCCACGTCCACCTTGGTCCGGCGGCCGATCTGCTCGCCGCGGAGGTCGATCTGTATCACCGTGGAGTCTTTCGGGTAGAACTGCTGATACGGAAAGTCGGTGCCGAGCATCAGCAGCGTGTCGCAGTTCTTCATCGCGTGGTACCCGGAGGCGAAGCCGAGCAGCCCCGTCATCCCGACGTCGAAGGGATTGTCGTACTCGATATACTCCTTGCCGCGCAGCGCGTGAACCACCGGAGCCTGCAGCCTGCCGGCCACGGCGACGAGCTCGTCGTGAGCCCTGGCACAGCCCGCCCCGCCCAGAATCGTGATCCTTTGCCCGCGGTCGAGCGTCACGGCCAGCCTTTCGATCTCCTCGTCGGAGGGACGAATGCTCGGCTCGGGGGCGGCAAACCTGAGGCGCAGCTCGCCGGCGGCTGCGGGCTGCAATGAGACGTCGCCCGGGAGTACGACCACCGAGACACCGCGGCGCGACACCGCGGTCTGTATCGCAATCTCGAGGACGCGGGGCATCTGCTCCGGGTGCGACACCAGCTCGCAGTAGTGGCTGCACTCCCTGAACAGATGCTCCGGATGCGTCTCCTGGAAATAGCCGCTGCCGATCTCACGGCTGGGAATCTGCGCCGCGATCGCCAGCACCGGCACGCGGCTCCGATGGGCATCGTAGAGCCCGTTGATTAGATGGAGATTTCCCGGTCCGCAGCTTCCGGCGCACACCGCCAAGCGGCCTGTCAGGTGCGCCTCGGCTCCGGCCGCGAAGGCGGCGGTTTCCTCGTGCCGAACCGGGACCCAGCGAATATCGTCCCGCGTGCGGATGCTGTCCGTGACGCCGTTCAGGGAATCGCCGGCGACCCCGTAGATCCTCCTTACCCCTGCGAGAGCCAACGTCTCGACCACCAGCTCCGCTACCGTCTTTTTGCTCATACGTGCCATCTCCTCGTAAGTGATGAGCGTAGATAGCATAGACTCCGTTCTCAGACTTGGCCCGCCTTGCCCGAGGGTCTGCCCCCGGGTGAGCCGTGCCACAGTCTCCGTCGTGTAGGGGCTCGTGGCGCTCGTGGGCGCCTGCTCCACGCCCGCTCGTCATTCGTGGCCGCACTATCGCCCCTGATCGCCGTAGGGTCGTGGTCGTGAAGGCCGGCCTGCGAAGGGGGGCAAGCGAGCGGCTCTGCCCCAGGATGACCGCATCGGTGTCACGCGAGGCGCTCCAGCAAGGCAGCGCGACGGATTGCTACGTCGTGTAGTTGACGCTGTCTCCGCCAGTGACTTCGTAAGTTGCCCCCCCTCACCATGGATGCTTCGTAGTCGTAGGGCAGCCAGCGGCCGAACGTGGCCGTGCGGTGAGCGGACGAGGGAGAGGTGAGGGCCTAGGCCCATTCGCGGAGCAGCATCTGAATGAACCGTTCGGCCTTGCCGGTCGTCCGGGGCGTAAAGGAACGGGTTAAGCGCTGGGCGGGGCCGCCTCGATCACGCTACCCGGATCAGCTTCTTATTCACAAATTCACCGATACCAAGATCCGAGAGTTCGCGGCCATAGCCGGAGTTCTTCACTCCACCGAATGGCAGGTCCGGCGCGGTCCACGTCGCCTTGTTGATAAAGACCATGCCCGTTTCGATCTGGCGTGCAATCCGCTTACCCCGCTCAATGTTCTTGGTAATCACCGATCCACCAAGCCCATACGGCGAGTCATTCGCCAGCTTAATCGCCTCTTTCTCATCCTTGACGCGGAAGATGAGTGCTACCGGAGCGAAGAACTCCTGATGAAAGGCCGGGTTCTCCGGCGTTATATCGGTCAGGATCGTTGGCTCCAGGAAGTACCCCGGCCGGTCGAGCCGTTTGCCCCCCAAAAGCACCTTTGCGCCACCACCCACGGCGGTCTTGATCTGCTTCTGGACAAGATCGAGCGCTCCCTTTGTGCACAGAGGCCCAAGCGTCGTCTTCGGGTCCATCGGATCACCAGGAACTAGCTTTCCCAGCTCCTTCTTGAAGCGGTCAAGGAACGTATCGGCTATCGTTTCGTGGAGAATGAAGCGTTTTGCGGCGACACAACACTGTCCCGTGTTGTTCATGCGCCCCCATACGCCCCATTTGACAGCGGTCTCCATGTCCGCATCGTCCAGCACGATAAAGGCGTCGCTGCCACCGAGTTCCATCGTGCTCTTCTTGAGAGCCTTGCCCGCTTCGGAAGCAACAGCCTCGCCAGCCCTCTCGCTGCCCGTTAGTGCAACTCCCTTGATCCGCTTATCCGCGATCGCCGTAGCAGCCTGCTCGTTCGAGAGAAAGACGTTTGTGTAGGCGCCTACCGGTGCGCCAGCATCAAGGAACAGTTTCTCAAACGCCAGCGCGCACTGCGGCACATTTGGTGCATGCTTCACGATCAGCGTATTGCCCGCCATCAGGTTTGGTCCCGCCACACGCGCCAATTGATAGTAGGGGAAATTCCAGGGCTCAACGCAGAAAAGCACGCCCAGGGGTTCGCTCTCGACAAACGCCTCGCCCTCATCCACCTTCAGCTTCTGGGGTGCCAGAAACTGCTCGGCGTTGTCGGCATAGTAATCTAGGATATCGGCGCTCAGCTCGACCTCTCCCTGTGCTTCTCGGAACAACTTGCCCATCTCAATCGTAATAGGCGTTGCAAACTCGTCGAGCTTTTCACGTAGAATCGAAGCCGCCTTCTTGACGATCGCCTTGCGCTTTGCGAGGGATCTCAGACTCCAGTCGTTCGCGTATGTCTCTTCGGCCTTTGCAATGATCGCTTCCAGTTGCGCGTCTGTATGCTCTCTAAACGACTTGACCAACTCTTCGGTAAATGGATTGATTGTTTGGTATGCCATTGGGAAGCTATCTCCTCTCGAGCATTATAGATTTGTCCAGATCGATTTGCTCAACGAGCAATCTCTGTGCCGAGCGCCAAGCGGCACTTCATCGCGTCACAAGTAGCTGAACGAGAAGAGCGATGGAGGAACTAAGAGCGTCCATCGAATCCGCCTGCCAATGGTGTGTTGCTCACGGGCTAGCAGCTGCCAATCGATTGGCATTCACCACCACGATTCGGTGTCGTGCAGGAACAGCTGCGCCACGTCACCTCTCGCTACACCAGACTCACGCAGCAGGACGTGCGGCGGGCGTTGGAAACGCTCGACGACGAGGGGAGTAAAAGAAGGATTTACATCCCTCCCCCCAGGGGAATGAACTTTCGGGGCGAAAATCACCACCAAATCACCGTGGGGGCCCCAACGGGAGACGCAGCCAGCACCGGAGGCGAGTTTCTGGCGGGACTTGTCCCGTCTGCTGAGTCAGCAGTCGCAGGAGACAAGAATAAGAGAAGCTCGTCTCATAGGTCTAAGCTCGAGGTTTTCTCGATCCGATGCGGACACTCTCCTCGATGAGGCGAGGACTTGGTGGTTTCCTGTTCCTGCTTGGCGAAACAGTCGCTTTCTCTTCCGCGTGAAACGCCCCCATCCTCTAC
>Ga0335069_10002933_pt1 | contig 26003 bp, 20 predicted proteins | sample Lox_Sample_11_FD_206714 | JGI IMG/M metagenome (GOLD analysis project Ga0335069, IMG submission 206714) | Soil microbial communities from Loxahatchee National Wildlife Refuge, Florida, United States - Lox_Sample_1.1 | ecosystem: Environmental > Terrestrial > Soil > Wetlands | place: USA...
CCTCCGGCAATCGGAAGAAAACTTCCCAAATCGGGAGCAAATGCCTCCACCTGGCAAACCACGCCGATAACGATCTGGTAAACATCGCTATCTTCGCCACGGCGCCAGCTTCGCGAAACTCTCCCGCAGCTTCGGATACAGCTCGCGATAAATCTTCAGCAGTTCGCGATAACGTACCTGGTGTTCAGGCAAAGGCGCCATCTCCCGGTACTCGTCGCTGCACATCGCTGTGGCCGCTTCGCGAAAATCAGGGAACCAATTCGTCCCCACCGCTGCGCAGATCGCGACACCAAGGCTCGAAGCCTCCACCGACTCGGAACGTCGCACCGTCTTGCCGCTGGCATCAGCCATGATCTGACACCACAGGTCGTTCGCTGCGCCTCCGCCGATCGCGTGAAAAGCCTTGATCGATTGACCGGTTGTCTCCTCGATCATGCCCGTGACCAGCGCTTGCTCGAGCGCAATTCCCTCCAGTAGCGCACGATACAGATGCCCACGCCGGTGCGACGAACTCAGTCCGATGAAGCATCCCCGCGCATTCGCATCCCAGTACGGAGTCATCACGGCGCCCCAATACGGCAGTGCCAGCAATCCTTCACTCCCGATCGCAATTTGCTCGGCCTCCGTTTCCAGTAGTAGGTGAAGGTTTTCATTCGGGGAAGATCCGCAGATCGCATGGGCGAACCAGTCCATCAGCATCGACCCCGAACGCAGGCTGGTTTCGAAGTAGTAGCCCTCGCCGGTGCAACTGCCCATCGTTCGCCACGCCTGCCCGACTCGATACTCCTTCGAGTACACGCCAGACACCACCGCCGTCCCCAGGTTCAGGTAGGCTGTTTCCGGATCGAGCGTGTTAGCTCCCAGTCCAGCCGCTTGCCCATCGCCTCCGCCCGCGATTACCGGCGTTCCTTTGCGCAGCCCAGTTTCACTCGCAGCCGCCGTTGTAACGTTTCCGATAATACTCCCCGGCGCAAATGTTTTCGGCAACTGCTCGCTTGTAAGTCCCAGCGCTTCGAGAATTTCCGGCGACCAGTGTTTGTGCTCAAGATCAAACAGCCCCAGCGGATCCGCGCTCGCCCAACTGGTTCGGAATTCTCCCGTTAGCCGCCACGAGAGGTAAGTGTGAACATCGGCAAACATCCGCGTTTGCCGGAAGAGTTCCGGTTCTTGCCGCTTCATCCACGCGATGCGATACGCCACAGGCCCCATGTCCGGAGGCTTGCCGCTGATCCGATGAATCTTCTCGTGCCCGATCCGTTCCGACAGCCACGTGACTTCTTCCTCGCACCGCTGATCGAGCCACACAATTGCCGCACGCACCGGCTTGCAATCCTCTCCCAGCGGCACGAATGTCTCGCGCTGGTTGGAAATGCCGATTCCAGCGATCGTCGCTGCATCGATCTGCGTACAGAGCTCTCGCAATGCCGCCGAAGCTGACAGCCACCAGTCTTCCGCGTTTTGCTCAAACCGATTGTTGCCGAGGCTATTCAGGCCAATGCGTGCGCGACCGATTCCGGCAATCGAGCCGTCGCGTCTCCACGCAATGGCCTTCGTTGCGGTCGTGCTCGAATCGAGGCCGACTACCAACTCTTCTTTGTTCACGGGAGACACATGATAGCAATTTGTGGCCGCTGCAACTGATCTTGTATCGTGATGCTTATGCGCTGTGCTGAATTGATTGCGCCCCGCGAGTTTCGCCTCGCCGAGATGACGCTCGCCGAACCCGCTCCTGGCGAAGTCCAGGTTCAGGTCGACGCTGTCGGCATTTGCGGCTCTGATCTCCACGCTTGGGGCGAAGGAACCGTTGGCGACACGCCGAATCTTTATCCCATGGTGCTCGGTCACGAGCCCGCAGGAACCATCGTCAAGATCGGCTCTGGCGTTTCAGGCTTCGCTGTCGGCGATCGCGGTGCGCTCGAACCCGCGCTTTACTGCTACCACTGCGAGTTTTGCCGTCGCGGACTGTATAACGTTTGCGCTAATATTCGCTTCCTCAGCAATCCCGGATATCCCGGATTCTTTCGCGAGCGCGTCAACCTTCCCGCGACCAACTTCCTCCCGATTCCCGCTTCGCTTTCCGCCGACCTTGCAACCATCGTCGAACCGCTGGCTGTCGCGATGCACTCCCTGAAGTTCGCCGCTGTTCAGCCCTCGGAAACTGTCGCAGTCTTCGGCGCTGGTCCCATCGGCCTACTGACGATCGCATCCCTCAGAGGCGCTGGCATTACACGCATCTGGGCCGTCGAACCGCTTGCCCATCGCCGCGAAATGGCCCAGCAACTCGGCGCGATTGCGGCGTTTCCGCCCGAGGAGATCACCAGCATCGTGCGCGACACCGGAAATCTCGGCGTCGATTGCGCGATCGATTGCGCCGCTGGCGCGCAGACCACGAATGATGCCATGCGGGTCGTCCGTAACGCCGGACGCGTCGTTATAACCGGAATCCACACTGGCAAATTCGTGCCGCTCGAGGGCTCGACCATGCGTCGCAAAGAGATATCGATCTTCAACGTGCGCCGCTCCAACGACGAACCGCACGCCGCTCTCGAGTTGTTGCTGGCGCATCCGGATTGGTTTGCCCCACTGGTGACGCACGTCCGCGATATCGATCACGTCGCCGAAGCCTTCACGATTGCCGGCGATTACCTCGACGGAGTGGGAAAGATGGTCGTGCGGCCGCAAGCCAAATAAGACTCTGGACCGACTCGAGTGCAAAAACGAAAACGCCGATACCTCTTTTCGATCCTGATTGTTGTGCTGGCCTTGGTGCTGCTCGCGGCTATTCCCAGCACGAGGTTCTTCTTTCTGCGGATTCCTGCCCGCGCGCTTGTCATTCCTGAGCCCGCGGTCAAGCCAGTTGACGTGATCGTGCTGACCGTAGATGCCTATCGCCCTGCGACCTTGGACGCCGCCGATCTTGTTCATCGCGGGATCGCAACTCGTGTCGCGGTCTTTTCCGAACCTCCCGATCTGTCGACGCAGGAGTTGATACGCCGCGGCGTTAAGTATCCGGATCAGGAAGCGGTTGTGATCTCTTACCTTAACGATCTTGGCATTCACAACGTCGAGAGCATTCCTACTCCGGTCACCGGAAGCGAGCGCGAAGGCACGGTACTTCCCGCATGGTGCGAACGCAACCACATCCGGTCCTTGATCTTGGTTGTGGGAACCGATCACGCGCGCCGAGTGAACCGCATCATGCGACGCGGATTCAAAGGCCACAACACTACCGTTACGGTTTATCCGACCCGCTATTCCGATCTGAATCCCGAGGCCTGGTGGAACACGCGACGCGACTCTCGAGAGGTCATCGTGGAGTTCGAGAAGCTGATGCTGGATGTCATTCGGCATCCACTGTCGTGATTTTGGGAAATGGAGGCCCTGGGCAGAGTCGAACTGCCGACCAACGGTTTAGGAAACCGCTGCTCTATCCATCTGAGCTACAGGGCCTGACTCAGGCGAGATACCACTCAGTTTACAACACCAAACCGGCTGATTGGCGAGGCCGTGTTCCCGCGGCCTGGGTTCCACAGCACCAAATCTCATCCTCGGTTACACTGTTCCGCGATATGAACAGACGCTGTTGCCGTTTCGCCTCCATCTCTCTTCTCGTGACCACAACTGCGTTAGCGCAGACCGTCAAGAATCCGCCACCACCGCAGCCTGTGCCGATGCCGCCTCCGATCGTTGCTCCCGTCGATAGGCCCTACGTGGGCCCGGTAGAGCTCGACGTCGATATCACCAACGTTACAGATCGCGTCTGGCACGTGCGCGAGCAGATTCCTGTTGGCTCAGGCGAAAAGGAACTCGTCCTCCTTTACCCGCAATGGATCCCGGGAACGCATTCGCCGACCGGGCCGATCATGCGGCTGGGGGGAATTGTCACCAGCGTTGACGGCAAGCGCGTGCAGTGGGTCCGCGACCAGGTGCACGTCTATGCGTTCCACGTTCCGCTCACCGCTGGCGCCAAAACGGTCAGCCTCGAGTTCGATTATCTTTCCCCGGTGAAGGGCGGCCCGGGACGTGACCGCATCGAGATGTCCGATGCCATCGCCGATGTCGCCTGGAACGAGGTCGCGATGTATCCAGGCGGCTATTTCTCGCGCGACATTCCTTTCAATGTAACCATCAGGTTACCGGAAGGCTGGAAGTACGCGACTGCCCTCGAGACCGCAAATGAGCAGGGCTCGACCGTCACATTCAAGCAAACGCCACTCAACACGCTGGTCGATTCGCCTCTTTATGCCGGGCTTCACTACAAGCGCGTCGATCTTTCTCCCTCGGCCACCAATATCGTGCACCTCGATGTCTTCGCCGATCAGGAGAAGGACCTCGCCATCACCGAAGACGAACTGCACAAGCACAAAGCTCTCACGCTGGAAGCCGACAAGCTCTATCAATCGCATCATTACAACCACTACGACTTCCTGCTGCTGTTGAGCACCAAAGTCGGCGGCATCGGGCTCGAGCATCATCAGTCCAGTGAAGACGGCCAGCGTCCCACCTATTTCACCGACTGGAGCGCGGGAGTGCTCGGCCGTGATCTGCTAGGGCACGAATACACGCACTCGTGGGATGGCAAGTTCCGCCGTCCGGCCGATCTCTGGACGCCTAACTTCAACGTTCCGATGCGCGATGACCTGCTCTGGGTCTATGAAGGAATGACCGAGTACTGGGGCAATGTACTCACAGCTCGTGCCGGCATGCGGACACCCGAAGAAGCTCGGACGCAAATGGCCGGGATCGCAGCGCACTTTGAAATCAGTCCGGGGCGCGAGTGGCGTCCCTTGGTCGACACTACGAATCAACCGACCGTGTCGCAACGCCGTCCGGTTTCGTGGGTGAGTTGGCAACGGCCTGAGGATTATTACATGGAGAGCGAACTCATCTGGCTCGACGCGGATACGAAGATCCGCGAACTCACGCACGATCAGAAGTCGCTCGACGATTTTGCGGCCGCGTTCTTCGGCGTTTACAACGGCAGCTACGTGACTTTCCCGTACACCTTCGACGATCTGGTGAACACGCTGAACAGCGTTGCGCCTTACGACTGGGCGACGTTCCTCCGCGAGCGCGTTTATGATCTGCATCCGGCAGTTCCCGTGGATGGCTTCACGCGCGGTGGCTACAAGCTGGTTTACACGGACACTCCGCAGCCATGGGTTACGCGGGGCGAAGCGCAATATGGCATGGCCGATTTCTCCACTTCGCTCGGCTTCTCGGTTTCGGTGCCGCGCCCGGGCGATTCCGGCGAATCGTCAGGTCCTCGTGGTTCGCTCGCGAATGTCTGGTGGAACAGTCCCGCCTTCAAAGCCGGAGTTACGCCTGACATGCAGATCATCTCCGTGAACGGAAAAGCGTTCACCGTCGAAGTCCTGCGGGAGGCGATTCTCGATGCTGAGAAGACCAAGCAGCCGTTGCAACTGCAATTCAAGCGCGGCGACAATTACGTCATGATTCCGATCGCGTATTACGGCGGATTGCGCATTCCTTCGCTGCAACGCGTGGAAGGGACGCCCGATCGCCTCAACGAGATCCTTGCGCCGAGCAAGAAGTCGCAACCGGCGTTCTAGAGCGTGGAAAACGTGCAGGCAATTAGCAGCGAAGCTTTTGCTATACTCAGAGTACGAGTGGGCCAGTAGCTCAGGTGGTAGAGCAACGCCCTTTTAAGGCGTGGGTCGAAGGTTCGAGTCCTTCCTGGCTCACCACTCCTTTCTTCTTCCCGTACGCCATCGAAACTAGCAAAATTCCAGCATTCAACCGGCCATTGGGCACTGGTATCTGTGCGCTTACTCTGCTACTATCGCGGCGATTACATGTAAGGAGGCTTCATATGTCGGATGAAGGCGGCAGCGGTTTTGGCTGGTTTTTAGCCGGATTAGGAATTGGCGCGGCGATCGGTATGCTCTATGCGCCCAAGTCGGGGCAGGAGACGCGCGAGGAACTGCGGCGTCGAGCCGAAGAAGGCCGCGAGTACGTGGTGAAGAGCGCGCGCGAAGTGCGCGAGCAGGCGAATCAGTGGGTCGACAAGGGAAAAGATTTCGTCGACCAGCAGAAAGATCAGTTCCGTTCCGCGGTGGAAGCCGGACGTCAGGCCTACAAAGAAACCACGGCGAAGGAATCAACAAAAGCTTAGCTCGCAGCCCGCGAGTAAGTACACTGGGCCGAGCAGGGAACAACTATGGCAACCGAATCCCAATTCACGGTTCTGCTGATCGAAGTCGGAATCCTGGTGCTGGTGCAAATCGGCGTGCTGGTGGCGATCATGGTGGCGGTGCAGAAGAGCACGTCAAAGATGGAAGCCATCGCTGACGATCTGCACAAACGCACCGTGCCGATTCTGGAAGGCGCCAACAGTCTTCTGAGTACCACTAAGCCGCAGATCGAAGGCATCGTCGCCAACCTCGCGGAGTCGAGCGAGAAGCTGAAGAATCAGGTCGACGATGTCATCGATCGCACGCGGTTGCAAGTAGTGCGGGCCGACGAACTCGTCACCCGCACCATGGATCGCGTGGAAGAGACGACCGAGTTTGTGCAACATACTGTGATCTCGCCAGTGCGACAGATTGCGGGTGTTTTGCAGGGACTTACGATGGGGATCAACGTCCTGTTCGGGCGGCGCGGTCCGAGCGGGAACGGTGCGCGCCACGCGAGTTCGCGCGACGAAATGTTCATTTAGAACTTTTGTTCGAGAGTAGAGTTGAGGCCGGTCGCAAACCGGCCTTTTTCATTTGAGGAACTCGGTCATCGGCGCCGCGTTCGAAACTGCGCTGGTTGGGTACGAGTTCACTCCCAGCGATTGCAAGGTGAATTGCAACAGACTCTGGAACTGGTACGTGTTGGTCGAGACGTAAGCGGTCTTCACCGGACCGCCGAGAATCACCACAGCGATGTGTCCGCCGCCGAATGTGTTATCGGTTGCCGATTCGTCGAAGGTGAGCAGCACAACGGTGTTTGCCATCACGCTCGAGTTTGTCAACAATGGCGCCAACTGGTTCTTCAGGAAACCATCGACTTCCGCCAGCCGATCTGTAACGGCGCAGTTAGTGGCATCTGAACCGTCGGGGCAGTTATGGCCGTCGTGCACCGCATCGGGCACGATGAAGGAGTAACTGGGCAGCGAGCCCGAACTCAGATCGGTGCTCAGTTGCGAGAAATCGACGACGTTCGCCAGTTGCGTCGGATCGCCCAGCACTGTATCGAAATAGACGAACGGGTTATGGCGTTTCAGATATGGAGGCACGTCTGTGCCCGCGTAACCGGTTGAGGGTAGCGACTGAGCGTAAACCTTCCAGGTCAATCCCGCCTTCGTGAGTTCACTGGCAACGTTGTCTCCGGAGACGGTACCCGTGTAATTATCGGGATTGGGATTCTGCGCGCCCGCCGACGGATCCTGTCCGGCGGTCATCCAGAAGTAATTGCCGATCGAGGGGTGGACATCGGCATAGAACTGCGAGGCCTGCGAGTACTGTTGGGCCAGTTGGTTGAAGTAGGGCAACGCCGAACTGCCGATCACGCTGCTATAGTCCGCGTTCTCGAAGACGACAACCACGACGTGCTTCACCGCGACCGAACCGCTGCTCGTGCTTCCGGAACCTCCCGATCCCCCAGATGATCCAGATCCGGAAGAATTGCCACCCGTATTTGTGCCGCCGCCGGAACCTGTGTTGTTGCTGGTAGTCGTAGTGGTGGTGGTCTTACTGGTTCCGCCACATGCCGTAAGCAGCAGAATCATGGCGAGAGGCAGCCATAAACGTTGACCCATAGCAGCCGAGATGCCGAACTTAAGCGCCGGTTTGCCAGACCTGGCAGAATCCAGAACCCATAGCAGAGCTTCGCTCGTTCACCAGGCTTGGAAGACCGGTTCCACACTTTTGTATCCTGTACGGAATGGCTGAGGCGATTCGATCGCTCTTTATTAACGGACCGGCGGGACGGCTTGAGGCGCTGCTCAACGCGGGAGCGCCGGACGCCAGGTATGCGGCGCTGGTGGCGCATCCGCATCCGGTGTTCGGCGGGACGATGCACAACAAGGTTGTGTATCACGCGGCGAAGGCGCTTGGTTCGTTCGGGTTTCCGGTATTGCGGTTTAACTTTCGTGGGGCAGGTCTGAGCGAAGGGCAGCATCACGGGCGAGAAGAATCCGAGGACGTTCGAGCGGCGCTGCATTGGCTGATGAACGAGTTTGCGCTGCCGGTGGTGTTCACTGGGTTTTCGTTCGGGGCGGCGACGGGGCTGCGGGCATGCTGCGGGGAAGAACGCGTGCCGTTGCTGATTTCGCTGGGCACGCCGATTGTTGCCGAAGGACGCGTTTACCAGTACAAATTCCTGGCCGACTGCGCGAAACCCAAGTTGTTCGTCAGCGGCGACCGCGACCAGTTCGGGCCGGTCGCGGAACTGGAGCGCGTGGTGGCACATGCGGCCGACCCGAAGAAACTGGTGATTGTGCCGAATGCGGATCATTTCTTCGAGGGGCAGCTTCCGGTTATGCGGGAGGCGATCGAGAAATGGATCGGAGAGCAACTCGGGAACTAACTCCGGCGGTGATTCGTGCTTCTAAAAGGAAAACACGGAGATTGGAGTTCACGGAGTCCACGGAGAGAGAGTGATAGAGAAAGATCTCGGGTGGGACTCTGGTGGGTAGTCCCGGGTCATTCTCTCCAAATGTAGCTCTTGTTTCTCAGCACAGAGAGCGCAGAGCGCGAGAACGCAGAAAACGCAGAGAGAGAGAAAATAGACGAATGCCGATGGAGGAAAAGACGGCGGCGCAGATGCGCGATCTGGTGCGGCAGATATTCCGGGACGCGCTGGGGCAGTCGTCTGTAACGGCAGCGTTCGAAGAGCATGTGCAGTACGAAAGCGGCGTGCTGCGCATTTGCGACGATCTCTACAATCTCGATGCTTACACGCGCGTGCTGGCGGTCGCCATTGGGAAAGCAGCGCACACGATGGCCGAATCCCTGGTGCGACAGCTAGGCGCGCGGGTAGCGGGATTCATTGCCAGCTCGGTGAATCCCCCGGAGCGGCTGGCGCAATTCGTTTATTTTCACGGTGGACATCCATTGCCGAATGAGGAGTCGGTGCGCGGGGCGACCGCGATCGAGAGCGTGCTGGAAACGCTGGACGAGAACTCGCTTGTCATTTTCCTGCTGAGCGGTGGCGGATCGGCGACGCTGGAGCGTCCGATGTTCGGGCAGATCTCGCTCGATGACCTGATCGCGACGTACCAGGTGCTGGTGCATAGTGGAGCGCCGATCGCGGAGATCAACGCGATCCGGAAGCATCTGTCGGCGGTGAAAGGCGGACGGTTGGCGCAGGCGGCGTATCCGGCGCAGCAGGTATCGATCATGGTTTCCGACGTGCCGGAGGGGCAGTTGGACGCGCTGGCGTCGGGGCCGACGATGCCTGACTCGAGCACGGTCCGACAGTGTTATGAACTGGTGCAGCGATACGATCTGCTGCCGAAATTGCCGGCAAGCGTGCGCGTGGTATTCGAGCAGAAGTTGCTGCAGGAGACTCCGAAGTCGGATGATCCGGCATTTGTGAGGGCGCGCTGGTGGCCGATTCTGTCGAGCGGACTAACGGCAAAGAGTGCGGCAGCCGCAGCGGCGACCAACGGGTTTGCGGTCGAGATCGATAACACCTGTGATGACTGGGATCACGCGCGGGCGGCTGAGCATCTGCTGGGGCGGTTGCGCAAGCTGCGGCAGGGTGCATCGAAAGTGTGCCTGATTTCCGCGGGCGAAGTAACGGTGAAGGTAGTTGGTGCGGGCGGGATCGGCGGACGAAATCAGCATTTCGCGCTGTATTGTGCGGAGAAGATTGCGGGTGAGAATGTGACGGTGCTCAGTGCGGGGACCGATGGGATCGACGGGAACAGTGCGGCGGCCGGCGCCATCGTGGATGGGACAACGGTGGAACGCGCGGGAAGGGAAGCGGTCTGCGAGGCGCTGCGCACGTTTAATTCGGGGGCATTGTTTGAAAAGTTGGGAGACGCCGTGGTGACAGGGGCGACGGGAAATAATCTACGCGACCTACGAGTTCTACTGGCATACTAAGCGAATTGTTTATTGAATATTGAGTATTGGATATTGGCTCACAACGTCCGCAGCGGTGCTCGACAGAATCTTTCGAAGGCGGAGCTGCGCTCCGGCTGCACAACGTCTCCAAAGCAGAAGCAGATCCCGCGCACGCTGGGCGCTCGTGATGACAAGAACTGCGGAGCTTCGCTCCGCCTGCACGGGCTTGGAAGCCCGGTTCCACACATTTTGGTGTGCAGTGGCTGATAGGAGTAATCTCCTCACGTGAAACGTACAGTCCTGGCAGTCGGGATCGTTATTCTTTTCCTAGTTTCTGCAGCGCAAACAGCGCCAAAAAAGCCTCTGAAGTTTGAAATTACGACGATGGCTGACATGGTCGATCAGGCCGCAACGGAGGCGGGCTTTCGGACTAAGAATTGGTCCGAGTGTCATCTTGCACTAACGCTTTATAAGGCGTCGAACGGTAATAGCGTTGAAGTCAGGTCTGCCTATTTCGAAACTGCGTCTGAAGCGGATCATTTTTTCGACTGGAACCTAGAGCGCGTGAGCAAAGTTACCGAGCGCGGGGATCTCAAAGACCGTGCCGGAAAAGTCATAGGGCGCAGGGCGGTGGCTTTGGTGAAATCGAGCACGTGGGAAGTGGTGTGGACTTACGGAAGCACGTTTCGGAGTTTTGTCTCGTCCGATTTGGCGGTTGCGCTGGAGTTTGAGAAGCAGTAGGAAGATCGAACTTTATGAGGAGTCCTTTTTCGGGGAAATGAACGCGGAGCTGCGCTCCGCCCACCGGGCTTGGAAGCCCGGTTCCACATTTTGAAGAGCAGCGATGATTGAGACTTGTTTCTCACCCAGTGGCTGCTGAAGGAGAAGCAGATCCCTTGCGCGCTGACGCTCGCTCGTGATGACAAGGAATCGCGGAGCTTCGCTCCGCCTGCACGGGCGAGGGCGCCCATGCCCACACTTATTCTGTGTTCTCGCTCCGCCTACCGGGCTTGGAAGCCCGGTTCCACACATCTTGAAATGGAGCGGTGATTGAGATTGGTTATTCTTGCGTCTGCCAGAGGAGAAGCAGATCCCTCGCGCGCTGACGGGCGCTCGTGATGACAAAGAACCGCGGAGCTGCGCTCCGCCTGCACGGGCGAGGGCGCCCGTGCCCACACTAACCAATTTCTTCTGAGCTACGCTTTGTCGAAGCCGATGCCGCGGCGCTTGGTTCCGCGTTCGTCTTTGCTTACCTGGCCGTCCTTGATGTAGACGACGCGGTGCGCGTACTCGCTGATGTCGTGCTCGTGGGTAACGAGAACGATCGTATTGCCTTGCGAGTGCAGGCGATCGAAAAGGGCCATGATTTCGTCGCCGGTTTGTGAGTCGAGGTTTCCAGTCGGCTCGTCGGCGAGGATGATAGCCGGATTATTTACCAGAGCGCGGGCGATGGCGACGCGCTGACGTTGTCCGCCGGAGAGTTCGTTGGGCTTGTGGTTCATGCGCGAGCCCATTCCGACGGCTTCGAGCGATCCCTTGGCGCGCTCGATGCGCTCATGCGGCGGGATGCCGGCGTAGATCAGCGGCAGTTCGACGTTGTGCAGAGCGGAGGCGCGGGGCAGCAGGTTGAAGGTCTGGAAAACGAATCCGATCTCTTTGTTGCGAATGCGGGCGAGTTCGTCGTCGTCCAGTTCGCTGACCAGCTGGGAGTTGAGCCAGTAGCGGCCCTGGCTCGGCGAATCGAGGCAGCCAATCAGGTTCATCAGGGTGGATTTGCCGGAACCGGAAGGTCCCATGATGGCCACGTACTCATTGCGCTCGATGCGGAGGTTGACACCACGAAGAGCCTGGACCTGCTGCTCAGACCCCATGTCGTAGGTCTTCCAGAGGTCCTCGGTGGCGATCATGCAGCTCTCAGGAGGAGCTTGCGGCGTAATTTCCTGTACGTTGGCGAGTTGAGTAGCTGCCATTGGGTTCTCCACTACAGTTTACCGCCCATCACTCTGTAATACGCGCCGAAAAGGGGGATAGTTCCGAAAAATCGAGCCATTGTGCCATTTACACAAGAAGCACCACAAAGCCAGGCTTTGCCCGCTTGCCTCTTGGACGGGCCGGAGCCGAAAACGTTATGAGCTTTGTTCGTCTTCTTTCTTGGGGGCGGAGTTATCCACCTTTATGGGAGCACCATTGCGCAGCGTACGCAGCACTTTGTAACTTCCCGTGACGATCTCGTCTCCTGGCTGAAGGCCCTTGGTTACTTCGATGTCCGTAGTGCCGGTTATGCCGGTTTCGACCTGGCGGAAATCGGCCTTCTTGCCGTTGATCACGAAGACGCCCTGCAACTCCTCTTTGGCCTGAGCTGGGTTCAACTGGGGCGAGGCAGCCTGAACGGAGCTCTTGTCCTTGCTGTCTTTCTTCTCCAGATCGCCACGCTGACGAATGGTGAGTGCTTGGATCGGAATGGCGATCACGTTGTTCTTGGTCGCGGTGGTGATCTTCGCCGTGGCAGACAAGCCGGGCCGCAGATTGTCAGGGGGATCATTCAGAGTGACGACCACCTTGAAGTCTTTGGCTTCCTGGCTGGCCACGTTCGACTGCGAAGTCGAGATGCCGGTGGAACGCACGACAGCGTTGTCGCCGATCTGTGTGACGGTGCCCTTGAAGACCTTCTTCGGCATGGCATCGATGGTGACGTCGGCCGATTGTCCGATCTTCACGTTGACGATGTCGGTTTCATCGACTTGCACTTCGGCGGTGATGATCGACATATCAGCGAGCGTCATGAGCGTGGAACCGAGTGCGTTCTGGATTCCGATGACGACGGTCTCACCCTGGCGGACGGGGAGATTGGTGATCACGCCGTCGAAAGGCGCGGTGTACACGGTCTTTTGCAAGACGTCCTTGGAGTGCACGAGAGTAGCATTGGCCTGCGTGATGCGACGCTCGCTGGATTCCTGCTGTGCCTTGTATTGGGCGATCTGGGCGTGAGCCTGGGCTACGCTCGCGACGGCGGAATCATAGGCGGCTTTCTTGGTATCGAAGTCAGACTTCGCGATGAGCTTGTCTTTGTAGAGGCCGACAGCGCGATCATAGTCGAGCTTGGCGTGCTCCTGGTTGGCCTGGGCGCTTTCGAGGTTGGCTTGCGCGGTTTTGATGGCGGCGACTTGCGCGGCCGCATCGGTGCGGGCGGCTTCGAGGGCAGCGCGGTTGGCGTCAACATCGGCTTCCGGTTGGACGTTTTCGATCTGCGCCAGCAATTGGCCCTTCTTGACCTTGTCGCCTTCTTTCACATAGAGCTGGGTGATTTTGCCGAAGGCGTTGGCACCGATGTTCACGTAAGTTTTAGGCTTGATCTCGCCGGAGGCGCTGACGGTAGAGACCACGTCCTGCTTGGCGACCTTGGCGGTCTGAACCGCAGTGGCGCTGTTGCTATTGTGGGCCACGGTGGCGGCGACGGCCGCACCCAGTACGACGACGACGGCGATGATGATGAATAGCTTTTTGCGACTCTTCACATTTCCTCTAGTCATGCAACCGCCCTGAAGCCAGAACCAGAAAGCGTGGTTTTCCCTTGGGTCCGGGTTCGAGGGTAGATACGAAACAGGTACAACAAAAGTTCAACCCGTGCTCAACACAAACTCGTGAAAAAATGCGGGATACGGCTGTCCAGCAGATTGGGGGCGAAGGTAATTATAGCCAAACATTGAATTGGCAGGTAGAGCCAGAGAGGTGCGGCAGGTTTGGTAACTTCCGGACAAAATAGGCACAACTCCGGCCGGGTGCCGGGGTTAAGGTGTCGCGGGGGCGACTAAGTGCGCCAAATCCTTGCATTCCGGTTCCGCAAGAACATACAATTTCAATATCAATCCGTGTGTCCCGAGAGGTTATCCCCTGATGTGGTGTCAAATTGGTAAGCGCTTCTTCGTCATGAGTTTAACGGCGGGTCTGGTGCTTGGGGGCAGCGCCCTGGCCCAGAACGCAACCGACTCAGCGTCCAAGGCCGACCAGAAGACCAGTGCCGACCAGAACACAAGCAATACGAAGGCTGGAGCAGCCAGCCAGAACACCGACCCGTTGAAGCGCGACCTGACGCCTGCGCAGAAGAAAGCGGCGCAGAAGGCGTTCAAGCACGAGGTCGGGGAGTCCTACAAGAAGTGGCTGGACGAAGACGTCCGGTGGATTATCACGGATCAAGAGCGAGACGCATTCAAGTCGCTCTCCAACGACGAAGAGCGCGACAAGTTCATCGAGCAGTTCTGGCAGCGGCGGAATCCGAATCCCGATTCGGAAGAGAACGCTTATAAGGAAGAGCACTATCGTCGCATCGCTTACGCGAATGAACACTTTGCATCGGGCATCCCGGGATGGAGAACGGACCGCGGGCGCGTTTACATCATGTATGGACCGCCGGATGAGATTGACTCCCATCCCAGCGGCGGCACGTATGAGCGTCCGATTGACGAAGGCGGCGGCGAGACTTCGACGTTTCCGTTCGAAGACTGGCGCTATCGTTATCTCGATAACCTGCCGGGCACGCAAAAGCAGGAAGTCATCATCGAGTTCGTCGATACCTGCATGTGCAACGACTACCACATGACCATGGACCGCGGGGAAAAAGACGCGTTGCTGAATGTTCCGGGCGCGGGTTTGACGATGTATGAATCGATGGGCCTGGCGAACAAGGCGGATCGCTTCAACAACCCCGGCATGGAGCGGTTGGGCGTGGGACCGGATGCAACCGCATTGCAGTCGAAGCAGTTTGATCGGCTGACGCAATTCGCCATGTTGCAGAGGGCGCCCGACATCAAGTTTAAGGATCTGGACGAGATTGTCTCGCACAAAATCAGCGTAAACTTGATGCCATTCGAGGTGCAGACGGACTTCATCAAGGTGACTTCGGATACGGTGCTGGTTCCGGTGACGATCCAGATGAAGAACAAGGACATTACGTTTACCACAAAGGAAGGAGTGTCGCGCGGAACCGTGAACATCTTCGGACGCGTGACGACGATAACCGACAAGATTGTGCAGACGTTCGAGGACACCGTCAACGCTGACATGCCGTCGGAGTTGGTTGGCAAGGCTGGCGAAAGCGCACAGCTTTATTGGAAGGCACTGCCGTTGAAGCCTGGGCTGTACCGTCTCGATGTCGTAGTGAAGGATGTGAATGGCGATCGAGTCGGGACTTGGAGCAAGAGCTTACGAGTTCCATACTACGACGATGACAAACTGGCGTCGTCGTCGCTGATCGTTGCCGATCAGATGGAGAAGGTTCCGACGATTCACGTTGGAGCAGGAAATTTCGTGATCGGCGGCACGAAGGTTCGTCCGCGCATGGGTACTCCGGACGGCAAGCCGGCGGTGTTCAAGCGCGACCAGAAGGCAAATTTCTGGATGCAGGTCTATGGGCTTTCTGTGGACCAGCAATCGAAGAAGCCATCGGCGAACATCGAATACAATATTGTCAATATGACCAGTAATAAGCCGGTGGTACATTTAACGGAAAACACGGCGGAACTGGGCAACGTCGGAGAGCAGCTTACGCTGGAAAAGTCACTGCCGCTGGCGAGTCTGGAGCCGGGGCAGTACCAGATCACCATCAAGGTGAACGACAACGTTTCCAAGCAGGAGATTGCACCGACAGCGAAGTTCACGGTTGAATGACGGGTTGACAGCCGGGCATTCATTCCGTTCTGTGGGGGTAGGCGCATGATGGGCCGAAGGGTCGGATCGCTGCTGTTGCTGGTCGCGGTAGGGCTCGCTGTGCCGGTCTGGGCTTCTCCCGGTTCGATTTCCGGAAGAGTAAAGAACGCACAGGGAATTCCCCAAATGGGGGCGCTGGTACAGGTCAGTGCCCTGGGAGTTTCGAAAGTCTTCGAGGCGTTTACAGACGAGGCCGGGAATTATCTTGTCCGTGACCTGGTTCCGGGTGCTTATAACGTCAGGGTCACGGCGGTGTCGTTTCTTCCCACCCTGCGCGAAGATGTGACTCTCCGTTCCGGCGCGAACATCGTTCTGAATCTCACACTGAACACGCTTACTGACGCCATTCAATTCCTGCCCGCCAAACAGGGTACCAAGGTTGATGATGACTGGAAGTGGACCCTGCGTTCGGCTGCGAACCGGCCTATTCTTCGTCTGGCGAACGGCCAGCCTGTAGTGGTCGCCAACGCCTCGCAGGACCATCCGCTGAAAACCAGCGTCGCTTTTGTTGCCGGCGGAGATGGTGCGGCCTTTGGCGGAGACAGCGAAATGAGCACCCAGGTCAGCGTGGAGCGCTCGCTGTTTCAAACCGGGCTGCTTTCGCTTAACGGTGATGTCGGTTATGGCGATGGACCCAACGCTACAGTTCTGCGCGCATCGTATGTGCACAACATGCCGAACGGTTCGGTTCCGGAACTGGCGGTTACGGTGAGGCGGTTTGCCACCTCGCCGACCTCGGCGATCCACGACGCTGCGCTTCAGGCGATGACACTGCGAGCCGGCGACAAAATGCAGCTTGCGGGATTCGTCGACCTGGAAGCGGGGGCCGAGTTCCAGACCGTGGAGTTCATGGGTCACGTGAACGCCTACAAGCCTTTCGGGTCGATGGATGTGCATCTCTCGCCGGATACTCTATTGGAATACCAGTATGCGACTTCGGTTCCAACGACACGCGGTTTGAAGGGATTCGATTCCGCACCGGCAGACATGACGGAGTCGGGCCCACGCATGACCCTGGTGGACAACGAGGCGGTTCTGGAGAAAGCGCGTCACCAGGAAGTTGCTGTTTCACACCGCACTGGTAAAACTTCTTTCCAAGCTGCTTACTTCCACGATCACATCTCGAATACGGCTCTGACCGGTGTGGGAATGGTCAACGGAGATTTCGGAAGCATTCTGCCCGATGCATACTCCAGCACCTTTGCCTTCGACGGTGGAAACCTGGACACGAACGGTCTTCGCGTAGTGGTGGCTCGCCAGTTACCGGGCGGATTCACGGCGACCGTGGATTACGCGTTTGGTGGCGTTCTGAGTCTGGTGGAAGATAATGTTCGCCTGACCGATGCACGCTCGCAGATCAACCAAACCTATCGCTCCGCCGTAGCTTTGAAGATGGCAGGATCGATGGCACGCACCAAAACACAGTGGCTGGCGTCGTATCGGTGGATGAATCCCGGAGCCCTGACGCCGGTAGATCTCTTCAATGCAGGTCCCGGAGAGAGCGATCCTTACCTGAACATCTTCATCAGGCAGCCCCTTCCCGGCGCAGGGTTCATGCCCGTGAAAATGGAAGCCTTGGTTGACCTGCGGAACCTTCTCGCGCAGGGATACCACCCGATGGTCGGGCCGGACGGAGAGACCTTGTACCTGGTGCAGGCCGCAAGAAGTGTGCGTGGCGGCGTCGCGTTTGTCTTTTAGAAGTCAACCGCCAGTACCCAGTAGCCTCGCGGAAGCGAGGCATATCTATTTATGCGGGGTGACAACCCGCAGTCATCGTCTTTGGTGTAACGGGAAGTTTATGCCTCACACCGCGTTGTGACGTTCGGACTCGACATGCCCCGGTAGTGGCGCAACCATTGAAGAAATATAAGGAGGTGCGTTGATGCGTACCCGAACGCAACTTAGCGCCATTATTCTTTTTCTTCTCGTGGCCGCCACGGTGCTGATGGCACAAGAGCCATCGAACGTGACCATCAAGAAAGTGACGGCACCGAATACTTCCCCCGCGTCCGGCAAGGACATGTACCTCAACTATTGCGCTTCCTGTCATGGAAAAGACGGCGCCGGAAATGGCCCTGCGGCACCGGCATTGAAGATGCCAGTCACCAACCTGACCACGTTAGCCAAGAACAACAAAGGGGTATTTCCTGTCGCTCACGTAAGCACGCTGTTGACAGCGGGAGACGGCCCGGCCCACGGATCGGTCGACATGCCGGTTTGGGGACCGGTCTTCCGTAGCATGAAACCGGGCGATCAAGCCCAAATGCAGCAGCGGGTCGTCAATTTGACGAAGTACCTGGAGTCACTGCAGGTCAAGTAGTTTTTCCCGATTTGGGAATTTCAGTGTGGGCAGCGAAAGCTGCCCATTGGTTTTCCGAAGTGGGAAGTCGATCAAAGATAATCCCGTTCAAAAGCTCTAGACCTTCGCTATAATCCGGCAAACACCAACGACAATAAGCGAGCGCCACGCCGCGCCCGGTGCATCACCAAATCTGGTTACGGAGAAACAGATGAGAGCACGGGTTTATCTCTTTGCATCGCTCGTACTTCTTTCCGGAGTTCTTTCTGCACAAACTTTCCGCGGTGGTATCCAGGGCACGGTTACAGACAGTACCGGGGCCGCGGTAGCACAAGCACAAGTGAAGATTGTCAATGAGGGTACTGGCCAGGAGCGCACCCTGACCACCGACGATGGCGGGAATTACACCGCAACGGAATTGCAGCTGGGCACGTACACGGTGACGGTATCGAAGCAGGGATTTGCGACGAGTTCTTCGCACGGAGTGCAGGTGATGGTTTCGTCGAATGTACGCCTCGACGTAAAACTCCCCCCCGGACAGGTGTCGGAAAACATCGACGTCACGGCGGAGGCGCCGATGGTGGATACAACCAGCAACACCCTGGGTGGCACCATCAGCGAAGAGCAGGCCAAAACGCTGCCGATCAATGGGCGTGACTTCACGAAGATGCTGGTGCTGGTGTCGGGGGCGACCGCCGACGCGAACGGCGACACTGATTCCCCCGGATCATTCGGGGTGTTCACGATCAACGGGAACCGCGGGCGATCGAACAACTTCCTGCTCGACGGAACCGATATGAACGACGGGTACCGTAACGACCCGGCAATCAACGAGCCGGGAGTATTCGGAACGCCGGCAACGCTGATGCCTCTCGATGCGGTGGCGGAGATGGGCGTGCTATCGAACATGGAAGCCGAGTATGGGCGGAACTCCGGGGCAACGGTGAACATTGTCACCAAGTCGGGAACGAATCAATTGCACGGCGATGTTTTCGAATACTTCCGCAACAGCGCATTGGACGCGCGCAACTACTTCAATGCCACGCCCAATCCGCAAAACCTGTTCCACAACAATCAATTTGGAGCATCGTTGGGCGGCCCGCTCATCAAGGACAAGACGTTCTGGTTCGCTGCCTATGAAGGCTGGCGTGAATACGGCGCGCTGCCGGCGGTGGCGAGTGTGCCGACACAGGCACGAATCAACGCGTGGACCGCGACTCCGGGAAACGTGATTAATCCGACGATTGCGAACCTGCTGGCAATGAATCCCTGGGGAATTCCGCTGCCCGCCGGGGACCCTGCCAATCCGGGGAACGAGACGGTGCAAGTTTCCGACCGGTTCAGCAACAGCGTGGACAGTGTAATTGCCAAGATCGACCAGCATATTGGCAAAGGCGATTTGCTGACCGGCCGCTATTACTACGGCAATAGCAATCAGAGCTTCCCGTTTGCGCTGGGCGGGGGAACGACCATTCCGAACTACAACACGGTAACGCCGACACGGGTGCAGATCCTCTCGCTGTCGTACACGCATGTGTTCACACCGAAGCTGCTGATGGAGGTTCGCGGCGGATGGAATCGGTTTGCCGAGGGGTTTTACCCGGAGGACAGCAACTTCAATCCGGCGAGTATTGGGTTGGTTACGAACGTCGGCCCACAAGACTACGGATTACCGCTGATGGTATTCAGCGACGGCACATCGGGACTGGGGGCATCGAATTCGATTCCGCGGCACCGGTTCGATACCAACTGGCAGTTCTTTGACAATGTGTCGTACAGCACCGGAAAGCACAACTGGAAGATTGGGTACGAGTTCCGGCGCACCACGGTGAACCAGTACTACGATCTTGGTTATCGCAGCCGGTTGAAATTCCTGAGCTTCGAGAGTTTTCTTGCCGGCGTGGTGGACAATGGCGGCCTGCAGTTCGCCGGTAATTCCCTGCGCGACACACACCAGAACAACAGCGGCGCCTATATTCAGGACGATTTCCGCATCACTCGCAGGTTGACGGTGGATTGGGGCGTGCGTTGGGATTATTACGGCGTGCTGTCGGAAGACAACAACCAGCTCAGCGTGTTCAACACTGCGACGGCGAGCCTGGTGCAGGTAGGAAGTCCGGGCCAGAAGTCGCTTTACCCGAAGGACCTAAACAACTTCGCTCCGCGTTTGGCCATTGCGTACGATGTCAGGGGGGACGGCAAAACGATAGCCCGGGCCGGTTGGGGTCTTTACTACGACTCGTTCTCGCAGGACTTCTTCGTTGGACAATACCCGTACAACACGTTCAGTCCAGGCTTGGCCTATAACAGCGTCGGGCCGAATCCAATTACCTCGGGCTCGTTTACCAACACCGATGTATCCGGCAACGGTTTGATCGTTGCGGGGCAGCCGATATTCAGTGGCTTCTCACCGACTAAGGATGTATGGACGGTTCCACAGAACCTGCGCACACCGTACATTCAAAATTACAACCTCAACGTAGAACAGCAAATCAGTAACACGGTCTCGGCGCAGGTGGCCTATGTGGGATCGACGGGCAAGAAGCTGTTCCGATTCCGCGACATCAACCAACTCGATCCTGCTACGCAGACACAAGCGTTTCCAGGCTGGGGATACATCAACCAGTTCGAATCGAGCGCGTGGTCGAACTACAACTCGCTCCAGGCGAGCTTGAAGTTCCGCAATTTCCATGGGCTAACTTCGCAGGTGAATTACACGTGGTCGCATTCGCTCGATAACGCCAGCGACGGCCAGGACTATGTGCCGAACGCGTCGCAACCAGACAACAGCTTCAATCCGGCGGCGGAGAAGGCAAATTCGAATTTCGACCGGCGGCGCAACTTCACCTGGAATTTCAGCTACCAATTTCCGGGCTATAGCGGCAAATCGTTGTGGAAGGGCGGATGGGCAGTAGATGGAGTAGTAACCATCCAAACCGGGCAGCCGTACAATCTGAACTCTTTCGAGAACTACAACGGTACGGGCGAATACTTCGAGCGACCGGATGTAATCGGGAATCCTTTTACCGGGACAAATTTGCCGAATGCGATCCTGAACCTGTCGGCATTCGCCGCTCCTTGCGATTGGGACCCGGTTGCCGGCGGATGCATTGCAGGAACACAACACTACGGCAACTTGCCGCGGAATGCATTTGTCGGACCAGGCTACAGGAATTTCGATTTCTCCCTTAGCAAGAACTTCCAATTCGGAGAGAGAGTGAACGCTCAGCTTCGAGCGGACTTCCTGAACATTTTCAATCACCCGAACTTCTCGAATCCTACGCTGCCGAATTTCCTGGTGGATCTGGAGACCAATGGACTAGTGCAGCCGGTTGCGGGCGACCCGCATTGTGCTGCGGCTCCATACACTGGTTGCCGCGCGGTCGGGCAGGGTTACCTGCCGATCGTGGCGACACCCGACGTTGGGCCGGGGAATCCGTTTGTGGGCGGCGGAGGAGCGCGGAACATCCAGTTGGCGCTCAGGATTGCGTTCTAACGAAAATGTTAGTCTGGGGCACGCCTGCGGGCGTGCCTTTTTATATGCCGCCGTGCATGCTGAGGTGATAGAAGGAACCGAGTATGATCCCGAAGACGACGTGAGAAATCAGCACGGACAACGGCGTGCGCATACCGTAGTTGAGGCCGAAGACGCCGGGAGGCTCCAGTTGCGGCGTGGCGGTCGGTCCGTGCTGCTCACTAGCCATGCGGGGGTGGATGCCGGGCATCATCCAGAGAACGACCATCAGCACGAACAGAGCATGAACAAGGCCGATGATGCCGCCGATCCACCACGAGGCGCGCTGTAGCGACTCAAATACCAGAATGTAGAGCAGCGAGATTCCCCAGCCATTCAGGACGTGGGCGACGAAGCCGTAGAACTTAGCGCGATCGCGGTTGGGGGTGAAGATGGTTCCGATCAAGTAGGGGAAATCGACACGAGTGAGGCCGAGTTCCTGCGAGCCCGCCTCGATTGTGGTCATGATCAGGGTGGCGACGAATCCCCACAACATCCAACTGGGCCAGTTCATGCGGCCTGTTTCTCCTGTTCGGCAGAAGGTTCCCGATGCGGAAGCTGTTTGGCGCCTTCGCGGCGCTCCTGGAGTGAAATCGCTGCGCTGACCAAGCCCACGTGGGTAAATGCCTGCGGGAAATTTCCCAGCGCTCCCCCGTCACGAGGATCGATTTCCTCAGCGTAAAGACCGACATCATTGCGGTATTTCAGAAGAGTGGCAAACAGTGCTTCCGCTTCTTCGAGCGTGCCTCCGCCTAATGCGAGGAACTCCGCTTCCCAAAAACTACAGATGCCGAACGCGCCCTCGATCGGACCCTTGTAACGCCGAATCAGATGATCTCCTACCCGGAGTTCGTTCCGGATGGCGCGATAGGTGGCCTGCATGCGATCGGAATCGGCGGCCTCGAATCCGTAATAGGACATGAGGAGCAGCGAAGCATCGAGCTCGTCGCCGCCCAGAACGCTCACATAAGAGTTAAGACGTGAGTTCCACGCGTGCCGTTGCACTTGTTTGGCGATACGATCACGCTCATTGCAGAAGAGGTCGGCCGGAGCGTTTTTCAGATGTTTCTTTTCCGCGAGCGAAATCAGGCGGTCAAGGGCTGTCCAGCAGAGCACGCGCGAGTGGGTGTGGTTCTGTGGCTCATCCCGCGGCTCCCAGATGCCCTGGTCGGGTTCATTCCAATGCTCGGCAACGTAGCGTCCAATGCCGATCAAGGCTTTCTGCATGGCATGATCGAACCTGCCGCCGTGGAATGCGTACTGCGCAGCCGCATCGAGAACCTCGCCGTATACATCAAGCTGGATTTGTTTGCGCGCAGCATTCCCGATGCGAACGGGGTGCGAGTTGCGAAATCCGCGGAGATACGACAGGACGCGCTCCTTGGGAGCGTTATGGCCGAACACATCGTAAACAATGCGGAGTTCCGGTTGCGTGAGGCTCGTGGCGACCAGCAGCCAGCCGATGAACGCGTCCGCTTCGGCGTAATAGCCGAGGCCCAGAAGCGCACGAATGGTAAGCGAAGCGTCGCGCAACCAACAGTAGCGGTAATCCCAATTCAGGCTGCCGCCGAGTTGCTCGGGAAGAGAAGTGGTAGCGGCGGCCACAACGGCGCCAGAAGGCGCATAGGTGAGAAGCTTGAGAGCCAGTCCGCTGCGAACGACAGCCTCGCGATGAGCTCCGTCGTAGCGGAGTTGCGCTGCCCAATTGCGCCACCATGCAAGCGTTTGCTCGATCCGGTGCTGCGTCCAGTCTCTGACCGGAGGCAAGACCACTGGCGAGACTTCCGAGTAGGTGAAGGAGAACCTGGCACTCTCGCCTCGCTTGAGGGCGAATGTAGCAACTGCTCTGTCGGGCAGGATGGTTAGAGGAACGGACGAATGGAGGTAGTAAACGCCGCGCCCATTTTCAAACTGAATGCCCAGAGGCCCAAGATCGCGAAGGCGAACAGCAGACTCGGCGTACTGCTGCCGCGGATAGAAAACGACTTCGATCTGAACTTCCCCTTCGGTGCAGCGGATCTCGCGAATCAGTTCGTGATCGGGGACCAGAACTTTATGTTTTGTCGCTTCGTTCATCACGGGCATGAGGTCCAGGAACTCGCAACTGCCCATAGGGGATTCAAATCGCGTGCTCAGCACGTTGGTTTCGCCGATGTAACTGCGAGTGGTTTGGAACTGGTCATTATTGCGGGGCGAGATGCGCCAAAACCCGCCGCGTTCGGAATCGAGAATAGCGGCAAAGATGGACGGGCTGTCAAAGCGAGGCCAGCAGAGCCAATCGAGAGAGCCGCTGCGATGAACCAGAGCTGCCGATCGACAATCGCCCACGATGGCGTAATCGCCGATGCGATCACGCGGCGGCGATGGGAGCTGCGGAGTGGCTAAGACGGGACAGTCGACTGCCATAGGTAGGTGGAAGCAAAGCTTGGGGGCAGAGTTGTATCAGCAGGGCGAGTGTGGATCAGAAGTCGGGGAGGGATCTGGGGACGAGACTGCGGGCGAAGGTTGCACGGCGAGAAACGCTTGTGTACACTGCTTATGGCCGCATTACGCCGACAGTCCTGCGTGCATTTGTAGTTCTCCAGGTCTCCTTCTCCATGAATGAAGGCTGTCCGGTCGAAGGGGCGCGTAGCTCAATTGGCAGAGCAACTGACTCTTAATCAGTAGGTTGAAGGTTCGATTCCTTCCGCGCTCACCATCTTTTCAACAACTTACCGGGTGCCAGTTTTCAGGTGTGCCGTAAAGTGTGCCATGCCACTTCAGGCTCCCGGCCGCTGGGCCGGAATTCCCTGGGTTTGATTGAGTGCCGCGCGCACCACATCCACTTCGGGATGCTGGTATTTCATCGCGGTTTTCACGTCCCTGTGTCCCATGACTTTCATGACCGCCTTCAGATTTCCCGTTCTCGCCGTAATCACCGTCCCAAAATCATGACGACCGCAGTAGAGAACAAGGGCCTTGGGGAGACCAGCTTTATCGCGCGCTTCGGCGAAATGTTTCGCGATCGAACATAGGTACGGGAGCTTGGCATTCTTGCGACGTGCTGGAAACACCCACCCTTCCTTCTTCGTTCCGCAGCGACGATGCAGGATCTCAAGTACCCTGTCACTCATCGGAACCGTTCTCCGGCCTTCTTTCGTTTTGCTCTCCGGTACGAAGATATTCCGATTGCGCCAATCCAGGTTTTCTATCCGCATTTGGTAAAGCTCCCTGGCATTACGCATTCCCGTGTCACGCATGAGCTTTACGATGTCTTCGAATAGCAGCAAACTCTTGGTTTTCCATCCGCACTTCGCGGCTCCGGCAAGCAGCTGTTTCTCCGATTCTTCGTCAAGCTTCATCTCGCGCTCATGTTCGATGACCCGCCTCAATCTGGGGGCCGTGAGAATCAGTTTGAGCTCCTCAGCCTTGTGGAGCATTCGGCTTAAGGTTCGCAAAGCGCAGTTTATGTTGGACGCAGATCCCGGAAAGAACTGGTTCTCTGCATCGTCATTGGTGATGCGATCCATTCGCATCACCTTTAGTTTCGTTTTGGACAGTAGTTTCCAACCGTCGCGATAGTAAATCTTGGTTTTCTCGGCTAACCTCGCGTCAGTTACCCATTGCAGGAACCGCGTCGAAAACTCCTGCAAGGTCGGTGCTTTCCTGTCCAGAGGGTCACTGCCTTCCAGCGCTGCTGCCAGCTTGAGACTGGCGATCTTGCTGGCCCTGCCTGGGTTGATTTCCTCAGTAGATCCGCGGTACCGTTTTCCGCGTACCGCGAAGTCATACCAGAAGAACTTTGACTTTCGTTTCTTAAACAGCTTCACGAGATTCCTCCAATGCGGCCCGCACGGAAGCAACTCGTGTGTTCTTCGCGATGTATTCGAGGAGAACATCTACATCATAGCTAATCCGCCCTTGCAGTTCTATCCAGTTCGGGCCAACCCCTTCATAACGCCAACGTTTTAGGGTATTGACGGACCGTCCGAGTATCTCGGCTGCTTCTTTCGGATTGACGAGCTGTGGGGCTGTCGCTTTTCTGGCGGGCTTCTTTTGCTCTGCCGACATCGGAGACTCCTAAAGATCGGCACTTTAGGGCGAATTGATTTTTCGCGCAAGTCATCCGTGTTGTCCGGCGATTCACGTGAAGCTCACCGCATCCGCCCGGTCGCGTCCGATAGATCTGTTGTGCAGGAGATCGGCGTTCGAGAAGCATCCCGAGGCCAGCTTCAGTCGTATCGAAGCCACCCTCGGAAGAAACGGAGCCGTTTTTCCGTCCAAGGGCGATGAGAGCACTCGGTTTCGACAGAAAAGTACAAGGGTTGGGATTCCCATTTCGGCGAGAAATGAGCTTCCCTAATTTGACCGAGTTTTCGCTCCGGATTAGGTTCTTCACGATTCGGTGGCATTCGTGCGATCGTGATCCGGAGGCAACTGTGTTTTCCTCAGTTGAGGACGTTCTCTCAAGACTATTTCTAACCGGCTA
>Ga0335069_10002934_pt1 | contig 25994 bp, 24 predicted proteins | sample Lox_Sample_11_FD_206714 | JGI IMG/M metagenome (GOLD analysis project Ga0335069, IMG submission 206714) | Soil microbial communities from Loxahatchee National Wildlife Refuge, Florida, United States - Lox_Sample_1.1 | ecosystem: Environmental > Terrestrial > Soil > Wetlands | place: USA...
GCTGGGTGGACCAAAAGGCAGGGACGGTTCGCATACCCATCGACCGCGCCATGGACCTCGTGGCCGAGCGCGGGTTGCCGTGGCAGGCACCTGGAACTGGGCTGGCGCCAACGGCGCCGAATCCGAACCCGGCGACGGGGCCGATGCCCGGAGCAACCCGGGCGCAAGAAGACTTGAACAAGACAAGGAAATAAGGACGTAAAGATGATGAGGGTTTTAAATCGCAATCTTCGCTTCGTAATGGTTGTTGCGGCGGCTGCGCTCGTTATGATGGCTTTGCCGGCAAGCGCCCAGTACATGCACGAACCCAAGCAGGCGCTGACGCAAAACACGCCTGTCCCCATCCTGCAGCAGGTCGGCATCGACCAGCGCATCGGGCAGCGGATTCCGCTCGATCTGATTTTCCGCGACGAAACCGGCAGGAGCGTCCCGCTGCGCAACTATTTCGGCAACCGCCCGGTGGTTCTCACGCTGGTCTACTACCAGTGCCCGATGCTTTGTTCCGAAGTGCTGAATGGGGTGGTTGGCGGCCTGCTTCCGCTGAAGCTGAACGTGGGACGCGACTTCGACATCGTGACCATCAGCTTCGATCCGCGGGACACGCCCGCGGTGGCGACCGAAAAGCGCGACACCTATCTCAGGCGCTACGGCCGCGCCGGCGCCGACAAAGGCTGGCATTTCCTTACCGGCGAGGCCTCGGCCATCGAGGCCCTCACCAAGGCCGTCGGATTTCGCTATGCCTGGGACCCGACAATCCAGCAGTATGCCCATGCCAGCGGCATCATGGTGCTGACGCCAGATGGGCGGCTGTCTCGCTACCTCTACGGCGTCGAATACACGCCCAAGGACCTGCGTCTGGCGCTGGTGGATTCGTCCGAGGGCAAAGTGGGAAACGTGGTGGACCAGGTCCTGCTGTATTGCTATCACTACGATCCGGCCACGGGGAAGTATGGCGCCGTGGTGACCAACATGCTTCGCCTGGGCGGCGCGCTGACCCTGCTGCTGCTCGGCGGATTCCTGGCCGTGGCGTGGCGACGTGAACTGCGAATGAAGACTGCCGGCGTGATCTCGCGTGCACACAAGTCCGTGGGAAGGACCGGCTGACATGTGGACTGACTTCCCATTGTGGCCAGCCCGGGCCGCGAACTTCGCCGATAGAGTCGATCCGCTCTACATGTTTTTGATCGCGGTCGCGGTCTTCTTTTCGGTCGGCATCTTCCTGACCATCACCATCTTTGCCATCAAATACCGGCGCTCGGTCCATCCGCAGGCGGAGCAAATCGAAGGCTCCCTGGCAGTGGAAGCCACCTGGTCGATCATCCCGCTGGGTATCGCTCTGTTTATTTTCGTGTGGGGTGCGTCCGTGTACTTCAGCTACGGCGCCCCACCCAAGAACGCGCTGCGGATCTACGGCACGGCCAAACAATGGATGTGGAAGTTCCAGCAGGCGGACGGCCAGCGGGAGATCAACGAGCTGCACGTGCCCGTGGGCCGCGATGTCGCGGTCACGCTGATTTCGCAGGACGTCATCCACAGCTTTTTCGTGCCCGCCTTCCGAGTGAAGATGGATGTGCTGCCCAACCGCTATCGGACGGTGTGGTTCCGTCCGACGCGTACCGGCACTTACCACCTCTTTTGCGCCGAGTACTGCGGCACCTCGCACGCCGGCATGATCGGCTGGGTGGTGGTGATGGAGCCGGCCGACTACGAGGCCTGGCTGGCGTCGGGCGGCGAGGGTTCGCTGGCTTCTTCCGGCGAGAAGCTGTTTCGCCACTTCGGCTGCATCAGTTGCCATCGCTCGGACAAGGGGGCGCGCGGTCCCGACCTGGCCGGACTCTATGGACGCGAGATCCACTTCCAGGATGGCACTACGACCGTCGCCGATGAGAACTACATCCGCGACCGCATCCTGGGGCCCAGGCCGCCGGACAAACAGGTGGCGGGCTGGCAGCGCGACATCATGCCGGTTTTTCGCGGACAGGTGAACGAGGAGCAGATGCTGGAACTAATCGCGTACGTCAAGTCGCTGCAGCAGAACCCGCTGAACGTGAATCCCAATGCGCCGATCCCGGATGAAGAACAACGCAAACGCAATCCCCAGGTGGCACCACAGGTGATCCAGCCATGAGCGCGCCTTCCGTTGCTGTCGAGCCCCGCGAGCACTACCTGAACGTCGACTATGGGATCCGCTCGTGGCTGCTCACCACCGACCACAAGCGCATCGGGATTCTGTACATGATCTCGATCACGGTCATGTTCTTCATCGGCGGCTTCTTCGCCACGCTCATCCGCCTGAATCTGATGACCCCGGCCGGCGACCTGGTGAGCGCCGACACTTATAACAAGCTGTTCACCATGCACGGCATTGTGATGGTCTTCTTCTTTCTCATCCCGTCTGTTCCGGCGGTGATCGGCAATTTCGTGCTGCCCATGATGGTGGGGGCGCGGGACATGGCATTCCCCAAGATCAACCTGCTGAGCTGGTATATGTATGTGATCGGGGCGGCGATCACGCTGTATTCGATCATCGTCGGCGGAGTGGACACCGGCTGGACCTTCTATACGCCGTTCAGCACCACTTACTCCAACACCTACGTCTTCAGCTCGATCGTGGGTATCCTATTCGCCGGGTTCTCCTCCATCTTCACGGGGCTGAACTTCATCGCTACCATCCACAAGCTGCGCGCGCCGGGACTGACCTGGCGCCGGATGCAACTGTTCCTGTGGTCCAACTACGCGACCGCCGTCATCATGATCCTGGGCACGCCGGTGGTGGCCATTGCGCTGATCCTGGTGGCGGTGGAACGCGTGTGGCACATCGGCATCTTCAATCCCGCGCTGGGCGGCGACCCGGTGCTGTTCCAGCACCTGTTCTGGTTCTACTCCCATCCCGCGGTGTACATCATGGTGTTGCCGGCGATGGGAGTCATCAGCGAACTGGTGACCACCTTCTCACGCAAACGCATCTTCGGATATGAATTCGTGGCCGCGGCCTCGATCGCCATCGCGGTGTTTGGGTTCCTGGTGTGGGGCCACCACATGTTCGTGGCCGGGATCTCCCTGTACTCGGCGCTGCTGTTCTCCATCATGAGCTACCTGGTGGCCATCCCCTCGGCGGTCAAGGTCTTCAATTGGACCGCGACCTTATATAAAGGCGCCATCTCCTACCGCACACCCATGCTCTACGCCTTCGGCTTCATCGGATTGTTCACCATGGGCGGACTGACCGGGCTGTTCGTGGCGGCGCTGGGCGTGGACATCCACGTGACCGATACCTATTTCGTCGTCGCGCACTTTCACTACATCATGGTGGGCGGCACGGTGATGGCCTACCTGGGCGCCATCCACTACTGGTGGCCCAAGATGTTCGGGCGCATGTATCCGGAAGGATGGGCCAAGCTATCGGCGGGCATCATCTTCATCGGATTTAACGTGACGTTCTTCCCGCAGTTTCTGCTGGGATACCTGGGCATGCCGCGGCGCTATCACGCCTACGCATCGGAGTTCCAGGTGCTGAACGTGATGTCCACCGCGGGGGCGTCGATTTTGGCGGTGGGATACCTGCTGCCGCTGATCTACCTGATCTGGTCGCTGCGTTACGGCGAAATCGCGCCGGCGAACCCCTGGGGCTCGACCGGACTCGAGTGGCAGACCACGTCGCCGCCACCGACGCACAATTTTGAGGAGACTCCCACTGTGACCGAAGAAGCCTACTCTTACGATAAGCATCCGGAGATGGAATTTGTCGCATAGCACGGAAGCCGGCGCCGTTACTCATCCAGCGTTGCAGACGCCCTACCGCGACCTGGACCAGCAGCGCGAGACCGCCACGCTGGGCATGTTCGTCTTCCTGCTCACCGAGCTGATGATGTTCGGCGGACTGTTCTGCGCTTATCTGGTGTACCGCACGCTGTACTTCCCGTCGTTCCTGGAAGCCAGCCGTCACATGGACCTGACCATCGGCGCGGTGAACACTGCGGTGCTGATTTGCAGTAGCCTCACCATGGCGCTCGGCGTCCAGGCAGCACAGCAGGGGCGGGGCAAGACCGTCGTGCCGTACATGGTCGTCACGCTGCTGTTCGGCTGTGCCTTTTTAGGGCTGAAAGCGGTGGAGTACTACCACCACTGGCATGCGCACGAGGTGCCGGGGTTCGGCTTCGAGTTCACGTCTAGCGTCCCGGGGGTGGACGTCGGCAAGGTGCAGCTTTTCTTCGTGCTCTACTTCATCATGACCGGGCTGCACGCGCTGCACATGTTGATCGGCATCGGCCTGGTCACGTGGATCACGATTTGCGCGTCGAAGGGGCGCTACACCCGGGCGTATCACAACCCGGTAGAGAACGTCGGCCTCTACTGGCATTTCGTGGATCTCGTCTGGATCTACCTGTTCCCGCTGTTATACCTGATCAGCCGGATGCACCTTTGATATGACTGAACACGTCGTTCCCAAGAAAATCTACATCGCGGTCTGGGCAACGCTGCTGCTCATGACGCTGGTCACTACGCTGGTGGCCTTCGTGGATCTGGGCCGCTTCAACACCGTGGTGGCCCTGGCCATCGCCACCTTCAAGGCGTCGCTGGTCGTGCTCTTCTTCATGGGTGCCAAATACGCGCCGCGGCTGACGCGCGTGGCGATCATCTGCGGGATCTTCTTCCTGGCGCTGCTGCTGGCCTTCAGTATGGTGGATTACCTGTCCCGCTTGTGGCCGGCGTAATCACCGGCCACACCTCACCGCCGGACGCAGCGCAGGGGCCTTCACCGCCATGGTTCAGGCGCCGGGGCCCGTGCGACTCCAAGACAAGCAGCGATCGCCGCCAGCCCCCTAATCACCTTCCGCATTGCATTATACATCGTTAAACGATATATTTGCATCCTATCTGGACGTAACGGGTTGCGCGCGCCTGCCTAATCGGACGTCGGCACTTGAGTGGAATCGGCGCGGTCTCAGGGCAGAGTCTCAGCGGGAGCAAAGTGGATCAGGTTGGCGGCGCCTGTAGGGCAGGTCTCGCACCCGTGCCGGACCGTGGGGGTGAACCTCGATTTCAATTCACACATGGAGGATGAGATGGCAAGAAAGAAAAGTGGCGGGATCACACGCAGGGACTTCGTCAAACTGACAGGCGCGGGGACCCTGGTCGCCAGCGCCGGTCCCTTCGTCCTCTTCCCGGAAAAGGCCCAGGCACAGCAAAAAACTCTGCGGATTGCGCAGTGGAGCCACTTCGTCCCCGATTACGACAAATGGTTCGACGGAACCTTCACCAAACAATGGGGTGAGAAGCACAACACCAACGTGATCGTGGACCATATCAACCTGAACGAACTTCCGGCGCGTGCCGCGGCCGAGGTATCGGCGAAAAAAGGCCATGACCTGTTCATGTTCCTGTCGCCGCCGGCGGCCTTTGAGCCCCAGACCATCGACATGACCGATGTCTACCGGGAGTGTGAGAAGCGGCACGGCAAGATGATCGACCTGGCGCACAAGTCCACCTACAACCCGAAGACCAAGCGCTACTTCGCCTTCTCCGATTCCTACGTACCCGATCCCGGCAATTGGTACGAGGAGTGGTGGGCGGATGCAGGCTACCCCAACGGACCCGACACCTGGGACGACCTCTACAAGGGCGCCAGGAAGATTCGCGACAAGAGCGGCCATCCCTGCGGACTCGGGCTCTCACAGGAACTCGACAGCAGCATGGCGTTGCGGGCGCTGCTGTGGTCCTTTGGCGGCGCCGAGCAGGACGAGCACGGCAACGTCACCATCAATTCCAAGCAGACGGTGGACGCGCTCAAGTACATGAAGTCGCTCTATAAAGACACGGAGACGCCGGAGGTCTTCACCTGGGACCCATCGTCCAACAACCGCGCCATGCTGGCGGGAAAAACCTCGTACGTGATGAACGCGATCTCCATCACGCGCCAGGCGGAGCGCGAGCACTCGCCGATCTCCAGCCACATCATGATTTCCAAGGCGCTGAAAGGTCCGGTGCGGCGGATTGCAGCCGAACACGTGATGGACAGCTACGTCATCTGGAACTTCGCCGCGAACAAGGAAGGCGCGCAACAGTTCCTGATCGACTACATTGACAACTTCAAGGACGGGTTCGAGAACAGCAAGTGGTACAACTTCCCCTGCTTCCCGTCGACCGTTCCCCATCTGACAAAGGCCATTGACTACGATCCGGCCGCCGCGCCGCACGACAAATACGAAGTGCTGAGCAGCGTTCTGGACTGGGCCACCAACGTGGGTTATCCGGGATACGCCACAGCCGCAATCGATGAGGCCTTCCGCACGTGGGTCATCCCCACCATGTTTGCCAAGGTGGCACGCGGCGATGAGACGCCGGAAAACGCCGCCAAGGCGGCCGAGGAGGAATACAAGCGTATTTTCGCCAGATGGGCATGATGTTCCCTTGGGGGGGCAATGGCCGTCGTTGAAACGAGAAGCTTAACCAAAGTCTTCAAAGAGGGAGACGTCGGGGCCGTCAACAACGTCAACCTGCAGACTCGCGAAGGCGAGTTCCTGGTGTTCCTGGGACCCTCGGGTTCCGGGAAGACGACGTTGTTGCGCATGATCGCCGGCCTGGAGCGGCCTACGGCCGGCGAAATCCTGATCGGCGGTCACGTGGTGAACCATCTCACGCCACGCGAGCGCCGCATCGCCATGGTGTTCCAGAGCTACGCGCTCTATCCACATCTCTCCGTCTACAACAATATCGCGTTCCCGCTGAAGGCCCAGGGCGTGAAGAAGGAACTGCACCGGCAGAAAGTCGAGTGGGCTGCCGAATTGCTCGGCATCAAGCACCTGCTCGACCGCAAACCGCGCGAACTCTCCGGCGGAGAACGCCAGCGCGTGGCCCTGGCCCGCGCCATTGTGCGCCAGCCGACCGTGTTCCTGCTGGACGAGCCGCTCTCCAACCTCGACGCAAAGCTGCGCGCTTCGGCTCGGGAAGAACTTGAATCGTTTCACAAGCGCATCGGCACCACAACCATCTACGTAACCCACGACCAGGTGGAAGCCATGGCCATGGGCGATCGCGTTATGGTGCTGCACCAGGGCCATGTACGCCAGATCGGCACGCCTGCGGAGGTGTACGACAAACCCGCCGACACCTTCGTCGCCACCTTCCTTGGCTCACCACCAATGAACCTGCTGAAGAACGGCGCGTTTGTTGTGGGGTTCCGTCCCGAGCATCTAGTGCCCATCGAACTGGTATCCAACCCGGCTATCACGGTCCGCTTGCGCGTGAAGAACACGGAATACCTGGGCGCCGAGTGGATCTTGTACGGCATGGCTAATGGGGGGAAGTTCGACGGCGAAGGTCTGGTCTCGCGGCTGGGATCGGCAAGTTCGTTCACACGCAACGAGGTTTACGAATTCGGCGTGCGCGACGAGGACCTGCACTACTTCGACCGCCAGACCGAAAAGCGTGCCGAGCCGAAGGTTTTGGCATGGCAATGAGGGCCAACCTGCCCCTCTCCGCAGAGGCTCTGCCCGACGTGGCAGGGCCCCCTCTGCCGCCATCGCCGGCGACCCCACGCGTGCCCTGGCGCCGCACCCCAGAAGGCCGGACGCTGCTACTGGGCGTGGGCATGTTCGCACCGGCGGTGCTCTATATCTTCGCCCTCATCGGCGTTCCCTTCGTGCTGGCGTTCGTGTACGCCTTCAGCGATGTGAAGGTTGGCAGCGTCGGGTACCACTGGGTGGGGCTGGAAAATTTTCGCAGCATCCTGGAGAGCCCCAGTTTCCGGAAGGCGCTGGCCAATTCCTTCATCTTCACCATCGTCTCGCAGATCCTCGTGATCGTCGGTTCCACCATCCTTGCCTTTCCTCTGAGGGACAAGTTCCGCGGGCGAGGGTTGGTGCGCTTCCTCATCCTGCTGCCCTGGGTGGCCCCGATTTCGCTGGGCGCGATCGGGTGGAAGTGGATTCTGGATTCGCTTTACAGCGTCATCAACTGGGTGCTGGTGGCCATGCACCTTTTCAAGCCCTACAGCGCCCCCATGTGGCTGGGTGAACCCACGCTGGCCATGGCTTCCGTCATCCTGGTACAGACCTGGCGGCTGCTGCCTTTTTCCACCGTGATCATCCTGGCCGGATTGACGGCGATTCCCAAGGAGATCCCGGAGGCGGCGGAAGTGGACGGCGCGGGCTTCTGGCGCAAGCTGTTCCAGATCGATCTTCCCATGATGCTGCCAATCATCAATGTGGCTGTGCTGTTCGGCATCATCTTCACTTTCACCGATATGACCGTGGTCTATGTCCTGACCGCCGGCGGTCCCTATGACTCGACCCAGGTGCTGCCCTCTCTCGCCTTCTTTACCGGTGTCTTGGGCGGTGACTTGTCGCAGGGCGCGGCCATCTCCCTGTTCCTGGTACCCATCCTCGTGGCTGTCACCTACTTCATGTTGCGCATGGCGCACAAGTCGGAGGTGGTCTGATGCAGGGAGGAGCGGCACGGACCGTTCGTTACACGATCGCCCGCTGGATCGTGGTGGGGATCTTCTCCGTGCTTCTGGCCTTCCCCTTCTACTGGATGCTGATCACCACCTTCAAGCAGACAGCCGACCTCTACACGCTGGAGAACAATCCCTTCATCTTCAACATGCCACCCACGCTGGACCACCTGCGGCTGCTGTTCGGCCAGACCAGGTACCTGGTCTGGGTGGGCAATACGGCGCTGGTGGGCGTGATTGTGGTGGGCATCACGCTGCTGCTCGCCCTGCCCGCCGCCTACGCGCTTACCCGCCTCACCGGGAAATGGGGAGAGAACATGGGCATCGGCATTTTCCTCACCTACCTGGTACCGCCCACGCTGCTCTTTATCCCGCTCTCACGGGTGGTGGCACTCCTCGGCCTGCAGGACACAATCTGGTCCGTGGTGCTCGTCTATCCCAGCTTTACCATCCCCTTCTCCATCTGGTTGCTGATGGGCTTCTTCAAGTCCATACCCCGGGAACTGGAAGACGCTGCGATGGTGGACGGCCTTACGCGCCTGGGTGCGTTCGTTAAGCTGGTAGTCCCGATCTCGATCTCCGGGATCCTGACGGTCGTGATCTTTACTTTCACGCTGGTGACGCAGGAGTTCGTCTACGCGTTGACCTTCATTTCCACCGAGAGCAGCCAGATGCTGAGCGTGGGGGTGCCTACGTTTCTGGTGCGTGGCGATGTCTATTACTGGGGATCGTTGATGGCTGCCTGCCTTATCGCCAGTGTTCCCATTGCCATCCTCTACAACCTGTTCCTCGACCGCTTCATTGCTGGGTTTACGGTCGGGGCAATAAAGTAGACGAGCGAAGGACAGCGTTTGCGCTCTGCTGCTCCTCCAACGCCGGGCCTTGGGCGGCGCAGGTCTATCTGCACAGAGCCGCACGCATCCGCGGCGAACCAATTTCAGTTCTTGGCTGCGGTCGGCTGCCCCTCCAGTTTGCGGAAGGTCTTGGCCATGCCGTCGACGATGTCCGTCTTGCCCTCGCCCTTGATCTCCAGCAGCAGCGGTGGGACAAGCGGCACCGAGCGCAGCAGGTTCATGGTCTCTTCCCAGTTCACGGTGCCGTCGCCGGGCCACAGGTGGTCGTCGCTGACGGCGGCGTTGTCGTGGACATGAGTCGAGCGGATGAGCGGTTTCAGAATATGGAATGCCTGCTCCACGCCGCCCATGATGTGAGCGTGGCCTACGTCGAAGCAGATCCCGACGTCGTCGAAGTGCGCGTTGTGGATAAGCTCCACCAACCGCTCCGGCGTGGACAACTCGTTGGGGATGTTCTCCAGCAGCACGGTGACCCCGAGCGGCTTGGCGAACGCCTTCAGGTGCTCGATCGAGGTCATGGCCGCCTCGGCTTTTTTCGGGTCCCAATCCTCCCCGCTGGTACCGACGTGCTGCACCAGGAAGCGGAAGGGGATCTGCTCGGCGACCTCGATGGCACGCTTGACCTCGTCCATCGCTTCGATGCGGGCGCGCTTTTCGAGCGCCGCGATGTTAACCGGAGGCGAGCCCCGGCGTCCCCACTCGTAGTCACTGTACATCGGCGAGTGGATGGAGTTGAGCGGGATACCCTTCTCGCGAAACCAGTCGCCGATCTCCTTCACGTGGGAACGGCGGTTGGCGTAGTCGAAGTGGCCGCGCGCGCCGAAGATCTCGATGGCCTCGGCGCCGGCGTTGAGGAGCCCATCGAGCAGCCCGGTGTGCAGCCGCTCGCGGACGTAAACGTGAGTCGAAATCGCTTTGAGCATTTTGAGATCCCGAAAAGCAAATTCCTCGCGGGCAGAGCCCGCTCGGAATGACAAGAAGAATAACTGATTCTAATACCCTACGGCCTTTCCATCGGTACGGCTATCGCTCGCGCCGAGGCGCTCGCCCGTTTTGCGATCGACGGCCACGCACTCCACATCGCCCCACCGTGCGTGCCATTGCTTGCGCTCGGTGTAGCCTTCTTCGATCCTGTGCCCCATGGCCGCCAGACGGTTGCCGGTGGCAGCCGACAAGCCGTCCTTCTCGATGCGCAGCACGTCCGGCATCCACTGATGGTGAAAACGGGGCGTGTCCACCGCCTGCTGGATGTTCATCCCATAGTCGATCACATTGACCAGCACTTCCGCTACTGCCGTGATGATCCTGGGCCCGCCGCGCGAACCCAGCACCATGAACAGGCCGCCGTCCTTCAGCACGATGGTAGGTGACATGGCAGAAAGCGGCCGCTTGCCGGGAGCGATGGCATTGGCTTCACCCTGCAGCAGCCCAAACATGTTGGGGGCGCCCGGCTTGGCGGTGAAGTCGTCCATCTCGTCGTTCAGCAGGAAACCGAGCCCTTTGGCGGTGACGCGCGACCCGAAGACATCGTTGAGGGTTGTAGTGACGGCCACGGCGTTGCCGGCGGAGTCTACGACCGAGTAGTGGGTCGTGTGGTCAGGCTCACGCGAGCTGGCCACGCGGTCGAGCTTGTCAAAGACCTGTACCGGACGCCGCAGACCAGCGCTGGGACTGGCACGCCGCGGATCGAGCGACTCGCGCCAGGCGGCGGCATAGTGCTTGTCTATCAGGGTAGCTACGGGCAGGCTGGCGAAGTCCGGATCGCCGAGCAATTCGGCGCGATCGAAGAACGCGCGGCGGAACGCCTCGGCCATCAGGTGCACGGATTCGGCGGAACCCTGGGCGAGCTTTGCCAGATCATAGCCTTCGAGGATGTTCAGCGCTTCGATCAACGCGATCCCGCCCGACGACGGAGGCGGCGCAGCGATGATCTCGTATCCGCGATAGCTGCCGTGCACCGGCTCGCGCTCCTTCACTTCATACGCCGCCAAGTCCCTGGCTGTGATCAGACCGCCGCCCGTTTGGATGGAAGCGGCCAGTTTCCCGCCCAGCGCGCCATGGTAGAAGCTCTCAGGGTCGGCGGCAATGCGCTCCAGCGTGCGCGCCAATTCCGGTTGTTTGAAGATGTCGCCCGGCTGGTAATAACGGCCGTCGCGCTGGAAGATGCGACGCGACTCAGGGAACGTGGCCAGGGAAGGATCGTGAAGCTGGCGCGCGTCGCGCGCGGAGAGCACGAAGCCCTCCCGGGCCAGGCGAATTGCCGGCGCCATCACTTGAGCCAGCGTCAGCTTGCCGAACTTCTTCTCGGCATCGACCAGCCCCGCGACCGTGCCCGGCACGGCGATGGCGCGATAGCCAACCACACTGGCGTCAGGCAGCACATTGCCCTTGATGTCGAGGTACATTTCGCGCGAGGCGGCAGCCGGGGCCTTCTCACGGAAGTCGAGGAAGCGCGTCGTGCCGTCGGCCAGGCGCAGCAGCATGAACCCGCCGCCGCCAAGGTTACCCGCCTCGGGAAGCACGACCGCCAGCGCGAATCCTGTAGCCACGGCGGCATCAACAGCATTGCCTCCCTTCTGCATCACTTCTACACCCGCGCGCGAAGCCAGCTCATGCCCGCTGGCCACCATGGCGTGGGGCGCGCGGACGGGTACCTTGTCCGCCGCGGAAGCGGTGGCCAGCCCGACGGTCAGAGCGATCGCGAACAGCAGCGACGACCTGGGCAAGGTTCGCATCAAGCCTGCTTGGCGGCGACCCAGCGGCGCGCCGCGATCAAACACCAGATTGCTTCTACGATCCCGAACGGCCAGGCGCCCTGCAGAAAGCCGTACGCGGAACCTAACGCGCAAGAGAAGGCAAACCCCAGGATGAACCAATGACTTCGGCGTTCCAAGGCGTAGCAGACCACCATCGCAGTCACCGCGAATAGTCCAAAGAGGTTGAGAGGGTTCACGCGCCCCGGTTCCTCGCTACGTTCTCGCCAGACTCACGCACCCGAGTAGCTGCGGGCCTCGCCTAGCGTGACGGTCGTTTCCATGCGGTTCTTCCCGCGGAAGAAGGTGACCTTGATCTTGTCGCCGGCATGGTGCTGGTTCATGACGTGAGCGATGTCCTGCTGATCCTCGATGTCCTGATCCTCCATGCGGACGATGAGATCGCCACCGATCATGATCTGCGTGTTGCCGAGGTAGGCCTTCTCCGATCCGCCGTGGAGCCCGGCCCGGTCCGCCGGCCCCCCGGGAATCACCGAGAGAATCAGCACGCCGTAATCGGCGGGGAGACCCATTTGCGCGGCCAACTCCGGCCCGATGGGCAAGCTGCGGATGCCCAGCACCGGACGGCGCACTTGTCCGAACTGCACCAGGTCGTTGAGCACTGCCTTGGCCGCATTGATAGGAATAGCGAAGCCGATGCCCGCGCTTTGTCCGACCGAGCTGAGGATCAGAGTATTGATGCCGATCACCTCGCCGCGGGAGTTCAACAGCGGTCCGCCGGAGTTGCCGGGGTTAATAGGGGCGTCGGTCTGGATGGCCTCGTCGATGATGGCGCCGCCCTCGGGCTCGCGCACCGAGCGGATGGAGCTGACGATGCCGCGCGTCATGGTGCCGGCCAGGCCGAAGGGATTGCCGATAGCGAAAACTTTCTGACCCACCTGCAGCCCGCGCGAGTCGCCCATGACTGCGGGCGTCAGGTCGCCCGGGGCCTTGATCTGGATGACTGCCAAGTCGTGAGACTTATCAAGCCCAACGATCTCCGCGGAATATTTCTTGCGGTTCGAGAGCGTTACTTCCAGACGGCGAGGGTTGTCACCGATGACGTGATAGTTGGTCAGGATGTGGCCGGCCTTGTCGATGATGAATCCCGAGCCCTGGCCCTGCTGCGGCACCAAGCCATAAAAAAAGTCGAAAGCCACGTTCGTGGAGGTGATGTTCACCACCGAAGGCAGCGCCTTCTTGTAAACGCCGATGTTCTCCTGCTCCTCGGGATCCAGGCTCTGCGGCCCGGCCGCCTGCGTGATGTCCACCTGGGTCGGCCGCGTCACCCAACTCGTGGACTCCGGGCTCGGGGCGCGGCGGTAGGTGGTGAAGTAGTAGAAGGCGCCTGCGATGAGCAAGGCGAACAGGATGGGGCGAATGGATCTCATGTGCTTACATCTTAAATGCTTTACCGCGGATGGACGCGGATAAACGCGGATTACAAATAAGCGCGTTTTATCCGTGTTTATCCGTGTTCATCCGCGGCCCACGGGTTTCTGCGCAATCCGCCGCAGCTCCCGCATTAACGAGTCCACCTTGATTTCGAGCTCTTCGAGCGACCCGGAGTTGTCGATGACGTAATCCGCAGCACGGACCTTCTCTTCCTCCGGGAGCTGGGCCGCCATGCGGCGCGCAACCTCACGCTCGGCCGCAGCCAGATCCAGGTTGTGGCGACGCGCGAAGCGCTCGATCTTCTGCGGCAGCGTGCAGGTGACCACCACCAGCTTATCGAAGCGCTTGCCTACGCCCGCTTCCAGCATGAGTGCCGCTTCCACCACGGAGATTCCCTCAGGATCTTTCCCGGCCATTGTTTTCATCCAGGTATCCTGGTGGGCAATCACTGCCGGATGGACGATCTGGTTCAGCTCCTGGATGCGCCCCGAACCAAAAGCGGCGTCGGCCAGCTTTTTGCGGTCGATGGCGCCGTCGGCGCCGACAATGTTCGGACCAAAGTGCCGGACGACCTCATAATAGACGGGCTCACCCGGCCGCATGAGCTGGTGAGCGATCTCATCAGCCAGCACGACGTGCGCCCCGCGCTGGGCCAGCATCAGAGCGACCGTGGTCTTGCCGCATGAAACGCCGCCGGTCAGCCCGACGCGCAACAACCTAGCCACGCTCCGCCATGGCGGGACTCAGAAAGCGGGCGCCCCGGCGCAGCTTGGCGGCCTTCAGGGTGTTGGCCATCAGCATGGCGATGGTCAGCGGCCCCACCCCGCCCGGCACCGGCGTGAGCGCGCCGGCAATCTCGGCCACTTCAGGATGCACGTCGCCGATCAGCGTGTAGCCGTTCTTGGTGAACGCCTGCTCGCGCTTTTCATTGCCCTTGAAGAATTTGTCGAACTCCTCGCGGCTGGTGATCTTGTTCATGCCGACGTCCACCACGGTAGCGCCCGGCTTGACAAAATCGCGGGTAACGAAGCCGGTGCGGCCCATGGCAGCGATGAGAATGTCGGCGCGGCGACAGACCCCGGGCAGGTCGCGTGTCTTGGAGTGGCAGATGGTCACAGTAGCGTTGGCATTGGTCAGCAGCATAGCCATGGGCTTGCCGACGATGTCGCTGCGGCCTACCACCACGGCTTCCGCGCCCTGGATGGTGACGTTGCTGCGCTGTAGCATCTCCATGATGCCGGCGGGCGTGCAGGGAACCAGCCCCGGACGCTGCGTGGAGAGAAAGCCGACGTTCATGGGATGGAAGCCGTCCACGTCCTTTTCCGGCGCGACCGCCAGCAGCACCTTCTTGGAATCCACCTGCTTCGGCAGTGGCAGTTGCACCAGGATACCGTCGATCTCGTCGCGCGCATTCAGGTCGTGCACCAGCTCCAGCAGCTCTTCCGTGGTAGCCGATTCCGGGGGCGTGAGCTTCTCGCTGTAAAGACCGAGCGCTTCGCAGGTCTGTACCTTGCTGCGGACGTAGATCTCCGAGGCCGGATTGTTGCCCACCAGCACCGCGGCCAGGCCGGGCTGAAGTCCGACCTCGCGCAGCCTGCGTGCCTCCTCAGCCACTTCGTTCTTGATGTCGTTTGCGATTTTGACGCCGTCGAGCAGTATCGCTGCCATGACTTCCTCAGGACATGAGATAAAAGCCGGAACCTATCTTAACCGCACGCTCGGTGGGATGTCAGAGATTTGTTGGCGGTCGGGGACAGCGAAAAGGTCGCGCCGCGACAGCGCATGGGCCTACAATATGCGTGCCGGTCGAAGCGAGGCTCACCATGATTGCCAAGGAAATCCTCGAGATTCTGGTCTGCCCGGTGTGCAAGAAACCGGTGATACCCAGCGCCGCACAGGACTCGCTCAAGTGCCCGCAGTGCCGGCGCGTCTACCCTGTGCGCGACGACATCCCCATCATGCTGGTGGATGAAGCGCGGGTGGACGAGCCCTAAGAAGGCAGTTGTCAGGGGTCAGTTGTCAGTTAGAGCTGGGTGGCCAAAAGCAGCCACGCACGTGCTGGCGTCGGAATCGGCCCAGCAACTGACAACTGGCAACTGACAACTGGCAACTGACAACTACGGTTTCAGGCTGGCCAGCCGCGAGGCGGCCGCTTGCGCTGCGGGGGTATTGGGATCGTCCTTCTGGATCTGCTGATAGAGCTTGGCGGCTTCTTCCGGTTGCTTCTGCTGATAGAGCGACGCCAGCTCCAGTTGCGCCGTGCTCCTGGGTACGGTAGCCGTGGGATGCTCAGTCAGATCCTGGTACAGCTTCACTGCATCCGCGTCCTTGCCTCCAACGCGATACACCGAGGCCAGCGCAAACTTCCCCAGCGCCGCGAGGTTGTCTTCGCGCGAGTCGGCCACCTGTTTGAGGACTTTTTCTGCTCCCCCGGTGTCCCCCATGTCAAACGAGGTCACGCCCGCGAAGTAGCGGGCGATTTCGGCGGCTCGCGTGTGCGGATATTTGTCCTGGACCTGCTGGAAGGCCTGATGGGCGGCTTCAGCGCGCTCCCTGGCCGAAGTGAAGCTCATGTACTCCTGCTTGGGTGCAGCGGGAGGACGCAGCGGGGCGCCGTAGGTGCGCAAGGCGGCCCCGATTGCGGCGCTGGCCGCCATGTCACGCTGGTTGTAATAGATCCAGCCACCGGCCAGAATGGCCACCGCAGCCACGGCCACGATGGCGACGGTGGTGAGGGTCTTCTGGTGCTCAACCGCCCAGGAAACCTGCTCGGCCACGGTTTCGGCGAATTTGTCCTGCTTGAGTTGCTGTCGAGTGTAGGCCACGAAAACCCTTACAGAAGCTAAGGCGGCAATTGCGGAGCGTCAAACCTCCAGGCGGTCGCGCTAGATGCTGCTCTCTTCCAGCAGTCCCTGCTCGACTTTTTCCTGGCAATTGATGCAGTAGCGGGTCCAGGGGACGGCTTCCAGGCGCTTGGCATTGAGTTCGTTGCCGCAGTTCACGCATTCGCCATAGCTGCCCTCGCGGATGCGATTCAGCGCTTCTTCCACCAACTGCAGGAGCTGGCGGTCGTTGTTGCTCTGGTGGAACAGGAACTCCTTGGTGTAGGAGTTGGCCGCCTTGTCGGCGATGTCCTGCGCCGCCTGCTCGTCGGCGGCGCGACCATCCTGGACGTTGCGCGACACCAGACGCCGCAGATCGTACTGCCGCGCCTCCAACCGCTTTTTGAATTGTTCCAGCCTCTTCTTGTCCATGAAATACCCGGCTGGGCGACTTCCTTTCTAATTGCCGAATTAAAGATGATATGCGTCCGTCGGAAGTATCGTCAACTGCCCAGGCTGGGACGCACTGTTCCCGGTGCGCTCCGAAAGAAATCCCCCGGGCTCGTTTCAGGAGCGCCCGGGGGGAATGATGCGGCTGAAGCGCGGCTCAGGCGCTGCGCAGTTTTCCAGGCATGAAATGATAGGGCGGCCAGGGTCCGCTGATGGCCAGCTCGCAGTCCTTCAACTGCCGCGCCGCCAGGCTGTAGCGGCTCTGGTACTTCTGCACCGCATCACCATCGATAAGGTGGGCGATGTCGATGAGCATGCCGCCGGAATCCACCTTCTTGCAGCAGACGTCCGCTTCCAGAGGGTTGAACAGCTTGTGCACCTGCACCGAGAGCGCCCGCGCGCGGGTTTGCCGTTCCCGCTGCTTGGCGGCTTTCTCGCGCAGCTTGGTGAGGTACTCGCTGCCGGCCGTGGACGGCAGTTCCACGTCGACGAGGGCCTCGCGCAGCGAGCCGTCCTTGACCAGCAATTTGAGGTGCATTTCGGCCTTGCCGCGCAGCCGCGACACGGTGGCCAGGAAGGCCCTGCGGTTGGCGCGGACAGCGCGGCGCATGGCCTCATCGGTGTCGAACACGGTGCCGAAACGGAAGGGCAGCACGGTAGTGTTGCGGAAGCACTCGCTCACCACGCGCGCGTGGTCAAGAATGGCCCTTTGATCCAGCGGTCCGCCCCGGTCATATTCGCTGACGATAACGGCGAAGTCGCCGCTGGGATACCCAAACACCTGGGTTCCGTTGATGCCTTTGAGATTCTCGACGGGAAACGGCCGGCGTGCGCGTGTCCCATTCTGAAAGGCCTGATGCTCGGTGATGCAGTATGCGTACCACGCCATGTCAGCAGCTCCGAATAGGAACCCGCGCGCCACGACACCGCGCCGGGCGTCTAAAATACATGGGCCGACTTGTTTGAAGAGACGGGCTAGCTGGTACGAAGAGAAACCCGAACCTGGGTCAGTTTCGAGCTCCACGCGTATGCTAGCTCAGCTCACCAGGAAATAGCAACTCTTTTGGGGCACGAGGGTGGAATCTTTTGAGTCAACGGCCGAAAAGCTACGCCAGTGCTGCAGGGGGGCCCAAATTTGCCCGGCGGGTCGTTGTGTGACCGGGGTTGGCGGCACGATTTTGGAGGGCCGCCATCACCACCCGGTACATGTCGTCCGCGGGTGCGGGCTTGCCGGTCCAGATCTCGAACTGCCGTGCCCCCTGCTGGACGAACATTTCCGTTCCGGTGATCACCTGCATGCCCTTGGCGCGGGCCATCTTCACCAGCTTTGTTTCCGCCGGGGTATAAACCATCTCGAACAGGATGCGGGCGTTCAATTCGCTGTCACTGAGCGGCGACGCCTTGGCGCCGCCCATGCCGATGGGTGTGGCGTTGACGATCACGTCGAACTGGAGGCCACGCATCTGGATACGGCTGAGGAACTTGGCGCGCGCCTGGCGGGCCAGTTTTTGCCCCACCGAGGTGGTGCGGTTCATGATAAAAACCTCGGCCCCGCGTTCTTTAAGTCCAAAAACAGCCGCGCGCGCCGCCCCTCCCGCGCCCACCACCAGCACCTTAGCTCCCGCCAGGTGAAGCCGCTGCTCCAGGGGACGCACCACACCGGCAACATCGGTGTTGTAACCGTAAAGGTTCCCGTCCTGCGCCCGGATCACGGTGTTGCAGGCGCCAATCTTTTCTGTGATGGCGTCGGTCTTGTCAAGATGCGAAATGATTTCCTGCTTGTAGGGCATGGTGATGCTGAGGCCGTGCAGCGGAATGTCCCGCACGCAGGCCAGCAGGTCGGAAATTTTGGTGGCATGTAAGGCCAGATACACCCCGTTCACGTTTTCGCGGCGGAAGGCGGTGTTCATCATGAGCGGCGAGAGCGAATGCGCCACCGGGTCGCCGGCCACGCCGTACACCTTGGTAGCGGCGTCCACCTGGTCGATGCGATAGACATCGTGCAGGGTGCGAGCAGCAATCTGCCCCGGTGCGGTCTCCTCGCCGGGGGCCGCCGAAGCGAACGTGAAAACACTGCCGGCCCGGACGCACAGCACCCGGCTGATGATCCCCTGCTCTCCCATGCACAGGCCGATCATGGAATGCTTTTGGCTCTGGCGCTCCAGGAACTTCATCATCACCACATTGTCGTAAAGCGACTTCGCGGTGCTGACCACTTTGTAGAAGTCAGCCGGAATGGCGGTCATCTTTTGGAAGGTCTCTTCCACCTTGCGCGTCGCCCGGAAGTCGTGAAACGAAAGAATGACAGCAGCCGCGGCGCGCAATCGGTCCAGGTCTTTCGATTTCAAGGCAGCGGCGCTTTCCAGTTCCAGATCGATGAACTGGCCTCCGCTGGCTGCGGCTTTTACCAGAACCTCTACCTGGGCTGAGATCGATCCCCGGAACTTTCCCCCGTTAGCAGCTCGCCGGCAAGTGGCGATCACCAGGGATTCGGGGTGGTAATCGGCGAAACGGCGCAGTTTCTGAAATACCGAGGCGGGTTGCCGAAGGTAGTCTAACCTCAATTCTATGAACGGGTTATCCCTGACGATGGCCTCCGCCTTTTCCAACATCTCAGCGGGCGTCGGGGCGGTGATGGCCACGCAAACCCGCGGCAGACGCAGCGGGAGCAAGCGCGGCATGTAACTGGAGTTGCCGGGCATATTGGGAAAGCGCGCCATATTACAGGCGCACAACAAACGATGCAACAACGCATTCTGCCCCGAACCGAAAGGTCATGTTCGAAAAACGTTCCTTTGCGGTAACAGTGGTTACCTTGACCCTCGCGGGTAACCATTGCTAGTTTCGCCTCAGACAGTCAGGATTTGCGCGTGTTCCTGCGCCCCGGATTGGCGTTTCACCTAGAGTCCAGGGGTTCAGACCCGCCGGCCCCGGATCGAGGTTGGGGAATTCGGAGGAATCATGAAACGTAGCGTTGTTTTGCTGATGCTGGCAACGGCCATGGTGGCCGCAGCCCAGCAAAATCTGGCCCCTGGGGCAAACACCCCGCAACCGAAGCTCACCGACATTGTGGCGAGGCAGGAGGCCCCAACCTACTCGGACGTGTATTGTGCCGGGTTCATCACCAATCAGCCATTGCAGAGGGTCGGGTACGTCGCCGGCGGCTTGGGCAATCCCCACCAGATCCGCTTTGCAGATCGAGAGTATGTGTATCTCGAGGGCAGTGGGTTCGCGGTAGGAGCACAGTACTCATTGGTCCGCCGGGAACGGGATCCCAACCGCTATGTAAGTTTCCGCGGGCAGAAGACATTGCTGCAGCACCTGGGCCAGCCTTACGCCGATATCGGCCGTCTACGGGTAGTGGCTATCCACAACAACATTGCCGTGACCGAGGTAGCCTTCAATTGTACGGATATCATGCCAGGCGACGCCGCCATCGCTTTCGTCGAAAGACCGACGCCGGCGCTTCGCGGCAAGATCAATTTTGATCGCTTCGCACCACCCAACGGGAAACTCACAGGCAAGATCGTGATGACAAAAGATTTTGACACCATGTTGGGGATGGGGCGGAAGGCGTACCTGAATGTTGGGGCCAACCAGGGAGTGAGGGTCGGCGACTACTTCCGCGCAGTGCGCACTTATGACAGCTACCGGAACGATGAGGTGGATAACCTGTCGTTCAAAGCTACTGCTTACGACGATAAGCAGATTCCGTCGGGTAAGTTCCCCTACCGAAGGCTCCGGGAGTTACCTCGCACCAGCCTGGGTGAGATGATTGTGCTCGCTGTGACCCCGACCAGTTCGACCGCTATGGTCACGCTGTCCCTCGAGGAGATTCATCTGGGCGACGGCGTGGAATTGGAAGAGGCTCCGAAGGAGACAGGCGAGGCTAAGCCTGTGGCATCGCCGGAGCAGGACAGCGCGCCGGCCCAGGACACCGCACAGACCGCCGAGGCGCCTGCTGGGCCGCAGGAAGCCGCACCGGCCGCTACACCTCCCGCCGCCCAGCCGCTGGCCATCGCCTGTACGGCTGAACCCGCGTCGGTCCGTGCCGGCGAAAGTTCGACCATCACGTGCGCAGCGTCCAGCGCCGAGAATCGCCCGCTGTCGTTCGCCTTCAGCGCCAACAATGCACGATTGGTCCAGCGTGACAACACTGCGGTACTCGACACTCGCGACCTCGCCGCCGGTCCAGTGGAGGTCCTGGCCACGGTGAGCGACGACCACGACCGAACCGCCACTGCCAGGACCACGGTCAACGTGGACGCGCCACGGGCCGCGCTAGCGCCCACCAAGCTAAACTACGTCTCGTTCGCGCGCGACAGCGCTCGACTCGACAACGCCGGCAAAGCCGTACTCGATGGCATCGCCTTGCGCCTGGAGCGTGATACGGACAGTTCGCTGGTCGTGCTTGGGTTGGTCGAATCAGGTGAGGACCGCAACCTTGCCCGGCAGCGGGCGGCCAGTACGGCGGAATACCTCGCCAAGGACAAAGGTATCGATGATAAGCGCCTGCAGCTTCAGGATGGCGGGGAGTACGGCGACAAGGCCGAGCTTTGGATGGTCCCGCCCGGCACCAAGCTGCAGGAGGCGGATTTAAGGCACTGAGAGAACTGGTAATTGGTAATTTGTAATTGGTAAAGTTTGGAGCCGATCCCGCCTTGTCAATTACAAATTACCAATTACCAAACGTAAGCAACTAAGGAACCTATTTCCCTTCCACAAAGCCTTCGTCGTGAAATATCTCCGCGGTGAAGGCCTCAATGATGGCGCCGCGTTCCCATGCGTCGGGCGGAAGTCCGGCTTTATGGCAAGTCTCCTCCAGAAAGGTACGCGCGTCCCATCCAAATTCCACCGCCACCTGGGGCAGCAACAGTCCGCGCCGCGAGCCCAGGGTGACGACCAATCCGTGGCGTCCGGCCTCGATGTCCTCCGCCGGGATGGGCACCAGCGGCGAGAGCACACTGATCTCGACCTTCAGCCGCGGCGCTTCCTCCGCCGTCACCGGCAGGAAGCGGGTGTCGTTGAAGGCGGCGGCTGTCGCCGTCTCCGCCACGGTGCGGCACAGCGGTTTTACCGGGTAAACATAGCCGACACACCCGCGCAGATTGCCTTCCAGATGCAAAGTAGTGAACGCGCCGCGCGGCTCGAGCAAGCGCTCGGAAGTAGGGTTGAGTTCGAGCTTGCGCCCAGCCAACGCCGCCTCAATGGCCTGGTGCGCCAAACGCAGCAGCTCGGCTCGCTCCTCGGGGGAATACGGCGGCGGTTCGGCCGCCTCGGCCGCCGGCGAGTTCTCAGGTGGCGGCGACATCGTTCTTCCTGCGCCGGCTGAGAACGAAGGCGCGCCGGCGGCGCTTGACCACCCTGCGGTCGATCCGCGACCAGAAGGCAGCGAAGTAGTCCACTGCCGACAAGACCGACACCGCCACCATGAACCAGATCGAGAGGTGCGCGATCACGTCAATAGGCAGGATGAAGTTCGCCGTAATGTTCCAATACCTCCAGCGCGCATCCAGAATGACGGCGACCACGCTCACCATCTGCACGCAGGTCTTGAACTTTCCCAGGTCGCTGGCCTCGATGGTGAAGCCCTCATTGGCGGCGATGGACCGCAAGCCGCTCACCAGGAATTCACGTCCGACGATGACCACCGCGATCCACGCTGGCACGACCCGCGGATTGAACTGCACCAACGCAATGAAGGAAGCAGCGATCATCAGCTTGTCAGCGAGGGGATCGAGCAACATGCCGAGCGTGGTGATCTGCCCGCGCCGGCGCGCTAAGTACCCATCGAAAGTGTCGGTGAGCGAGGCGGCTATAAACAGCAACGAAGTCAGCAGCTCCCGCTGCCCGTGAACGCTGGAGAGATGTCGCGTTCTCAGCATCCACATCAGCAAGGGGATGCTGGCGATGCGGCTGAGCGTGATGTAATTGGGCAGATTCACGGGGCATCCGCCGGGCACACGGACACGGTACACCCTCTGACGGGCATCGGGAAACGGATGATTATCCCGCACGGCAGAGGCGAAGGCAATGATGACAGGAAGCAGCGTGCCCCATCTGCCCGGTTTTGGCAGATGGGGGTTTACTTACCCATGGAACCGAGTACCCACGTCTGCCAAAGTCAGGCAGACGTGGGGCACCAAGCAGGAGGCAGGAAGCCCGCATTTTCCGCGTCCCGCCTCCTGCTAGCTGTCCTTATGCGTAAATTCCGCGCTGCCTAATGGTGAACGCCACGCGATCAATCGCCAGCATGTAAGCGGCGATGCGGTTGTTCACGTTGTGGGTGTCGGCGTAGCGGACCACGTCCTCGAACGAGGAGCGCATGATGTGCTCGAGCTGCTCGATCACTACCGACTCTTTCCAGAAGTAGCCCTGGCGGTCCTGCACCCATTCGAAGTAGCTGGCAGTTACGCCGCCGGCGTTGGCCAGAATGTCGGGGATGACGAAGACTTTCTTCTCCGCCAAAATGTCGTCGGCCGCGGCGGTGGTGGGGCCGTTGGCGCCCTCGCACAGGATCCTGGCCTGCACCTTGTAGGCGTTCTGGCTGGTGATGACGTTCTCGATGGCTGCGGGAATGAGCACGTCGCAATCGGTGATCAGCAGGTCGGCAGGATCGTGCGGGTCGGCGCCGGGGAACCCGTGGATGGTGCCGTTCCGTTGCCGAAATTCTGACAACGCGTCCAAGTCGATGCCGTTTTTGTTGTAGAGCCCGCCATCGACTTCGGCGATGCCCACGATCCTGTATCCCTGCTCGTGCATCAGGCGCGCGGCATTGGAGCCGACATTGCCGAACCCCTGGACGATGACGCGGGTCTCGTCGCGGTTCAGTCCCAGCTTTTTCAGCGCCTCGTCGCAGACCACCATAAGGCCGCGGCCGGTGGCTTCACGCCGTCCGCGCGAGCCGCCCATGTTGAGCGGTTTGCCGGTGACTACAGCGGTGACCGTCTGCCGCAGGTGCATGGAGTAGGTGTCCATCATCCACGCCATGATTTGCTCGTTGGTGTTCACATCGGGCGCGGGAACGTCCTTCTCAGGTCCGATGAACTCGATGAGCTCCGCCGTGTAGCGCCGGGTGATGCGCTCCAGCTCTCCCATGGAGAGCTTGTGCGGGTCGCAGATGACTCCACCCTTGGCGCCGCCGAAGGGGATGTTGACCACGGCGCACTTCCAGGTCATCCAGCTCGCTAGCGCCCGCACTTCGTCGAGGGTGACGTCGGGCGAGTAGCGCACCCCGCCTTTTGCCGGGCCGCGCGCAATCGAGTGCTGCACGCGGAAGCCGGTGAACACCTCCAGGCGGCCGTCGTCCATGGCCACGGGAATGTGCACGATGATTTCGCGGGTGGGATAGCGCAGGATCTTCCACAGACCTTCGTCGAGGTTGAGCTTGCGGGCGGCCAGGTCAAATCGCGCCGCTTGCGATTCCCAGGGATTGGACTCCTTCTCCAGCGCGATGCTGCTCATGGCAGGCTCCGATGAATGAAACGTGAAAAAAAGGGCCTCAGGACGGGCCCGTACCCCGTTCGGCGAGAAACAAGTATAGGTACGCGGCGAGGCAGAGGCAAGGCGCGGATCGGGTTCTCCCCCAGCCCATTCATTAACGTCGGAACAGGCAACTGCGCTGCCGGTTCCGCAGGAGCGCACCAGCTTGACCCGCCAGCCGCGTCCAGAGCATAATTCGCGGACCTCATGGATGGCATTTTTTCAGTTCATACTGGCCCTGCACGACCACCTCTTAGAAACTTGTTGATTTTCTGAAGCCCTGTTTGAAAGCACCGTTACCGGCGGTTTCCTGCCGCTGCTGTGATGAAGGCGGGAGCCCGGGATGAGTTCACCAACCCTAATATTTCTTGCGCAGGGAGGGGTTCGAACATGAGCGAACAGACCGGCAGGCGGATCGGCGACTACGAAATCCTCGATGAGCTGGGCAGTGGTGGGATGGGAAGGGTCTATCGGGTGCGGAACGTGATTTCCGACCGCATCGAGGCCATGAAAGTGCTGCTGCCGGATTTGGCGGGACGGCAAGAGCTGGCTGCCCGCTTTCTGCGGGAGATCAAGCTGCTGGCTGCCCTCAACCATCCCAACATTGCCGCACTCCGTACGGCGCTGACTTTGGACAACCAGTTGGTGATGATTATGGAATACGTGGACGGCACGACTGTGGCCTCGCGGCTGGAGCGGGGGCCAATCCCGGTGCCTGAGGCGTTGAACTACATCGACCAGGTGCTGAGCGCGCTCAGCTATGCACACCAACAGCACGTGGTTCACCGCGACATCAAACCCGCCAACATGATGGTGACGGCTGAAGGAGTCGTGAAGCTCATGGACTTCGGCCTCGCCCATGGCGGGAACGACGGCAGTCCGAGTCTGAGCCTCACGGTGGCCGGCACCACGCTGGGCTCGCTCAACTACATGTCGCCGGAACAGGTGAAGGGCCAGACTGCGGATGAACGCTCAGACCTGTATTCGCTCGGCATATCGCTCTACGAAATGGTGACCGGTCAAAGGCCATTCCAGGCGGACAGCGCTTTCACCATCATGACCGCGCACGTCAGGGAAGTACCAAAGCCGCCGCTGGCCTTGCAGCCCGGACTACCCCCTGTCCTCAATGAGATCATCCTCATGGCAATCGCCAAAGACCCTGCCGCGCGCTTCCAGTCAGCCGACGCTTTTCGGAATGCGGTGAATCAGGCGCAACTTTCACCTGGAGTTCAAAATGCCGCACCGGGCAAACCGAAGCCTGCGCCAGCCGCTACGACGCCAGCAGCGGCACCTCTGCACGACGCGCCGACTCTGCCGCCGACGCCCGTTCCCGGCGTCGCGCCTCCGCCTTCCCGGCAAAGTGGTCGTCGCGGCTTGTATATGACATTAGGGGCCCTGATTGTGCTGGCCGTACTGGTGGCGGCCGGAATTTACAGACCTGGACGCGGAAGGGCCAATGAACCAGCGGCAAGTCCTCCACCCGAGCCAGCGCCGATCGCTGCGCCTGAGCCGGTGGCAGCGCCTCCAGCAATCGTCAAGCCGGCGGAAGACCCAGCGAGAAAAAGACTGCTGGCCGAGGTGGAGCAGCAGCTTGATCAGCTTTCCAGCCGAGCCGCTGCCGTGAGCAGCAGCCTGGATCGTCTGCAGCAACAGCAGGCCGCTGCGGGCTACGGTCTTCGCGGGGACATAGTTGCCAAACAGGCAACCATGCAGGCAAACCTCTCCCGGGCCGGGGGTGCGATCGCCCGCGGAGATCCTGCCAAGGCAAAGAAATACGCGGATC
>Ga0335069_10002936_pt1 | contig 25984 bp, 29 predicted proteins | sample Lox_Sample_11_FD_206714 | JGI IMG/M metagenome (GOLD analysis project Ga0335069, IMG submission 206714) | Soil microbial communities from Loxahatchee National Wildlife Refuge, Florida, United States - Lox_Sample_1.1 | ecosystem: Environmental > Terrestrial > Soil > Wetlands | place: USA...
GCCTTTGGAGCGGCGCCCTAGGCGCGCCGAAATGCCGGCGGTCGCAGACCGCCGCTACAGCGCCAGGCGCGGGCAGGATGCCCCCGCCATTTACCGCGAGCCAGCCGCTGGTTTCCAAAGGCAGGTGGTGATCGAGTTCCCTGCCAAGGTCACATCGAGGGAGCGGCCCTCCCACGCGACTCGCACTTTGGCCTCTGTTGCGCGGTTGTTCAAGAGTTCAAGCACCCAATGGTTCCCGCCGGGCAAAGCTGAAGAGTCAAACGCCAACGCTTGCAGCCCCGGAAAGTCGCCCGCCATTTCCACTCGAACGGCGCCGGGCCGCACGAACTTGCTGAAGTGCGCGAGATAGTAATAGAGCGCCGTGTAAGTCACCTTCTTTGTCTCACGATTCACGACCACGACGGATTCCTGGGAGTTCGGGTCGGGGTCCTTGTGCCGGAGCGAGACCATCCAGGGCCCGCCGCGCTGATCGAGAATCATGTTCCAGTAGACCCAGGCCGAGGCTCCAGCTTGGATGTCCGAGGCAATCGTGCTGCCCCAGCCGGCTCCCACCGCGAAGTCGCCTTTGGGTGAGGGCAGCTTGGCCGGGGGCGCGCCGTAGACGTGGCACACTTCCGTCATCCACAAGGGAAGGTCCGGGTAGGCGGCGTGGAGCTGCGCGAGCTTGTCGAAGTTGTTATGCGCGGTCAAATAATCGTAGCCGTGGTAGGGGAGAGCGGCCACGTACTGCCGGGCGTCCGGGTCATTCAGCACGATGGGATAGCGCTCGGCAGCGTCCGAACGGAACGGCGCTTCACTCATCATGATCTGGGTCTTCAGTCCCGACTGCTTGACGAGCGGGCCTACGTGGTTCTTGAGCAGGTCGCAGATCTCCTGGTAGGAAATGACCGTGTAGCCGCCGTCACCTTTCCGGGGTTCGTTGAACAGACACAGATAGTCGATGAACACACCGTGCTTTTGATACTCCTGGAGATAACGCAGGTAGTAGTGCGCGAGGGCGTCGTAGTATTTCGGATCGACGTCTTGATGCTTGTCGGGATCGATCAGCATCCAGTCGGGCGGATAATCCATGGGCGCTTGCAGTGCGAATTTGCCGTACCGGCTGGCGCGCTTGATGTAGGTGATAAGCCCCGTCGGACGCAGGTCGCGCTCGATGGAAAAGTTCTTCAGTTCTACGTCGCCCGGAGTGTCGTCGTAGGTGTAGTACGGTCCTGCCGACATGAAATCCGTTCCGGCAATCGGCGTCTTCATCGCTGAGAAGCCCGCTCCCTTGGCGGGATCAAACAGAGCACGAAGGACCGCTTCCTGCTGGGCCGGAGGAAGGTCGCGCAGGCAGACCAGTCCCGCTTCCAGGAAGGACGCTCCAAACCCGACCATGCGCTGGAGCTTGACTCCGGTATTGATGTTGTAAACTTGCCCCTCACCGCCGGCGGCGCCAGGCTGGAAATGGAGTGCGGGCTTTGCCGCCAAGCGGTCTCCTGCGAGTGATGAGACGTAAACTTTCACATCCTGTCCAAATGCCGAACTGAGGCACGATCCTGCCAGAAGAATCCCCAGCAAGCTGCAAAGCGCGAGGCGGTAGGAACGGCGAATTGCACATGTCGTGATAGCCTGGTGTTGTGTCACATCTTCCTCCCGGGCGCGGCTGTACCTTTCCGCGCAAGAATTGGTCACTGTAAATCTTTCTTCCAAATTGCGCCACTGAGGATTACGGCACATAGTGGCGGCCAACACTGTAGCGGCGATCTATGCCACCGGCGCCACTGTAGCGGCGGTCTGCGACCGCCGTGTCGGCGCTCATAGAGCGCCGCTACAACGAGGCATTGTCAGCATATTCTGTCATCCCAATAAGCTGTCAGCGAATAGTGAGGCGCCGGATTCAGGCAAGTTGCGGTGTGAGCAGTTCGCGCAGAGCCTCGGGAGTCTGCACGGGCGGCTGGCAGGCGGAACCCTCACAGACCAGGGCCACGGGCGCGCCATCGAAAGGCAGATGGGGTAGCGTGGCCGCGAGACCGTCCGGCAAGTTGCGCTCCTCAACCACGTGGGGCTCAAACGCCAGAACGCGCTTCCCGGCGCGCGGGGCCTGATAAGCAGCACGAATGAGGTCGGTGGTGCGCTCGTCGTCAGCGCGGCCTACCACCACGACCTGAACCGGTGCGCGCAGGTGCTGCACCAGTGCCAGGCCATAGGTAGACGCGAATAGACTCATCTGGGCTGCTTTCGAGGCAAACAGCGCCAGCGTGGCCTCTGCCTTCTCACCGAACTCCTCGCGGTCGGCCAGCACATCCAGACGGTCGAGCACCAGAGCCGCCACGGCATTCGCGGCCGGCGTGGGTGAATCCTGAAACGGCTTGCGTGGGATGGCGAGGCTTCCCGGTTTGTCTGCCAGGTCGTGAGCGGTGTCGAAGAATCCTCCGGCCTCATCGTCCCAGAAACGCCGCAAGGTGATTTCCATTAACTCGATGGCCCGCTGGAAATAGAAATTGGTCCCGGTGACTTCGAAAGCGTCCAGCAGCGCGGCGATGATGAACACCTGATCCTCAAGCAGGCCCTCGATGCGCGGCGTGCCCTCCACCACGCTGTGGTACATGCCTTTCGCCGGGTCAAAGGCTTTTGCCACCAGCATGTCGAGCGTCGCCAGGGCGCGGTCGCGCGGGCCATCTTCGTCCAGCACGCGGTAGGCGTCGAGCAGGGCGGAAATCATCATGCCGTTCCAGCTTGTGTAAATCGTCTTGTCCACGAAGGGTGTGGCCCGCTGGCCGCGTGCGTGCAGCATCTTCTGCTGCGCACGCTCCAGCACTTTAGCTGCTTCGGCCGTGGTGATTTGCAGTCGGGTGGCGACGGCCTCAAGCGGCTGATCGATGAATAGAACGTTCTTCGCGGGGTTGTGGTGCATCTCGCCTTCCGCATCCACGTTGTAGTGGAGCGCCGCTACCTCAAACTCCTGCTCGTCGAGCACCGCGCGCAACTCTTCCCGGGTCCAGGTGAAGTAATCGCCGTCGTCGTCGAGGCCCACATCGGCATCCTGGCTGGCATAGAAGCCCACCTCGGGATCAGAAAGCACGTTCTCAACAAACGCGACGATTCCCAAAGCGATCTCGCGGAAGAACTTGTTGCCGGTGAGTTGGTGGAGGGCCAGATAATTCCGCAGCAGGCCGGCGTTGTCGTACAGCATCTTCTCAAAGTGGGGGACGACCCAGCGTTCGTCCACGGAGTAACGGTGAAACCCGCCGGCGATCTGGTCATAAACCCCGCCCCGGCCCATGTGCTCAAGCGTGGTGGTCATCACCGTCAGCAGCCATTCCTGGCGGGTTTGCTGGTATGCATCCAGTAGCAGATCGATTGCCGCAGGGTGCGGAAACTTCGGGGCATTGCCGAAGCCGCCGTTGCGGCTGTCGAACATGCTTCCGATGCCTTCCACAATGGCTTTCACCACCGACTCGTCGGCCTCGCCCGCGGCCGCTTCCCCACTTTCCAGTTTGCTGAGGGCTTCGGCGATCTTCGCGGCATTTCCCTGGATCTCGTCTTGCTGGGTGCGGTAGTTGTGCGCGATCGCTTCCAGCAGGTGTTTCATGCCCGGCCGGCCAGCGCGGTCCTCCGGCGGAAAGTACGTGCCGCCGTAAAAGGGTCTGCCGTCCGAAGTCAGAAACGCCGTGAGCGGCCAGCCGCCTTGTCCCGTGAGTGCACCGACCGCGGTCTGGTAGCGCGCGTCGATGTCGGGGCGCTCGTCGCGATCGACTTTGATGGGAATGAAGGACTGGTTGATGATCCGCGCCACTTCCGCGTTCTCGTAGCTCTCGCGGTCCATCACGTGGCACCAGTGGCACCAGACAGCGCCGATGTCGAGGAGGATGGGCTTGTTCTGCTCGCGAGCCTGCGCGAAAGCCGCCTCGCCCCACTCCTGCCACGCGACGGGCTGGTGGGCGGCGGAGCGAAGATACGCGCTGGCCGCCTCCGCGAGCGAGTTGGCGGAGTGTTCAGAGTTCATCGGCGGTACCTTTCCCGTGGTCAAAAGTCAGAGACACCGTCCGCAGATTACACAGATGACACAGATTCCCCGCGTGTTTCGCCTTAACTGATGACTGACCACTGAAAACTGTCCACTGCTTCATTGCAACCTCGGCCCTTGCGGCGGCGTGCGGTCGGGAGGGGGCGTATCGAGCGGCTTGCGCCCGGCGAATCCTTCATCGATACTGTGCCAGAAGTCCACGTGCGCTTCGTCCAGTTTCCAGCACAGATAGATTTCTTCCCCTTCGAGCAGGCTGGGAAAATCCACCAGGCCCTGGTCGAGGTCTTTCACCACGCACCCGGTTTCTTGAATCCGCTTGATGATTTCGACCAGGCGGTTCGCGGCCTTATCGTGTTCGGAGCGCTTCTGGAGCAGCTCGGCGAACGGGGGGAAGGTGCCGCCCAGAACCATGATGCGGGAGACGGCCTGCGTCAGCTCGCTCTTGAAGGCGTCGATCCGCTGCTTTTCCGCGCGTGCCTCCTCCAGCCAGGGGCGCAGCGTGGGCAGGAGCCGTTCTGCTTCTTGACGGTCAAAATATTTGTCAGCCATAAGTGGCAAGCGGGCGGGCCGTGAAGGGTTCGCATCCGGCAACAGCGATAAGCCGTGGCCGCAAGGCCGGCGGCTACTTGATCTCCAGCATGCGCTGCAGAGCAACAAGCGCCCAACGCTTGGTTTCCGCATCCACCGAGACGCGATTGACAACCCGGCCCGCGACCAGATTCTCCAGCGTCCAGCACAGGTGCTGCGGTGAAATCCGGTACATCGTGCTGCACATGCACACACAGTCGTCGAGCGAAATCACCAGCCGGTCGGGATGCTCGCGGGCCAAACGGCGGACCATGTGGATTTCCGTGCCCACCGCCCACGCGCTGCCCGCTGGCGCCTCCAGCACGCGCTTCAAAATATATTCCGTGGAACCCACTTCGTCCGCCAACTGGCAGACTTCCCACGCGCACTCCGGGTGGGCGACGACGCGGATGCCGGGATGCGTGCGCCGCACGTGCTCGACGTGCTCAGGGCGAAACCGCTGGTGCACCGAACAGTGGCCTTTCCACAAATAGATGCGCGCATCTCGAATCTGCTCTGGACTGAGGCCGCCAGCTTCTTCGTGAGGATTCCACAGAGCCATCTTCTCCAGCCGAATCCCCAACCGATAGCCCGTGTTGCGTCCCAGGTGCTCGTCGGGCAGGAATAGAGCTTTTTCACCGCGTGCGAGCGCCCATTCCATGATCTTGCTGGCGTTCGAGGAAGTGCACACGGCGCCGCCGTTCCTTCCCACGAAGGCTTTGATGGCGGCGGTGGAATTGATGTAAGTGACGGGCACGATCTTGCCGCCCGCCGCTGCCTGAAGGGCGTCCCACGCGACCTCCACCTGCTCGAGATCGGCCATGTCGGCCATCGAACAGCCGGCGTTGAGGTCGGGGAGAATCACGGCCTGGTGCTCGCCGCTCAGAATGTCGGCGCTTTCCGCCATGAAGTGCACGCCGCAGAAGACGATGTATTCGGCCTCGGGGCGCTGCGCCGCAAGCTGCGACAGACGCAAAGAATCACCGCGGAAATCGGCGAACTTCACCACCTCGTCGCGCTGGTAATGATGACCCAGAATGATCAGCCGCGGGCCGAGTTGAGCCTTGGCGCGCGCAATGCGCTCATCGAGCTCCGGCGCTGGCAGCCCAACGTAATTATCAGGAAGCATATCAAGTGCGACCGTGGCCATAGTTGCCCTGTCTATATTGTAGCCTAAGAGCCGGGATTCGGGGGCTGCTCAAGCAGCGTGCGCTATATGAAGTTGGGGCCGCTGCCGTTTCACCACCCGCGCTGGCGCGAACCCCGTTGCCGGGAATTGGACCCCCGCCTGTGCGGAGGTTACGTCTTCAAACCTTCCTATTATGCCCAAAGGGAGACTTGCCCCCCCGCTCCTCGCTTTAGCGGGCGTCGTAAGGGCGCACGGCCGTGCGCCCCTACACGGCAGCACGGCCCCCTAATCCCTAGTCCCTAATCCCTGCTTTTCACCCTCCAATGTAGACCATCGTGCGGGAGGGCTGCACAAAGTTCGGCTCGTTGATGTGGTGGCCGGGTTCCTTCTGCTGGGCCACCTGCTCGACGAACTTCGCGATCTCATTGTCCGTGGAACCGTTGCGGACCAGCGCGCGCACATCGTACTCACCAAGCGAAAACAGGCAAGTCCGCAGCTTTCCGTCCGCGGTCAAACGAATACGGCTGCACTGGCCGCAAAAGGGAATCGAAACCGAGGCGATGATGCCGATCTCGCCCTGCCCATCCGCGAATCTATAACGCAGAGCTGTTTCGCTCGGCGTCTGGCGCGGCACCTCCAGCAGTGGGAAGACGGGCTGAATCGCGTCCACGATCTCCCGGGCGGTCACCACCGACTCGCGTTTCCAAGCGTGGTCGGCGTCGAGCGGCATGAACTCGATGAAGCGCACCACGATGTCGCGGCGGCGCGCCAGGCGGGCGAAGTCCACAATCTCGTCGTCGTTGAATCCGCGCACGAGAACAATGTTCACTTTCACGGGACGCAGACCCGCCGCCAGGGCCGCGTCGATGCCCGCCATCACCTTCTCGTACGACCGTGGCGTGCGAGTGATTTTGGCGAACTTCTCGGGATGCGTCGAATCCAGGCTGACTGTCACGCGCGGCGCACCTGCGGCCGCAAGCTCTTGCGCCATTTCGGGCAGCAGGTAGCCGTTCGTCGTGATCGCGAGGTCGGCGAGCCCGTCGATCCGCCGCAGGCTGGCAATGAAATCCACGACGCCGGGGCGCAGCAGAGGCTCGCCGCCCGTCACGCGAATCTTGCGGATGCCCATGCCTGCCAGGATGCGGCTGAGGCGCTCGAACTCCTCCCAAGTCAAAAGATCGTGGTGGGGGAAATAGTTTTTCGGATCGGCGGACTTGCAGTAGACACAACTGAAGTTGCATCGGTCGGTCACCGAAATGCGCAAGTCGTGGATTTCCCGCCCGAACTTGTCACGCAACATAGGGAACAGGTTACAGGGAACAGATTTTCATCCTAGCTTGATTAGATGCGCACAGGCAAGCATCGTTGCGGCGAATAGCCGGCCCACCGTTCTGTGCTACCCTGGTGGCCATGTTGCAGCCCGATTGTGGGACGGACAGTGACCTCGCGGGCACTGGCCCCGGCGAACCACGGCGAATTCCCATTTATCCCTGGCTGCTCGCGGGTGTGGTGCTGCTCAGCCGAATCCTGGCAGCCGGGCCTATCTATTTCGCGGACGGCCCGTCCCACGTGGAGGCGGTGCAGGCGCGCACGTATGTTATTCAGCCGCCTGGGTACTGGCTCTTCAACCGGACAGCGGCACTTTTCCCTGATCCGGAACGGGGCATCGTGCTATTGAACTGGGTGTTCTCCGTCCTGGGCGTTGTGGTTTTCTACTACGCGGCCCGCCTGCTCGTACGGAAGGGGACTGCTCAGTTGGGAGCAGCCGTCTACGCTGCGGTCTTCTATGGTTGGTTCTCCGGTGACATCCACAGTACCTACGCTTCGCAGTTATTATTTCCCGTCCTGGTATTTCTTCTGCTTATGTTGCACAACCAGCGCCCGCGGTTGACTTACCTCTTGGCGGCTTCCGTCGCCTACGCCCTGGGTGCGGGGTTTCGTCCCACGGACGGGTTCTTTGTCGGGTTCATGTTTCTCTACTACGTTGTGCGTCATGCGCCTTGGCGCCAGGCTCTCCTGGCTGTCGCAGTTGTGACCGTGCTTTGTCTCGTATGGCTTGTTCCTACTCTGGAAGCATTCACTGCGAGAGATTCCCTGCATTGGGCACTTGGCTACTCCGCTGAGACCACGCGACAAGTGTCACCGTTGTTTCAGGGGATCACCTTTCGCTCGGCGGCCAACGTAGCTCGATTTGCCGTCCCATTCGTTGCAGCGTTCTGGCCTTTGCTGCTTCCTTTCTTGAAAACGGCGCTCGATACCCGCGAGGGGCAAGTCAGGCTCCTATGGTTGTGGATTACACCAGGCATGGCCTATCTGGTTCTGTTCTACATGTCGGATGCGCCGTACCTTAATTTCATGACCGCAGCCGTGTTGCTTCTGGCCCTCAAGCAACTGGATTCCTCCAAGCCACTGCTTAGAACGCTGCTGCTAACCTCGTGCCTGGTCACCAACGTGGCGGTGTTTCTGCTCTTCTCCCCAGTTCCATCGAAGTCTCTGGCTGCGAATGTCCTGAACGTTTTTGTCGGCAAGTACACCCGGTTTGCCATCCGAAACCGATGGCAGCCCAACCTCTCGGACGTCATCGATAGGGATACACTGGCCCCGAAGAGGTAGGTCCGGCTAGAATGCGCCGCGGGTTTCGCCCGTGCGGGCGCGATGCGCACTGTCATATTGCCGGAGGACGCGAGGGTGGTTACTCCACGCGAAGCAGAAGCCAGGAGACGTCGTCGTGCTGCCGAGCTGAACCGGCGAAAGAAGTCACGGCGGTGTTCAGGCGTGCGAGCATGGCCGCAGCGCTTTCGGCAGGTATGTCGCGCAGAATATCCAGCAGGCGTTCCTCGCCGAACTCCTGGTCGCGCTCGTTCACGGCTTCGATGACGCCGTCTGTGAAGATCACCAGCAGGTCGCCCGGGGCCAGCGTTACCTCCGTGGACGGGAAACGCGTCTCGGGTTTGATGCCCAGCGGCAGGTCACCCTCTTCGAGCCGTTCGAGTTGGCCCGAAGCCCGCCGCAGAACGGGCACGTTGTGGCCGGCACGGACGTAGGCGAGCGCGCGCGTCTGCGGATTGAAGTCAGCGAAAAAGGCGGTGGTGAAACGGCGCCCATCCAGGCTGTGAGCGCAGGCATATTCGTTCAACCGAACAACCAGCTCAGGGAGCGGCGTAGCGGCATTCGCCGCCGTGCGCAGGCTCGCCTGAAAAGTCGCCATCAGGAGCGCCGCAGGAACGCTCTTGCCGGCGACGTCGGCGACGACCAGTAAAAGACGTTGCGAACCGGGCACTGGCGCCGCGCGGTCAAGCAGGAAAGCGTCATAGTAGTCGCCGCCCACGGTGTTGGCCGGCCGCGAGGAAAAGGCAATGTCCACTCCCGGCACGCGCGGCGGCGATTGCGGCACCAGCCAATGCTGGATTTCCCTGGCGATTTCCAGGTCCCGCTTCATCGTGACACGGTCGGCGAGTTCGAGCGCGAGGAGGAAGATCAGCCCGCCAATGGCCATCACGAATTCCGCCTCGCGCGGCGTGCCGTTGGGCCGGACGTCGAATACGAAGCAAGCCAGGATCGCGAGAACGATCAGCAGGAATACGCGGCGGGCAGGCGAGAGCTTCATCAGCATCGCCCAAAAGAACAGGCGCGAGAGACGCAAGAACCGGCGCAGGCCTTTCGCCTTATTGACGGTTTCCCAATCGATCTCGCGCGTGTACAGCGAGTAACTCGCACGAGCTTCGGAAAAGAACTGCGTCCAGAGCGTCTGGATTCTCAGACCGTCAGAGACGCGGTCCCAGAAACTGCTGGCGCGATGCGCTGCATTCGTCAAGGAATCAAAGGGCCCCTTGGGAGATTCGGCCGGGGACGGCATAGAGCGGATTATAGAGCGATAACGAGGTTGGCGTTCGGGGTTTTCTGGCCGCCCTTGAGGACGGCCTCCTATTTTGGCCGCCTCCCTTGCAAGGGGAAGAGGCGGTCCGCGAACTACCCCGGTGCAGACGACCTCCCGCTCCTGTGCAGCGGAGGGGGAGGCTCAAAGATCGTATTAAACGAAATCGCGGCCGATCAGGCGCTCGATGCGCTTGCGGATGGGCGGGTGAGTGGAGAATAAACTGGAGAAAACCTGGCCAGCCGTCAGAGGTTGGTAAATAAACATGTGCGCCATCGAGGGCGAGGCCTGCAAGGGAATGCGCTTGGCATACTTGTCGATCTTGTCGAGGGCGCGAGCAAGTCCCTGCGGGTTACCGGTTATACGCGCGCCTGTGGCGTCGGCTTCGTATTCACGCGAGCGGGAAATGGCGAGTTGAATAAGCGTTGCAGCCAGCGGCGCCAGGATCATCATGGCGAGAGCCGAAATCGCGCCGCCGCGCCGATCGTTGTCCCGGCCGCCGCCGCCAAATCCTCCAAAGAGTTCCGCGTACCAGAGCATGCGCCCAACCATCGTGATGGCGCCGGCCAGGGTCGCGACCACCGCGCTGATCAGGATGTCGCGATTTTTGACGTGGCCAAGCTCGTGAGCGAGCACACCCTCGATTTCCTCATCGTCGCAGATATCCAAAATGCCGCGCGTCACCGCTACCGAAGCGTGATGAGGGTTGCGCCCCGTGGCGAAAGCGTTGGGCGAATCCGTGGGGATCATGTAGATCTTGGGAACGGGGATGCTGGCCTTCGCGGCGAGGCGCTCAACGATCTGATAAATGCGCGGGCCGTCCTGGCGCGAGATGGGCTGTGCACCGGACATCTTCAGCGCGATCTTATCCGAGAAAAAATAGCTGCCCAGGTTCATCACCGCGGCAAGCACCAGCGCAAACGTGAGCCCGCGCTGGCCTCCCCAGAGCTGCCCTACGGCCAGGAGCAGGCCGGTCATGCCCGCGAGCAGAATGGTTGTCTTCAGGTTATTCAACATAGCTTTTTGCTTTCTCCTGGAATTCAGTCACTGCCTCACATAGTAATTAGATGCATCCTGCCCACAGGCAGTCAAGCATAGTTGCGAATCAGGTGAATCCTCTGAAATGACGGGCTTAACATGTTGTAAAGGCGTTCGTCAGCCGTGATAAGGTCCCATCCGGTCTTGATAGCCAGAGCTACATAAAGCCCGTCATATGCGCTGTGGCCGTTTCTCCATGCCAAGGAGAGAGCTAGTTCCACCAAATCCTCCAGCGGCCATAAGGGAACGTGGAATACGTTGAACTCATGAAAGAGGTTCTCTGCCACCGCCGTGGAAAGAAGCCCCCGCCTCGCCCGCTTCCAAAGCATATTGGCAATTTCGGCAGGAAGTATGGAAGGGGCGACTATCTCCAGAGAGCCGCGCGTCCAATTTGCAAATAGAACCTGGGCTCTGTCGCTATCAGGTTCCCGAACAAGCCGCTTGGCAACCACGCTGGCATCAACGATAAGGTTGGTCATTATCGCGGTCCTCTCGAATGAGGGCGGTGCTGTCCGGTTGGTGGGGATACTTTTTCCCGATTCGTTTCCAGAGTTCGTCGATCCTCTGCATCGCCATAGCGGCACGGGCGCGCTGGCGGGCCAACTCCGTCTTGTCGGCTAGCATCGCAAGAAACTCCGCATTGAGACTACGACCGTGACGCTTGGCGTCTCGCCGCAACGCGGCATAATCAGCTTCCGGTATGTTCCGCACCGTAATGTTGGGCATAATCCCCCTCGCCAGCAATCATCAAGTATCGCCGCCGGCGCGGTCTGCTGCGGGGACAGGACTGCTTCTGTCCACGTTTAGAATGATATCATATTGATATCATCGGGCGATCCCCCGCAGTACCAGACGGCATTCACTTACTGCCCGGCTCCCCGAACAGGACCATGCGTATCGAAAGGCTGCCGTACTCGAAGCCTTCATAAGGATAGCTCACCCCGTCGCGCTCGCTGGTGCTGCCCAAGCAATAGAGCAGCGGAACGTAGTGTTCGAGCGTGGGATGCGCGAGGGCCGCTAGCGGCTTGCCCCAAGTTTCAGGCGCAGTGAGCGAAGCGAGGTCGCGCGCCTCGATCGCTTGCTTCACATGGGCGTCAAATTCGGTGGTCCACGGAAAAGGTTCAGCTGCCTTTTCGCCCGCCAAGCGCCGGAGGTTGTGCACGATGTTGCCGCTGCCCAGGATCAGCACGCCGCGGTCGCGCAACCGCGCCAACTCGCGGCCGAGGTCAAGGTGGCGCGCGAGGCTGCGCTGCTCATCGAGGCTTACCTGAAACACGGGAACGTCCGCTTCGGGATAGAGATGCCGCAGGACACTCCAAGCGCCGTGGTCCAATCCCCAGGTCTCATCGGGCTTGATTGCAAGCTCCCGCGCGACGCGTTCGGCCTCGGCAGGCGCACCCGGCGCCGGGTACTCCACCTCGTAGAGCGGAGCAGGGAAACCATCGAAGTCATGAATGGTGCGCGGCTGAGAAACAGCCAGCACCTCGGAGCCCCGCGTCACCCAGTGCGCCGAGACGACGCATACAGCCTGCGGGCGCGGCAAGTGTTTTGACAGTTCCGAGAGCTTCTCCGTGAACCGGTTCCGCTCGATGGCATTCATCGGCGATCCGTGCCCGACGAAGAGAACTGGCATCTTCATGTGTGTCTCCAACGCGATGCGCGTTTGTCTAGCGGAGGTCGCTCGCTTCGAGACCCGTCATTTTCAAGAGATGTGCAGGAGCCCAGTTTTCACTTGCCAGAGAGCGGCTTCATAGGGCGATTTCCAGTACTTTGTCCTTGGGGGTGTGCTCGGGCAGATCGACCTCAACGTTCAGGCAGGCCTCGATGGCTTCGCGGATGTTGGCCATCAACTCTTCCATAGTCTCGCCCTCGGCTGCACAGCCAGGAATCACCGGGACTTCCGCCCAGTAACCACCCTCCTCGGCTTCGTGGACAACAACCTTTATCTTCAATCGCCCCCCGGCCAAGCCTCTTATGTTTATTCTAGCACCACAGAGCGCTGCGGTTGGCGCACTGGTTCGTCGCGATGTACCCCTCAACAAGTCATAACCTGAAGAACGTTGGGGGGGAGAATGGCAATCGGTCGCCGACATAAAACACAGTGTCGGCGCCACGCGCGTGTCAACGGTGGGAACTAATGGTAGCTACGGTCAAACCGTGATTTGAAGTAACGGCGGGACCGTCGCCAGCGAACGGCCCGCGGCCAGCAGGGCACTGCCTGTCGCAACTCGCTGCCGGCGGTTGACAGTATTTGGGGAACGAGATACATTGTATCTCAGCGAGGCCCTGATATCATGGCAACGACAATGGTGCATATTCGGGTGGACGGCAAAGTGAAGGAGCGGGCGGCGAAGACGCTCTCCGCCATGGGCATGTCGGTGTCGGACGCCGTTCGCATTCTGCTTGTCCGAGTGGCCGCTGAGAAAGCCCTTCCCTTCGAGGTCCGGGTTCCCAATAGGACCACGGTTAAGGCGATGCAGGCAGCGGATCGAGGCGAAGGGAAGCGCTTTAAATCTACCGGCGCACTGCTTAAGGACTTGAAGATTTGAGCCCGCGGAACCTGATTAGCGGTACGCAGTTTCGCCGTGACGTTAGGCTTGCCCAGCGGCGCGGCAAGGATATGTCGAAGCTGCGCGAGTTGATCCTGCTGCTCGCCGAAGGCGGCCCGCTTCCACCCCATTACAAGGACCATCCGCTCGCCGGAGAGTGGAACCATTACCGCGACTGCCACTTGGAATCCGATTGGGTGCTGATCTACAAGGTCGAGGGCAATGACCTGTACCTGGTCCGGACCGGCACACATTCGGATTTGTTCTGACTGCTGATCAAACGCAAAATAGCCAATTGCGCGGATCTCCTTCGCGAGGTCCGAGGCGCCCCACTATCGGTCGCCGACATAAAAGGCAATGTCGGCGCCACCCGCGGGCTTCAATTCTTTCTGACCAACGGCTGCGTTAATTCGCCTGGGATATGCAGATTCGCACCACAATCGAGACATTTAACTATGTTTAAACCACTTCTGGTCTTACCAGGTCTGGCTCTCACGGGCGCCTCATATGAACTTCCACAGTTACATTGCAACGGTATAATCGCGTAACGGTCCATTGTCCCTCCGGGCAGGACAAGCCCTTTAGTTGTTTTCGCTTAGTGGATAATAACATCTGCCCCTTGGGCCGTCAAAACGATCAAACTGCCAATATTCATCTCTCAGGATTCAAACTGCACCACGACCTTCGTGCGCGGGTACAGCCTGCGCTTGGGAGAACACCAAGCGTAACTATTACCTACTCGCTTCCAGCCATTCGACAAACCTCTCTGTTGAGTCCATCGCCAACCACAGGTTGTCCTCGGTGACAGAGATCATCCTGGGCAAAACCTCGTTGGCAAATAGGCTTACGGGGTACTTGGATTTGTATTGTCGGTCTCGCCACCGATCAAGAGAGCTGATGTAACCTTCGTGTTGGATTGCATTCCTCGCGAGCACTATTTCTTCCAGAATCGAAAACGGGACGGGGGCCTTGTCCCAGTCACAACCCAGTAAGTTCCGGAAGACTGTTTTGTAGCACTGCAGCTCACCAAAACCTTGTTTTCTGAGCTTTGATATAAGTCTCTCGGCTTCTCCCCACTGGCCGCGATCATTGATGAATTCCTTAAGGTATTCTTTAAGGGTCTGCTGAAGAGCGCTCAGACAAGCTTGCCCCAAGAGGCTCTTACACGCATACCCCTTCTCGTACTTATCCATCACTTCTACGGGTGGACTCGGATCCTGGTCCTCTCCCGCAAAGCTGTGGGACCATTGCTCGTACTCGGCCTCAGCATCCTTGATTACTTGATCGAAGGGTACCTTGCCCGTTGCGTAGAATTCTTTCAGCACTTCGAGCTTCTTTTTGAAGAAGTATTTGATGTCCATCCGGGTTCGCCCTCCTTATCGCCACTCGTAAAGGCAGTCCCTTATGCTGGACCAAGGCCAGTTGCCACTATCCGGCGATCTCCGGTTAACGAAGCGAGGTTCTTCCCTAGACTTTCATGCCTGCCGTGCAACCTTCGCTTTGGCGGGCGCGAAGGTCATCTCGCCGCGCTTGGGGTCGGCGTCGATGGTCAAAGTTTCACCGGGCATAACCTCTCCATCGAGGAGCTTCATTGCCAGCGGGTCCTGAATCAACCGCTGGATGGCGCGTTTGAGGGGCCGCGCGCCGAACTGCGGGTCGTAGCCCTGCTGGAAGAGCAGGTCATGCGCCTTCTTGGTGAGCTCGATTTGGATCTTGCGCTCGGCGAGCATCTGCCGCAGGTTCGCGAGCTGCAAACCGATGATCTGCTCGATTTCCGCTTTGCCCAGCGCATTGAAGATCACAATCTCATCGATACGGTTCAGGAACTCCGGGCGGAAGCGCTGGAGAAGCGCTTCGTTAATCTGCTGCTTTAATCCCTCGCTTAGCACGCCGGCCTCGGCGACCGCTCTATCCTTTTTGGCAGTCATCCCAATGGCGTGATCGATGCCGTTCATGGCTTCGTGAATGAAGGTGCTGCCGATGTTCGAGGTCATGATGATGACCGTGTTCTTGAAGTCCACGGTGCGGCCCTTGCCATCGGTCAGGCGGCCGTCCTCGAGAATCTGCAGGAAGATGTTAAAGACGTCGGGGTGCGCTTTTTCGATTTCATCGAAAAGCAGCACGGCGTAAGGCCGCCGGCGGACCTGCTCGGTCAACTGGCCGCCCTCTTCATAGCCCACATAGCCCGGAGGGGCCCCGACCAGGCGCGCCACGGTGTGCTTTTCCATGTACTCCGACATGTCGAGCCGCACCATGGCCTTCTCGTCGTCGAACAGAAATTCGGCCAGAGCGCGGGCCAATTCTGTCTTGCCGACGCCCGTGGGCCCGAGGAAAAGGAACGAGCCAATGGGGCGGTGCGGATCGGCAAGTCCAGCGCGGCTGCGGCGCACAGCGTTGGCCACCAGATGCAGCGCCTCGTCCTGACCCACCACCCGCTGGTGCAGGCGGTCTTCCATTTTGACCAGCTTCGACACTTCACCTTCCAGCATCTTCGTCACCGGGATGCCCGTCCAGCGAGACACAACCCGCGCCACGTCTTCTTCGTCAACTTCTTCCTTCAGCATGCGGCCTTTCTTGTCGATGCCTTCGAGCTTGGCGTTCGTGGCGGCCAACTCCTTTTCCAAGGCCACCAGCTTGCCGTAACGGATCTCGGCAGCTTTGTTCAGGTCGCCCTCGCGCGTAGCGCGGGCCTCATCGAGTTTCGCCTGCTCGATGGCTTCCTTCAGGCGCCGCAGATCGGCGATGACTTTCTTCTCCGCCTCCCAGTGCAGTTTCAACTGGCTGGACTTCTCCTTGAGTCCGGCCAGCTCTTTTTCGAGCGTCTGCAAGCGCTCGCGCGAGGCCGGGTCTTCCTCCTTGCGCAACGCCTGGCGCTCGATTTCAAGCTGCGTCCGCCGCCGCTCGATCTGGTCAATGTCCGACGGCATGGAATCGATTTCGATGCGCAGTCCCGAGGCCGCCTCATCGATCAGGTCGATGGCCTTGTCAGGCAGGAAGCGGTCGGCGATGTAGCGATGGGAGAGCACCACGGCAGCCACGATGGCCGCGTCCTTGATGCGCACGCCGTGATGAACTTCGTAGCGCTCTTTCAGACCCCGCAGAATGGCGATGGCATCTTCCACCGATGGCTCCCCCACCAGGACGGGCTGGAAGCGGCGCTCTAAAGCCGCGTCCTTTTCCACGTACTTCTTGTATTCATTCAGAGTGGTCGCACCGACGCAGCGCAGCTCGCCGCGCGCCAGAGCCGGTTTCAGCATGTTGGAAGCGTCAATCGAGCCTTCCGCCGCGCCCGCTCCGACCAGCGTGTGAAGTTCGTCGATGAACAGAATGATCTCGCCGCTCGCTTCCTCGATCTCCTTGAGGACGGCTTTCAAGCGGTCTTCGAACTCGCCGCGGTACTTTGCGCCAGCTACCAGAGCACCCAGGTCGAGAGCCACGATGCGCTTCGACTTGAGCGATTCCGGCACATCGCCGGCGACCACGCGCTGCGCGATGCCTTCGACGATGGCCGTCTTGCCCACGCCCGGCTCGCCAATCAGGACGGGATTGTTCTTCGTGCGGCGCGAGAGAACCTGGATGACACGGCGCACCTCCTCGTCCCGGCCGATCACGGGGTCAAGCTTGCCGCGGCGGGCCAGTTCCGTCAGGTCGCGGGCGTAACGCTCCAGCGCCTGGTACTTCGCCTCGGGGTTCTGATCGGTAACGCGCTGTGTTCCGCGCACGGCGACCAGCGCTTGCAGGATCGCGTCGTGCGTGACCCCTAGCTTGCGCAGAATGCGCCCGGCGGGGTCGCTGGTCGCTTTGGCCAGGGCCAGCAGAAGGTGCTCGGTCGAGACGTACTCATCCTTGAACTGCTCGATTTCCTTGAAGGATTGATCGAAGACTTCCTTCAAGCCGGACGACAAATAGTGTTCGGTTGCGCCGCCCACCTTGGGAAGCTGCTCGATCGCTTTCTCCGCTTCCTGGCTCAAGGCCGCGGGTTGGACGCCCAGGCGCTGGAGAATTCCCGGGACAATGCCCTCGGGCTGCTGCACGAGCGCCAGCAATAGATGTATAGGCTCCAGTTGCTGGTTGCCGTAACGCGAGGCAAGGTCCTGCGTTGCCTGCAGCGCTTCCTGGGCTTTCACGGTGAATCTGTCAAAACGTGTGGCCATATTTGAGCCCTCAGCTTTCAGCAATCAGCTTTCAGCGAAACCTGTTAGCGTCCGGGTGATCGCTGATTGCTGACAGCTTTTGTACGATTCTACCCAATGCCGGGAGGTGATGAGAGGTTTTCCCGGCCCCCTCAAAACAAGAAGCCGCGCCACAAATGACCGGAGCGCTCAAGCTGCCCCGGCACTCGCGACACGGCGGAAAATTGCCGCCCGGGAGGCGCCGCGGCTTGGCCGCTGCGCCTCACCGGTGCGGAGAGCCATCTTAGTTCTTCGTGACGTTGATCTTGATGGTCTTCGGTTTGGCTTCTTCCTTCTTCGGCATCGTCAACGTCAGCACGCCATCCTTGTACTCGGCTTGCACCTTGTCCGAGTCGATGGTGTTGGGCAGCGAGAAGGTCCGCGTGAACGCCCCGTAGGAACGCTCGACACGGTGGTAGTTCTCTTCCTTCACCTCTTTTTCGAACTTCCGCTCACCCTTCAGATAGAGAGTGTTGTCCTCAACGCGGATTTCCACTTCCTTCGGGTCCACGCCGGGCAGTTCCGCCTTCAGCACCAGGTTGTCGCCATTCTCGTAGATGTCCACGGGCGGCGCCCAGGTTCGCGTCGAAAGTTCGCCCTCGCCATACACGGGCGAGAACGCCTCGCGGAACAAGCGGTCAAAATCACGCTGACTTGTAACCAGATCTCGGAAAGGTTCCCATCGAACAATCGCCATGGTCTTTGTACCTCCTAAGCGGTCTTTCTTATTCCTAACTACAAATGAATCATAAAATATGAGTGTAAGGCTGTCAAGACTTATATTTATAGTTTTTTCTTAGATATACGATGCTGGAAGTGTGCCCGTCCCGCGGAATCGCCACCCTCTCCCGAGAGGGGAGGGGGCTGCTGTAGGTTTTCCTGACCCTCCCCCCTCGCGGGGGAGGGTGCCCGACGGAGGATGGCGCCTGAGGGGGCCGTTGATACTCAAGACGGGCTTTGACACGATCCTGCTCCTTCTCCAAGACTCAATGGTCAGAAATGTCCGCTCGGGGTATAATCGCGGTGGGATTCTCTTACACAACAGCTTCGTCCGAAGGAGGCTACGCGATGCCGACCCGAGTGCGCATGACGGCGGGCGCTGCGTTACTAGCGCTGGCCAGTACGCTCACGGTCCAGGCTGCGCCGCTGAGAGTTGGCGACAAGGCCCCGGACTTCACTTTGCCGGACCAAAACGGCAACAAGGTTTCATTGAGCCAGTTCGCAGGAAAGAAGAACGTGGTGCTCGCGTTCTACGTGCTGGCTTTCACCGGAGGTTGAACGAAAGAGCTCAAGGCATATCAGGCTGATATTGCCAAATTCAAGCAGACAGGAACCGAGGTGCTGGGAGTCAGCGTAGACAGTCAGTTTGCCAACCAGGCCTATGCTCAGCAGATCGGCGTGAGTTTTCCACTCCTCAGCGACTTCACCCGCGAAATCACCACCAAGTATGGGATTCTGGACCAGAAGTTTCCGGTGGCGCATCGCACCACCTTCGTCATCGACAAGCAGGGTGTGATCCAGCACATTGATCGTGAGGCCGAAGCTCTCGACCCGAACCATGCGCATGCGGCGTGCAGCCTGCTGGAGCATCGAAAGCAGGAGTCAGGAGCCAGGAGTCAGTAGTCGGGAGAGCACGGGTGATTGAGTGATTGGTGATTTGCGATTCGACAAATCACAAATCGCCCACCGCAAATCGGGTTCGGCGCAGTGTGTTACTCACAACATGTCGCATTAACCACGCTCATAGGTGTGTTCCTGATGCCCCTTTTCGCAGCGGGTGCAACGTTGAAGGTCGGAGATCGGGCTCCGGATTTCTCCTTGCCTGACCAGAATGGCAAGGTGGTCACGCTCGGGGATTTTCGAGGGAAGAAGACCGTCGTGCTGGCTTTCTACCTGCGCGCCTCGACACCCGGTTGAACGCGGGAGATCAAGGCGTATCAGGCTGATATCGCCAAGTTCGAAGCCTCGGGCGCCCAGGTGCTGGGAATCAGCATCGACAGCCGGGAACGAAACCGGAAGTTCGCAACCGAGACGGGCGCCGACTTTCCGCTCCTGAGCGACACCGAAAAGACGGTTGCCAAGGCCTACGGAGTTCTGAGTTTCACGCGGCTGTTCGCGAACCGCGTCACCTTTGTGATCGATCCCGAGGGCGTCATCCGGCACATCGATCAAGGCTCGGCGGCGCTTGACCCTGCCAACGCGCACCAAGCCTGCGAGCTACGCGCGAAAGGGAAAGCAGAAGGCACTAAGCAGTAGGCAGAAGGCGGCGCGCGGGGCTTCGCGGGTCGCTTCGAAGTCTTCCGCGAACAAGGTGGCGCCCGGCCGCTGCCCTCTGTTTTCTGCCTGCTGCTTTCCTACAATTCAGCGATCACCTTGTCGTCCTTCACAGCGGGGATTTCAACCACCACCGTCAGGCCGCCCAGACGCGCCCGGTGGACGACTCCGGCGGCAAAGACAAGCACTCCCCCGTTTTCAAGCGTCACGCGCTCCACCGGCCCGTTATCCTCACAGCGGTATTCCGCCTCGAGCGGGTATTCGGAGAAGTAGATTTCGAGATGATGGGGATGATAGTGGGCGTCCTGCGAACCCTTTTCGTTCGCAAAGCAGAGGGCGAAGGGACCCAGCGCTTCGCTGGCGAGGTCTTCTGCAAATTCTCGCGATTCACACAACGCGTTGGCAGAATCAGCAGCGGAATGCCTCCAGATAACTCCTTCGAGCATTTGTTCCGGTTTCAGTGTTCGTCCTGTGGCTTGCAGCTTCGCGACCAGTTCGCCAGCCAGGATCTCCGGCGCGACAATTTTTACGTCCTGTCGCGTGTTCTCCGCAAAGTGCGCGCGGATTTCCTTTAGCGGTATGGCAAGGACTCTTCGCATCGTCGCACCCGAAGGTCAGAAGTTGTGTTTACTTGCTAGATTACACGTCTGCGCCAGTCCCTCGCGCATGATTCTTCTCTTGCGTTTCCTCAGGAACACAATCAGGTCGCCCGGCACCGTCATCAGGGTGGCACATAGGATGCGGACGTACTGTACGTCGGCGAGACTGGTTCCGAACACATTGTGGAGGATGTAATCGGTTCCCCAAAAGGCTAAGGCTGCTACGAAGAAGGGAGAGAGGAAGAGGATATCAAGAATTATCTCTTTATGCCTCTCCTTGTCCACCGCGCTGGCCCGAATCCCTCGCCGAACTAATTCCGCTGCAAGGCTACTTCTTGCAACCTCGGTCAACGGACTCAAGTCGGCTGCCAAAAAGCGTAGGTCCCCATCAGTCATGTTTCCGAGAGCCGAGTGAATCGCTGACGGTTGAGAAGGTCCCATAACAATCCGCTATTCTTGGTCGCGCGTCGCCGCCAGCTTTCTTAGCGCCTCGCCCAGCTTCTTGACTTCCTCCCCGTAGCCTGCCCAATCACCTTGGCGCTGACGTTCGAGCGCGCGTTCGTAGTGCTGACTGGCCTCGTGGATGAGCGCCTGAACATCAGGGGCGGCCTGGCCCGCAATCAGGAGATCGTACGCAGCGATGGGCGTGCCGAGGGCCTCCAAAGCGACTCGCAGCGTGCCCGCCGCTTGAGCGTCCTCCACCTCGAAAGCCAGCAGGGTGAGGGGCCCCGCAAAGAAGGTCTGCAAGCGCTGCCGGTTGCTCTCCTGCCGCGCACTCTTAGCGGCACCATACCAGAGTTCAAAAGCAGCGACGGAAGAGACAAACACTGGGTTGCCGGAGGCGACCGCTTTCCGGAATCGCCTGCGGACGGAGGCCGGTTTCCCATTCATAAGAGCGATGCACGCGTTCGTATCGAGCAGGTAATTCACTCGAAGATCTCCCGCCGCGGCGTAACGGGTTGCCGTCGCCCCCCCACGTCGAACGGTTCCGCCGTGGCCATCCGGTCCAGTTCTTCAAACCACTTCACAGGGTCGGAAATGCAGGGCTCCAGAAGGACCCCTTGCGGGACTTGCCGAACGCGCACGCGGTCGCCCTGAAAGCGAAACTCCCGGGGGAGGCGGACGGCCTGACTTCGCCCATTCCGAAAAAGCTTGCCTACTCCAGTTCTAGGCATGCCTGCTCTCCTTCTTGGACGAGTACATACCATAGGTATATATCACGGCAACCGCGACTTGTCGCAGATGACGGTATCATTTCCGAATTACGAGCTCCCCAACGCCCCGTCATTCCCGCGAGGGAATCCATTTCCCCCGGCTTGCATCCACAAGAACCTGCACACGGAGTCCCCGCGGGAACGACTGGGAAGGCGCGTTTGTCGAGAGCGCAGGAAAGGACCTCAGTGGTTCCTCGGGCGGTTACACGAGCGAACGGCAGCGGTCCTTCGCTGGGCGCAGGATGACAGAACGACTGGATTCTCTGACATCCTGTAGTGGCTTTCCGCCGCGTGGGGCAAGGTCCACAGTTTGAGGTTTTAGCGGCCCTTCTCTTTCGAGTGCCACGCCCACGCACTTTCCACAATCGCATCCAATCCACTGCGTTGCGGGGTCCAGCCGAGGACACTGGCCGCGCGGCTGGAGTCGGCCACGAGTGCCGGCGGGTCGCCCGCGCGCCGTGGCGCGTCGCGAAACGGCACAGGGCGCGGTGAAACTCTTCCCACCGCCTCGATGACCGCTCGCACCGAATGCCCTTCGCCAGTGCCCAGGTTCAGCGACTGGCTCGTGCCGCCGTTCGCAAGATATTCCAACGCGCGCACGTGGGCCGCGGCGAGATCGGTGACGTGAATGTAGTCGCGGATCGCTGTGCCGTCGGGAGTCGGGTAATCCGTGCCGTAGATTTCGACCTGGGGGCGCACGCCGAGCGCGGCTTTGATCACCAGCGGAATAAGGTGTGTCTCCGGATCGTGCCCTTCGCCCAGTTCGCCTTCGGGATCCGCGCCCGCGGCGTTGAAGTATCGCAAGGCCATCCAGCGGAGATCATACGCGTTCCCATACCATTTAAGGGCGCGCTCCATCATTAGTTTGGTCTCGCCGTAAGGATTCACGGGGAGCGTGGTGTGGTCTTCCGGGATAGGGACCTTCGTGGGCTCGCCGTACACCGCCGCCGAGGAGGAGAACACAATGAGCCTTACGCCCGCTTCCCGCATCGCGTCGAGCAAGCGCAGTGTGTTGACAACGTTGTTCCAGAAGTACTTGCGAGGGTCGCGGACCGACTCACCCACCAGCAGGCTCGCAGCGAAATGCAGAACTGCCTCGACGTGCTGGTCGCGCAGGGCCGCCTGAAGCGCCTTGGTGTCGGCGAGGTCGTGCTCCAGGACCGGGCCCCATTTTGCCGCCCAGCGGTGGCCGGAAGTGAAGTTGTCGAAAACCACTGGAACGTGGCTGGCTCGCGCCAAAGTCTTCGCGGTGTGGCTTCCGATGTAGCCCGCGCCGCCGGTCACTAGAACTCGCATCTCATGCTCCTCCTGGAAGAACTTCGCTCGATACTTACGAGTTTGCGAACATAACGCGTCTCGCGCGTTTCGCGCAACACCGAATTCCCGTCACGACGGCGGAGTAAGAGCACAGCGCGAGGCAACACCTCAACCCGGCGGCGATTTCAGCAAGTCTTCCAGGTTACGCAGGATGCGCTCGACATGTGAGCCGCGCCAATAGATGTGTGAACAGCCTGTGCAGCGGAAGAACTCCTCATAGAGGCTGAAGACTTTGGGATCGAGACTCGATTCGACGCTGGCCTTTTCGACAGACGCGATGGGGGAATTGCACAGAGTGCAGCGAGTCCAGAGCGCGGAGTGCGTATCGAGGCCGAAATGTGTCACGACCTCGCGCAGTTGTGCCGGCGGTTGTTCGCTCATGATGCTATATAAATGGCCAACGCCCGCAAAGCGCTTCTGGGGATTACCACGTGTCAATAATGTGCGTTGGGAGCCGAGAACGATGTCGAGCAACTGTGCGGGGCTCGCGTCGGGCGCATAACAGGTGTCATACCCCAGCAGCCGCAACAGTTTGGCGAGCCGTCCCAACATCCGGTCGGCAGCGAATTGCACCTCAGAGGCATCCATGGAAAACCTCTCGAAAGTATATTGCGTAAAGGTGCTGGAAAAAAGCGAACCCCCTCACTCGCTGCCGTCGTGAGGGGGTTGAAAAAGGAAAGACCCGTCCGGCTCAGGGCTTATAAGGCAGGATTGTGGGGTTGCTAGTACAAATCCCGGACGGGTCGGTGGGCTTGTGGGTAGAGCGGCACTTGCGCCGCTGTCTTTCCTCCTACCAAACTTGAAGTGCGGAACTCTGCCGCCAGGAACCGAGCCTTTTCGCGTCCGCTAGTGGTCCTCGCTGGCGCTTTACGGACCACCCTTTAACCGCGCGCCCGGTTTTCTTTCACCCTGGGGCTACGAGCGAGCTGCGCATCGCAGCCATCTCTGGTGACTCGCGCCGTCTTCCGCCGCGCGTGGGCGGCAGCACCGGCAGAGTTCCCGCAAGGTGTACGCGTACAGACTGAGAACCGAATTCCTTGGTCCCTGCTTAAAGATACTCCACATTACGGGAGTGTCAAGCAGATGTGGTTTCATGGGGCCGTTTTATTACATTTATGTTAAGATCATCCTTGGATTGTCAAAATAGAGGCCGAATTCCATGAGCATTGGAACTCGAATTGTCCTAATTCGGAACCAGAAGGGTATGACCCAGCAGGACTTGAGCAAGCTCACGGGCCTTGCTGCCTCTTACCTTTCGCGCGTGGAGAACCGCCGCCTGGAGCCCAGTCCCCGAACCTTGCGCAAGATCGCAGGTGCCCTGGCGGTTCCTATGAGCGAACTTTTCCAGGAGCAGTCCGCCCAGCTTGGAACGGTCCAGTGCGTTGTCACGACCACAGGCAGGTGCATCGGGGAAATGCTCCGTTCCGCGCACGGCCAGCCCGCCGACTCTTCCCATGAGGCTTACAGCCCCCGCCAGTTGCAGCTCCTGCGTATCGCGAACTACCTGATCGAAACCGGGGATACTCGTCTGCTCGATTCGCTGGAAGTCCTGCTTGGTGCACTTCTGCAAGCAGAGCGGCAAAAGCAGACGCCCCGCGACCCGGACTCGGACCCGCTGCGGGAGACCGGCGAAGCCTCGTCCTAGCGGACTCCGCGGCGCGTGCTGTGCGGCCCTGTGGCGGTGCTCTATGAGCGCCGAATTCCTTGATTCTCAACGACAGCGGTCATCGACCGCCGCCACAATTCGCGGTAGCCAGACAAACTCCCGCAAGAGGAGCGGGCGGCACAGGGGTGGGGCAGACACGCAGGTCTGCCCCTACGGCAAACTCCAGCCAGCCGCATTTCGGCAACGCCGTAGGGGCGCACCCGCGTGTGCGCCCGTTCCCTTCGCGGGACAACGTGGACCGCGGCCGGTGCCTTCGCCAGCCAACGGGGACCGGCGGCGCGACGAAACAGTGCCGCACCCGCGTGCTCATTTCACCCTCACCGGCAACTCGATGGCGGAAGGGAATTCCCGCGAACGATAGATCTGTTGCGTGGCGGCCTGATAATCCGCTTCGGTGGCCTGGAAGATATTGGGCACGAACGTCTGCGGATTGCGGTCAATCAGCGGAAACCAAGTGCTTTGCACCTGCACCATGATGCGATGCCCCGCGAGGAAACAGTGATCGTTCGTGTGGAGGTCGATCACATACTCGGCGACCTGATTGGGCGCGATCGCTTCGGGCTTTTCGAAGCTGCGCCGGAAGCGCCCACGAAAGACCTCATCGGCAATCATCAATTCATAGCCGCCCATCGGGCGTTCGGCCGGATATTCCTCCGGATAGACGTCGATGAGCTTCACAATCCAGTCGCTGTCGGAACCCGTCGTAGAGGCAAACAGGTGCGCAACGATGTCGCCGGTGACGGTCAAGGGTTTCGTAAGCGGCGGAGTTTCCCAACTCAAGACGTCGGGCCGCGATTGGACGAACCGCTGGTCCTCGACCAGCCAAGTCGGCCAGCCGCCGCCGGGATAAGTGGGCTCCACGGGCCGATGGCGGTAGGGAACGGGATGCGCGGGATCCGAGATGTAACGATCGAACGCTTTCGCCCCCGCCGTAGACGGCGCGTCGAACGAGAGCGTGCCGCCTTCGCGGAAATAGAGCTGGCGCATCTCGACGTTCTGCCGGGGCGGCCAAGCGTCCAGCGTTTCCCACTGGTTCGTGCCCGTCTGGAACGTCATAGCTTCCTGCATGGGCAGTTGGCCCTTGTCCTTCAGCCAATAGGCGAACCACACCGCTTGGATCTTCTCGCGGAAGTAGCGGCTGGTGTCGCTCCCGAACTGAACCCTGCCCAGCGAACTTCCCGTGCCGTGCGCCCAGCCACCGTGATTCCATGGTCCAGCCACGAAGTAGTTCCGGTGCTCGGTATCGTTCTTTTCCAGCGTCTCGTAAATCTTCTGCGGACCGTAGAAGTCCTCCTGGTCCCACCAGCCCGCCACGTTCAGGTTGGGCACAGTGACCTTGTGAAGATAGGGTGCCGCGGCTTGCTTCTGCCAGAAGGCGTCGTAGTTGGGGTGAGCGACAAAGTCATTCCACGTGGGCACGCGCTCGTGCAGATACTGCGCGTTGACGTTGGAGAGCAGTCCCAGACCGAGATACCATTCGAAAGTGTCGTAGCGGTCGAAGTGGAAGCTGAAGTTGGTCTTGCCGGTTTCCATTTCGGTCGAGTATTCGAAGCCGTAGCTGAGCCGGAAAGCGCCG
>Ga0335069_10002937_pt1 | contig 25982 bp, 20 predicted proteins | sample Lox_Sample_11_FD_206714 | JGI IMG/M metagenome (GOLD analysis project Ga0335069, IMG submission 206714) | Soil microbial communities from Loxahatchee National Wildlife Refuge, Florida, United States - Lox_Sample_1.1 | ecosystem: Environmental > Terrestrial > Soil > Wetlands | place: USA...
CCCATGGCGCTGAAAAGCCCATCGATGACCCAATACGCCAGGGCCACCCCGATCGCAGCCGCCACGCCGGCGAGCGAGCCCCGCCTGCCCATGGAAAGCGCAAAGGGAACGGCAAGCAGAGCCATCACCACGGTGATCAGCGGGTACGAGAGCTTGTGCCACAGGGCCACGCGCAGGCGCATGGTGTCAAAACCGCTCTGCCGCAGCTCGCGAATGTACCGGTCGAGCTGTCCGAAGTTCATCTCCTGCGACTCGAGAGCCTCTTTCTCAAAATAGTTAGGGGGCTCGTGAATCTCAGGAAACGCCGTCTTCAGGAACTCCCGGTACCCCGTCACATTCGCACCGTCAATGTCGCGAACCCAGCCGTTTTCGAAGCGCCACGTTCTGGCGTCGCCATCCCACGCGGCGCGCGCAGCAAAGATGCGCCGCGTCAGCGCGAACGTCGACGGATCGAACTCAAACACAGAAACATTGGCAAACTCCTCCTGGTCGGGATCGAAGAACTGGTAATAGAAGATGCGCGCCGGTTCTCCTGCGCGCGGCTGGCCGAAGATCCATTTCTGCTCGGGATGCAGATAGGTTTGCGGCGGCCGGCCCTTGATCACGCTGCGCAATGCCTCCTGCCTCCGGTTGGCCTGCGGCAGATAGTACTGATCGAAAAGAAACAGCGCCACCGCCAGGCAAATGGCGATCGAGACAATGGGAATCACCAGACGGTAGAGACTGATTCCTGTCGCTTTGATGGCGATGATCTCGCTGTTGCGGTTGAGGACGCCAAACACCACCAGCGCCGCGATCAGCACCGCCAGCGGTGCGATCTGGTAAAGCATGCTAGGCGTCAGGTTCAGCAGATATTCCCCGACCACGTGCAGCGGAATGCGGTTGCGCAGAATGTCGCCCACCAGGTCGAAGAACGTGAAGACGATCATGAGAAGCACGAACCCGGTGAGCACCAGGACAAACATGGTCATGAACTCGCGCACGATGTATTCGTCGAGAATGCGGGGAAAGATGCCGCGCAGTCTTCCCCGCTGCATGCGCGGCTGAATCTTCTCGATCATCCCTTTTAGCGGAAAGCCTTTTGCCGGAACCGGCGCTTTGAGCTTGGGCAGCCGCGAAGCCCAGGTGGCAACCTCGCTGATGATGCGGCCGCCGCTGGCCATCTGATACAGCAAGAAGGTGCCCGCTGCGGCGAAGATCAGGTTCGCCGACCATACCGCGAGAAATGCCGGAAGCCGGCTCTGATGGCCGAGCGCGATGCCCGTCGACGAAAGAAAGTAATAGACGAAAACGAGCAGGATGGTAAAAACGAAGCCGGAACTCTTGCCGCCCCTCCGCGAGGCCGCGCCCAGGGGAACGCCCACCAGCATCAGAACCAGGCACGCGGCAGGAAACGCGAAACGGTTGTGCATCTCGATCAGGAACCGCTCCTGATCGGGCGTTCCAGCGGTCCGGTGAATGCGCTGTAATAGCGCGCTCATCGGCAGCGCATAGAGAGCCGTATCCATGCGCCCCAGGTGCACGTCGTTTTGCTGGCCCAGCATCAGGGGCATATCGGTCGTCGCGAAGGTCGAGATGTTCGATTCGCCCGGCTGGCCCGTCACCGTTTCGTCGCGCAGACCGTCGCGCAGCCGCATCAGCAACTCCTGCGTGTTGTCGGTTACCACAGTCGCTGAAGCCGCCGTCGTAATCAGCGGGTTGGCGGGATCGGTCACGTCCGCCATGAAAACCTGGCGCCAGTTGGCCGCGCCGGTACCCGACCGCACGTCCTCCACATATAGAACCGAGTTCCGGAATCCCTCATAAAACACGCGCGGCTGAATTTCATAGGAGGCCTGCGACGTCTCCAGGGACTGCTCCATCTCGATGATGGCCTGGTTGGCCCTCGGCGCCAGAAACAGCGTGTTCCCCAGCCCCAGCAGCGTTCCTCCGATCGCCAGGATCGACGCGACGCGCACGAAGTAGCCAATGCCAAGTCCGGAGGCGCGCATGGCGACGATCTCGCTGTCGGCCGCCAGGCGGCTCAAGCCCAGCAGCAGGCCCCACAGCACCGCCATCGGAATCGTGACTTTGAACAGGTTCGGCAGCGTGAAAAGAAACACCTCGGCCACATCGGTCCATGTGGAACTGTTGCGCACCACCACCTCAAGGATGTGCGGCAACTGCGGCATGAACAGAATGAAAGTGAAAAGCGCACAGCCGATCAGCGTCAGAGAAAGAATCTCGCCGAGGATGTAGCGGGTGAGGATGCGCACTGGGCGGGCCTGAGCCTAGTTTAGCGTGACGGAAGGGATTTCGCGGGAAGCCGGCATCCACCCTCTCAGCCTCAGGCTGTTCCCCAGCACGCACACCGAACTCAAAGCCATCGCCGCGGCCGCGATCCACGGCGTGAGCAAGAGATGAAACGCGGGATACAGCGCCCCCGCCGCCAACGGAATGCCCACCAGGTTGTAGCCCACCGCCCAGCCCAAATTCTGCCGCATCACACGCAACGTGCCGCGGGCCAGCGCAATCGCCGAGGGTACCGACGAAGCCTGCGCGCGCAGCAGCAGCACGTCGCCCGCCTCCTGAGCCAGGTCCGCGCCCGTCCCCATCGCGATACCTGCATCGGCCTGCGCCAGCGCGGCCGCATCGTTCACGCCGTCGCCCACCATCGCCACCTTCAGGCCCGACTTCTGCATCGCGCGAATGCGGTCGAGCTTCCCCGCCGGATCAAGGCCCGCTTCCACTTCAGTGATACCGGCTTCGCGGGCGATCGGCGCCGCGGCAGCGGCCGAATCGCCGGTAAGCATGACGACGCGAAGGCCCAATCGCCTCAACTCCTCCACAGCCTCTGCCGCATCGGGGCGAAGCTGGTCGCGCGCGTCGAAATAACCGGCGACCGCGCCATCGAGCGCCATCCACAGCCGCGTAACGCCGGGCTCCGGCGCGCCTGCATCTTCTGGCAGCGCAACCCCAAACTCCCGCAGCAGCGCCTCATTCCCGAGCAGGCACTCACGGCCCTCCACGCGAGCCGACAAGCCGCGGCCAGGAAAGACCTGCACCTCTTGCGCAGGTTCCCATCTCACTCCGTGACCAAGAGCAAAATCGACAACCGCGTGCGCCAGCGGGTGATTCGACTTCTCCTCCGCTGCCGCTGCCATCCGCAACAACTCTCGCTCTCTTGTCCCCTCGTCCCGTCCGCTCGTCCCCTGCTTCACCAACACCGGCTTTCCCACAGTAATCGTTCCGGTCTTATCGAGGACGACCACATCCAGGTGGCCGAGCCGCTCCAGAGCCTCGCCGCCCTTGAAGAGCACGCCAAGTTGAGCACCGCGCCCCACGGCGACGGTAAGCGCGGCAGGCACAGCCAGCCCCATCGCGCAGGGGCATGCGATCACCAGCACAGCCACGGTGTTGGCCAACGCCATCTGCACCGAATGCGCCGCTGCAAACCATGTCACGAACGTGATCGCCGCCAGCGCCAGCACTACCGGAACAAAGATCGCACTTGCGCGATCCGCCAGCCGCTCCATCGGCGCGCGCGAGCTTTGCGCCTGGTCAACCATCTGGGCAATCTGCGCCAGCACCGTGGCCTCGCCCAGAGATTCCGCGCGGCACGTCACCGCGCCGTCGTAATTCAGTGAGCCGGCCAGTACACGGCCGCCCGGTCCGCGCTCCAGCGGCGTCGACTCGCCGGTCAGCATGGATTCATCCACCGTGGTGTTCCCGGCGACGACCACCCCGTCCACAGGAAAGCGCTCGCCCGGCAGCACCACGATCTCGTCGCCGCGCCTAACCTCTTCGAGCGGCACCATCGTTTGCACGCCGTCAATCACGCGGCGCGCCATCGCAGGGCGCAGCCGCGAAAGCGCGTCCAGCGCACCCAGCGCGCGGCGCTTGGCGCGAGCCTCCAGGCTCTTCCCCAGCAACAGAAATCCAAGAATCAACAGGACCGCGTCAAAATACACCTGCCGTTCCGGCGCCGGCGCCACGGACGCGAACGCCGAGTAAGCAAAGGCCAAGCCCGTTCCCAGGCTCACCAGCGAGATCATATTGGTGGCGCGATGGCGCAGCGCCCGCCATGCGCTTGCGTAGATCGCGCGCCCCGCCCATGCCACGACCACCGTGGTGAGCGCGAGCAAACTCCAGCGCAGCACTCCCACTGGAATCTGATAGAGCCGCGGAACGGCGCGCTGCAGAAAAGAATCCGTGGCGTTCATTCGGCCGCCCAGCGGCATCGCCAGCAGCATGGCAAGCGCGCCCGCAATCAGCGTCACCCATGCCTTCGCCGGCGACTCCGCGCCATTGCGCGCCCGTTCTTCGCTGCTCGCACTCTCACCGGCGCGCGGCAACACCGCATCGTATCCCGCGCCGCGAATCGCTTCCACCAATTGCTCCGGCCCCGCCAACGCCGGATCGAAGACCACGCTGGCGCGATGCGCCATCAGGTCTACGCGCGCCAATTCCACTCCCGCGGTCGCGCGCAGCGCCTCCTCCACATGGTGCTGGCACGACGCGCACGTCATCCCCAGCACCGGAAGTGTGAGCGATTCTGTAGTGTGCGAGGCCACCCGTCAGCTCCGCCTTGCGGCGTTATGATTCCAAGTGCGCTACATAACCGGATTTCGCGATCGCCTCAATCGCCCGGTCCACTGGCGCCGGATCGTCGCTGGCCGTCAGCCGCGCCGCTCCCACGCGAATCTCGTTCACCGTCACGCCGGGAACCGATGCCAGGGCCTGGTTCACGCGGCGCACACAGGAACCGCAATGCATACCGTCGATTTTCAACGTGAATTCCGGCATATTGTTCCTCGTCCTCTTGGTTTTGTCACTGTTTTATTCGATGATAGCCGCTGCGAGGCGATTCACGCCTCGACCCGAAGGGAGCGGCCCGCGAGTCTGCTAACGAGCTTTGCGTGACTGAGACCCAATCGCAACGCGAATTTCCTTCGTCCCCGCTTGTCGGCGTCGGCGCTGTCATCGTCGACCGCGGCCGCGTCTTGTTGGTGCGCCGGGGCCATGAACCGCTCAAAGGCCACTGGACCCTGCCGGGAGGCATGCTCGAAGTCGGTGAAACACTTACCGAGGCAGTCGCCCGCGAAGTTCGCGAAGAAACTGGACTGGAAATCGAATGCCTCGATCTGGTCGAACTCCTCGAGCGTATTCACCGCGACGAAGGCCGCGTCCGCTATCACTATGTGATCGCCGACTACCTCTGCCGCGTTACCGGAGGAGAGCTTCGCGCCGCATCGGATGCGGATGCCGTGCGATGGGTTGAGCGCGTGGAATGGAACAGCCACAGCGCCCTCAAGCTCGACCCCATCACCGTGCGCGTCATCGAAAAAGGCTGGCAGCGAGCACAGGCGCTCGAGCGATGAGAGTGGCTGCCTTGCCCCCTCCTTTCTTGACTCTCTCAAACCCGCTCTGCGAGACTCACGCTAGTGGCCTATAGCGGAAAGCTTGAATATGCAGCGGAGCGCAAGATCCGGCTTCGCAACAAGCCCCATTACCGGTTGGCTCACTGGCCCATCTGGATCTGGGTCTTCTTCCTGGCTCCCGGGCCGCTTACCTTCGGCCTCTTCGCCCATGGTTTCGGAGTTTGGAACGCAACCTGGCTCGCCGTTGTGCTCATCGGCACCGGCATCGCGGGTCTCTATGGTCAGTTGCCCGGCGTCGAGCGCGCTCCCTACATCCTGCGCTTCGACGAAGACAAGCCCAACCCCCTCTATCGCCGCGTCTGCTACACCTTCGCCTGGAACGCGGTGATCAACTTCGCGCTCCTGAACATGGCCGGCCTCGTCTACGCGGCGATTACCGGCGTCTGGCATCTGAAGCAGATCTATCTCTATGTCTACTCTCCCCTCTGCGCCCTCATTCTTTTCCTCGGCATCATCGGAAAGCTCCCGCGCGCGGGCCCTTCTACCCAGAAAGAGGGGACCGAGCGGCGGTATTTCTACGGCGCGGTTTGGGCAGTAACCTCGGCGCAGACCGTCTTGCTGATTCTGTGGAGGGCCCTTCCCGAGACTCGCGGCGGAAACCTCGTTAAGCTGATTGTCTTCGTCGCCGTCCTCGTCGGGGCGAGCCTCGCAGCCCGGCGGGGGCTGCTCCCGCGCACCCGGCCGATCATTCCCGGCGAACTGATGGTCGCCGACTGACGTTTCCGCCAGTCAGCTTCGCAAAAACGAACCGCCATCCTCCGCATCGCCTTCCGATATGAGGATGGCATGATCTTCATTGAAGTTCCACATCACCATGCTTCTCTGCGGCGTGATGCTGGCGGTCAGCTTTATGCGTCTTGCCACGCACGCTCCGGCTGGAAACGCTCTCGACTCAGGCCATGCAGCAAATGAGCAAGGGTTCAGTCGTTCCGATACAGATCGGCTTCGGGAGCGGGAGCGGGCGATGCCTCCGCACCCTCGCGGCGCAGACGCCGGCGAGCAGAAAAGACTGAGCCGCGTGCGGGGGTCAACGGCGCGAACTTCATCATGCCGATAGGTGAGGGCATGTCGTCATAAATCGCCTCTATGCCGCCCTGGATGGAATAGGTTTCGTGCCAGAATCCCGTGCCTCCCGAATCGCGCAGAAAATTCTGCCACCAGGCACGGTGCGGATCGGAACGTGTCCACCGTTCCAACGAGTCGAAATCCTGCCAGTATTGGCGCATTCCAGCGTGTGGCGGAAACAGGGAGAAGAGGAAGTTCTCATGAAGAAGCAGTCCCGCCGGTTTGTCCTTCGCCGATTTCTCGATTTGCGGTCCGAGACCGAAGAGTGTCTTCAGGCCCGTAAAAGCGTTCACACGCATACCGAGAATGACCACAATCAAGTCGGGATATGCGGAAAGATCCACTGTGCGGCGATCGACACGAGCCATATCGCGCAATTGTATACTGCGCTGATTTCAGCGAAAGGCTGGATGAGCACCGACGTTGGGGAGATGGTCAATTCGGAAAACACGCGAACATCACCCAGCACAATTCGCACGCACGCGGCGCTGACCAACCCGCCCATTGGAGGATCATTCATGCAGGAAATGCCGCCGCTTCCTGAACTCAGCACCGACGATCTGATCGTCGCGCTGCGTGTCGCCGTGTATCAATGCCGTCCCGGTGATTGGGCAGGATCACCCCAATCGGAGGGTCGGATGAGGAAGGAACTCGGGCCGGGACGGTTCTCCCCCTCCTGCAGTTGTACTTCCGGGTGTGGCAGACTGGCAGGATGATTGAGCTTTAGGTTTCCTGAACCAGGCGCCTGAAACCCGCCGTCAAGCCTCCCGCCCTCGCTTGACCTGCCCATCCCACTCATTCCAAACGCAATAAAGATTTCCCAAACGTTGCGGATTATTTCTCTCGATTGGCTAAACTCGAACTGTGATCGAAGGAACCCATCCCGGCGCGCAGTGCGATCTCGATGCGATGAGCGGCCCCTTATGAAATCAGGATCTTGCCTCTAACTCCTTCCGAATCAGAGACCGGCCGGATCACGGTATCGGCAACCTTAACTGATTGAGGACTTTGGATCGAAATGCCCCGGGGGGAGGGAAGGGGGGCCCCCCTCTCCACAGCAAACCTACCCGTCCGCCATGTTTCTCCCGTGCACCCCTTGCATGAAATCCATTTCTCGTCTGCTGAGTGATCCATATCACTCTTGCAGCCATCGCATGAAAGGTATAAGAAGGTTGCTATGTGCCTGGCGATTCCCGGTAAGGTGGAAGCGATATCGACCGACGGCCTCATCCGTATGGGTCGCGTGAACTTCGGCGGAGTAGTCAAGAACGTCTGCCTCGACTACGTGCCCGAAGTCGAGGTCGGCGACTACACCATCGTGCATGTCGGCTTTGCGCTCTCCAAGATCGACGAGGCTACCGCCGAGCAAACCCTGGCCGACTTCCGCGCTCTCGGCGTGCTGGAAGAAGAGCTGGCCGACGGAGAAGAAGCGTTCGCGCGCGCGGCCGAGCGCCCGCAATCGAATTGCCCTGACGGAAGCTGTGAGACGAAAGCGCCGGGCGCAGCCAACTCCACTGACAAATGAAATACCTCACCGAATTCCGAAATGGTGAAATCGCTCGAACCATTGCGCGCGAGATCCACCAGGTCACCACGCGGAAGTGGAAGATTATGGAAGTCTGCGGCGGCCAGACCCACTCAATTATCAAGAATGGGATTGACCAGATGCTGCCCGCAGGAATCGAAATGGTCCACGGACCGGGCTGTCCAGTCTGCGTTACTCCGCTCGAACTCATCGATAAGGCGCTGGCCATCGCCGCGCGGCCCGGCGTCATCTTCTGTTCCTTCGGCGACATGCTGCGCGTGCCCGGAACTGAAGGCGACCTCTTCCAGGTCAAGGGCCGAGGCGGCGACGTCCGCGTGGTCTATTCTCCCTTGGACGCAGTGGACCTCGCCGTCAAGAATCCCGGCAAGCAGGTGGTCTTCTTCGGCGTCGGCTTTGAAACCACGGCTCCGGCCAACGCGATGAGCGTGCATCTGGCAAAGCGTCGCGGGCTTACAAATTTTTCCCTCCTCGTTTCCCACGTTCTTGTGCCGCCGGCGATCGCCGCCATCATGTCTTCGCCCGGCAATCAAGTGCAAGGCTTTCTTGCTGCGGGCCATGTCTGCAGCGTGATGGGCTACTGGGAATATCCACCCCTCGCTGAGCGATTCCGCATTCCCATCGTCGTCACCGGCTTTGAGCCGCTCGATCTTCTCGACGGCATCCGCCGTGCAGTCATCCAGCTTGAGGCCGGCAGTCACGAGGTCGAAAACGCATACAGCCGCGTCGTGACCTTCGAAGGCAATCAGCCGGCGCAGAAACTGCTGGGCGAAGTCTTCGAGGTCACCGATCGCGCCTGGCGCGGAATCGGCGTCATCCCCAGGAGCGGCTGGCGGCTGAATGCGAACTATCGGGAGTTCGATGCAGAACTGCGTTTCGAAATCGCAGGCATTCACACCGAGGAATCGCCTCTCTGCCACGCGGGCGATGTGTTGCGCGGCGCTATCAAGCCATCCGAGTGCCCCGCATTCGGAAAAGAGTGCACCCCGCGGCATCCGCTCGGCGCAACCATGGTTTCCAGCGAAGGCGCCTGCGCGGCCTACTACAATTACGGGAGATTTATTTCAAGCGAAGAACTCGCCGGCGCGGGAAAAGGGTAGTTCATTAGCGCGGCTTTCTTAGCCTTCACCGGCAGCTCTTTGCACTGCATCGAGCCGCGCATGGAAGAAGAAAGGCCCGCAACAAAAGGGTCAGGCTGGGTCAGCGTCATCGGAGCAGGTCTCCTGTGAATAGGTATTGGATCGAGGCATAAGATGGCAGCCGAACTCGCCGCACCCGATTTCTCGAATTGGACTTGCCCGCTCCCGCTCGCCGACTACCCCGCCATCGTCATGGGTCACGGCGGCGGCGGCAAACTGGGCAACGAACTGGTTGAGCATCTTTTCCTGCCCGCGTTCCGCAATCCCACTCTCGAAAATCTGGGCGATGCTGCGGTATTGGAAACCGCTGGCGCGCGGCTTGCGTTCAGCACCGATTCCTTTGTCGTGCAGCCGTTGTTTTTTCCCGGCGGATCGATCGGCGAGCTGGCGGTGAACGGCACTGTGAACGATCTTGCGGTTTCCGGCGCAGATCCCAGCTTCCTCAGCGCCGCCTTCATCCTCGAAGAAGGATTTCCCATTGCCCAGCTCGCAGCGATTGTGGATGCCATGGCGAAGGCCGCGGCAACCGCGGGCGTGCGCATCGTCACCGGCGACACCAAGGTCGTCGAGCGAGGCCACGGTGATGGCTGCTTCATCAACACCGCCGGCGTTGGCGTCCTTCGTGCAGGGATTCAAGTCGGCCCGCATCGCGCAATGCCAGGCGACGCGGTAATCGTCTCAGGAACGATTGGCGACCACGGCATGGCCATCATGAGCGTGCGCGAGGGCCTCGAGTTCGAGAGCCCCATCAGAAGCGACTGCGCAGCGCTGAACGGATTGATCGCCGACGTGCTCGAAGCGGCCGGAGATGCGGTCCATGCCATGCGCGATCCCACGCGCGGCGGCCTCGCCTCCACGCTGAACGAGATCGCACAGGCTTCGGATGTCGGCGTCATGATCGACGAGGCAAAGCTGCCGGTGCGCTTCGAGGTGCAGTCGGCGTGCGACCTGCTCGGCCTCGATCCTGTCTATGTGGCGAATGAAGGCAAAGTCGTGCTCTTTGTCGCACCCGCAGCTGCCGATGGTGTCGTCGAGACTCTCCGCGCGCATCCACTAGGAAGAAACGCCGCGAGGATCGGCCACGTCACCTCAGAGCATAAACGCATGTTGGTTGCACGCACTGCGATGGGCGCCAATCGCGTGATTCCGACCATGATCGGTGAGCAGTTGCCGAGAATCTGTTAGCTCACCGAAACCTCCACGATCTCAACCTTCTGACTGCTTTCAAAGCTGAACGCAACTCCCTGCGTCCAATCCGCGCCGCCGTGAGGCGTCACCTCACGCCCGGTCATCACCGATCGCAGCGAATACCGCTCTTTAGGTAGCAGCGGCAGTTGAACTACGACTTCTTTCGCGTCCGACTCGTTGGCAAAGAGCACCACAATTCCCGCGCCTGTAGACGCGAACCGCGCAAACCCATCCCACTTCGTTGCCGTGGGTTGTTGCCAGTTGCCCAACGGGAAAAAGCTCTCGCTCAGCGCATGGGTCTTTCGCAGTTTCTTGAACCACGAAATCTTCTCGTGATACCAACGCCGATCTTCCTCGCTGAGCTTCCTGATGTCGCCCAGCAAGACCGGAGCCGAGCCGATCGCGGTTGCAAACCGCTCGGCAATCGGCTGCGTATCAGCCTGCAGATTCCCGATCAGCATCGCCTCTGCCGGCATCGAGATCGCGCGCTGATAAAGCAGTTGCCGAGCCTGAATCGGTCCGGCCGAATCCTCGCTGGTGTCACCCACATTGCTCATCCAGTCGAGATCGCCCATTGTCAGCAATCCGGCATCGATGATGTGCTTCTGCCCCCAAAGCTCAAAAGTCAGATCGAGCAGCACATCGGGATGCTTCTCGTAAACCCGTGCGGTCGCATATTGGATGCCTTCATAGATCCTTACCAGCGATTCCTCCCACGAGCTGTGGAGATGATTGTGAGCCCAGCATCCTGGAGCCTCCCCGTAAGCGTTGAAGATTGTGGTCAGGTCGAGCTTGACGTAAGCGAGCCGGAAACGCTCGATCGCGTCGATGACGCGCGCCGCGACCGACTCGCGAAAGTCCGACGCCATGCACATGACAGCCTTCTGCCCTGCGGCCGTCCCGGTAAACTTCGGATGGCCCTCGCGATCCAGCGCTGCCCAATCGGGATGATCGCGATAAACAGCGGTCCCAGTGCCGATCGCTGCCATCGGAATCCACAGGCCAAGCCGCATGCCCCGCGCTTCAACCGCGCGTAAAATCGGCGCGAGTCCGCCAGAAAAGGCTGCGTGATTCACCTCGTTCTCGCCGTAGTCCTGCTGCCAGCCATCGTCGATAGTGAAGATGTCCATCCCCATCGCACCCGCGGCCTCAATCATGTCTATGGTGATCTCCTGGTTGATGCCACGCTGCAGCGGCTCCCAGGTATTGAAGATCCACGGCGGTCCACCGCGATCGACCGTGCGTTCCAGGATCTCCGCCGTGTATCGCGGAAGCGCCCAGTGCGGATCGTTGAACGCATCGTTCTTGCGGTAAAGAACCAGCGAGGCGTCCGCAGTCGCGAATTCTTCACCCGGCGCGAGCACCCGCTCGAAAGGCATGAGATCGGTGTCGTACATGATGGCGATATTCATCTCACGCGGATCGTAGAAGTCCTGAACTTCGGTCCGCTTCAGGTATCCGGGAACCTCGTTCATGAGCGCTGCGCCGTCTCCGGTTTCGCTGTTCGATACCAGCAGGCACGCATCCTCAGACCGGCCGGTGTAAAAGGTCTCGCGCGGCAACGCGCCGTATTGCGCCATCAACGTCGTCTCGTCGGCCGGCCCTGTGCTCGCCACCAGGGACTCAATTGCCATGTGGGAGAGCTGCTGCGCATCGCGCCCCGTGTTGCGCACGATGAGATGCTTGCGCAGCGCTGCGTGGCCTGCGTAGACGCGATAGACAACCGTCACCTCGATTGGCACAATCTTGTGCCGGAGGAGGATGGTCAGGGACTTGACTTGCGCGGTATTGGCAGGGTCAGCCGAGATCAGCTCAAAATCGCCGCTGGTTCCCATGCAACTCTTCCCATCGCATTGGAAGCTGAATTCATGGCCTGTGTGTTCCTTGACTAACGGATCGTTTAGGAGACTGAAGCGCGTTCCGAGGTGAGCGATCCTTCTTGTGGAAAGCCCGCGCTCCGGATCGAAGGCAATCGTTCTCTCCACGATACCGTTGCCCAGCGTCCAGGATTGCTCTTTGCTGCCGGGGCCTTCGATGGCCTCGCTAAAGAGCCGCGGCGCAAGCGTACCCGCCGCAGCGGCAATTGCGCCCGCTTGAAGCACAGCTCTGCGCGTCCATCGATCTACACGATTGTTCATTGTTGATCCCCTCGCAATTTTTCAGAAGATTTTCGTTCGAATCCTAGCACACGCGCTGAGTCGGCGCTCCGGATGAATGCCAACCGAGCGATCCTCATGAGTCTGGCGTCAGTCTTTGCATCGATTCGCTACAGTAACCGCCGCGTTTGGTGACCGCGCAATGCCAAATTTCCCATCGAATCTTCAGTGACTTTCAGTTCCGCTCTACATTATTAGGAATAACTCAGATCGAGGAAATCGGGTGGCGAGGACGGTCCAACACGAGTTGAAGAACCCCTGACTCGCAGAACGCACCGTCCACGGTCCTCGGTCTCGAAAGAGAGATCACACAAAGTTGGTTCGACCCAAACTCCCCTTCGCTGGAGCGCTTGCGCTCGCGGCAACGATCTCATGCGCTTCGTCGCCGATCTTGGCACAACTGCCATCACCGCGTGCCGTGCAACCTATCGATGAGGCACGCGTAGTAACGCGCGAGGGCAATGTGCATCCACTGGCACGCGCGGAGTTTGACATGGGCGCTGCAGACGACAATTTGCGCCTGGAACGGTTATTGTTCCTGCTCGTGTCCACTCCAGCGCAGAAGTTCGCCCTCGATACCTTAGTCGAGGCACAGCAAGATCCGGCCTCGCCCGATTACCACCGTTGGCTGTCTCCAGACGAATTCGGCAGTCGTTTTGGAGCCGACAGGCAGGATCTCGCTCGAATCACCGCTTGGCTGCGGGCTCATGGATTCATGATCGACGAGATTTCCGCAGGCAAGAGGCTGATCGAGTTCTCCGGAACGGCGGGTCAGGTCTTCGATACGTTTCACACCGAGGTTCATCGCTATCAGATCGGCGGCGCGATGCACATTGCCAATGCGCAGGATCCGCAAGTCCCTGAGGCCCTCGCCGATCGAGCAGGCGGCATCGTTTCTCTGCAGGACTTCGGGCTCGAAGCACAATCTCGGACGCGGCGAGCAACGAATCTTGCGCCTGAATATTCAGCCGGGGAAACCCACTATCTGTTTCCAGCAGACTTCGCCGCGATTTACGATCTGAATCCGGTCTATGCCGATGGAATCAGAGGAAGCGAAGCCCCGATCGCGATTGCCGGCCGCAGCAACATCGAGCAGTCCGACGTTGCATCGTTTCGCTCGATCGCGGGACTTCCCGTGAAAGCGCCTGTGGTCATCATTGATGGAACCGATCCAGGGTTGGTCGCGGATGACCAATTTGAATCTACGCTCGCGGTGGAGTGGAGCGGCGCGGTTGCCCCGGCGGCAACAATCGATCTTGTGGTTGCGGGCTCGACAGCGACGACCGACGGCGTAGACCTGGCTGCGGAGTACATTGTGAATCACCGAATAGCGCCGATTGTCAGCGTGAGCTACAGCCGGTGCGAAAGGGAGATGGGCGCTACCGAGAGAGCCTTCTACAACGACCTTTGGGAGCAGGCAGCCAGCGAAGGAATCAGCGTCTTTGTCGCATCCGGCGATGCCGGCGCTGCGGGCTGCTCGGCCGCCGCAAGCATTGTAGGGACTGAGGCTGCGGTCAATGGGCTGTGCAGTTCACCGTATGCAACCTGCGTCGGCGGGACGGAGTTCGACGAAGGGGCAAACCCTGCTCAGTTCTGGTCGACAAAGAACTCTGCAGGCTATGGGTCCGCACTTGGATATGTCCCCGAGGCAGTGTGGAACGAAAGCGCTGCCGATGGCGGAAGCGACTTGTGGGCGTCGGGAGGCGGAAAGAGCACGGTCTACGCTCAGCCTTCCTGGCAGTCGCAGGTGAACGGAGCTATGGCCTCGGACGGCATGCGAGGTGTGCCCGATGTTGCACTAGCGGCGGCTGAGCACGATGGATCGTTTGCGGTGATCAATGGGGCACCGCAGACCGTGTCGGGGACCTCAGTCGCAGCGCCGGAGTTTTCCGGCCTGATGGCGTTGGTGATCTCAAGACAGCATGGCGCAGCGCAGGGAAACGCGAATCCCAGACTGTATTCGCTGGCCGAGTCGGATCAGAGCCCATTTCATCCAACGCAATCCGGTGACAACAGCGTTCCAGGCGTGACAGGTTTCGCAGCCAGCGGTGCAACTTACAACCTGGCGACGGGACTCGGATCGGTGGATGGCGCTTTGCTCGTCAGCGGCTGGGGTACGGATCCACTTGTCTTGCAGACGCCCAAGCGGCCGATTCGGTGCTCGCGTTCCGAGTTGCCGCCGCACGAGTGCAAACCGGCGCCTCCAACGGCGCGGACGATCGGTTCGGGACGCTGAAATGCAGCAAGCCTGCCGATTCAATCGAAGAGCGCGAACGACTTCTCGATCTTCTCAGTCTGCTCTGCGGGCGTGTCGGGCAGCGAGTAGCTGATCTCCAGAACGGCCGCGGGAGGCGTTGCGAGAGACTTCAGAGCTTTGGTGGCAGCATTCCAGTCGATGGTTCCGTCACCGGGCCATAAATGCTGGTCCCTTGCGCCCTGGTTGTCGTGGACGTGGACGGAGACGATCCGCTTGCCTAGCGTGGCGATGGCATCGGCGGTGCCGACAGTGATGTTGGCATGGCCCAGGTCGAGACAGACGCCGACGTTGTCGAGATGTCCCATCTCGAGGATTGTGACCAGATGCTCGGGGGTCGTGGGTTCGCTGAGCAGATTCTCCACGAGGAGACGCACGCCGAGAGGGCGCGCGAACGCGCCGAGGTGCTCGAGGGCGGTCAAGGCCAGTTCCATGGTGCGCTGAGACCAGGTATCGTCGCGCTCGCCAAGGTGGACGACGGCATGGCGAAAGGGAATCTGCTCGGCCGATTCGAGGGCGCGCTTGATCTCGTCCATGGCATCGATGCGACGTGCTTTTTCAGGATGGATGACGTTCACGGGCGGAGCGCCAGCGCGACCCATCTCGCGATCGGGATAAAGAGGCGTGTGCATGGAGAAGGGCTGGAGGGTATTGGAGCGGAACCACTCGGCAAGCTCGGCCACATTTTCGCGGCTGGTGTAATCGAAATGGTGGCGGGCGGCAAAGATCTCGATTCCCTGCGCTCCAGCGCGCTCGGCGTGCTCGAGAATGCCGGGATGCAAGCGATGATTAAGGACGATATGAGTCGACAGGACGCGCAGCATCTTGGTCAGGCCCCTTGCGCCGGAAAAGTTTGAACGGCAAACCGGACGTTAGTTCTATTCTCGCATTCCTGATGGACCTCAAGCCTTCAGCACGCGGGCGCCGGCCTTTCAATATGATCAGATTTGTGCAGCTGTGATGGATTTTGAACGACACTATGCATCCATGATCGAAAGCGCTCCCAATGCGACGATGGTGTTCGGCTTTCCGCATGCGTGGCAGGCGGAGGTGCTGCGATCGCGGCCGATGATCCTGCCGCCGCGCCATTTCGTGTATCCGTGCGCAGCCGAGGAGGTGGAACGCGGCGCGCTGGAGATATCGATCAGGCCGGTTGGCGGCGCTGAGGCGTTTCTGGCCACGTGCGCGCTGGGGTTTCGCGATCCTGCGGCGCCGACAGGCGTGTGGTCAACGCCGAGGACTGAAGAGATCTGCGCGGTTGCGGGAGGCTATGCGTACCTGATCGATACGACTGCACCGGAACGATTCACGATGATTCCTTACCGGCCGGTGATGAAGATTGTGCCGGCTGTTGACGAAGGATTGCTGCTCTTCGCCAGTCATCACTCGATTCTGGCGTGGGGACGCGAGGGGCAAGCATGGGAGTCAGAGAAGCTGTCGGACGAAGGGTTGACGGTTCTGGGCGTTGAAGCCGGCGTTTTGCGCGGAACGGGTTGGGAGTTACGAAGCGACACGGAGAAACCTTTTGCGCTGGACGTACGAAGCGGGACACGCTGTTGATTATCTGGTATACACCCGGCCCCCCTTCCCTCCCCCTCCCCATGTTTGCGGGGAAAGTCCTCATGTTGTTGGGGATGGCGGCTCGGTTGGCCGCTCAGTCCCGGAATTCATTCGGGTTAGGAGCAAAATACTGAAACGAATGGAGTTAGGCGCCCGCCTGGTCTCGGGTCTTCTCAACTCTCGCTGCTGATACCAGCATAGCGAGAGAGGCAAAATAATCTGCAAGGTGGGCGAAATTTCTTTTCCCTGTGTTTTGAGGTGGTTGCAGGCGGCGGGAGAAGGGTGAGGTCTTGACAGCGGCTTTCGCAGTTATCGAGGGGCACCCGATTGGAAGATGGAGTTCTTTCGGCTGGATACGGGTTGGGTGCACGAAACTTCCTAATTGGGGATGATAAGACCGGAGCGGCACTGAGACCAAGGAATATGCTTGCAATGCCGACTTTATGAGAACGATCACCATGCGCTGGCAGCTTTTGCAGGGTCATCCACGACGCCTGGGTCTTCATGAGGGGTTCTAAGCATCTTCCCAAGTGATACCCTTCTAAATGTGCGGAAGATTTGCATCGCACCGTGTGCCTTAATGCAGCTGCTTTTGGCGACTGCAACTCCAGTCATCTTGGGTCAGTCTGCTGAACAGAGATACAAGGCTGCCCAATCCATTCTCAAGGTCCACACCTTAGAGCAGGGAATCTTAAATGACGACAGTCGGGAGGCACGTGCTGCCCTCTCCGAGATGTGGAATGCAGCGGGTCAAGCTGTAATCGAGTCCCTTTCTTCACATCCGAATGCTGCGCCAATGCAGATCGATGAGTACCTATGCAAGCAAGGCATTGCGGCTGCAGGTTGCGATGAGGGTTTTTCACCGCAGCGTGACGTCGTCCAGTTGGGGAAAGATCTTTACGCCGTTGCTGTTGCCACGGATACGGGAGGGACCGTCATCATTGTTGGCGATAGGAATGGAAAGCCTGTCCGGCTATGGTCCCTGGCTTCAGCGTCAGTGACGGGGCAACAGGATCCGCAGGATCTGATCGGGGCCTGGCTCCCTGATCGAACAGGGATCGCCTGCCGTCAAGAGGGCTCGCAGCACAAGCCGGGTAGTTGTGGGCCGCTCTATTCAGAGCTAGGGCTCCTCCCTCCTGATTCTCAAGGGGGGCCCCGCTTCTATGTCGACGCAGGGTATGAACAGACCCTGGGAGCTACGATTGGGAAGCAGACTAGCATTTGGCGATGGGACGGCGACCACGCCGAACTCCTTTGGATCACATTTTATGACTTCATGATCGACCAGGCGCTCGGCACCAGCTTTGATAATGACAAGGGCATACTGCACATTGGAGAAAAAGGCGAGTTCAAAACCATGTTCTCCTGTGGCAGTTGCATTAATCGCCCTCTGGATCAGAGCGTTCTGCTCACGAAGACAGGGGTCCAAGACCTTGGCGTGCGTTCACTTGCGCCCGAACTCGACAGCATTGACGACCTTTTTTCGCGACTTGAAAGGGGCTGGCCAACTGCCAATATTGCATCATCCCAGGTAACCTCTTTTCTAAAACAGGGGATCGCTGAGGCCAAGCAGGAATCAGAAAAGATCGACCCGAAATGGTTCTCAGTGGGAATGATCGATTCGTCTACTGTGGTGCTGACCTCTTCCGGCGCGGATGTTTGCCTAGAGCCCGATAGTGCATTTGGGACATTGCATTTCGCTTTGCATCGGACGGCCGACGGTGGTTACTTCATAAAGCATGTTGCGGCCGCACCAAACGACGCCGAGTGTGCGAGCGGCTCGTTCCTTCCCTTGCCGCAGTCGACACTTTCGAAGGATTGAGCAGATATCAAAAAATCGCCAGGGGGGTGTCGGTTATCCGACCGCCGCGTGTTGAGCTTCTGTTGACGCAACCGAAAAATGGGCCGATTCAGAAAATTCGCAGCATTAGCGATGACGATGATTATGCCGCTTACCAATCCTGAGGCGTCGAAAGTCGGAAGCGACGGGGATCCGATACGACGAGGCTTGTTTGCATGCCAACCGCTCTCAGTGTTGGCGCAGCGGCTCAAGTTGGATGGAAGCCCCGGCCCGTTCCAGACTATTGCCGATGCCTCAGAGTCGGCTAAAGCAGGCAAGGTCGAAGAGGCCAAGTCTCTGCTGCGCAGCATCCTTCTGCTACCAAATTTGGAGACTCGGATGCGATTTTTTGGGATGCCCCGGATCCGACCATCCAGTCCCTCTGTCGCCGGTTCATCGCGTCATCGGCTTCTGCAGGCTCACAGGGAAGCTCGCGCAAGGATGTCTCTCTGCCAAAGTCCGGGATACAGGTGACACTCTTAACCCGCGCAGGAATGTTCGCAATCCCTAATCCCCCGCAATCGGTCATTACCGCCGCCTCAAATTTGATGATGGAAATGATGCGCCGCGCGAACGAGAAGAAGCAGGTGAAGACCAACTGAACCTTTCTGCAAGTCCCCGATGACTTTGCATTCAGGTAGGATGTCGCTACTCTTCCCTAACGTGATCTGGCTCACGTTAACTCCGATTAGGCGGTCATACGCTCCTAGTGGCCACGGCCACTCAGAAACCACGAAACCCCGACAATCAGCAGACCCGCGCCGGACCGTTGTCGTGTGGTCGCCAACCCTTCCGTTACTCCTCAGTAACGCCCGAGTAGGCGGTGATTCGCTCGGAGCGGTCGTACACTTTGACAATACGACTGGTGGCCACTGATGCGCGATCTGAGAGAACTCAAGGAAATTCCGGAGAACTGGCAGGATCAATTCGGATTCTGGCGTAACGCCGTGTTCGTCTGGAAGCAATGGGATCGTCCACACGAGGGCTGGACTCATGATCACTGCTGGTTCTGTTTTGCCTGCATATGTGACCACCGCGAACGCTTTCCCGAGTGGAAGCAGGCACATGAAGAGCGCGGGTGCTATCGGCACGCTTACTACAGCGAACGGGAGAAGGGTGTTTACCTCTGGGTCTGCAGAACTTGCTTCAAACGCATGAGAACAGAATTCGGATGGACTGTTCAATCCGAAGAAGGCTGGTGCTCGATCCCGAAACGGCATTCTGGTGTGTAGTCGCCCACCCTTCCGTTACTCCTCAGTAATGTCAGGTTAGCCGGTGATACATCCACAACCTCGAATTTCGCTAAACCACCGATGGCCGAAAGGGATCGGTGTAAGCAACGTGCGCTTCTTCAAATCGCTCCTCTAATGCCTGGACACCCTTATCCCGCTTGAAAGCGACCTCTTCCGTGGTGATTGGAATGACCCACAGGAAGCGAACTGGTCGCGATTCGATTTCAGCCCATTCCAGTTTCGGTCCATCGAGGTAGGGCAATGAGATCAAGCCATGGTCGCAATTGGAATTCGGTAACCAAGGTCTACCAAAGTTCACCGAGTGATTGAGCCCGAGAGGTGAACCTGTTCTGTGGTAGTGAGCCATTGCAACAAGCAACTCCGCCAACTGATCGGCTCTGGAACGAGAGAACAAGTGGAGTTCAATAGGCTCTGCGTCGGTCGGTTGAGACATGCAAAGAGTTGCATAAGTCCACATCGCTCTTGATTCGCGTGGCGCGCAGGCCATAACCGCAAAATCAGCGGGCAAATCGCCAATTGGTCCCTCCTCGAAGGGCACTTTTTCAAGACCTGCGGACCATACTCTACGGTAATGCTCAAGCAATGAAGCGGCAAACGAGGTCATCAAATCAAATCCCATCTCGGGCGATTCCTCAGCGTATCAAGTTGGGCAGCATTTGGGTTTTCGGTTGTATGGTCGCCAACCCTTCCCTAACGTGATCTGGCTCACGTTGCATCCGAGTAGGCGGTCACTCGACCGCAATCGCCGCCCATTCTGCTGTAAAGGAGTCTGCCACAACGAATGATTCGCCAAAGTGAAGGACTTTCGGCTTCGTTGGTCTAAGCTTCGGAACGCGGCGCAAGGTTAGCTGCACTCGTTCGCCGATCTCTTCGAGCGCATTTGCGTAGGTACGGACCAAGAAATCCGGGCCTCGGCACACGAAACTGTTGCCCGAAACAGGCGTGAAAAGAGGCTGTGGGGATGTCGCATTCCAATATGTCTCGATGGGCAAGTAACGATCAAATGGAATCCAGTCGTCCACTGCTCTCAGGTGCGCCCGTCGAAGTGCAAGGTAGACTTGCGCCTCGTTAGAGGATCGGGGCCAGCGTAGCTCGGCCCGTCGTGCGACATACTGACGTGCGGCTGGGTGAGTGCCCGCGTACACGCTCAAGCCGCCTCCGTCCATATCCGTAATCTTTGCTTCGTGAACTCGGTGGCAGGCGACACTCAATCTGCCAACCCTTTTCCCTCGTTGCCCTTTATGAACGCTGAAGCAGACCTCAAGGCCGCCGGAGATCCTGCGGACGTGCTCCACCCTCAACCAGCTGTCAGGTATCGTGTCTACCAATTTGACTGCGCTTTGGATCAGCATTGCAATTGAGTGTAGTCGCCGAAACCGATCTGTGGAGACGAATCCGCACGCCTTGACCTTCAGCCGGGCACGCTGGGACGGGGCGGGCGCGCGGCGGGGCAGGTGCGGGCGAGGACGCCCGCACGACAGCCGGCAAGGATGCCGGCGCTACGGACAGCCAGCGCGACTTCGGTTTGCGAAAGAGTCCAGCCTGCCTCAGACGTTCAGGGATTTCAGGTAAGGCACGCTGAGCGGCATGAGCGAAGGATCCTCTTCAAGTTCGACGAAGTAGTTCTTTACCCCGCCGGTTTTTGCGGCCGCAAATACTGCCTTCCAATCCACGAGGCCCTTGCCTAACGGGACCTGGCGGAAGCCGGACTTGGTGGAGGAGTCCTTCACCCAGTCCTGGCAATGCATGGAGAGAAAGCGGCCGGGGTACTTCGCGAAGTAGGTCACCGGATCGTAGCCCTGCTGCAAGGTGGAGACCTGAAACTGCAACCTGGTGGTGACGGGATCGAGGTCGGCGATCATCATGTCGTAGACCGGCTTGCCATCGATGTATTCGGAGACGAAGCCTTCATTGTGCAACAAGGCGACGATGCCCGCGGCGTGAGCTTTTTCAGCGAAGGCGTTGAAGGGTTCCACGTAACGTTTCACGTCGTCGACGGTCTCGGTCGTCCTCGGGCGCCACGGTCCAAGGGCAGCGATCGCCATCTGTGTCATGCCGAACTCTGCGGCATAGGCGATGCTCTGATCGGCCCTTTGGAAGAGCTCATCCGCCGACCAGTGCGCGGAGATGCAGCCCAGTCCCCAGTCTTCCAGCATCCGCCGCAATTCCTGCGGCTTGTATTTCCGGAGGCTGGAGAAATCATCGTAGCCGTAGGGCGAGCAGAGCTCAATCTGAGTGAACCCGGCGGCGCGTAATGCCTTCATGGCGCCCGCGAAGTCGGCAGCGATCGACTTGCGCACAGGGTAGGTCTGGCAGCCGATCGGCAGACCGAGCGGATCAGCGAATAGATGTCGCGTGCCGGAGAGGAGAGCCGAAGCAGCAGCCCCACTCTTGAGAAACATTCTGCGATTCACCGTGTGCATGACCCCATCGTGGAGCGATGGAAGAAACTATAGCACTTGCGGAGAGAATGCCCGGCGGCGCCTACATCGTAGAGAGGGCGCCTGGATTCATCGAGGAGCCGATGCGCGCCCGGCGGGCACTCCCACGTTGTCGGCCGATCCGCCGTTGGCGGGGATCGATGCGGCGGGCGCGAGCATGGCGAGAGGACAGGTCTGCTCGTCGGGAATGAAGTTGTAGTTGCCGCTGACGGCGTCGCCGATGAGGAGGCGCCCATGCACCTGATAGGGTGTGGCGCTGCCGGGATCGAGGGTGTTATTCGGCCGGATGGCGAGGGTGAGCGGATGATCCTGCGCGTCTATTTTGACGACGGCGCCGGAGGGACCGGCCACAACGGTGTAGGGATAGGCGCGCGCGGCATCGGGCCCGCAGCCGAGGACGGCCGACTCGGGAAAGAACTGGACGCTAAAACCGGAGGGGGCAGCGTAGATGCCCTGCATGCGGATGCCCGGCGGTGTGGGCGGGCCTTTGTCGCCGCCGAATGCCGTCTTGAGCAGATCGGTCTGCATGGTCTGAATGCCTACGCCCGCTCCCTTGGAGCTGAGATTGATCGCAGGGCAGGTGGCGCGCCTGGGCACGAAGGTGGTTTGCGGAGGTGTGTAGGTGCCGGCTACGTAATTGGTCTCGGTGGTGGTCTTTGAGTCGATGGTGCCATCGTTGGTGTTCTGGTAGTACCTGGTGGTTTCAGTGGTTTCGGTATGGCCGGGCGTACCACCTCCGCCGGTGGATCCGCCAGCAACGACTCCTTCGATGGTCACCTGCCCCGGCGGCCCTACGATGGCGCCGTCGGGATGAAAGGTGAGATTGAGCGGCGCGGGCCTGGTGTTGATGATGAGCGCGGTGCGGCCGCCTTCGAACTTCAGGCTGTAGGTTTCCTCATTGGGGGAGAGAAACGAGCAGTTCACGAGCACGCCGCCATCGACAAAATCGAGGCGCCAGCCGCCGGCACCCTGATATACCCCGGACATCACCGGTCCGGCGGGCGGCTTGCTCGAGTCTTGCACCGAAGGCAGGATGGACGTGATCATCTGGCTGAAGCCGCCGAGGAGCGCGTTGCCGGTGCAGCTTGCCGGCAGGCGGCCAGCGGCGATGCAGCGATTCAGCTGCCGCTCTGCCGGGTCCTTGGGCTGCAGGGACTGCACCACATCCGCACGGGTGGGCATGGGCGGACTGGCCTCAGCCTTCTTGAAGGCGGCATCCTGAGCGGCCTGCTGGCGCTGCTGGGCGCTGATTACAGCGGTTTTCTGCGCCGATGAGGGCTGCTGGCAGGTGGGCAGGAGCTTTTTCAGGTTGCCGCGGGTTTCATAGGTATACTGCGGCATGCCATTGGGCCGCATGTGATCGGGATGCGCCACCATGCAGGTGGAAGTGTCGGAGAGGTCACGAATGTTGCAGCTGTCGATGTGGAGGCGCTCGCCATTGCACACGTAGGTGAGGCCGGGCACGATGGCCGCATCCTGTGCCTGCACAGCGGAGGATACCGAACAAGCGGATAGAAGACTGAGCACCCAAATCGAATGTTTCACGTTCGGATCTCCATTCAGCGTTATATAGAAAGGCACCGAGCTGGAAGCCAGGGTTGTAGTGGCTAACGCGGGGAACAGGGAGGACTAGATCGTAGACCCAAACCGTTGTGGCAGGCAAGAAAAACTACTGCGCGCCAGCACGCATTCGCCGTCGCGACCGCGATGCCCGTTCTTGAGGACGTTATGCAAGTTCGATAACGGGGAAGCAGGTGAAGCGTTCGGTGAGCACTTGCCAGTATGGAATATAGGAGAGATTTGGATGACCCTCGATGCTGAAGTGCAGCGGCCGAAGAGGATCTTCCTTGATCCTGGCGAGGATGTCCTCAGCTTTTTGAGCAGCGGTCAATTTCAACATCGCGTCATCCTCACCCACTAGAGCCATCAATATCGGGCCGTACTCGAGGGCGTAGCGTTCGTGACCTTCGATCTTGTCGATACCCGTGTAGCGAGTGAGCTTCAGTTCCATCGGCAACCTGAATTGAATCCTGTCACCGGTTGACCATGTTCGATCGATTGCGACATAACTCCCGGGATCGCCGCTGGACGCGGCGGTTCCGTTTACGGCGATCTCCATCTTACCCGCGGCCCAGCGAGGCACGCGGATTCTGATGCGAAGCTTAGCCGGTGAAGAAGCGGTGATTTCGAGGCCGACTTCGGGGCTCATGGGAAAGTTTCCTTTGAGCTCAATCTTTACCGCGGTGGTTTGGTGGGTCCACGCAAAGGTTGAGGGTTCGAACAGGTTCACATAGATGCCATCTTCTGCGACGGAGTAGATGTACTCGGGAAGCGAGCCGAGCAGGCGCGTACCCTGGCCCTCGCAACAGGAATTGGTGCAGAGCGGCACCGGCAAATCGCCCTTCATGCCAACCAGGCGCGCGTGGTAGATCACGCCGGAGGACATTACCTGGTTCGCTAAACCGACGTTGTAAATAGACTTTTCAATTTCATTCGCATACTTCTCTTCATCGGGCGCGATCATTTGGAAGCGTTGATTGAATCGCGTCCAGAACACGCTGCCGCAAGTTTCACCTGTCTCGCAGAAAGGAAACTGCGCATTCAGGCGATAGGACCCAGGAGGGAATTCGCCGAATTCGGTGATTGCGATTGACCCCCCAACGTGCTCCCAATGGTCGTGATAGAGGTCCCAGGCGCCCTTCATTGCGGCCAGATACCGTTCGTCGCCGGTTGCCCGATACATGTCGAGATATGCTTCAAAGTCGGTGATCAGGTAATTGTGCGGACGATCGTAGGGATATTGCCAAACAAAGTCTGTATCGCGCGCCGCGAGCTTCTCAAGCCAGTAATTTTCCTGGTAAAACCGCTGAATCGTGTGGATGTCTTCCGGTTTGCCCAGGGGTGTAAAGAACATGCGAGTGCTTGCAACCATGCCCTGCCCACCCTGGGTTGCGCCTCGCAAGATTTGGGGCAGCCATCGGCATTGATTGAACCAGTCGTAGAAGCCGCGCAGCAGCGGAAAGGCTTTCTCATTTCCTGCGTAGCCGGCTTCTATCAGTCCGTGCGTTACCCACGACCGCGTGTAGTTGCCGCGCTCGGAATGCAGTATCAGGTCCTCGGGATACGCCATGATGTAGCCGTTCGGCTCCCTGCATTCCGCGATTCCATCCACCACCGCGTTTAGATTGGCTCGTAACTCGGCATGTTCGATCCAGCGCAAGGTGTTTCCCGCGCCCATCATGAATCGCCCGGCATTGGAACCAGGCAGCGACGTGTCCCAGAACTTGATCGGCTTGCGCATCCCGGGACGAATCGGCTTGCCGGCTCGTTCGCGGAAAGGCCGCAGCAGTTCGTCGACGGAGAAGGACGTCAGCAGATAATCGACGTTATCCGCCATTGCTTTCCTGAAGACTCCATCACTAAGCTGCACTCCGCCGGTTGGCGCATGCGCAAGGTCCGGAACTCTCTTCCATCCGGTTGAGATATTTTCCGGGTGATCCGTGATCACGCCTTCACCCATTGGCCTTGCAGGGCGTGTTATCTGCGCGAGGTCCTTTGTGTTGCCATAAGCATCATCGGACGCCACCGCGCACCGCTCCGCAACATCTACGCCATCGGAGATGACATCGATCTTTCCGATCGCTAACTGGTAACCCACGCCATCCTGCGACTTTCGCAGCCGCGTTGCAGTCAAGCGCACATAACGCGCTTGCGTCCCGCCTCCGCCAAACTCTGTGATGTCGTCGTACGGTTCCGGAAAATCCTTCCCGGTCCAGTCGGCGATTGGTGCTGAATTAGCGCAGGAGCTGTCATCTGAAACCTCAATCTTGAAACGCATCGGGAATCCGTACCCGTTCGGATGCTCGTCTCCTGGGGTAAACGCCGGGTATACCCTCACGCAATCGATCCTCTTGACCTGCGCCAAATCGATTTGCACCCAGGTCGTTGTCTCCATTTGGCGCGCGAGCTGTGAAGCGTAGGGCCGATACCAGGTTGCGGCCGGCCACGCCATGCGTCCGATTGCCCTGGATGCGCCTATCGGAGATGCGCCAGCAGGCAACGCATTGGTTGCGCCGGAGGCTTCCGTCAAGCCCAGGCGTCCATTTGCAGCAAGTGCGACTCC
>Ga0335069_10002940_pt1 | contig 25975 bp, 20 predicted proteins | sample Lox_Sample_11_FD_206714 | JGI IMG/M metagenome (GOLD analysis project Ga0335069, IMG submission 206714) | Soil microbial communities from Loxahatchee National Wildlife Refuge, Florida, United States - Lox_Sample_1.1 | ecosystem: Environmental > Terrestrial > Soil > Wetlands | place: USA...
GCGGATCGCGCGCGAGCTCCAGGGGCAGGGCTACGGCACCCTGTTGTTGCGAGAGTTGGAGCGGAGAGCGTTTCAGTCCGGCATTCGCACGCTTTGCCTGGACACGGCACGAAGACGCCCGCTGACGCTGGAGTTTTATCGCAAGCACGGCTACCAGCAAACCGGTCGGAGCTTTTATGGTGCGGTTGAGACGGTCCAGTTCAAGAAGGCACTGGAGGAGCAAATCTGTCTGGATGCGGCCAACCAGAGCGCGGCAGCGAATTGCGTCCCCGCGAAGCGCATTGGTGATTCGAGCGGCAGTGGCGGGCCGCCATCGGTGGGCTGAGCGTTGACCCCGCTACGGCGATGGCTGAGGCGATAGCGGCGAGGGCGGGATGACGATAGGCGTGCCCGGCTTGAGCCGGCTGAAATTGATGTTGGGGTTGGCGGCGCGGATGGCGCTGGCCGGCAAGCCGTACATCAGGCCGATAGTCTCGGGGCTGTCGCCGGGGCCGAGCACATAGACCTTCCTGGGTGGGGGAGTCGTCGGCGGGGACGGCGGCTCGGGGGGCAGGTCTCCACCCGTCACCGCGGTGTTCGCCTGCAACTGCTGCAGCTCCAGGCGCTTCATCTCGATGCTCTTCTGCTCGGCCGTCAGGTTGGTGTCCGACTGGATGCGGTTCTGCTCGTCCTGCGCGGCGACGGCGACGGCGTAAATTGCGTCTGCGGCATCCGGGGTGCCGGCCTGTTCGGCGGCGGCGACGGCATCGCGGTAAACCGGGTCATGGAGCCGCTGGTATTCCGCGTAGCGCCGCGGGCCGAGCGCGGTCTTTATGGCGTTCTCCCGCTGGTCCTCCAGGGCCTTGCGCTGGCCGACGCTGCTGGGGTCGGTGGCATCGGCCAGCAACTGGATGCGCTGGTCAATGGTGTCCGTCGCCCGGAAGACGGCGCGGAACTCGTCCGGGGTCTGGTTGAAGTATTTGAGCTGGCCGAACTCGGTGCGGAGGTCGTTGGCGTTTTGCGAATAGCGCAGCAGGAACTCCTCGAGCTGCGGCGGGCTGAGCACGCGGGCCAGGTCGTCGCGCGTTTGCTGGCGCAGCTTGGCGACGGCCACGGGGTCCGGCTCATTGCCGGCGCGGCGTTGCGCGCTGAGATAGGCCTCGAGGCGGTCCTCGGATTTGAGGCTCACGTCCTCGATGGCCTGCTTGGTTTCCGGCGAGAGAGAGCCAAGCACGGGCCCGTCCAGGGCAACCCCGGGCCGCGAGGGCCGCGGCAGGCTGACGACGTCGCCCGTTTCCCAGTTGGTGCCGAGCAGGCTGGTAAGCAGGCCGCGGCGTTCCAGCTCCAGCGCGCGGATCTTCTCCGCCGCGGCCTGGACGACTGCCGGGTCCGGCTCGCTGCGCCACCATTGCTGGTCGGCGGTCACCAGTTCCGTGGCGCGTTTTTGCGCATAAGCGGCGTTGACCTCCGCGATGATGATGTCGCGGATGGTCTGCTCGGGGCAGCCGATGTCGCGCAGGTTGGAGACGTAAGTGCCGTAGTCGCCGGATTCGACGTCGCGCCAGGTGAAGAGCTGGCGCCGGGTAATGAAGTTGGTTTTAGTCTGGACCACGGGCGGGCGGCTGGGCACGGCCGTGGCCGCCGCGTACTTGGCGGAGAAGTTGCGCGCAGAGAACACCCAGGCGGCAGCCAACACGATATTGACGCCGAGGGACACCCAGGCAATTAACCGCCAGCGCATATACTCTATTTACCCGTCAAACCGGGCTCCAGCAAATCCAAAACCGCCTGGGGCATAAAGTAGCGCGACGGCCAGGGGCGACTCAGGGTGAAGCCGTTTCTGTGCAGAAGGCTTTTAACCCAAAGACGCAAAGGAGCCAAGGCGCAAGGGTTTTGGACGTCTGTTGACGGCTTAGTTGCCTTTACGGGGGCGCCGAAGGCGGTCTTCTCTGCTTTGCGTCTTTGCTCCTTTGCGCCTTTGCGTTGAATTCCGACTGCTTTGCTACCGCCCTGCCGACCGGCCTAGGCTTGAGCCTGCGCCGGCTGCTGCTAGCCTTGTCCGCCGATGAAACCGAAAGCCTACGCCCGCGCCGGTGTGGATATTGAGCTGGGCAACCGCGTCAAATCCACCCTTCCCCGCATGCTGGCCGCGACACACCGCCCGGGGGTGCTCGGGAAGGTGGGCGGCTTCGGCGGCCTCTTCGCCCTGGACGTGCGCCGGTACCGGGAGCCGGTCCTCGTCTCCAGCGTGGATGGCGTGGGCACCAAGCTCAAGCTGGCGTTCGCGCTCGACCGCCATGACACCATCGGGCAGGACCTGGTGAACCACTGCGTCAACGACATCGCCGTGCTCGGGGCCGAGCCGTTGTTCTTCCTGGATTACCTGGGCACCGGCAAGCTGGAGCCGCGCGTGTTCAGGGATATCCTCAAAGGTTTCGCGCGGGCCTGCGCCGAGAACCACTGCGCCCTCATCGGGGGGGAGACCGCCCAGATGCCGGGCTTCTACCAGCCCGGCGAATATGACGTGAGCGGCACCATTGTCGGGGTTGTGGAGAGGAGCCGCATCCTGGACGGCAAGGCGATTCGGCCCGGCGACATCGTGCTCGGGCTGGCGTCCAGCGGGCTGCACACTAACGGGTATTCCCTGGCGCGGCAGGTCCTATTCGACCGGCTGGGCCTCACGCCGCGGAGCTACGTCCCGGAGCTGCGCAACACCGTCGGCCGCGAGCTGCTCAAGGTGCACGTCAGCTACGGCCCGCTGATCCAACGGTTGCTCAAGCAGTTCAACGCCGGGCCGCGGCCACGCCGGGCCTCGCCGGTCATCCGCGGCCTCGCCCATATCACCGGCGGTGGTTTCGTGGACAACATCCCGCGCGTGCTCCCGGGCAACTGCGACGTCGTCATCCGCAAGGGCGCGTGGCCGGTGCCGCCTATTTTCGAACTCATCCGGACCAAAGGGGGTGTTCCCGAGGATGAGCTCTACCAGGTCTTCAACATGGGCGTGGGAATGGTAATCGTTGTCGCGCCGGACCGCGCGGCGGAGGCCGTGAAGTTCATCCGCGCCCAAAAGCAGACGACCTGGCCCATAGGCCAGGTCGTCAAAGGGACCGGCAAAGCGCGGGTGGCCTCTGGAGTCTAAAGTCTAGCGTCTAAAGTCTTGAGTCTTCAAGGTGGGGCGCGTCACTCCGCGCGGAACGCGCCCTGCTGCGGACTCAAGACTCAGAACCTTAGACTCAAGACTACCCGGCGCCCTACTTCTTCTCTTCGGCCTGCTTCTTGGCCGCCGCGTTGGTGTACTTCTCCAGGTCTTCAGCTTTGATGACCTCGATCTTGGCGCCCTTCTTCAGTTCCTCGGCGGAAGGCACGCGGATAATGTCGCTGGTCAGCGGCTGAGCCGGGGCGGGGGGCTGCGGGGACTCGGTGCCCAGCAGTTCCACTTCGAAGATGAGCGTCGAGCCGGGCTCGATGCCGGGGCCGCCAGTGTCGCGGTAGGCGAGGTTCGAGGGGATGTAAAGCTCCCACTTGGAGCCGGTTTTCATGTGCTCCAGTGCCTCGGTCCAGCCGCGAATGACGCGGTTGACCTGGAACTTCGCCGGCTGCCCGCGCTTGGCCGAGCTGTCGAATTCCTTGCCGTTGATGAGCGTGCCGCGGTAGTTCACCGTAACAGTGTCGTTCGTGCCAGGGATGGCTCCCGTGCCTTCGGTGATCACCTTGTACTGCATCTGGGCCGTGCTGCCGTCCTCGACCTTCACGTCGAGGGTCTTGACGCCCGGCTTGTTCTTGTTGTCCTCCAGGAACGCCGCGCCCTCCTTCTTGTTCTTTTCCGCCGCCTCGCGCTGCATCTGCTCGTGCTTGGCGCGGGCTTCCATCTGGTACGACCGCATGGCCTCGCGGGCTTCCTGGTCTGTCATCTTCAGCGTGCCGCCTGCCAGCACGTCCTTGATCGCTTTGTACATGGTGTCCACGTCCAGGTCCACGCCGCCATTTTTGATGCTGTGGCCGATGTTCATCCCGATGGCGTAGCTCATGTTCTGCTTCTGCTCGGCCGGGGAAAGCTTCGGCGGCGGCACGGGCGCGTTGGTCGGCGCCGATTTCGGAGCGCCGGCGGGGGTGCCGTCGGCGGCCACGGCGGTTTGCAACAAGGTCGCACTGAACGCCAGCGCCACGACCACATTCATTCCATTTCTCATATTTGTTCTATGCACTTGTTCAATACAGGTAGTTCGGTTTACACGACTAACCGGAAAAGTCGAGCCGCAAAACTAGCATATTGCTCTGGCCTTGCCAGCAATAACTGCTTGAATCCGCGCCGTGCGAATTCTGGTTATCGGCTCGGGCGGGCGTGAACATGCCCTGGTCTGGAAGCTGGCGCAGTCCCCGCACGCCACCGAACTCTGGTGCGCCCCGGGCAACACCGGCATTGCCCAGGAGCGCCTGGCGAAGACCGGCCAGGCGGTGCAGTGCGTGGCCCTGGGCGCCGAAGATTTACCGGGGCTGCTGGCTTTCGCCCAGGCCAACCGCGCCGACCTGACCGTCGTCGGCCCCGATAACCCGCTGGCACTGGGGATCGTGGACCTGTGGCAGCAATCGGGCTTGCGGATATGGGGTCCCAACCGGTCGGCGGCCCGCTTCGAGGCCTCTAAAGCCTTCGCGCAGCGGTTCATGGAACAATACGGCATCCCTACGGCCCGTGCGGGCACGTTCGAGGACGCCACCGCCGCCTCGCGGTTCGCCGCTTCCCTGGGCGGGCGTTGCGCGGTGAAAGCCGACGGTCTGGCGCTCGGCAAGGGAGTGCTGATCTGCCGGGACATGGCCCAGGCGGACAGCGCGATCCAGGAAATGCTGGTCAAGCGGACCTTAGGCGGGGCGGGCGCGAAGATCGTGATTCAGGAATTGCTGGAGGGCATGGAGATTTCCCTTCACGCGCTGTGCGACGGCCAGACCGCGCGGCTCTTCCCCACGGCCCAGGACCACAAGCGCGCGCTGGACGGCGATCTCGGGCTGAACACCGGCGGCATGGGCGCGTATTCCCCGACGCCGTTCCTGAACGAGGCCGAGTTGGCCGCGGCTGGCCGCAGCATTCTCGAGCCGTGGCTCCGCGGCTGCGCCCAGGAGGGCATTGACTTCCACGGCATTCTTTACCCGGGCGTGATGCTGACCCGCACCGGCCCCAAAGTGCTGGAGTTCAACGCGCGCTTCGGCGACCCCGAAACGCAGGTGTATCTGCCCCGGCTGGAGAACGACCTCGTGGAAATGCTCGACGCCAGCGTTTGCGGCAAGCTTTCCGGCATCGAGCTGAAGTGGAGTCGGATGGCCTCCGTCTGCGTCGTGATGGCGTCCGGCGGCTATCCCGGCAGCTACGCCAAGGGCAAGCCCATCCAGGGTTTGGAGAATGCGGCCCGGTTGCCGAACACCAAGGTGTTCCATGCCGGGACTGCCCTGGCCGATGGCCGTCTCGTGACCAGCGGTGGACGGGTGCTGGGCGTGACCGCCTGGGCCAAGGACCTCCGCAGCGCCCAGGCCGCAGCTTATGCGGCGGTCGAGCGCATCCACTTCGAGGGCGCTCATTTCCGGCGCGACATCGGGGCCAAGGCGCTGGGGCCGGCTCAGAATGGCAGGAGACCCTTGCCTGGCCAGTGATAGACCCAATCCGGCCAAGCCATCGCTACGGACGTAGCGAACTTCCATATCTGCTGGAAGTGTGTGCAGGCAAGAGTGAGCAGGAGAATATCCAGGATGATCCACAGGCCGCGGCGGGCCGTGCGGTGTCCGATCACCCGGTCGGAGACCCTTTCGGCCTCCGCTTTGACGCTCGGGAGCGGCTTAGGACCAGGGGGGCACTTGGCCGCGCTCGTCGAAGGGGCCCGGGTTGAGATGGGCAAAGGGACATACGCCTCGTCCCCGAATCCCATCGCCTCGGGGCGCACGTGGAACCTGCGCCGCCGATGCCGGCGAGAATGGTGCTCCTGCTTATGAGCTTGGGCGCCTGACGAGTTTTCCACTGCCTCACTCACGCCCGCGATCTTACGCAACCGCTCATCCCGGTCAAGGCCTTAATCGGGCGGGCCGCCTGCCGCAGATTGTTGACATGTAAACAATCCTGTAGTAAACATTAGGCATGAGAACGAATTCCGGCGAGGCCGACCCGCGCTACCGGGCGCTGCTCGAGCTGTTGCGGGCGGCAGACACGATCTGGGACGTGAGCCGGGTGTTCTTCAGCCGGTGGGACCTCAGCCCGAGCCAGTTCAACGTGCTGAACCTGCTCCGCCTCACCCGCGGCGGGCTCTCGCAGACCGGCCTTAGCGAGCAGCTCATTATGCACCGGTCGAACGTCACGGGCCTGGTGGACCGGCTGGAGAAGCGCGGCCTGGTGGCGCGCCGGGACGCCGCCGGCGACCGCCGCGCCTACAATGTGGTGCTCACGGCCGCCGGGGCCGCCCTCCTGAAGGAGATTCTGCCGCGGTATTACCGGGGAGCACAGGCGGCCTGGCGTCACGTGCCGACCCGGCGCGCTTCCGAGATCACCAACGAGCTGCGGCAGTTGGCAGCAAACGCGCGGCAGATTGCCGGCAGTCGAGATTACAAAAACGGAGGCCTGGACTATGACACCCGCGCTTGAGGCTGCGAACTTCGCGACACCGCTCCCGGTCCTGGAGAAGGCCGGAAGCAAGCAGGCGCTCCTGGTCGCCGGCGGCTGGGTCACAGTGGCGGCCGGTGCGTTCTACGCCGCGTATGCGTCCGCCTACACCGGTTTCCTGATTGTTATCTACCTGTTTGCCTTGCTCCAACTGGCGCGGGCGGACACCTGGCGCAGGGCGTTTTACCCCGGGCTGGCGACTGGGTTGCTGATTGCCGCGGGGCAGTTGGCCTTCTTTTGGAGGGTCGTTGGGAGTGGAGCGGGCGCCCTGTGGCTGGTCTATGCCTTTTGGATCGGGCTGTTTGTGGCGCTGGCAAGGCTGTGCCTGCGCCGGCTGGGAGGCGCTTGGGGATGGACCCTGGTCCCTTTCGTCTGGCTGGGCGTGGAGTACTTCCGCAGCGAGCTTTACTACCTCCGCTTCTCGTGGCTGAACGCGGGCTACGCTTTTGCCGCATGGCCGTGGCAAGTTCCTTTGCGTCACCTCGGCATGTACGGAATGGGTTTTGTGCTGATGAGCATCGCCGCCGCCGCCGCTTTCTGCTGGCAAAAATCCCGGGGCGGCGCCGCGGCGGTGCTGACGGTTGGGCTCGGCGGCGTGTGGCTGACTGGCTGGCTGAGCGCAGTCAGCCCCGCAGCGCATCCAGCCAACGCTATACGCCTTGCCGGCATCCAGATGGAGTTTCCCACCGAGAATGAGGTGCTCATCCGGCTCAGCGACCTGCTGCGCAGCCACCCGGACATCCAGTTGATCGTGCTCAGCGAGTATGCTTTCGACGGACTTGTGCCGGAGCAGGTGCGGGCCTGGTGCCGGGAACATCAGCTCTACCTGATTGCGGGCGGGAAGGACCCCGCGCCCGGCGGCAAGTTTTACGACACGGCCTTCGTGGTCGGGCCGGCGGGTGAGATAATCTTCAAGCAGGGGAAAGCCGTGCCGATCCAGGTCATCAAAGACGGCCTGGCCGCTCCCGAGCAGCGGGTATGGGAATCGCCCTGGGGCCGGATCGGCATCTGCACCTGCTACGATCTCAGCTACACGCGTGTGACCGATGCACTGGTCCGCCTGGGCGCCCAGGCGCTGATCGTCCCGACGATGGACATGGCGGATTGGGGCGAGGCGCAGCACGTTTTGCACGCGCGGGTCGCGCCGGTGCGCGCGGCGGAGTATGGCGTTCCCATCTTCCGTCTCGCCAGTTCAGGCATCTCGCAGTACGCGGACGCGATGGGCCGCGTGCGGGCGAGCGCGCCGTTCCCGGGAGATGCCGCAGTCCTCTCGGCGCATCTCGAGCTTGCCGATCGCGGGCGGCTGCCCTTCGACCGCTGGCTGGCACCGGCCGCGGCGGGACTGACCGTCGCGCTGGCGGCGCTGTTTCTGGCGATGGCACTCCGGCGCTCCAGCAAAGCGCCTGATCGGCCCACGGTCGAGGTCCAAAGCACCTAACCCATGCTCGACGTGCTGGAGCCGATCCTGCGCTGGCTGGTGCGCCTGCTCTACCGCTTCCGCGCCCACAACGCGTCTGTCCTCAACACCCCCGGCCCGGTCTTGCTCCTGCCCAACCACGTGTCCTGGCTGGACTGGATATTCATCGGCGTGTGCCTGGAGAAGGACTGGCGGTTCGTCACCTCCAGTGAGACGGCCAGGATAAGCTGGCTTCACCGCCGCATCATGGTGAACCGCCGGACGTTCCCCCTGGACATGAACTCGCCCTACGCCGTGAAGCACATGGCGGAGTATCTGCAAAAAGGCGGGCGGCTCGTGCTCTTTCCCGAAGGCCGACTTTCGCGCACCGGCTCGCTCATGAAGCTTTTCGACGGCACGGGCTTTCTCATCCACAAGACCCGTCCCAAGGTGATCACGGCTTACATCCGAGGCGCTCACCGGCTGCCTTTCTCGCCCAACCCGGAACGCCGGCAGTGGGTCCCGCGTATATCCGTGCATTTCAGCGGCATCCTGGCGCCGCCCGCGCTCGACGCACTCCCCCACCCTGTCGCCCGTGCCCGCCTTACCCATTGGCTGCGCGACCAGATGGTGCTGCAGCGGTTCGAGACCGAGATGGCCTTCGCCCCGGGCACGGTGCCGCAGGCCATTGTTGAGACGGCCCGGCGCCGGCCGGGGGCGGTCATCCTCCAGGATGCCACGCTGCAAAAGGTCACTTACAGGCGATTGCTGGCCGGCGCGGACCTGCTGGCCGCACAGTGGCGTGCGCTGCCGGGCCTGGAAAGCGAGCGCATCGGCGTGCTGCTGCCGAACGTGAACGGGTTCCCAGTCACGATGCTCAGCCTATGGGCGGCGGGCAAGGTCCCGGCTGTTTTGAACTACTCGCCCGGCCCCTCGGCCTTGCTGGAGTGCGTCAGGCTCGCCGGGCTGAAGCATGTGGTCAGCTCCGCCGCGTTCATCCAGCGGGCGCGGTTGGACCTGCGGCCCCTGGAAGCCGAAGGCGTGAAGATTCACCTGCTGGAGGACGTGCGGAGTCGGATCACCGCCCCGCAGCGGCTGGCCGCGTGGCTGCGAACGTTTATTCGCCCGCCCTTCTCTATGGCCTCCGCCGCCTCGGAAGACACCGCGGTGGTGCTGTTTACCAGCGGCTCCGAGGGCACTCCCAAAGGCGTGGAACTGACGCACCGCAACCTGCTCGCCAACATCCGGCAGATGATCTCGGTCATTGATCTCATGGAGACGGACCGGTTCTTTAACGCCCTGCCGCTGTTCCACAGCTTCGGCCTGACCGTGGGGCTCCTGGTGCCGCTGGTGCATGGCGCGTTCGCGTTCCTTTACCTCTCGCCGCTCCATTACCGCGTGGTGCCGGCGGCGTTTTATAACCTGAACTGCACGGTCCTCTTCGGCACGAACACCTTCCTGAGTGCCTACGCTCGGACCGCCCATCCGTATGACTTCCGCACGCTGCGTTACGTGTTCGCCGGAGCGGAGAAGCTCCAGGAGACAACGGTCACCGCGTGGATGCGCAAGTTTGGGGTGCGGGTGCTCGAGGGCTACGGTGCCACCGAATGCAGCGCGTGCCTCACCGCCAACCTGCCGATGCGCCCGCGCTACCGCTCGGTCGGGCGGTTTCTCCCGGGGATTGAGCACAAGCTCGAGCCGGTCGAAGGCGTGGGCGAGCCTGGGCGCAACTCCGGGCCTGGCACCGGCAGCACCGGCAACCCGAGCGGGCGTTTGCTGGTGCGCGGCCCTAATGTCATGCGCGGTTACCTGAACCCCGAGGCGAACGCCCAGTTCCTGGCCCTCGGAGGCTGGTACGACACCGGGGATATCGTGGAGGTGGACGCCGAAGGGTTCGTGTTCATCCTGGGGCGGCTCAAGCGCTTCGCCAAGATCGGCGGCGAGATGGTGAGCCTCACCGCTGTCGAGGATGCCCTGGCGGGCGCGTTTCCGCAGTACGGGCTGCGGTTCACCGTCGCCGTTCTCGCCCGGCTGGACGGCCCCAAAGGCGAGAAGCTGGTCGCCGTGACGAACGAGCCCAAGCTGAGGCTGGACCAGGTCAGGGACGCCCTGCGCACTCGCGGCTGGCCCAACCTGACGATGCCGCGCGAGATCAAGCTCGTGCGCGAAATCCCCCGGCTGGGCAACGGCAAGATCGCCCACCGGGAGCTGGAGCGGCTGATTTGAGTTTCAGGTAGAGACGAGGCGTTTGACGCAAAGCCGCAAAGGCGCGAAGGCGCAAAGCTTCGTAAGGGTCAGGCTCGTGTTCTTGACCGTCACCTTGCGGCGACGCAACCGGCTGCCCGCCTAATTGAGATCCCACCTCGCCGGCTTGGCGTCTTTACCTCTTTGCGCCTTTGCGTTGATTACTGGCTTAACGAACGGGCCTTGTCGGCGATGGCCGCGGCATCAATCTTGTAATGCGCCAGCAACTGCTCCGCCTTGCCCGAGCGCGGCAGTTCGTACACCGCCAGCTTATGCACCTTGATGCCGTCGGCGCTGAGTTCGCCCGCCACGGCGTCGCCCAGCCCGCCTTCGGCGTAATGGTCCTCGACTGTGATGACGTTGTTGTTGGTCTTGCGCGCGGCCTCACGGATGACGTCCTTAGCCAGCGGCTTAATGCTGTAGGCGTCTATGACGGTGATTCCGATGCCCTGGGTCCTTAGGGAATCCGTTGCTTTGAGCGCCTCGAAGAGCGTGACCCCGCCCGCCACGACGGTGATCTTGTCGTTCGCCGATTGGCGCAGCACCTTGGCGCCGCCGATCGGGAACTGCTCGTCGTTGCTGTAAATGACGGGCGATTTGGGCCGCGAGGTGCGCAGGTAGGCGAGGCCTTTGTGCAGGATCATCTGCTCGATCAGCTTTTCCGCGCAGACGGCGTCGCTGGCGTAGAGCACGGTGCTGCCGACCACCGCCCGCATCATGGCGATGTCCTCCAGCCCCATTTGCGAGGGGCCGTCTTCACCGATGCTGACGCCCACGTGCGAGCCGACCAGCTTCACGTTGGCCATCGAAATGCCCGCCACGCGAATCTGGTCGAAGGCGCGCGTCAGGAAGCACGCAAACGTGGACGCAAACGGCACCTTGCCGCGGGTGCTGAAGCCGGTGGCCACCCCCACCATGCACTGCTCGGCGATATAGCATTCCGTGAACCGGTCGGGGAACTTCTTCGCGAACTTCTCCGAGTAGGTGGAGTTCTTGGTGTCGCCGTCCATGGCGACCACGTGCTGGTCGGCCCCGCCCGCGCGGAGCAGCGCGCTGCCAAAGGCCTCGCGCGTGGCGACCATGTCGCCGAGCTTGTAAGCGGTCGGGGCGAAGCTGGTGGCGGGCTGGTTGGCTGGCGCGGGCAATTGGTTCGGCGCGGGGATGGGATGGCCGATGCCCGAGCGGGCGGTGGGGCGGAGTTCGGCCACGGCGCGCGCGGCTTCCTCTTTCGAGAGCGGCTTGCCGTGCCAGCCTTCCTTATCCTGGAGGAAGGAGATCCCGGCGCCTTTGAGTGTCTTGGCCAGGATGACCAGCGGTTGGTCGCCCAGGCCGACGGCGGCCAGCACTTCCGTGATCTCGTCCAGGTCGTGGCCGTCTATCTCCTCGGTGCGCCAGCCGAACGCTTCGAAGCGCCGCTTGTAGGCGTTCAGGTCGTGGCCGAGCGCCGTCGGCTCGCTTTGCCCCAGGCGGTTGATGTCCACGATGCCGATGAGGTTGTTCAGCTTCTTGACGCCGGCCAGCGAGGCGGCTTCCCACAAGTTGCCTTCGGCGCATTCGCCGTCGCCCATGAGCACGTAGGTGCGATAGTCGAGGTTATCCAGGCGGGCGCAGAGGGCCATGCCCACGCCCACGCTCAAGCCTTGCCCGAGTGAGCCGGTAGCCACGTCCACGAAGGGCAGGCGCGGGGTCGGATGCCCCTCGAGGTCGTTCCCGAACTGGCGCAGCTTGAGCAGCTCTTCCGTAGGGAACAGGCCGGTTTCCGCCCAGGCGGCATAGAGCAGCGGCGCCGCGTGGCCCTTGGAGAGGATGAACCGGTCGTTGTTATGGTAGCGCGGATTCTTAGGGTCATAGCGCATGTGCCCGAAGAAGAGTGCCGCCACGACGTCTGCCGCTGAGCAGCACGAAGTGGGGTGCCCGCTGCCCGCCGCCGTTGTCGCTTCGATGGAATGGATGCGCAACTGATTGGCGATGCCCTTTAGACTCTCTGTATCAATGTCGTTCATGGATGACTCTCATTCTAGGCCCCGAAGGTCAATTTGCCAGCAGGAATTCCGCCCGGAGCGCGCCCGTCCTCGGGCGCAGCAACGCCGGAGTAGCCGCGCGCTGCCGGTATCGGACGCGGCTGCGCCCGAGGACGGGCGCCCTCCGACCCTGCTGCCAAGCTGCAGCCGCGTAACGCCCGCGTAGGCTGAAGCCGCGCCGCTCACCTGGCGAGGGTGTGACCCGGAACGTTGCAGATGGGCGGTTGCCCCACGGGATTCAGCGTGTAAATCCCCCCGGCGGGACAGGTCGGCATGGTGTTGTTGGGGAGGTAAGGCAGCAGGTTGGCTGGGGCCATAATGGCGCCATTAGGCTTCTGCGCCTCCATCGCCCACTGTGCCTTGGCGCCGTCAATCATCCGCAGGTTGTTGATGCAGGTGTTGAGGGCGGCTTGCTCGGGGTTCGGGGGGGCCGGCGCGCCCGCCGCCTTGGCGCGAGCCTCGGCAACCGCCCGCTCGACGGCCTGCGCGGTCTTTGCCGACTGGGCCTGGGCCTGGGCGTTGGCGGCCTGCGCCTGGGCGGTCTGCACCTGCCCGGAGAGCTGCTGCCTCTCGGCCCGCAATTGGCGGGCCTCGTTGCGCAGCCGCAGAAGTTCCTCGTGGTCTTTGCGGAGGCGTTCGAGCTCGTCGCTCCGGGCCTGGGTATCCGCTTTCTTGGCCTCCTCGGCCTGGGCGCGGAGCTGCTGGAGCTCAGCGCTGTCCGCGCGCAACGCGCTGAGTTCCGTGTCCTTTTTTGCGTCCGCGGTGTAAAGCCAGCCCAGCGTGGCCCCGAGGCCGACGACAAGAACCCACGGCAACAGCAACTTCAGTTTCATGCGGAAGTGTGCAAACTATCCAATGCGCGCTGGTGGGGCGCAACCACAATTTCCCGGCGCTACCTGGGGTCTTTGCGCCGGAACTCTTGCGCCATCTCGCTCGGCAGCACCAACACCGTTTTCGCGTCGTTGGTCAGCAGGACCAGGTTCTCGTGGCGGAACTTCCGGGCGGCCGAGTCCCACCACTCGGGCTGGCCTGTTTCCAGCGCCGTCGTGAATGCCTTCGCCCACTGCGCCCCGTTCAACGTGTTCGTTGCGCCAAACTCCACCGATCCGGCCGCCACCTCTCTGGCGATGACGTAACGCACGCCCGTGACCCCCATGCACTGGTTCAGCAGCCCATGGATCGAGCACCGGCCCTTGGGGCTCGCCGGGAAAGAGAAGGTCAGGGGATGCGGCCTGCTGAATCTCTGCTCCAGCCCGTAGCACCAGATCCAAAAGCGCTGGATTGGAGTGGCGTTGGCCGGCACACCCCAGCGCGGCACGGTGGTAACCAGGAAACGGGGGTCCTGGTCGAACCGCTTGCCTTGGCGCGGGAGGCTCATCCACAGGGCCAGCCCGAACAGCACGAGGAATGCCGCCGCGGCGCCCAACCATAGCCCCACTCGCCTCGGATGCTTCTGGTCGGCGATCATAGGAGATAGGCGCTTGTGTCCACGGCTTCACCGCCGTCCCGTTAGAAAGGGCACCACCGCTTTCGAGTAATACGGCTCCTGGGTGCACCAGAAGATATAGTCCACCTTCAGGTATTGACCCGCGAAGTCCAGCAACTCGGGCACAGTTACCTGGCGGCCCGTTTTGGGGTTGCGGTGTTGATAATTGCCGTCCTGGACGGCGATGCCGGTTGGCGCTGCGCCGCAGAAGGCTCGGATCAGCGGGTAGGAATTACGCATTTGCCAGGGCTTGTAGGGAAGCAGGTCGGGGCCGCCGACTCCTACTCTCAGCTCCCTGGCCGCCTCATACACCCTCTGCAGGTTGGTCTCTGCACCTGGCATAAAATTGGCGTACTGCATGGCCACGGAATGCGGAAAAGCGCGCTTCAGTACAGCCATGTTTGTCACGATGGCATCACGATACACTTCTGGGGTGAAGCCTTTGGGGTACAGTATCCCGGTCTCGCCAAAATCTACCGCCGTCTCGGGGAGGTTGATGCCTTCGACCCGCCCGTCGAACTGATGTCCCAGCGCCAGGAGCAGCCGGTGATATCTCTCCCGCACCGCGGGGTCCCACCGGCGGGCTACCCAGCCTTCCGGAGTCGCGTGGCGCTCATCATCATTCTCGATCGTGTATTGCAAGTCCGCGCCTCCGTGGTAGCGGGGTTCCGCCACCAGGTAGCCTGGCACCGGCATGATGTTGGTTTCGAAAGAGGCATCCTGAAGCTGGATAAAGAGCTTCTTGCCTTTCGACCCGAGGAAGGCCAGGTCGTGCTCGATGGGCCCAAAATCGTAGCTGCCTTCCTGCCGCTCCAGCTCTCGCCAGGTGTATTTCAGTTGCGCTCCCTCGAACGCTTTCGTGCTCAGGAACGTGGCTTCGGCTATGCGCTCCCGTTCGCGGTCGAAGAAGACATAGTGGTGGGGGTCACCGGCGAAGGCCCCGACCATCGAGCCGAGAAGGCCCATGACGCAGCACGCCAAGGACGTAACCCCGCGGCGGCGGTTGGGCTGAGTGGGTCTCATTTCCGGCCATGTGATCCCACGCGGCCAGACTGACCGCAATGATAATTCCGCACGAGGCCGAAACGGGCAGGCGTGCCGCCCGGCCATGCACCCGGGCGCATTGACGGGTTCTCCCCGGTGATTGCCCGGTGTGTCTCCCATGTGGGTCGACCCACATGGGAGACACACCGGGCAATCACCGGGGACACACCGGAGCTGCGGCTGTGAAAAGGCGGCGGGTATGGGCCAGGGCCGTCGTAAGCAGCTCTGTTGACGCTACTTGTGGCAAGTTGCTGAAAAGGAAGGACTTACCAGGGCCAGCAGGTCATTCCCAGCGTCGGCGGTCGGCCAGAAAGGCCTTCAGATACTCACGGCGGAAGCTGTCGGCCCTGGCGGAATCCGTGAGACAAGCATCCCAGTCCATCCCTGGCCGGGCGGACAGGGCTGCCGGTGGGATCTTCGTATGGGCATAATGCGCCGCGAGTTGCTGAAAGGCGCGGCCCCAGGCCTTGGTCGTGCCGTCCACGCGCAGCAGGCCCGTCAGCTCGCTGCAGTCGTTGGCACCGGGATGGTCGTGGAAGCCCCAGTTTAGCCACCCGACGACGAAGCCCGCCGAGGTCTGCACCGAGCGCTCAAGATACTGCGCCTGCTGCGCTTCGGTGCCGATCGGATGGACGCCCTTGTCGAACGCAGGCTTCTCAGTCCCGCCGTACCAGCCGAACTCGGCCAGGACCACAGGTTTGCCTGGTCGGGCGACCTCGCGCACGACGCCCTCGAGGTAAGCGAGGTTGGCCAGTTCGTCCGCCTCGCTCTTATACTCGTAGCAGCCGTGCTCAAGGGGATAGAAATGGATTTCCAGGAAGTCCAGCAGCCGCGCCTGCCGCTCGGGCCGGAAGCCGCTGTAATTGGCGATGCTCCCCCAGAGGCAGGAGGGAACGGAAGTCTGCAGGCAGCCCACAGTGGTCAGCGCTTCGGGGTCGGCGGCCTTGATGGCGGCCAACTGCCGCCGCGTCCAGTCGTCTGCCAGGTCTTCCCGGAAGGTTTGAAAGTCGAGCAACTGGCGGCTGCGGAGCGCGTTCCGGGGAGCCGGCACAGCCACCTTGCCGAGCTCGAGCGAGTTGGTCAGACCCCAGGTGGCGGCCAGCTTTTCACCGGACGCGTACTTCTTCCGTAGCCAGGCATTCCATTGCGGGGAAATGATCTCGCTCTGCCAGTCAATCATCGGCTCGTTCTTCAAGTCATAGGCGAAGATGACGTGCCGTCCCCGGTAACGCGCCGCGAACAGCTTCCAGAATTGCACGGTGTACTCGAGCGTGCGCGGGTCGGAAACAGACACGGGCTGCCAGTTGGGCGGGCCCTCCCAAAGGTCGGGGCCGGTGGGGTGCACGTAGATGCCGGCCTGCTCGGCAATGGCCAGGAAGGTGTCGAACTTGTCCAATCCCTCCTGCCGCAGCACGCCAGGATCGCCATAGAACGAACCATACGAGAGGAACACCCGGACGCAGTTGATGCCCATCTCCTTCATGCGGGCGAAATCCTTCCGCGTGGCCTCGGCGTCGAACTGCTTCCATACCTGCGGCGCCCAGCCGGTGCCGGGGCGGTAGTAGCTCACGCCAAACGGGACAAAGGGCCGCCCATTCTCCGTGACAAATGAACGCCCGTCCTTGGCTACCCGGATTTTGGGGAGCGGGGTGTCGGCTGCGCCGAGGTAACTCGCGGCCAGCAGGAATACGGCACAAGAAAAGAGCTTCCTCAACGAATAGCCCATAGCTGATAGCCAATAGCCGATACCCAATAGCCAATCGCGCTCAGAGCTTCTCCCGCCCGGCGTATCCCGCATCGAGGTCATGCCAGAATTCGACGTCCTCCTCATCCTGCTCCCAGCAGAGGAACACCTCCTTGCCGCCGATAATAGCGGGGAAATCCACGAGGCCACGATCCAGATCCTTGACCTGGATGTCGCGGCTCGTGAACTCACGCACCACGCTATCCAGCTCGGCGAGCGCCCGGACCCAGGCATTGACGGTTTCGCCGCCGATGTCGCAGCCCGCCGTCAGCATCCCGCTCAGGCGTTGATCGAGTTTCTCCGCCGCCTGGCGGCCCAGGGCCATCCGTTTGAGCCATTCGCGCACCTGGGGCAGCAGGCGGCGGGCCTCATCGCGAGTGTAGTGCTTCCGAAACTGGTGGCTCATGGCCTTGCTCCGGGTGACCGGCTCGGCGCGTGGTGGGTGACGACAACAACTTTCTGACCCTTCAGGCCGAACACCTGGCCTTCGAGCCATTGCCGGGATCGCATGTGAAGCCAGCGGGTGTCGGAAGGCCTCAGCCGGCCGTAGTTCGGCAGCGTCCGGATCCGGCGGTAATTGTTCATGCCGGTCTGAGCTGTCACTTCCGACACGACCGGGTTGCCGTTCAACGCGAAGTCCGTCCACAATGTTGCCCCGAGAAAGGTGGCCATGTTCCCCATCGTGGCGGTGAGGATGCAGTATTCCAAGGGCGAACTATCCGGTTCCCGGAAGACGCTCAATTGCATCTCGTGGGGCCGGTCGCTGCGCTGGAGAACCACCAACCGCAGGTGAGCGCCGTTTTCGAACTTCTCGACCCGGAGGGCCACTTGAAGCTCCTCTTGCCCGTCGCCTCGCTTCCGGAGTTGCCCCGGGACAAGGTTGTTCGTCAGCGAACTGCCTGAGCCATGGGCCCAGATGCGTTTGCCCGCCAGGCCGTCAAGCCGGCTCTGCTCCAATTCACTGAAGCCGCGGCGGCCATAAACGCCAAGGAGCACGGCTACGAATATGCGCGGAAGGTGTATGCCGCCTTCCCCGAAGTCCCCAAAATGGCCGACTTCTGCGTCCACTGGTTCCGCCTCGCGCAGGATAGGCTCAAGCCCGGCCAACGGGCAGGGCTCGTCGGAACGAAGACGATCCGGCAGAATGAATCACGCGAGGCGAGCTTGGACTACATCGTCGCGAACGGTGACACCATCACTGAGGCGGTCTCTCATCAAGTCTGGTCTGGTGAGGCTGCGGTGCATGTGGCCCTCGTCAACTGGCTCAACGGCCAGCAGCCAGGCACCAAGAAAGCTCTTCACCCAAATCGGTGACGCCAAGGATAGCCCTTGGAGGTGCGCCGAACTCGGAACTATCGGCCCCACCCTCTCCACCGGGACCGATGCGAGCCAGGCCAAGGCCCTTCGCGCCAATCAAGAGCCGAAGTGCGTTTATCAAGGCCAGAACCCAGTTAGCGAAGGTTTCTTCCTCACGCCAGAAGAAGCGGGCGCGTTGCTGAGGAAAGACCCGCTGTGCCAAGAAGTGATCTTCCCGTACATGATCGGCCGCGATTTGGTCGCGGACGGCAGGCCGACGCGCTGGATTATTGATTTCGGGCAGCGCGAAATGACAGAAGCCATGCGCTACAAGCCTGCCTTCGCTCGCGTGAAGGAGCTAGTGATGCCGGACGTACTCGCAAAGGCAGAGAAGGAGAAGGCGGCGACGGGCAAGAACAGCACGCGATGGACCCGGATGGCCAACCGATGGTGGCAGTTCCGCGATTACCAGCCCGGCACGATGGCAGCAATCGCGGGGCTGCCGCGGTACATCACCTGTGCGAGGGTCACCAAACGCCCCATCTTCGAGTTCATCTCGTCAGCGATACATCCAGACAACATGCTGATCGTGTTCCCTTTCGCTGACGATTACTCCTTCGGCATCCTGCAGTCCGGCATCCACTGGGCTTGGTTCAAAGCGCGCTGCTCCACCCTCAAAGGCGACTTCCGCTACACCTCTGACACCGTCTTCGACACCTTCCCCTGGCCGCAATCGCCCACACTAGCCCAAGTCAAAGCGGTGGCCGAAGCTGCCCGATCCCTGCGCGCCCTGCGCCGCGGGATCATGCAATCCAGCGGTTGGTCCCTGCGCGACCTCTATCGCACCCTCGAAACCCCCGGCACTAACCGCCTCCGCGACGCCCACGCCGCCCTCGACTCCGCCGTCCGTGCCGCCTACGTCATGAAGGGGGCCGAAGACACGCTGGCCTTCCTTCTCCGGCTCAACCTCGACCTTGCCGCCAAAGAATCCGCCGGCGAATCCGTCACCCCGCCCGGGCGCCCCTGCTTCATCTCGAATGCAGAGGACTTTATCACCGCTGATTGCATTTAAATCCCTTGACACTCCTTCTGCTTGCAGCTCTTTCTATCGGCTGCCGGCCCTCGACCGCCGCCTGGAACCCCACCCGCCTCTCACCCCATCCAGCAGCTTCTCATGCGGAATACTGTCGAAGTAGCCCTTGAGGTCGGCGTCCACCACCCAACCGTATCCCTCGTGCAGCAGTCTCTCGACCCGCTCGACTGCCTGTCGGGCGTTGCGCTCCGGTCGAAACCCATAACTATGCTCGGAAAACTCCCGCTCACCCAGAGCCCTCGGCACACGAGGGCAACAACTCTCTGGTTGACTTGCTTACGCGAGATGGCGAACCTTGACCTATGGCGAAGCCGGACCCAGAGAGCCAAAACCTGTTTGCTGAACCCCTCGCCGGTGCCACGGTGCTTACCGCAGAGGACATCACAACCATGGCCCAAAACAGGCGGTTGATTTCGGATGAGTTTGACCCGGCAAGCCTCCAAGCAACATCCTACGACTTTCGTATTGGGGCACGGGGCTTGGTAGGCGGTGATACGAGCAAGACAGACCTGAAGACTGGGAAGCTGGTTATCCAGCCGGGATCGTACGCCGGGGTTATTTCGCTGGAGAGGGTGAAGCTGCCTAACAACGTCTTCGCGCTGATTGGCTCTAAGCGGAAGTTTTCGTACGACGGCCTGATTCTCCTCACAGGATCGATCATAGATCCTGGTTACGAGGGCCACCTCTTATTTGGGCTCTACAACGCGCCAAGCAAGCGGGTGGTCCTCCCCATGCGTACCAAGATTTGCACCGCAACCTTTATTCGCCTTCCGAAGGATGCGAGGCCCGTCCCGCCAGACCCCTATCTGATCGATGGTAACTTCCCACCGGATTTCCTGCAGAAGATGGCCAACGTCGAGGTCCTGCCCTGGGCGGAGGTTACCGACAAGGTCAGGCGAATTCAGGAGCTGGCCCAGGCGGTGTTGGAGTTGCGAGCCCAGTACGACGACGTATTGGAACCGATAAAGAGCCTGACCAAGAACGTGGATAAGGTGAATAGCGATGTCGCGCTTCTGGCCGAGCAGATCAAGAACGTCGGGGGACAGGTGAACAGGCTGGAGCAGCTGACTGAGCGCAATGCCGATCAAGTGCGTCAAGTTACCGAGAGCGTGAAGCTTCTCCGAGATGACACAGGGGAGCAGAAGAAGGACGTTCGCGACCTCACCAGGAAGGTCGGTCTATACGGCATCCTGGTTTATGTCCCTTGGGCCATAGCCTTGCTCGCGCTGGGGGCGGTGATCACGTTCTTTATCACCAAGGCCCTGAACTCGACGACACCACAAGGCGCTCCGCCGCCATCTAAATCGGCCCCAGCAAAACCATGAAGGGCGGGTCCAGCGTCGCGTCGTGTGCGATAGAGTCGGAGGCAACGGGCAGCCTTGGAAGCGGGAGCCGGGTGAAGTTACAGATGCCTGGGACTTTTCCCTAACTAGCAACTATGGTTAACTACAGAGTTCTCTATTATCCGAATTTCGAGCCAAATCAGCGGTGGCTCCGGTCGGTGTTACTCTTTGCAGATGAAGTCCACCGGGTCATTCCAGCGAGTGCAAATCACAGCGATTCACCGCGCATAAGGGAGATCGCCGACGCTATGCCCGGTTGCCTCCAGACGATCTCGCCGACGCCGGACGATACCTGGTTTGACGACTTAAACTTCGGTCGTCTAGAAAAGGCTTTTAAGCAAATCAAAGGCGAAGACGGACGCTTCCCGCCTAAGGAGCTCGGTTTGATCTTTGACCAGAGCGGACACGTTCGAGTGAAAGGCAACGTGTGGCTGAGCAATGCGAAGTTGGAGGATCGCGTACGGGAGCTACTAATGAAGCACGACCTTGCCGTTGACCTGAGCCCTTTCTTGGGATCTGCGCCATCCGGCGACTCGCTTTCCGCTAATCGCGAAGTTGCTGATCTAATCGTATCCTATGTTGCTGATCGGATCGCAAGACGAACCGGTCTAGACACAATGACAGACCAGCCTCTAGCCTTTACGGTCCATGCGCTCGACGCGCTTGAAGTATCCGAGCTCAGTCGCGCCCGCGAGGCAGAGGGAGCATTAGCGTCAGCAGTAGCACGGGTGGTTGTACCGGCCGAAATTGAGAGCCTGAGCCTAAGCGAGTACCTTGGCGTCCGCACCTCCTACTCGGCTTTGCGCGCGACATTTCAAGACCTAATTCGTTTACTTTCTGAGCGAGCGAAGCTGCCACGGCAACAGAGTGGAACAGCGGTCGAGGCCAAGCTGGAGCGATCAGTTCATGAATTTGAGGAAGAATGGCGGCGCTACAAAGCGGGAGCATTCGGTCGGAGGCTCAAGAGGTGGACTCCGTTTTCGATAGGTGGCCTCCTGACAGTTAGTGCCGCCCTTGCCTCTCCATGGCTGGCCGCGGTCCTGGCGGGCGGCACTCTTGCTGTGGATATTGTTGAGAGAGGCATTGGAATGCGTGACCAGCAGGGGACGGATGAGAAGGCGTTTCACATGCTGTGTAGGCTTGAACGCGATATTCTACGCAAGGCCAAAGTCAGGCCCCTGGTATGATTCTTGTGGTGGAGCGAGCGAAACTTAATAAGCCCGGTCGAAGGCCTTCTCATTATTGACACTCTCGGAGCGTCACCCGCCAGATCACGACCACTAACGGCTGGTCCCTGCGCGACCCCTACCGCACCCTCGAAACCCCCGGCGCCAACCGTCTCCGCGACGCCCACGCCGCCCTCGACTCCGCCGTCTGCGCCGCCTACCGCATGAAGGACGAGGAAGATCCCCTCGCCTTCCTGCTCAAGCTCAACCTCGGCCTTGCGGCGAAGGAAACCACCGGAGAACTCATCACCCCGCCCGGTCTCCCCACGTTGATCCCGGCGGCAGGGGGTTTTACCACTGCTGATTGCATTCAAATCTCCTGACGCCCCTTCCGCTTCCTTCTGACTCATTGGCCATAGACTCCTGACGACTGCGCATCCTGCGCGTTTGCCATTTTGACCCACTGCGCCATCCCGTGGCGCAATGCTCGATGCCCGTCACCACGATGACTTGGCGACGCGCGCGGCAGGGAGCGGCATTTTCGCTACCCTTGCGCCGGGCACTGCCCGCCCGCCGGCCTGTCCCCGCCTGTCGCTTCACGGCGCCACTGTCCTGATTTCCATCCCTTGACAGGCATTCAAATCTATGATAGTGGTACTTAATTCTCCGCATAGGTTCCCCGGCAGCACGGATGTTCATTGAGTGCCGGCCGGGGGCCGGAGTTTGAGCGCGCCGGGCGCGCGGAGCGGGTTGGGCGTTGCGGAGCCGGATCGACGCCGATTCGGCAGGGGCAATGCAGCCTTCACAGTGGAAGTTATGTATCACTCGTTCCTGCTTGGACCCAACCTCCGAAAGACACGAGTATTATGAAAGTCATGAGAATGGCCCTACTGCTCTCGCTTGCCGAATTGGCTGGACCTGCCGCCCAGGCCGGTGTCGTGGCGACTCTCCATTCGTTCAGCCACGCGGACGGGGAGAATCCGGAAAGCACGCTGGTCGTGGGGAGCGACGGCAACCTCTACGGCACGACCTATTTCGGCGGCGCTTACAATTATGGGACGGCCTTCAGCCTGACGACCAACGGGGTGTTTACGAACCTCTTTTCCTTCGATTACACCAACGGCGCAAACCCAATCGGCCAGTTGGCGCTCGGTTTGGACGGCAATGTCTACGGCACCACCACTGGCGGCGGCCCGGCCGGCCACGGGACGGTGTTCAGGATCACGACCAACGGAGTATTGACCGCCGTGGCCAGCATCACCAATGGAGTCAACTCGGCCGGGGGCCTGTTCCGGGACACGGACGGGGCCTTCTATGGGACGACCGGCGGCGGGGGGGACTTCAGCAGAGGAACGGCATTCAAGTTCACTTCGGGCAACAGCAACTTCAGCACCTTGATCTCGTTCGACTCCGTCAACGGAGGCACTCCCGAGGGAGTCCCGGTGCGTGACGCCAGCAGCCAGAATTTTTACGGCACCGCCGCCAGCGATGGCCCGAATGGCCGGGGCACGGTCTATCGCCTGGTTCCTAATGGCGCGTTCACGACGTTGACCGAGATTTTCGCCTTCAACGGCACCAATGGCGGGGCTCCGTACGGTGCGCTGGTGCAAGGCCCGGATGGCACCTTCTACGGCACGACCTCCAACGGCGGCACGAACGGAAACGGCTTCGGCAATGGCACGGTGTTCTCCGTGACGACCCTCGGGCTGCTCAAGATTCTGATTCTGTTCGATGGCACCAACGGGGCGAATCCCCTCACCGGGCTGACCTTTGGGCCAGATGGGAAGTTGTACGGCGTGACCCACGGTGGCGCGGGCAGGCCGGGGACGCTTTTCCAGATAGACACCAACGGGACCTTCTCTTCCCTGGCCTCCCTGGCCTCGCCTTACGCTGGCTTAACGCTGGCCGGAGATGGCAATTTGTATGGCAGCGAGACATCGGGCGGCGATTCGAGCGAGGGAACCCTCTTTCGTTACATCTTCAATCCGGCGCCACCAGTGATTCAGTCGGCCTCTCGAACCGGTTTCACGGCGACGCTGACCTGGAGTTCGCTTTTGGGTTGCGCCTATCAACTTCAATATAGGACCGATCTTGCCCAGGGCGATTGGCTGGATGTGGTGGGAAGTCGTGTCGTTGCGTCCGGCGACAGCACAGTTGGCTTTGATTACTCCGCCTCCGACCCGCAGCGCTTCTACCGGGTGGTGCTTCTGGTACAGTGAGTTTGGGCTCCCCAAGCAAGTGTGGGGCCTGACCGCTGGCACCATCGGCGGTCGAGCGAGTGTCAGAATTTGATGCCTTTGGCGCGCCCGCTACCACCTGGGAACCAGGCGCCAACTATTTCGCTACCTTCGACGGGAGGCAAGCCGACATTGCCAAGTCGGTAGGCTTCAGCACGAACCTATAGAATACAACCTGAGCAGGACGAAACCGGCTTGTTCTGCGGCTTCGAGCAACTGGCCGTTGCTGAGGCCCTTCCAGCCCATGCCCTGAACAGCGGCGACACCGTGATCGGGCAAGGCGTGGCGGGCTTGCTGTGGCACGCACTCGTCGAGGAGAATCCTCGTCACGCGAGTTCGCTCGCGATGCGCTGCCAGCCGTGGCGCACGATAGCCGCCGCCTGCTCACGCGTGACCGAAGGGAAGGTTTCGAGGAAGTAATCGAGCGACAATCCGCCCGTCAGGTACTCAAACAGCGTCTTCACCGGCATTCGGGTCCCCTGAAAGGTTGCAGTTCAGGGGCCGACGTGACCGTACTAACGGCCTGACCATGCAACGATTCCCCCGCCACGGGCATCGTCCTCCCCACCACGCCACCGAGCACCGGCTCGCACCAGTCGTCGAACAACGGGGGCTTGCCAGTACGGTGAGGCTCCGCGTCGGGAGTCTTCATCACTGGAAAAACAAAAGGCGCAGCGGAAGCTGCGCCTTGGGTAGGGGCGAAAAAATGCTCAGCGCCGGCGGCGGATCACGTTCCAAGCCAGCAGGCCGGCAAAGCCGGTCAGCAGGGCTGCGCTTGCCGGTTCGGGAATCGCCGTTCCGCTTGCAGTAATGGTGAAATTGTCAGTTCGGTCCGTGCCGGCGGTCCCGACGTTCCCGCCGTTGATCGCTCCACCGGTGGTGGCGCTATCGTCCACAATGCGGAAATACATCGTGCTGGCCGTGTCCAGCGCCGTAATCGCACTCAGATCGAAGCTCTCCTGGGTTGGCTGACCGCCGGTGCCAGTACTCCAGGTAATGCCGGACGTGAGCGCATAATCCGACCCAACCGTGTTCCAAGTGGAGCCGTCGGTGCTGTAAGCAAAATAGAACGTTTTCGGACCAGTGGCACTGCCGTTCTGGTCGTAAGAGACAGCAATGCCGGAATAGGTGTAATCGGTTAGATCCGGGCTGAGCGTGAACTGGAAGTAATCGCCCTGCGCCCAAAGGTTGGCACTGAACGAATGCGGCGAGCCATTGCCGGAGGGCGAACTCCAAACCGTGCCTGCTCCAGCGTGCGTGCCGGAAGCTGCCGCGGTGGCACCGCTATACAAGGTTTCAGGAACGATGCCGCCAAACGTCGCACTGGTCCCGGTAATGCTTGGGCCGCTGGTTTCAAAAGTCCATTGCGCAAGCGTATCGGCCCTGACCTGCAAGGCAGCAGTTAGAGCCAGGGCGGAAACGGTGGTGAGGGCTAACCGAGGGATGCTCATTTTTTTCATAGACCGATGGTGTTCCGTGAGTTGTTCTCGAAAAAGTTAGGCGTAGAATAGGACAAGCCGCCGAATAGGACAAGAACTATTTTCGATTTCTTCAGTCGGCAGGGGCTCATCCCGATTTTCGATAGGGGCGGCGCAACGCCCGTTTCGACCGCAAAGGTTAACCGGGTATGGGGTCAGCCAACCCGCGGCAGGTATCGCAATCTGTCTTCTCGCCGCCACTTGGGGCCTGATTCCCCCGGTTGCTACCAGGGAGCAGGCTCTCAGGCTAAAGCGCCCACCGATTCTGCCTCAACCTCACCGTGACCATACTGTAGCGGTCACGGAGAGGGAAATGTGCGGGTGGGAAGGGTGACGCGTAACCGCCTTGAGGATGGGCAGTTACGAATCGGGTGCGGAAATCGGGCCTTGCGGCTGGGCTCGGGCAGCCCAGAGTGAAGTGGCCTCTGCAAGTACCTCTCCCTGCGTGATCTACGCGCTAACTGGAGGCCATGCGGGGGCAGGCCAGTTGTATCCCGGTGTGTCTCCCATGAGGGTCGACCCCCATGGGAGACACGCCGGGATACCGCAGGCCCCACACCGCCATCTCAAGCTGGAAAGCCAGGCGCCGGTGAGATGCCGGAGCGGCCTTGCGGTCATGGCCTGCTTAGCCTGTCTGCCGTGGCGCCGCCCCTCGCGTCCAATGCTGTGCGTAGGTTGTTCTGGGCATCGGCATAGCCGGGTTTGAGCTTGAGGGCGGCCTGCAAGTGGTTGATCGCCTCGTCCAGGCGTCCTTTGGCTCCCAGCGCCACTCCCAAGTTGCACTGGGCTTCGGCTGAGCCGGGGTTGAGGT
>Ga0335069_10002941_pt1 | contig 25974 bp, 25 predicted proteins | sample Lox_Sample_11_FD_206714 | JGI IMG/M metagenome (GOLD analysis project Ga0335069, IMG submission 206714) | Soil microbial communities from Loxahatchee National Wildlife Refuge, Florida, United States - Lox_Sample_1.1 | ecosystem: Environmental > Terrestrial > Soil > Wetlands | place: USA...
CAGGAGACCGGGCTGCACTACAACCAGCAGCGTTACTACGACCCGGTCACCGGCAGCTACCTCACCCCCGATCCGCTCGGCCTCGCGCCCGCCCCGAATCCGCACGCCTACGTCCCCAACCCGCACATCCTGTCCGATCCGCTCGGCCTGACGGGCTGCCTCCCGGCCGGGACAAGCCACGCCGCGCCGGGGCCCGCCCTCGCCAAGCCGGCGGCCGGGATCGGCTGGCCGCCCGGTGCCGAAGCCGCCGGGGGCTGGGGCGGGCAGGAGATCGCCGGCCCGCCGCCGGACCACTGGCCGCCGGCGGCAGCGGACCAGTGGATCTGGAGTGTCATCGCCCGCCAGCCGGGCGGATGGCCGGCCTGGCTGTCCGCCGGCGGGACCGGCGTCCCCTCGTGCGTGCCGCCGTGGCCCTGGTGACGGGCCATCCCGGGCGGAGCGCGCTCGGACCACTGAAGGGAGGGTGGTCAATCGTGACCTGGGTTCGCTGAAATGCCGCCGTGCCCTGCGCCGGGCCTGGCTCTGGTTATGCGCCGGGCCGGCTGTGCCTATGCGCCGGGCCGGCTCTACCCGGCCGCCGTGCCCGGCTTTCGATCCCGTCGGCAGGCTCACGATGGGAGACAATATAAAATATCTTATATCGGGTTAGCCCGTCAGCCGCACCGGGCTAGTCCCTGAGCCGCCCGTCAGCACGGCCCATTTTCGGCCGGGCGATGTCTTTTCCGGTAATTCCCGCCCTGGCCGAAGAAGCGGACCAGAGCGAGGCCGGCCGAGCGGATGTCCCCCGGCCTCGCATCATGGCGACCGCTGGCGGGCCCGGCGGATTTTCCGTTCCGCCTATGCGCGGCCCGGCGAGTCACCTGTCCATCTGATCATTAATAGAGGTGATCTACGGCCGATCTCAGGACCGAGGATCACCGCCGCATCCACGGGGAGGCAGCGATCCGCGACCACCGGAACGAGCGCGGCCGGCTTCCGCGGGTGCCTGATCTGTCCCGGTTCGCGGGGCCCGTCGCCGGCGGGCTGGTGCCGCACGCGTCGTTACCATGGCCACCGGTGCGCCGGAGCCGGCGCGCGGTGATCGCCGAGGACGAGGGGCCGCCGGGATCATCCGGCTGCCGCGGTCACCGGCCGCCGGCTATCGCCGGGCGACTACCGGCCGGACGGCTATCAGCGGACTTGAAGATTCCCGACGGAAAAGGCCGTGGCTGGCCGCAGCGATAGTGAACGCTACGTGAACATGGTCTTCGGTGGATCATCGGGGAGGACCGGAAATATCGTCCTCGCCTGCCGGGCTCTTCACCGAGAACGGCAGATCCAATGGAGTCCTTACCGGCGGGACCGATGTAAACGCTGGATGCGACGGCACCCGGCGGGATCCGAGGTCATCCGGCTATCGGGTATATGTTCTCAGCAAGCGATAAATCGTAGCGCCGCTTGTTCGGCGCCGACCGCATACCGGCTCATATGCGGCGTCACGGCCACGGCCGGGCCGGCGGAGGGCCGGTGACTTTGCCGCTCGGTGTTTCGCGGGCGGCAAAGCCGCGGAAATCTCGGCGTGACAGGATCAGTTCCTGCTGCTAAAGCAGGCCAGATATCTTCAGGAGAAGCCTCCGGCGGCGCGGCGGTGTTCGCCGGCCGTGAGCGGCAGACGGCCTCCGGCCGGCGCCGCAGGCGGCCCGCGCCTGCGGAGGAGGCACCGCGGGCCGGTCCTGACCTCGAATGTCTTGTCGCTATGTCGACTCGGCGGGCCGGCCGGCGGCGGCTGGGTGCCGCTGTTGCGGTATCAATGGGCCGCTGTCCTTTACCAGGATCGGGGAGTCCCGGAGTTCAGCTCAGTGACACGGGAAGCTGATGCACGTGCATCACGGTTAAAAACCCAGGTAATGCGCCGCTGCCCGGGTGCCGCCCGCATACCGGGCTCGCTCCCCGGGCCTTAGGCAAGCGGGCCGGGCAATGCCAGCGCCGGCCAAGGGCGCGGACTCGTTTCAGCCGTGGCGCGAAACCGGCAAACGATTTCATAAGGTACGCAGAGTGCGGTCCTGGCCTGCGTTCCGTTACCTGCTTAGGCGCGGGCCCCGCAGACCGCTGATGGCTTCTTCCGCCGTCCGCCGCACTTCACCGGTAAGGTGGCGGTCAACGTTCCGAACCGCGTGCAATGATTAATTAGCAACCTGCTCCACTAACACCTGTTGATCGTATACGCTTATGCACTATTCAACGAGTGGAACGGAGTACACGTGGCTCAGAAGATACAAACTCTGTTCATCGATGACATCGATGGCAGTGAGGCAGAGGGTACCGTCCGCTTCGCGCTGGATGGTGCCGAGTACGAGATCGACCTGAACGCGAAGCACGCCGAGGCGCTTCGCAAGGCGTTGTCGCGGTACGTCGAGGCCGCGCGGCGGAGCAGTGGCACCGCCCGCCGTCCGGCGCGGGCCGGCCGCCGGGCCGCGGCCAGCGGGCCGAACACCACCGAGGTGCGTGAATGGGCCAAGGCGCAAGGCATCGAGGTCAAGGACCGTGGCCGCGTACCGGCCGAATTGGTGGTCAGGTTCCGGGCGGCAACGGGAAACTAGTCAGCGGCCGGGCGGCTCGTACCGGATGAGAGGCCCATGTGCGCACGGCACTAATCCGGGGGGCTCTCCGTAAGTTTGCTTGCTCGTGACTTCGGTACCACGACATTCCCGGGTGCTGTGCCCTTCCGTGAGCCCAATGCCATAGCAGCGCAGCGGGGAAGGGACGCGGAACCCAGGGGCCTGGGTGGTTGTTTCCAGGCGCAGCCCCCCAGAAGGCGGGTCCTCCGGGACCCGCCTTCTGGCTTTGCCGGGGACTGGCTTGCCCGGCGGGGCGACTCGGCCGGCCGCCCCGCCGTATTCACGCCCGGGCGGAATCGGGAAAAGTGCCCGCGAGCACGGCCAGGACCTGGGACCAGGCCCGGCTTTGCGGGTCTATCAGGTCGAAATGGCCCGCCCCGGGTATCTCGGCCAGCCGGCCGGCCCGAAACGCCCGGCTCATGCTCACCGGCACCTGGTCGTCGGCGGTGCCATGAACAAGCGTGACGGGCACCGCGGGCGGAGGAAGCGCGGCGGGGTCGGCGACGGCGTAGCGTTCGGGCACCTCGTCAGGCATCCCGCCCATCAGGTTGCGGGCCGCGCCCGCGCCCAGGTTCCATTCCGCGCACAGGCGCAGCGAGGCGCAGCCCGCCAGGGAGACGACGTGCGTGGCGGCGCACGGCCCGTGCCACGGCGACCCGGGCGGCAGGCCGGGCCGGGCCGCGGCCCACAGCACGAGGTGGCCGCCCGCCGAGTGACCCGCCCAGGTGATCGTGGCGGTGTCCGCACCGTGTGCCGCGGCGATCGCGGTCACCTGGTCGACGGCCATCGCGATGTCGTCGAACGTGCCCGTCCAGCCTTCCTCGGCCATGCCGGCCCGGCGGTACTCGGGTACCGCGACCACATATCCGGCGGCCGCGAGCGCGTGCGCCATCGGGCCCAGGTGGGTCCGGTCGAAGGCGGGTCGCCAGAACCCGCCGTGGATGAGCACGATCAGCGGCGCCTTCCGCTCCCGGGCCTGCGGGGGAAGCCTCAGGTCCAGGAGGTGCCCGGCCAGCGGCCCGTACGGCAGCGTCAGGTCGGGCGGCGGGGCGGGCCGGTCCAGGACGCCTGTCACCCGTTCATCCGGCCGGGACCGCGGGCGTGGCGCGCCTGACGATGGCCGCGGTGTCGGTGCCGGACGGCAGCGTGCCGAAGGCGCGGCCCCACCCCGGTGCGGAGGCGCCGTCGTCGGCCAGCCGCGAGGCGGCGAACGCGTCGGCTACGGCGGGGTCGCCGTACCGGACGAGCAGGGCGCCCTGGAGGGCGAGCGCCATGGCCTCGGCCAGATGGCGGGCGCGGGCCTCGGACGGGTCGCTGAGTTCCTTGCGCAGCCGGATGACTGCCTGATCCAGCCGGCGGTCCGCCCCGGCGGCCTGATCGAGTTCGCCGAAGAACGCCTCGGCCGACTCGGGCTGCCTGGTCAGCGCGCGCAGCGCGTCGAGCGCGGCGACGTTGCCCGAACCCTCCCAGATGGATGCCAGCGGAGCCTCGCGGTACAGGCGCGGCATCCCCGATTCCTCCACGTAGCCGTTGCCGCCCAGGCATTCGAGGGCCTCGGCGGCGTGCGCGGGGGCGCGCTTGCACACCCAGTACTTGGTCGCCGCCAGCGCCAGGCGGCGGAACGCGGCCTCCTGCTCGTCACCGCGGGCCGCGCGGTCGGTCGCCCCGGCCAGCCGGAGCGCCGCCATCGTGGTCGCCTCCGACTCGATCGCGAGGTCGGCCAGGACGCCGGCCATCAGCGGCTGGTCGGCCAGCTTCCGGCCGAAGGCCGTCCGGTGGGCGGCGTGGTGCGCGGCCATCGTCACGCCGGCCCGCATTCCGGTCGCCGTCCCGAGCACGCAATCGAGCCGGGTCACGTTCACCATCTCGATGATGGTGCGGACGCCGCGGCCTTCCTCGCCGACCAGCCAGGCCAGCGCCTCGTCGTACTCGACCTCGGCCGACGCGTTCGACCTGTTGCCGAGCTTGTCCTTCAGGCGCTGCAGGCGCATGCCGTTCAGCGTGCCGTCCGGCCGGACCCGGGGCAGCAGGAAGCAGGACAGCCCGCCGGGCGCCTGGGCGAGCACCATGAACAGGTCGCCCATCGGCGCCGAGGTGAACCACTTGTGCCCGGTCAGCAGGTAGCTCGCCCCACCCGTCTCCCCATCCCCCTGCACTGCTACCGCGCGCGTGGTGTTGGCCCGGACGTCGGAGCCGCCCTGCTTCTCGGTCATCGACATGCCCGCGAGCAGGCCCCGCTTGATCTCCGCCGGCCGCAGGCCGAAGTCGTACTCCGGGGCCGCCAGCAGCGGCTCGAAGCGCGCGGCGAGGGCGGGCGCGTGCCGCAGCGCGGGCACGACGGCATAGGTCATCGAGACCGGGCAGCAGTGCCCGGCGTCGGCCGCGCCCCAGACGTAGAAGCCCGCCGCCCGCGCCACGTGCGCCCCGGGACGGCTGTCCCGCCACGGCGCGGCGTGCAGGCCGTGCCGCACCGCCACCGTCATCAGCTCATGCCAGGCCGGATGGAACTCCACCTCGTCGACCCGGTTCCCGAAGCGGTCATGCGTGCGCAGCTTCGGCGGGTTCTCGTTGGCCTGACGGCCCTGCTCCTGCGCCTGCGCCGAGCCGGCCAGGCGGCCGAGCTCGCGGATGGCGTCCTCGGCCCAGCCGGCCCCCTCGCGCCGCAGCGCGCTCAGCATCGCCGGGTCGTCGGCGACGTCGTACCCGGTCAGCGGGGGTGGCTGGTTGAATACTTCGTGTGTCGGCATCAGCGGTTCCTGCCTCGGGTGCTGCTTGGCGCCGGCCGGCCAGCGAGGTCCGCGGCGTCCTGGCCTTGTCGCAATTGAAGCATGCTCCTGTGGACGTGCCGGACCTGCCGCTGGTAGACCAGAACCGGCGGACGCTGGCGCGGGCCGGCCACGAGCTTCGTGGCTAGCGGCGAGGAGAGTGGCGGGTGACTGCTTACCTGGTCCGGCGGGCAGGGACGTCACTCGTGATCTTGACTGGTGGGGCTGTCGATCCCGGCGCTGCTCGCGGGCAACCTCATCGCCGAGTACGTCTTCAACTATGACGGCCTGGGGCTGCTGTTCTACAACAGCCTCGGCAACGAGGACTATCCGGTGCTCATCGCGTACACGCTGATCGGCGCGGTGCTGACCGTGGTGGGCAACCTGATCGCCGACATCGCGCTGACCGTCGCCGACCCGCGGATCCGGCTGAGCTGACGAGCTGCGGATGCGCAGGGGGTCAGGCGGCCGGGCCCATGGCCGGCGACACCGGCAATCCGCGCCAACGACTCTGACAGCGAGGTGAAGAGATGGAACTGAGACGTGAGCTGCTAACGGCCGAGATGATCGAGCCCAGCACGGGCCAGCTGGTCCGCACGACCATCGAGGTGCGTTTCGACCCGCTGACCGGGCACAGCTCACGCATCCTGCCCGAGCGTGGCCTGATGCCCGCCAGCGACTTCGACCTCGAGGTGCTCGCGCGGGAGAGCGAGGCGAGCTGCCCGTTCTGCCCGGGCCGAGTCGACCGGCTGACCCCTAAGCTGCCAGCCAGGATCCACCCTGACGGGCGGATCGAACAAGGCGAGGCCGTCCTGTTCGCAAATCTGCACGCGTACTCATCGCACAGTTCGGTGTCGGTCTACTCGCCGAGGTTGCATTACCTGCCGCTCGGCGAGATCACACAGCGGCTGCTGGCCGACAACCTGGCCGCGCAGGTCGCCTTCGTGAAGGCGGTAATGGCGGCAGAGCCGCAGTCACGGTGGGCATCGATCAACGCCAACCACATGCTGCCCTCGGGAAGCTCGTTGTTTCATCCCCATTTGCAGGGGATAGTCGATTCCCAGCCGACGACGGCGCAGCGCATCCTGGCAGATGTACCGCGGCAGCGGTTCGACGCCTACCTGGAAGCCGAGCGCCGCAGCGGGGAGCGCTACCTGGGGGATACCGGCCGCATCCAGTGGATCGTCAGCTTTGCTCCGATCGCTCCCGCCGAGGTGAGGGCGTTCGTCCCTGGCATCTCCTCACCCGCGGAGATTGACGATGACCTCGTCGGCGAGCTGGCCCATGGGCTGGTACTAGCCCTGCGGGCGTACGCGGGGATGGGCTTCCAGAGCTTTAACTGCGCGATCTACGGGGCCCCGCCCGCCACGGAGGGCTATCCGCTGAACTTGCGCCTGGCCTGCCGCTCGAACCTGAGGCCCTTCTACCGCTCGGACTCGACGTTCCTCGAGCGTTTGCACTGGGAGGGCGCCGTCGACCTTGCGCCGGAGAGCATCGCCTCGCAGATTGGCGAGCGCTTCCGGACGTGACGGCCCGGCCTGGGCACGTCGCGGTAAAGCTTGCGGACCCATGGCGGCCACCACCAGGGTGACCGTGGTTGTGACCTCGGCCAGCGCGCCGAGGACGTCGCCGGTGATGCCGCCTAGCCTGCGCACTGCGTGCCGCTCCAGCCTCAAGGCGACGACCAGGCCGGCGGCCACAGCCAACGGGAGGGTCCAGCCGAGGGGCTCGCCGGTCACCGTCGCGGAGATCATCACCGCGGCGATCGCGAACGCCAACGTGACCAGCGTGGTCACAGCCGGGATCACGGGGCGCACCGTGCCCGCCACGAGTGCGCCCAGCCCTTCCCGCCTGGCCGCTGGCACGCCACGGCGGCACGCCCACGTGATCGCGAGCCTGCCGGCGACGACTGCGGCGATAAGCGCGGCAGGCCCTCGGCCGTGACCCGCCGATTCGGCATGACCGAGCGCCGCGACCTGGATGATGAGCGTCAGGACGAGCGTGACGGTGCCTAGCGGTCCGATGTCGGAGCGACGCATGATATCGAGCGCCGCCGGGGCAGGCTTGCCGCTGCCGAGGCCGTCTGCCAGGTCGGCTAGCCCGTCCAGGTGAAGTCCCCGGCTGAGCAGGGCGAGTGACGCGATCGCCAGCCCTGCTCCGGTAAGCGGGCCCGCTCCGAGCGGATGGTCGGCGACGAGCAGCACGACCGCGCCGCTGACACCCAGCAGCAGCCCGACGGCCGGCGCCCACGCCATCGCGGCGGCGGCGGTGGCCGGCGCCAGAGCCGGCGCAGGCCCGGCCGAGGGCCACGGGAGTACGGTGAGCAGCGTCACCGACAGCCTCAGGCCACTCCATCTCGCGCCGCCCACCTCCCTGCCCCCTTTCACCAGCGCCGCCTTCCCTCGTTGCTCGTTCCTCGCTCCTCAATGCAGGCGACGCCGCACAGCCAGATCGCCGCCGGACGAGCCTACCGGCAGATCACCCAAAGACGTACTATCTTAAACAGGGGAATCAGCGTGCGATCGGATGGCGGTGGAGACAAGCATGTCCGAGTGGTGGTCGATCGAGGTTTTCGACGCGCAGGCGTTGCCCGCTCGCCGCTGGAAGGACTCCCACCAGGATGGGCTCACCGAGGCGGCGGTCACCCACGGTGCCGTCTCCTGGGAGTGGCACGAGCATCGTTACGGCGTCGTATTCGAGGTGCTCTTCGACTCCGACGAGCAGTGGGAAGCGTTCCGCGTCCTTCCGGCAGTCCGTTCTGCCCTCGATGCCGTGCCTGATCCGGTGAACGGCCTGATCGTGTACAAGGGGCGGGGCGGCGGGTCCGGGCCGAGGAAGCCGCGCAAACCCAAGCCCGCGCCGAGCGCGAGCGCGATGGCCATGCCGGAGCCGGCCGAAGAGCGGGTGCTGCAGCTCGCCGGGATAAGGCCGCACTTCGCCGGGGATGCCGAGCCGCCGGAAGATGCCGGAAGCCGGCTGTCTCGCCGGCGCGTGACCGCGTAAGGTTTCCGGGTCAGCCCGGCGGGGGCGCGAAGGACTCAGATTAAGGCCCGCGGGTGAAGCATCCCCCGGGACGGTGCAGGATGGGGGCATGAGGGAAACGCGAGTCCTGACCGATGGCCTGCGGGCCGCGATAGAGCGCAGTGGCTACTACCCGGGCCTGGTGTCCGACGCGGTCGCCTCGGCGCTCGGATCGGAACCAGTCACGGCCTATGTCGTCCACCACGACGCGATCTTCGACCCCGGCATGGAGGTGCGCCGGCACATGACCGTGCTCGTGCTCACCCCGACCCGGCTGGTGTACTCGCACACCGATGAGCACCCCGCCGAGGATCCCGAGAGCCGGCCGCGGGCGGAGACGAGCACCGAGGCGATCCGGTTCGCCAAGATTTCGTCCGTGGCTCTGAGCCGCGTGGTGCCCGACCCGGCGGCCTACGTACCCGGGGTCACCATGCCGTCGGAAGTGATGCTGACCATCGGCTGGAACGTCCTTTCCCACCTGGAGCTCGAGCCCGCGCACTGCGGCGATGAGAACTGCGAGGCTGATCACGGCTACCTGGGGACGATCACGGCCGATGACTTCTCGCTGCGGGTCAGCCAGGCCGCCGACGGGGAGGACGCCGTGCGGCAGCTGCTGAGCTTCGCGCGGGAGCTGTCCGACGCCACCGCGGTCCGCGGCAGCTGAGGGTCCGGTGGATGGTAGCTGAAGGTTCGTTTTGTCGCCGCTACCCGTCCGGTGACACCATGTTCCGGCAAGATGCTGAGTGGCCCCCACGAGTAGCAGGTGAGGATTCCCGTATGACGCTTGAGCCGAGACATCCGCCGATCGTGCCGTCCTACGGGACGGCGACTCTGTCGGACTTGTCATCGTCGATTCTCGCGTCCCTCGATCCGGAAACGCCCGAGTCGCAGAACGTCCTCGGCCTGGCGCCCGCACAGCGGGCGTGCCTGCTCATCGTGGACGGGCTCGGCTGGGACCAGCTCCGCGCCCATCCCGCCGCCGCGCCGTTCCTGTCCGAGCTCGCGCTCAACTCGAAGCCGATCACGGCCGGGTTCCCGGCCACAACGGCCACGAGCCTCGCTTCGCTCGGTACCGGGAGCCCGCCAGGCCAGCATGGAATGTTCGGCCTCAAGGTCCTGGTACCAGGCGAGAAGCTCCTGCTCAACGCGTTGCGCTGGGACTCGCGGGTCGATCCTTGTCAGTGGCAGCCATTGCCTACGCTCTTCGAGCGGGCATCTGCGGCTGGCATCGCGGCTGTCCATGTGGCCCGAGGCTCGTTCCGCGGCTCGGGCTTGACCTTGGCCGCTATGCGCGGCGCGGTACTCCGGCCGGCCGATACCATGGGCGCCCTTGCCGCGCAGGCCGCGGCGGCCCTTGGCGAGAACGGGCGTGCGTTCGTGATCGCGTACCATGGCGACCTCGACAACGCGGCGCATCTGTTCGGCGTCGGCTCGGATGCCTGGTACTACCAGCTGGCACACGTGGACAAGCTGGCAGAACAGCTCGCGTGGGCCCTGCCGTCCGGGACCTGCTTGTACGTGACGGCAGACCACGGCATTGTCGATGTCGGTCCGGAGGACAGGCTCGACGTGGACGCGATGCGGGAGCTAAGGTCCGGGCTGGCGCTGCTCGGCGGCGAGCCGAGAGCGAGGCACCTGTACACCCGGCGTGGTGCCGCAGGGGATGTCCTCGCCACCTGGCGTGAGACGCTCGGCGACCGCGCCTGGGTCTTGTCGAGGGACGAGGCCATCAAAGAAGGATGGTTCGGCCCGGTCGATGCGCGCATGGCCGACCGGATCGGCGATGTCATTGCCGCCCCGTCAGGCAGCCTCGCCATCGTGGCCACGAAGGCGGAGCCGGGGGAGGCCGCGCTTGTCGGCATGCACGGCTCGCTCACCCCGTCGGAGCAGTTCGTGCCCGCGCTCATGTACACCGCGGCATGAGCCAGCGGACCGGCCGGGACCAATACCTGGTCGGTGCCGGGGCGCTCGCCGCCGAACTGGCGCGGGACCCGGCGCCCGTGCTTCTCGACGTGCGCTGGCGGCTCGGCGGGCCGCCCGGCATCGACAGCTACCGCCGGGGTCACCTGCCCGGCGCGGTCTTCGCCGACCTGGACCGCGTCCTGGCCGGGCCGCCCGGCGCCGGGGGACGGCATCCGCTGCCGGACGCGGCGGTGTTCCAGGCCGCGATGCGCGCGGCCGGGGTGAGCCGGGACCGGCCGGTCGTGGTGTACGACGACGGGGACGCCACGATCGCCGCCCGCGGCTGGTGGACGCTGTGCTACTTCGGGCACCAGGACGTCCGGGTGCTCGACGGCGGCTACCGGGCCTGGGCCGGCGCCGGCCTCGCCGTGACCACGGCCGAGCCCGCGCCCGCGCCCGGCGGCTTCACAGCGGAGCCCGGTCACCTGCCGCTGCTCGACGCGGCGGCCGCGCAGGCCACGGCACGGGCCGGGCTGCTGCTCGACGCGCGGGCGGGGGAGCGCTACCGCGGCGAGACCGAGCCCGTCGACCCGGTGGCCGGCCACATCCCCGGCGCGGTCAGCGCGCCCACCGCCGGCAACGTGAACCCCGATGGCACCTTCAAGGACCGCGCTGCCCTCGCGGCCAGGTTCGCCGCGCTGTTGCCCTCCGGGGGACGACCCCCCGGGGACCCCGGTCCTTTCCTGGGGGGACTCCATCCCCCCAGACCCCCCTGGGGAGGGGCTACCCGCCCCCCCGTACCCCCCTGGGTCGGCGCCTACTGCGGCTCAGGGGTCACCGCCGCCCACGAGGTGCTCGCCCTCACGCTGGCCGGCATTCCCGCCGCGCTCTACGTCGGCTCCTGGTCCGACTGGGTCGCCGACCCCGCCCGCCCCGTCGCCACCGGCGCGTCGGCCTGAGCCGGCCAGACCGCTCCCCGCCCTAGGCCATCGCCTCCGGCGGGACGTTGAACGGCGTGATCACCTGGATGGGCGCGGGCGAGGTGACGATGGGACCGTCCAGCGCGCCGTGCGCCTGCATGATGATCTGGCAGGCGCGGTGCATGTCCCGGCGGAGGTCGTGGTAGAGCACGGCGGACAGACGGCCCGCCTCGAGCAGCTGCCGGTTGTCCCGGTCCAGGTCGTGCGCGATGAACGCCCGGCAGGGACGCCGGCGGGCGTCGAAGGCGTCGAGAATCGCCCGGTTGCCGCCGCCGATCGAGTAGACGGCCTCGATGTCGGCGTGCCGATCCAGGGCGTCCAGCGCCAGCCGGTACACAGAGGTGTCCAGGCCGTCGCTGTCCGTGATTTCCGTGAGGCCGCGGTGCGGCCATCGCTCGCGGATGGCCGCCCGGAAGCCGATCTCGCGTTCCTCCTCGCCGCGGAACACGCTGCGGCTCAGGGCGACGAGGATCCGGCTGTCCCGCCCCGGAGAGCCCGGAAGGCCCGGGAACTCGCCCAGCCACTGGTTGACGAGGTACGCCGCGGTGGCGCCGGCCGAGCGGTTGTCCATGCCGACGTAGGCCACCCGCTTGCTGAACGGCAGGTCGCTCACCAGCGTGACGACGGGGATGCCCGCTTCGCTCAGGCGCAGCACCGCGGCGTTGACCTCCGGCGCCTCCGGCGCCTTGAGGATGACCCCGCGCGAGCCCCGCCTGGCGATCGTGTCCAGCACCTTGACGATCTCGCGCGGATGGCCCTTCTCGCGGAAGTCGAACCGCGAGCGCACCACCGCGGGCCGCAGCGACGGCAGTTCCTGCTCCAGCGCGGTCTTGACCGCGGAGGAGAACCGGTCGGGGGTCTGCATCACGATGTCGATCATGAACACCCGGCCGTTGAGCCGCAGCTGGCTGCGCTGCCGGTCGAGATCGGCGATGGCCTGCTTGATGTCGTTGACGGTGCTCGGGCGCACGCCGCCGCGGTGGTTGAGCACGCGGTCCACGGTGGCCTCGCTCACGCCGGCCTGCCGGGCTATCTCCCGGATGGGATAGGGGTGAGCCATGGTCCACATCCTGATGGGTAAATGAAGTTCCTTCTAGGTGACGATACCTCGGCTAGCGCCATCGCGGCCATCGTCGGCCCTTGCTCTCCCCTGGGCAAGATCCGGCTCCGTTCGGCCTAATTGGCCTCATCAGCCCGAGTAAGGGCACCGTGCTCACGATCATCAGAATGACAGTTTTTTGATGGCTGCTGATCTGTTGACTTGGCGCATGAGCTCATGCAGTGTCGAGTTCATCTACCCGCAAGGCGCGACAGGCTGGTGCTGACAAGATGGAGATGCTGATCGGCGGCACGTGGCGGCAGGCCGCGAGCGGCCGCATCGAGGACGTGACCTCGCCGTTCGACGGGGCGGCCGTCGGGACGGTCCCGGTCGGCGGCGCGGACGACGCCCGCGCCGCGCTCGACCGCGCTGGCGGCAGGCAACGCGATCGTGCTCAAGCCGGCCAGGACCACGCCGCTGACCGCGCTGGCCCTGGCCCGGTGCTTCACCGACGCCGGGCTGCCGGACGGGGTGCTGTCCGTGGTCACCGGCCCGGGCGCCGGGAATGGACAGGGCTTGGGCGACGCGCTGGTGAGCGACCCGCGGGTCCGCAAGGTCTCCTTCACCGGGTCACCTCCGACGTGGCGGGCGCCGTCCGGGCCATCCGGGAGATCGACGCCGGCAACGTGCACATCAACTGGACCCCGCTGTGGCGGGCGGACCTCATGCCCTACGGCGGCCTGAAGGCGAGCGGCATCGGCAAGGAAGGCCCCCGCTCGGCGGTCGCCGAGATGACCGACGTCAAGACCGTCATCCTGCACGGCCGGCCCCGGTAAAGGCCCTGGCAAAGGAAGGATCCGACGATGACCCCCCAGACCGTACGGCTGACTGTCGCCCAGGCCGCCGTGACCTACCTGTCCCGGCAGTACTCGGTCGCCGACGGCCAGCGCCGCCGGCTGATCCCGGCCACCCTGGGCATCTTCGGCCACGGCAACGTGGCCGGGCTCGGCCAGGCCCTGGATCAGCTCAGCGAGGCGATGCCGTTCATCCAGGGCCGCAACGAGCAGGCCCTGGTGCACGCGGCCACCGCCTTCGCCAAGCACAGCCGACGACATGCCACCCTGGCCGTGACCTCGTCGATCGGCCCCGGCGCGCTGAACATGGTGACCGGGGCGGCCCTGGCCACCATCAACCGGCTGCCGGTGCTGCTGCTGCCCGGCGACACCTACGCGACCAGGCACCAGGGCCCGGTGCTGCAGCAACTGCAGCACCCGCTGGAGGCGGACGTCACCGTCAACGACGCGTTCCGCCCGGTCTGCCGCTTCTTCGACCGCATCACCCGGCCCGAGCAGCTGCTCACCGCCCTGCCCGCGGGCATGCGGGCGCTCACCGACCCGGTGGACGCCGGCGCCGCCGTGCTCTGCCTGCCGCAGGACATCCAGTCCCACGCCTACGACTGGCCGGCCGGGTTCCTCGCCGGACGGGACTGGGGCATCCGGCGGCCGCAGCCCGCCCCCGACGAGGTCGCCACCGTGCTGGCCATGCTCAACGCCGCCGCGAACCCGCTGATCATCGCGGGTGGCGGCGTCATCTACTCCGGCGCCGAAGCCGAGCTCGAGCGCCTGGCCGAGGCCGGCGGCATCCCGGTGGCCGAGACCTTCGCAGGCAAGGGCGCCGTGCGGCGGCCGGCCTGGTGGCAGCTCGGCGGCATCGGCCTGGAAGGAAGCCCCGCGGCCAACCGCCTGGCCGGCGAGGCCGACCTGGTGCTGACCGTGGGATCACGGCTGACCGACTTCGCGACCGCCTCCCACTCGCTGTTCACCAACCCGGGGGTGCGGTTCGCGAGCATCAACGTCGACACCGGGGACGCCGGCCGGCTCGGCGCCTCCGGCATCATCTCCGACGCGAAGCTGGCCCTGGCGGCGCTGGCGGACGGGGTCGCCCGCTCACCCGCGGCCTGGCAGGAGCGCGTGCGGCAGCTGAACACCGAGTGGGCCGCGGTCCGCACGGCCGCGATCGATCCTGATCTCACCTTCGGCCAGGCCGGCGTGCCCGCCGGCTCGGACATCGTCACCACCACCGGCGCGGTGCTCACCCAGGGCCAGGTCATCGGGGTGCTTCAGGAACACGCGCGGCCCGGCGACACGGTGATCGCCGCGGCCGGAGGCCCGCCCGGCGACCTGCTCAAGGTCTGGGACGCCACCGGGGAGCGCCACTGCCACCTGGAGTTCGGCTTCTCCTGCATGGGCTACGAGATCCCGGCCGCGATCGGCGTACGGCTAGCCGACCCCGACCCGGCCGCCCGGATCACCTCCCTCCTCGGCGACGGGACGTTCCTGCTCGCCCCCAGCGAGCTGGTCACCGCGGCCGCCGAGGGCCTGGCCGTCACGCTCGTCATCCCGGAGAACCACGGCTACCAGGTCATCCACCGGCTGCAGATGCTGCGCAGCGGCCGGGAGTTCGGCAACGAGTTCCGCTACCGTCCCGAGCCGCTGCAGCTGGCCGCCGGGGACGGGGGGAAGTCCCCGCGGCTCGAGGGGGGCTATCTCGAGCTCGACCTCGTCCAGGCCGCGGCCGGCCTCGGTGCCCGCGCCACCCGGGCGACGACAGCGGCCGAACTGCGCGCCGCGCTGGACGACAGCCGCGGGCATCCGGGCCCGGTCGTGATCGTGGTGCCGGTCATCCCGCACGCCGACCTGCCCAGCGCCGAGGTGTGGTGGGATGTCGCCCCCGCGGAGGTCTCCGCCCTGGACGCCACCGCCGCCCTGCGGGCCGAGTACGAGACCGACCTGACCAGCCAGCGGTGGTTCGGTTGAGCGCCCCCCGCGGCTCCCTGAACCAGGGGCCGCCGAACCAGGGGCCGCTGAACCATGGCGCCCTGGCCGCCGCCGTCCGGTCCGGAGCACCCACCCTCGGCACCTTCATCGGCACCGCGTCGCCGCTGGCCGCCGAGGTCTGCGCCGCGGCCGGCGTCGACTGGGTACTGCTCGATCTCGAGCACGGGGGCGGCGGCGAGGAGCAGGTCCGCGACGTCGTGCCCGCCGCCGGGAGCTACGGCGTACCCACTGTCGTCCGGGTCGAGTCGGCGGCCCGGATCCGGATGGGACGCGTGCTCGACGCCGGGGCCGCGGGCATCATGCTGCCCCGGCTCAACACCGTGGACGAGGCCGCCGAGGCGGTCCGGCACCTGCGCTACCCGCCCGCCGGGGACCGGGGTGTCGCCACCTACAACCGGGCCTGCCGGTTCGGGCTCGACCCGGGTGCCCTCGACCGCGCCAACTCCGAGGTGCTCGGCGTGGTCCAGATCGAGTCGGCGGCCGCGGTCGGCAGCGCCGGGCCGATCGCCGAGCTCGACGGGGTGGACGTGCTGTTCGTCGGCCCGCGTGACCTCAGCCACGACCTCGGGGTACCCGGCGACCTCACCGCGCCGCCGTTCACCGAGGCCCTCGGGCAGGTGCTCGCGGCCGGACGCCGCTACGGCAAGGCCTGCGGCCTGCTCGTGACCGACGGTGCCGCGGCCGCGCGGCGCCTGGAGCAGGGCTGGACGTTCGTGGCCATCGGCTCGGACTCCACCCTTCTCGCGAATGCCGTCGGCGCCGAGTTCGGCCGTGCCCGCGCCTCAGCCAAGCCCCGGTAAATAGGCACAGTGACAGGAAATTCGCCATGAGAGCCACCGACGACGGATACGTCCAGCCGGGCATCGGCCTGATCAGCGTGGGCTGGATGGGCAAGCTGCACAGCCGCGCCTACCAGGCGATCCCGCTGGTCTACCCTGAGCTGAAGATCCGGCCCCGGTTCGTGCACGCGGCCGACACCGCGGCCGACCGGGCCGGCTACGCCCGCGAGGTCCTCGGCTACGCCCGGGCGAGCACCGACTACCGCGAGGTGCTCGCCGATCCCGGCGTCGACGTGGTGTCCATCTGCGCCCCGAACATGCTGCACCGCGAGATCGGCGTGGCCGCCGCGCGGGCCGGCAAGCCGTTCTGGATCGAGAAGCCGGTGGGCCGCGACGCCGGCGAGGCCGCCCAGGTCGCCGCCGCGGCCCGGGCGGCCGGCGTGGTCACCTCCATCGGCTACAACTACCGCCACGTTCCCGCGGTCGAACGGGTCCGCGAGCTGATCGCGGCCGGCCGGCTCGGCCGCATCACCAACGTGCGCGCGATGTTCTTCAACAGCTATGCGGCCGAGCCCAACGGCGCCCTGTCCTGGCGGTTCCGGCGCGAGGAGGCCGGCAGCGGCGCGCTCGGCGACCTGCTCAGCCACGTGGTCGACCTGATGCAGTACGTCGTGGCGCCGATCACCGAGGTCAGCTCGCTGCTGTCCACCGTGTACGCCCGGCGGCCCATCCTGCCGATGGGATCGGCCACCCACTTCGCCGTGATCGAGGACGGCGAGATGGGCGAGGTCGAGAACGACGACTACGTCGCGGCCCTGGTCCGGTTCGGGGCCGGGTCCGGCGGGGCCGGATCCCACGCGGCCGGGGCGGTCGGCACCCTGGAGGCGTCCCGGGTCAGCGTCGGCCCGCAGTGCTCGCTCGGCTTCGAGATCTACGGCACCGACGGCTCCGCCATCTGGAACTTCGAGCAGATGAACGAGCTGCGCCTCTGCCTGGGCCGGGCCGGGCGCAGCGGGGCCGATCACGGGTACACCACCGTCCTCGGTAACTCCGGCCTGGGTGACTACGGCAGGTTCCAGCCGGGGCCGGGCAACAGCATGAGCTATGACGACCTGAAGGTCATCGAGGCCAAGAAGTTCCTGGTCGCGGCCGGCGGCGGCGAGCGGCGCAACTCCACGATCGAGGAGGCGCACGCGGACGCCCAGGTCATCGCGGCGACGGCGGCCTCGGCCCGGGACGGCGCCTGGCATCCGGTGGCGCCGGTGCCCGGCGCCACGTTCGGACACTCGTGATGACGGACCGCGAGCCACCCGCCCTGCTCCGCGCCACCGCCGGCGAGCTGCCGGTGGTGGTGGCCCTCGGCGCGGTCGACCCGGCGCTGGTGGCCGGCGTGCTCGACGGGCACTGCCGGTTCATCGCCGCCCCGGGCGAGGCCGAGCTCGCCGCTGCCGCGGGTGCCATCGTCCGCGCCGACACAAGGGTCGGCCAGGCGCTGCTCCGCCGGGCGCCCCGGCTCAGGGTCATCGCCAGGACCGGGGTGGGCGTCGACCTGGTGGACGTGCCGGCCGCGACGGCCCGCGGGATCGCCGTGGTGATCACCCCGGGGGCGGGCGTGACGGCGGTGGCCGAAGGCGCCATCGGCATGGCCCTGCACCTGGTCAAGCGGTTCGGCCCGCTCACCGCGCTGGTCCGCGAGGGCCGCTGGGCCGAGCGCGCGGCGGTGCCGGTCGGCGACCTCGACGGCGCCACCCTGGGCGTGGTCGGCTACGGCCGCATCGGCCGGCGCACCGCGGCGCTGGGAGCGGCCTTCGGCATGCGGGTCCTGGCCTACGATCCGGTGACCGAGCCGCCCGCCGGCGTGCGCTGCGGCGATCTCGGCGACCTGGCCGCACGCAGCGACGTCATCACCTTGCACCTGCCGCTGACCGGCCAGACCCGCCACCTGGTCGACGACGCCTTCCTGGCCAGGGTCAGGCCGGGCGCGGTCCTGGTCAACTGCGCCCGCGGCGGGCTCATCGACACCGACGCCGTGTGGCGGGCGCTGGACGGCGGGCGGCTGTCCGGAGTCGGCCTCGACGTGTTCGACCCCGAGCCGCCCGCCCGCCATCCGCTGTACAGCCACCCCGGCGTCGTCCTTACGCCCCACCTGATGGGGCTGAGCCGGCGGGCCATCGCAGCGACCTTCACGGCCGCCGCCCAGGGCGTCCTCGACGTGCTCTGCGGCCGCGAGCCGCAGGCCGTCGCCGATCCCGCCTGGCGTATCCATTGCCCTGAAGAGATCTGCCCCGAGGAGATCCGCCCATGACCGCTTCCATCGACAAGATCGCCGGCGCGCCCATCTCCTGGGGCGTGTGCGAGGTGCCCGGCTGGGGCTACCAGCTGTCCCCCGAACGCGTCCTGACCGAGATGGCCGAGGTCGGCCTGGCCGCCACCGAGTTCGGCCCGGACGGGTTCCTGCCCCCGGACCCGGCGGTCATGGCGCAGACCCTGGCCTCCCATCACCTCACCGCCGTGGGCGGCTTCACCCCGGTGGTGCTGCATGAGCCGGATCACGACCCGGTGCCCGCGATCGACCGCCTGCTCGGCAGCTATGACGCGTCCCACGCCGGGGTCCTGGTGCTGTCCGCCGCCACCGGCCGCGACGGCTACGACACCCGGCCCGACCTGGACGAGACGGGCTGGAAGACGCTGCTCACCAACCTCGACCGGCTCACCGCCCTGGCCGCCGCGCGCGGCGTCCGCGCCGTGCTGCACCCGCACGTCGGCACCATGGTCGAGCGCGGTGAGGAGGTCTGGCGGGTGCTGGACGGCTCGGCCATCTCGCTCTGCCTGGACACCGGCCACCTGCTGATCGGCGGCACCGACCCGGCCGAGCTGACCAGGCAGGCCCCGGACCGCATCGCGCACACCCACTTCAAGGACGTCCAGGACCACCTCGCGGCGCAGGTCCGGTCGGGCCGGCTGACCTACACCGAGGCGGTCGGCCGCGGCATGTACCGGCCGCTGGGCCGCGGCGACGTCGACTTCGCCGCCATCGTCAATCACCTGCGGGGGCGCGACTACGGCGGCTGGTACGTCCTGGAGCAGGACACCATCCTCACCGGGGAACCCCGCGGCGAAGGCCCGGTCGCCGACGTCCGGCAGAGCGCCGGCTACCTGCGCACGCTGCTCACCGTCGCCCCGTGACCGCACGCCAGGACGCTGAGGAGTTAGAAGATGACGTTCGTCGTGAGCGAGATGGCGGGGCGTGCCCCGGAAGAGAACGGGCGACAGGGCCTGCTCCGGGACCGGGTCGTGCTCATCAGCGGCGGCACCGGGGGGCTGGGCGCGGGCATCGCGCGGGCGGCGGCCCGCGAGGGCGCGATCGTCGCGGTCACCGGCCGGCGGCGCGAGCCGGGCGAGGCGCTCGCCGCCGGGCTCACCGCGGCCGGCACCAAGGCGCTGTTCGTCCAGGCCGACGTGGCAGACGTGGCGCAGGCCAGGGCCTCGGCGGCGGCGGCGATCGCCGAGTTCGGCCGAGTGGACGGCCTGGTCAACGCGGCCGGCCTGACCAGTCGCGGGACGCTGCTGGACACCACCCCCGAACTGTTCGACGCGCACATCGCGACCAACCTGAAGGGGCCGTTCTTCCTCATGCAGGCTGTCGTCGCCGACCTGGTCGCGCGCAAAGCCCCAGGCGCCATCGTCAACATCATCAGCTCCTCCGAGCACGGCGGGCAGCCCTACCTGGCGCCGTACGTGGCGGCCAAGGCCGGGCTGGCCGGCCTGACCCGGAACGCGGCACACGCGCACCGCTGGGACAAGATCCGCATCAACGGCCTGGACATCGGCTGGACCGACACCGAGGGCGAGGACGTCACCCAGCGCCGGTTCCACGGCGGAGGGGACGACTGGCGGGAGAAGGCCGGGGCGTCGCTCCCCATGGGCAAGCTGGGGCAGGTGGACGAGATCGCCGACTTCGTCGTATTCCTGCTGTCGGACCGCTCCGGCGTGGTAACTGGCTCAGTGATCGACTGGGACCAGCACGTCCTGGGCGGGATGGACTGATACCCAGAGGCGCCGGGCGGCTAGCTACATTACGCCCGCCCCGGCCGGGCCGCCGGACAATGCCGTTCCCGCCGTAGGTTCCTTCGGCGGGCAGGCGCAGCCGGCCCGGACGTCAAAGGCGGCGGGACCAGTTCTGGCCGATCAGGTCCTGCCCGAAGCTGTGGTGATGGTGTTCGTTGTCCAGGGTGAAACCGGCCCGCTGGTAGATCCGCCTCGCGTCGGCCAGCACGTCGTTCGTCCACAGGGTGATGCCGGTGTACCCGGCGTGGCGGGCGAAGCGGAGCACCTCCTCGACCAGCCGGGCGCCGATCCCGAGGCCCCTGGCCCACGGCTCCACCAGCAGCAGCCGCAGCCGCGCGGTGGTGGCGTTCTCGCGCACGCAGAACACGCAGCCGGCCGGAGCGCCGTCCACTTCGGCGATCCAGGCCGCTTCGGCCTCCGGGTCCCGGTGGTCCACGTAGTCCGCGACGATCCGGGCCACCAGGGCCTCGTACGAGCTGTCCCAGCCGAACTCCTCCGCGTACACCGCCCCGTTCCGCTGCACCACCCAGCCCATGTCGCCCGGCCGGGGGGCCCGGAGCAGGTAGCCGCGCGGTTGCGGCGATTCGGTGAGCGCCTCGGTGATCACGCGCATGGCGTCGAGCAGCCGGCGCCGGTCATCGTCGCGCAGGCCGGCCAGCAGGCCGCGAGTCTGCTTGGCCGACTGGGCGTCCAGTCCCGCGACCACGGAACGGCCGATCGCGGTGAGCTGGATGACCTGGCGCCGGGCGTCCGCGGCCGAACGCTGCCTGGTGATGAGCTCGTCCGACTCGAACCTGGCCAGGATGCGGCTCAGGTAGCCCGGGTCGATGTCGACCGTGCGCCGCAGGCCGGTGACCTCGCTGGTGTCCCGCTGCGCCAGCTCGAAGAGCAGCCGCGCCTCGGTCAGGGAGTACGGGGTGTCCAGGTACTTGCCCCGGAGCAGCCCGATCACGTTCGTGTAGAACCGGTTGAACCCGCGCACCGCCGCCACCGCGGCGTCGTCCGCCACCGCGACATCGGCCCCGGCACCATCCGGCCCAGCATCAGTCACGGCAGCGTTAGCCGTACCTTCGCGAGCCAGCGTTTCCGTCGTCATAGGGTTGTCAGCCGTCAGTTCGCCCATGCCATCCCCTGATGATCGATTGCCTAAGTCAACTATATACATGCCTTTGGCAATCACGAATGATTTCTTAGCTCGGCGCCCGATCGGCGCAATCATCGTGGATCGCCGCTACCCCTATGAGGGAGGTAGATATCCACGATGATTCGAATATCTGTACTGAAACCTCGGCATCCACATGTACCCCAGGACTTCCGTGGTCGGCCGCGAGCGCGCGTGATCGGCGGGGATGCACCTTGGCCTCAGGCGAGGCGTGAGCTACCAGACTAGTTCGGTGGGATGAACGTGAGCACTGAGGCAAGGCGGCGGGGTCCTCCCGAGCGACCCGCACCCCGGCGACCGGGATCCCGGTCAATAGGATCGAAACCGATGGGCACGTACGACCAAGAAGCAAAGGCGGCAGGCATGCGGATGCGGACGCTCGGCGGTACCGGGATCAAGGTGAGCCCGTACTGCCTCGGCGCGATGATGTTCGGCGCGTGGGGCAATCCCGATCACGAGGAGAGCATCCGCATCATCCACGCCGCGCTGGACGCCGGCCTCAACTTCGTCGACACCGCGGACGTGTACTCGGCCGGGGAGTCGGAGGAGATTGTCGGGAAAGCCCTAAAAGGCCGCCGCGACGATGTGGTGCTGGCCACCAAGGCACACAGCCCGATGGGCGCGGACCCGAACATGCGCGGCAACTCGCGCCGCTGGATCGTCCGCGAGGTCGAGAGCAGCCTGCGCCGCCTGCAGACCGACTACATCGACCTCTACCAGATGCACCGCCCCGACCCGGACACCGACATCGACGAGACCCTGTCCGCTCTCTCCGACCTGGTCCGCAGCGGCAAGGTGCGGGCGATCGGCTCGTCCACGTTCCCCGCCGAGCAGATCGTCGAGGCACAGTGGGTCGCGCAGGACCGGGGCCACGTGCGGTTCCGCTGCGAGCAGCCGCCCTACTCGATCCTCGTCCGCGGCATCGAGGCGGCCGTGCTGCCAGCCTGCCAGAAGTACGGCATGGGCGTCATCGTCTGGAGCCCGCTGGCCGGCGGCTGGCTGACCGGCCGGATCCGCAAGGAAGCCGACGTGGACATGACCAAGGGCCGCGCGCGGCGGATACCGCAGCGCTTCGATCCCGCGCTGCCGGGGAACGTAGCCAAGCTCGCGGCCGTCGAGGAGCTCATCAAGGTCGCCGCCGACGCCGGCTGCTCGCTGACTCACCTGGCCCTGGCCTTCGCGACCGCGCACCCCGGCGTGACCTCGGCGATCATCGGCCCGCGCACCATGGGCCAGCTCACCGACCTGCTGGCGGCCGCGGACGTGACGCTCGGGGACGATGTGCTTGACCGCATCGACCAGATCGTCCCGCCGGGCGTGACGCTGAACCCCGCCGACGCGGGCTGGCAGCCGCCGGTGCTCGCCGACCCCGCCGCCCGCCGCCGCCCTCAGGCCACCCGCGCCATCCGCTAGCCGGGCGAGGCCGTCCACGGTCACCCCGACGGGTACGCGTGGAAGGCGTCGGCCAGCAGGCTCTCCCAGTCGGTATCGGTGGCCCTGGGCACGAACCGCTTCTGCGCCGCCTGCTTGGTGACGCCCCTGGACCGGCCGATCTCGGTCCAGGACACGCCCGTCTTGACCGGCCCGAAACGTCAACCTCAGGTTGACCCGTGATCGGGGCTCAGCGGGCCGGGGGATGAGGGTGACGCGGCGGCGGGGGGTGAGGGTGACGGGGCGGCGGAGGGATGGTGGCCACGTCGGGCGCGGACCGGGGCCAGACCAGCAGGACCGGGCAGGCCGCATGGTCAACGACGAACCGGGTGGTCTTGCCCAGGCTCTTGGGGCCCAGTCGCGCCTGGTCCCCGTCCCGCGCCACGATCAGCAGATCCGCCCGGGCCGAGGCGGATACGACTGCCCGTTCGGCATGTCCATGGGTTTGAATCTCGATCTTCTCGCAGGGCCGCCCGAGCCGCCGCGCCGCCGCCTCGAGCAGCTCGCCGGCCGACGCCTCGGCCATCTCGTCCAGCCGGATCCCGGGGTCGTGCCCGGCCCGCCCGAGCAGCCCCGCATACGCCCCGCGCGCCGCGTCGGGTGCCTCGCCGGAGATGACGTGCAGCAACGTGAAGCTGGCCCCGGCCGGTGACAGGCTGAGGGCCGCGTCCACGCTGGCCCGCCAGGTCCCCTCCAAGACCCAGACATATACCGAACGGACTGGGCTATCGCTCTCGCTCAACGTTCATCAGCCTCCTGGCACGCGCAGTCCGATCCAGAGCGCCAGCACCCCGAGGACCAGCCCCGCCGGGACGGTGAGCAGTCCCAGCCTGGTGAATTCCCCGAGATCGGGCGAGGCGCCGTGGTGATGGAGGATCCGGCGCCACAGCAAGGTGGCCAGCGACCCGGTGTAGGTGAGGTTGGGGCCGATGTTGACCCCGAGCAGCACGGCCAGCACCGCGCCCGCGCCGGACGGCGCGGCCAGCGGCAGCAGCACCAGGACGGCCGGCAGGTTGTTGCAGACATTGGCCAGGACGGCGGCCAGCGCCGTCACCGCGAGCAGCGCGGGCAGCGAGGTCCCGCCGGGTACCAGCGGCGCCAGCGCCCGGCCGAGCCCGTTGTCCGTCACCGCCTTGACCACGACGCCCAGGCCCAGCACGAACAGCAGGAAGGGCAGGTCAGCGGCGCGTACCAGGGCGACCGGAGTCACCTTGCGGCGGGTCAGCGCGCGGACGGCCAGGACCGCGGCCCCGGCGAACGCGGCCCAGGCCGGGTTGATGCCCGCCGCCGACGCGCCCGCGAACCCGGCCAGCGTCAGCGCGACCACGACGAGGGTGAATACCGGCAGGCTCGCGTCCTTGCCCCCGTCGCCCCGGCCGGCGCCGCGCCCCGCGTTCAGGTCGGTGGCGAAGAACCGGCCGAACACCGCGTACTCCACGCCCACGGCGGCCAGCCAGGGCACCGCCATCAGCGCGGCGAAGCGGCCGAAGGCCAGCCCGCTGGCCGCGAACGCGAGCAGGTTGGTCAGGTTCGACACCGGCAGCAGCAGCGACGCCGAATTCGCCAGGTGCGTGCAGGCGTACACGTGCGGCCTGGCCCGCACCTCCAGCCGGGCGGCGGTGGCGAACACCACCGGGGTGAGCAGCACCACGGTGGCGTCCAGGCTCAGCACGGCCGTGGTCACCGCCGCGACCGCGAACACCTGGGTGAGCAGCCTGCGGGGGCTTCCGGCGCTGGTGCGCGCCATCCACCCGCCGCAGGCCCGGAACAGTCCGTCGTCGTCGCACAGGTGCGCCAGCACCAGGATCGCGGCCAGGAAGCCGATGACCGGTCCGAGCTGCCTGGCCTCGGTGGCCGCCGTGCCGGCCGGGATCGCCCCGGCCGCGATCAGGATGACCGCGGCCGGCACCGCCGCGACCGCCTCCGGCCAGCCGCGCGGCCTGGTCACCGCCCAGGCGAGCACCCCGAGCAGGGCGATCAGCGAAACCGTCTCGCCGATGGCGGCGTTCAGCGCATCTCCTCCCAGCGAGCCTGTGCCGAAAGCCTCATCCAATCACCAGGCGGCGCGGGCTCCGGCTAGGGACGGACCTCGTACACCAGGTTGAACGGCGTCGGCGTTCGCCGCCATCCCGGACGACCCTGAACGTCCCCGCGAGACGCAGCTCGACGTGTGCAGCGCCGCCTGACCCCGTGGGACCGGCCCTCCCCACGTGCACTTCTTACCGCTGGCCAGCACGCCGCGCAAGAGATTGCATCGCCATGACCAGCGCCGGAACCGCCCGCGGCTATCCCGGCCTTCGCCCGTCTCCGGCTGTCCCGCCTTCGCCTGCCCCTGGCTATCCCGCCTGAGCTCGTTCCCGGCGGCGCTGACCGTACCGGTCGATGAACCCCCGCAGGATCGCCGGCGGCCAGCTGACATCGCTGCGGGTGGCCTGCGCCTTGATCTCGTCGGCCTGGTCCGGCTCGAAGTACCCGGCGTGCTTGTAGACCTCGATCCGGGTGCACAGGCCGGCCACGTCGAGTTCGGGATGGAACTGGGTGGCGTAGACGTTGGCGCCGACCCGGAACGCCTGGGCCGGGCAGCCGGCCGAACTGGCCAGCAGGACGGCGTGGCCGGGCAGGCGGCTGATCGCCTCCTTGTGACCGGTGAAAGCCTCGAAGGTGGCGGGCAGCTGGCCGAGCAGCGGGTCCCGCTGGCCTGTCGGCGTGAGGGTGATCTCGACGGCCCCCACCGGCTCGGCGAAGCGGCGGTCGAGCACCGCGCCCTGATGGCGGCCGAGCGCGCCGATGCCGTAGCAGGCCCCGAGGAACGGGAAGTCCGCGCTCACCACCTTGTCGAGCAAGCCGCTCAGGTCCACCTCCACCCGCCGCTGGACCCGCGTCTTGAGCTCCTCGGGGTCGGAGTAGTTGAACGGCCCGCCGCCGAGCAGGATCCCCGACCAGTCGCCCAGGTCGACGTCGCCGAGCGCGCGCCGTTCGAGCCGCACCCGGCGCAGCTGGCTTTCCTCCAGCCCGGCCAGGGTCAGGAACGACTCGTACTCGTTGTCGGCCGCGGCATCCTCGGCGCGGATGGCCAGCAGCAGGAACGGCTTCACCTGCTCAACCTTATTGACATGGCGCACCGTCGGTAGCCAGCCGCCGGAAAGTACGCACCTGCAGTGACCGTCTGGGCCACCTGATCCCGGCCGATCCATCGGGATTGACGATGGATCGGCCGGCCGGAACCCTGGCGGCGTGACCGATGAACGGGCCCAGGCCGAACGGTTAGCTGACCTTTTCCGCGCCGCCTACCTGACGTTTCACCGGCGGGACGGACCCCGGAGCCAACTACCCGGCGCGTCCAGGGCGGTGCTTGAGCACCTGGCGCTGGCGGGCCCGCTCACCGTGGGGGAG
>Ga0335069_10002942_pt1 | contig 25971 bp, 20 predicted proteins | sample Lox_Sample_11_FD_206714 | JGI IMG/M metagenome (GOLD analysis project Ga0335069, IMG submission 206714) | Soil microbial communities from Loxahatchee National Wildlife Refuge, Florida, United States - Lox_Sample_1.1 | ecosystem: Environmental > Terrestrial > Soil > Wetlands | place: USA...
AGAAAGAGACACAGACCGGTTTCCTCCAACCAAGTGCGGGCGTCTTCGTGGGTCCGAGCCCCAAGTCCGTTCTGGCGCAGCCTTTCGGCGCGCGATGCTTCCAGTTGTTCCGCTGTCAAAGAAGAGTTCCTCGTTTCCAAGCTGCCAAAGCCACTCTGCAACCTGCGCCCCTGAGAGCGCGGCGGCCACCTCCGCAAAAACCCCTAAATCCGGTGGAAAGCCCGCTGGATCTCCTTCCAGGAGTACAACAAAGCAATTGGACGACCATGCGGGCAGCTGGTGGGGTGGCTGGTCTTCGCAAGTTCTAACAATAACCATTCTATACGTTTTGGATCAAGAGGGGTATTCACTTTGATGGCCGCATGGCAGGCAATGGACGCTGCAATGCGCGTACGCAAGCGGCTAAGTTCTTCATTTTGAACAGGTTCATCGGACCTGGCGGACGACTGGTCGATGACTTCGGCGAGCGTCTTTTCGAGCTCCCTGCCCTCCAGGCCAACGGGGGCCGCTTTGACGGCAAGCTGTTGAGGGCCAAAGGGTTCGACGTCAAATCCGTTTTGCTCCAGTTCGTGGGCGATGCGCGCGAAGACTACCATCTGCTCGGGCCTGAGTTCGACGAGGAGCGGCATGAGCAAACGTTGCCGCTGCACCTGCTCGACCTGGCGGTCGCGGAGGATCTTCTCGAAAAGCACTCGTTCGTGTGCAACATGCTGATCGATGATCCAGAGGCCATCGTCTCCGGCAGCGAGGATGAAGGATTCGCGCAACTGGCCGAGCGGCCTGAGCGAACCAAGCCGGTTGAGAGTGGAGGCTGCCTGCTCCGCTTCGACCATCGCGGTTTCAACGGCAGGGTCGACCGCGGACGCCGTTGCCGCGCCAGGGCTGCACGGCTCAGGCGGCGGTGAGCCAGCTGCCTGAAAGAGCGCCTTGGCCGCTTCACCCCACGCATGGCGGTCGAAGGCCTGGAATGGCGCGGCTCCGTTCGGTGTGTTGGCGCCAAATGGCAGGCTTTCTGAAACGGGCAGCGTAGCGGCCGGCGTGAGCCGGAAGACATCAGAGTTTCCGAGGAAGTCAGCCGCGGACTCAGGATCCGAGTCGGGCTCTTGCGGCGCGGCGTTTGCATGAGCGGGGCCGGGCCCCGGGGCTCCGGGAATCGGCGATGTGCCGGGAGGCATGAGCGAGGGACTGGCGGAGGGCAGCGAATCGAGCGCGGCAATGAAGCCCGCGGCCGGCCGCGCCTTGATCAATGCAGTACGCAGGCTGTCGCGAACAAAATCGTGGACCAGGGTTTGCTGGCGGAAGCGAACCTCGGTCTTGGCCGGATGCACATTCACGTCGACTTCCTCGGGCGACATCTCCAGGAAGAGAAGGACAACCGGGAAACTAGTGGGCGGGATCACATTGCGATAGGCCTCGGAGATGGCGTGCAGAAGCAGCCGGTCGCGAATGAGCCGTTTGTTCACGAAGATATAGATCGAGTTGCGGTTGAGTTTTTGCAGCTCGGGCTTGGAATAGAAGCCGGTGAGGCGGAGCATGCCGGGTTTGCGAGCCGGCTCATCCGGATCTTTCTTCCACGGGGGCGGCTCGGGCAGACCGACTCGTTCAAGCTGTGTTTCGGCAGCGACCGGCAAGAGCAGACCGAGCGTCTCCTTGCCGAAGATCTGGTAGATGCGCTCGGCGGTGCGCGCTACAGGCGGTGCAGACACGATCGTATGGCTGGCCGAAACGAGCTCGAAGTGTTTTTCAGGATGAGCGAGCGCATAGTGCGTGACCAGGGCAGTGACGTGAGCCAGTTCCGTGGCTTCGGCACGGAGGAATTTGCGGCGGGCCGGGGTGTTGAAGAAGAGGTCACTCACGGCGAGCGTGGTGCCGCTGGGCAAAGCCGTTTCTTCGACGCTCAGGATTTTTCCGCCCGCGATATCGAGGCGCGTACCGGCGCCGGGTTCTCCAGTGGAGGTCTCTAAAGCAACGCGGGCAACAGAGGCGATGGAAGGAAGCGCCTCGCCGCGAAAGCCGAGCGTGCCAATGGAGAGCAGGTCGTCGGCGGAGTGCAGCTTGGAGGTAGCGTGACGCTCGAAGGCCAGCAGCGCATCGTCGCGGTTCATGCCCTGGCCGTCGTCGCTGATGCGGATGAGCTTGCGGCCCCCGCCCTCGACTTCGACGCGGATGCGCGAGGCTCCGGCGTCGAGCGAGTTTTCGAGCAGCTCTTTGACCACCGACGCGGGCCGGTCCACCACTTCGCCGGCGGCGATCTGGTTCGCCACCTGATCTGAAAGAATCCGGATTCGCCCCACAAAAATGAAGATTAAATGTTCCAGGCACTGCCTGACGAATGCCATCTCGCGAGCAAGACCGGCAAGGTTCTCTCTTTGCGGATAATCTCGCTACCTGGAGATCGTGCCGACAAGACTCAGGTCGATGGCAACATCATTGTCTGCTTTCCAAACCAGGAAACTCGGATTCTTCAGTCCCCACTGAACGTAGGGCACCACAAAGCGGGCCCTGGCAGTCGCGTGTGCGCCGTCGAGATGGACCTGCACGGGGACGGTGATTTCATGCGGTGTTCCCAGCAGGGTGAAGGGGCCCGTGACCTGGATGGTCGAGTCGCCTGACGGAGCGATGTTGCCGGTGCAGATTTTCGGCGCAAACGAAATGGTTGCGTATTGGTCGACCTTCAGAATGTCCTTGTACATCTTCTTGTCGCGGCTATCATTGCCGGTCTTGCCGCTGCCGGCGACCACCACGATCAGCCCCGACATTCCGGGAGCGCTGCGGTCAAATTCAAGCGATCCGGATTGGACGTGAAAGGTGCCGTTGACGATCTCGTGGGTGGTATTGAGCGTCATCTTCACTTCGCTGGCGTCGGGGTTGACGACGAAGGTTGCGTGCTGCGCAAACGCCGCGGGAACGAGTAGCGCAGCGAGGGCGATAACCGGGAAGGTCTTCATGGGATCTCTCATTGGTGGATGTCTGCGCGCGAGCGGACGGCTAGCCGGCGACTGCGTGTGGAGTAGGGGCTGAGTTCTGGGCAACGCGCGTCAGTGTTGCCGTTACGCGCATCACGCCAGGCCAGACCCTGAGACAGAAGGGGAGCACAGCGCGCGCCAATCGGTTGTTCAACCCATCGGCGGCGAACTCGGCAAGACGCATTTGGGCCAGCAGCCCAGAGCGCAGTCTCGCCTGGAAGAGCGGAGCGGGCTCGCCGGCAAGAAAGGCGGCGACAGCGCAACGGGCAGTGTGGAGAGCGAGCGAGATGCCATCGCCGGTGAAGGAGGGGATGACCGCAGCCTGATCGCCGATGCAATAGAGCCCGCTGTCGCTGGTGCGCCGGATGAAGCCGTAGGGGATGTGAGTAATGGCGATGGGCTTGGGAAGCAACGGCTCCGCGCCGGCGAGCCTCATCGCCAGATGAGGACAAGCCTGCTTCATCGCCGCGAGATGGCTCTCCCAGCGGTTCCCCGCCCTGGCGAAATATCGTTGCTGGACCACCCAGCACAGGTTGGCGATGCCGCCTTCAACGGGCTGGATACCTCCATAGCCGCCAGGATAGAGCATCAGTTCAGACGTGCGCGCGAGCTCCGCAGCCTGTGCGGGCGCCAGGCGGTAATACGTTTTGAAGGCCACCCACCGCTGCCGGTCCTTGGGGCGCGCGTGTCCGCGAAGGTCGTGTTTGCCTGTGGCGAGAAAGACGGTTGGAACTTCATAGACGGCTCCATCGTCGAGGGTGGCTCGCCAACTGCCGGTTGGCGTACGACCGAGTGACTGGACACTCCGGCCGCGCTCAATCCTGACGCCCGCGGCAATGGTCTCGGCGATGAGTGCCGTGTCGAGAACCTTTCGCGTCAGCGACGCGGCGGGAAAAGGCAACGGAGCTTCAGCGGCGCGCCTTGAAGCCGCAAGGCGAACGTGACTGATGGGCACTGCACCAAGCGCGGCCACATCGATGCCGAGCGCGGTCAGGTCCTCGAGCGCCTCGCCGCTCAGGAACTCCCCGCAGACCTTATGGCGCGGTGTGGGCTCGCGTTCAATCAAAGTGACGCTTCGACCATTACGACTGAGCGCGATCGAAGCGGCACATCCGGCCACTCCACCACCGATGACGAAAACTTCATCTTGACGGGAGATTCGACTGACGGCGGCCGTTCTGACTTTCAAATCGAGACTCCTGACGGACATTTTATTGAACTGATTTCGGCCGAAGCGAAAGTAACCTCGCCATCCAAGCCGCGTGCGCAACGCTTGGACGCTGCGTAAGCCGGAATCGTGAGCCGCGAGCTCGCGAACCCAGGGGGGATCAGGCATTGCGCGTGGTGAGCTGGCGCCAGTTAAGGCCGAGTTCGACGACAAGAAGCGATGCCAGGGTGAATGCGATCACTCCGACGGCGGCAAATACGTCGCCGAGATGACTCCAGTACCGGGGCCAGAGATTGAACACGCGGCTGGATACGAAGGTGAACGTGACGGCGTAGGAGCGGATCATCCACTGGCGATGCTGAACGAAATGGCGATTGCGCGCGGTGATGAAGGCGGCCGTGGTGCAGACGACCCAGGCGGCGGCCTGCATGGAAGTCCCGGGCAAACCGGGACGGCCGGCGGCAAGGGCGATGCCTGTGGCGGCGCCGATCAAGACGGAAATGACATACATGCGGCCGACCACGCGATGGAATCTCAGGTAGCGCTCACGTAGCCGCGATGAGAATTGCACCGGGCCGGCGAGCAGAGCAACCGAGCCGGCGATCGCATGGGGGATGAGCAGGTGCCGGTCGGCGATCACCTGCAGACGATACGCGTGGTACATCGGATAATCGGCAAAGAGAAAAACTTCAGAAGTGATGAAGACAAAAAGCACAGTAAGACCGAGGGAGACCCAAAGCGCGATCTTGAATCTGGACCCGACCGAGCCGGGCGCGGGCAAGGTGGAAGATGCCATCGATTACCTCTGAATGATAGACGGATCAGAAAATGCGACGTGGGCCAAAGACTTTTTCCGAGCCGACAAAAAAGTGCGGTAGATGGCGCGAAAAGGGCCGGCAGATTCAATTCTCACTTCCACCGTCCCACGCACAACCGTCCCGGCCGCCAATGTTCCAGCGTCACCGCATCCCGAGGAACCCCGGCGATCCTGAGGAACTGAACCCAATCCTCTTTTCGGAAGGCGCGGCGGAAAGAGACCGGCCCATCGTGACGCACAAAGCGGTGCCACCCGGCTATCTGAGCGAGCAACCCAAACATCCGGCCATTCCCTTCGGAGCGCTCCAGATCGTTGACGAACCAGCCTGCATGCGCGGTGGCTTCCATCCACCGCAGCAGCTCAACGATCGCGTCATCCTCCAGATGATGGGCCGTCAGCGAGCTGACTACGATATCCACCGGCGTTTCCGGTCGATGCAACATAGCATCGCCGGTTACCCACGCGATTCCGTATTCCTTCGGAGTTGCTTCGGCGGCAGCCCGCGTTGCATGAGGATTCAAATCGATCCCGGTGAACTGCGCGGCGATGCCGTGCGATCGGGTCCACCTTGCAATCGCACGCAACACGTCGCCGCCGCCGCTTCCTGCATCGAGAATGTGCAGCGGCTCACGCAGTGCGCGCGGTCGCCGCGCCAGCCAGGCCAGCGTCGGCCGATAGCCCAGCAGCCAGCGGTTCACCTGCTCCAGACTGCGCAGGCAGTCACGAAACTCCTCGTAACTGCACTCGTCGTCCATCAGCTCGGGAAGATCTCGCGGAGAAACCCGCCGATTGAAGTCGACCTCAGCCCTCGTCAGCATGCAGCAGTTTCCGCACCTCATCTTCCAGCCGCGCGGTGATTTCCGCCTCGCTCGCTTCGTGCATGAACGCCTCCGAATAGAAATCCATCCCAGCGGTTCCTGCGCACGCATCCGGGCGAGAGACGGCGGTCAAGCAGTTGTAATTGAATCCGAGCAATCAGGCTAAGGTAGGTCCAGGTCGAGGGCGTAAAGATCGCCATTAGGCACCGCGCAAGAAACCAATAGCGATTCTTTCTCCGGCGGAGTGATCATCCAACACACCTGGGACTTGGGACTCAATGACCCGAGATCCAGGACTTCTTCCTCTTTACCATCTGCTCTTCTTACCCGCATCAGCCTGGTCTGATTGCTTGAGCCCTCTGTAACGTAGACGTATTCGCCAGTCGGGTACCACTCCGGAAAATCGTAGCCCTGCCCGCTCGTCAGGTCGGTCCAGCGGAGGGTGTGAAAATCAAAAAGCATCAGCTTGGTGGCATCTGCGTTCATGGCAATGACATACCGCCCGTCGGGAGACCAGCGCGGGCTCCACAGATTATTCGACCCCGGTACAACACGGGTTTGGGCGGTCTTGACCGAGACGATGCTGACAGACGGTGTCATCGTCGCCCCCCCCGGCCACCAGTCAGGGACCGCGCCGAACATAATCTCCGAGCCATCGGGAGACCACGTGGGATCGGCGACGGCTTGAGCTTCAGAAGTTAAGGCTCGCAGCGCGCCACCGCCCGAGGGAACTAAGTAGATTCTCCAGTTCTGATCCGGCATTTTGCCCATCAACGCAATTTGCTTCCCATCTGGGGATGGGGCGATCCGGAATACGAGCAAGGGCGGGGCAGTAAGCTGCAGCCGTTCGCTTCCATCTTCGCGGCAACGCCAGACCTTTGTTTCGCGGCCGTGCGATTCAATATAGACAATCGCGTCGGTTCCGGGAATTCGGCGAACGTCGGTCGCCGCGAAGCCCGGCAAGTAGAGAGAGAGCTGACGGGTTCTTAGATCCAACTTATGAAGCTCTGATCTTTCTTGAGCTTCGAGAGTCAGCAGTTTGCGCCCATCCACACTCGGTACGGCGTCAATTGAATCCAGGGGGCCCTGGGTCAGTCGAACGGGATGGGCCGGAAAAAGACTCAGGCCTCGCTCGCGAAGCGCCCAAATGTCCGGGTGATTGTTCCGGAATACTCGAAACAGGAAATACCGGCCGCCTTTGGTCCACTCGCCACAACACTCCTCGGCTAGATCGTCGCGCAACAGCGACAGCGGGTGAAGGTCTGTGCCATCGGTCTTGCACTCCCACAAGGTGGACTTGCCATTCTTTGGGTCCACAAGCGTAAACCGTATCCTCGCAGAATCCGGCGACCAGCGGAGCCAGAATGCTTGCCCCGAAACAGTGGCGATCTTATGGACATTAGCGCCGTCACTATCCGCTACAAACAACTCCGATCCGTGGGCAAAGACAATTCGACGGCCGTCAGCAGACCATGCGCCGTCCTGCCCATCAATATTCGCGATGCGCCTTGGCCCTCCTCCGGCCGTGGGAACGAACCATAGGTGAGCTGGAGCAGCCGAGGTGGACGCTGCAGAAACGAGGAGAGTCGAACCATCTGGTGATATATGTCGAAGGGTGTCCTCGAATCCGGTGAATCCCAGTGGCATCGCGACCTGGTCTCCGCCTGCTGTGGATACGTAGGCAAGGCTGCCTCGGTCCCAATCCACGTAGGTGTAGTAAACTCGGCCACCGTCTGTGGCCAGACCCGGGAAAGTCTCTGTCCAGGCGAATGGATAGTGTGGGCCTGCTACCTGTCCCGTGAAGGTCAGCCTTGTCGAGCCGGTAATTCTCGGAACCCGAGTTACAGACACCAGCCAAATCGCAGCGACGGCAGAACCTGCCAATAGCATCGCCGCTGCCAGGTATCGAAGCGGGCGCATCGGCCGCTTCGCTGCCAGATCCACCCCTGCCAGAGTCATCCCGTTCTCTTCGATGGAAGGGGCTTCGACCGGTGCTATGAAACGGTAGCCTCTCCGCGGCAGGGTTTCGACAAACTTGGGGCTTTCGGCGGAATCGCCCAGAATCTCGCGAATCTTGTTAATGGCCGTGTTCAGATTGCGCTCGACGTCGACAAACGTGTCGGGCCAAAGCCGCCTTTGCAATTCCTCCCGGGATACGACCTCACCCGGACGTTCCAGGAGGATCGAAAGCACCTGGAAGGGCTGTCCGCTGAACCGCTGCCTCACGCCGTTCTTGTGCAGTTCTCCGGTGCGGAGGTCCGCCTCGAATTCGCCAAAGCGTACGCATCGGTGTTGGGATGCTGATTCCGCCATAACAGGAAACCCTCTGTGACCTCAAACGGAGGCGCCTGAGCCTTTACATCTTTCAAATATCACAATTTCTTCAAGTTAGGAATCAAGATCTTTTCAATATTCGCTTGATGCGGATTTTATCTCCGATCCATTGAGGTAGCCGGATATAGCCGCCAGTGTCGTCTTCGCTCGCCCAGTTTCGGCGAGCGGAGGCTGACATGAGATTCTCCCTTTGCCCACCCGCCTGGATCGTTTTCGCCGCATCTATCGCAACCATTGTTTGCTCAACTCACGCGGCACCACGCTGTCCCGGAGGCGTTCCGGGGCTTCGTACGCGAGTCGTAGCCGGCGCCTTACTTGTGACCCCTGTGATAATCAACGGGAGCGGTCCATTCGATTTCATGGTCGACACTGGCAGCCAGTTGACGGTCATCGACCCTCCCCTCGCCGCCCTGCTGAATCTGAAATCGCAAAGCACGGTCGGCTTGCTGGCGGCCACACGCCAGTTTCAGGCCTCGCTGGTGGTTCCGGATTCAATCGAGGCCGGATCGCATGCAGTGACAAGTCCGCTGGTCGCCGTGCAGGATCTCGGGCCGATTCAGGCAGCAGATCCGCATATTCGCGGCGTTCTTGGAGAGGACTTCCTCGCCCATTTTGATCTTCTGATCGATTATGGACGGTCACTGGTATGTCTCGACGATTCAAAGGCCATGCAGCCGCAGATTCGCGGGGAGCGGATTCCTCTTATTCCCCCCTTCGCTCATCCTGAGGGCGAAGCTCCATTTGCCGATCGTCTCGTGATCTCCGTCCGGCTCTCTGACACGGGGAACATGGCAATTCTGCTCCAGCTGGATTCGGGGAGCGACGGTCCGATTCTATATTCGGGCAACAGTGCGCTGGAGGAGCCGTTGCTGAAACGCGCCAAGGCTCGGGCATCAGGCGCCACCGAGGCGCAACGCGCCTTCGCGGTCCTGCCTCCACAGGACGTGCGAATCGGCGCTCGGACCATCCACAATGTGCCGTTCGTGACTCCCGCAGGTGCGGGACAGAATCTTCCGGACCGCGAAACAAATGGGCTGCTCGCCACAGTTCTATTCCAGCGCGTCTACGTGAATCACACCGACCGTTACGTGATCCTCGATCCAAGATGAGGCCTTGAGCCCCGCGTTCGGCACCCAGTGACCGCGCGCCCGTTCCGGAGAATTACAGGTTTGTCGGCAAGCGGGAAGTAACACCGCTCGAAATCGCCAGGAAGCAAACTGCGGATCCACCGGCTGCGCGTCAGGATGACTGCGAGTTGAGGAGCTTCTCTACTTCCTGATCGAGCCGCGCGGTGATGGCAGCTTCGGTGGCTTCGGGACCGAAGCGGATCGGCTCGCCGATGTGCACTTCAATTGTCCTGGAACGGAACCATCTTCGCTGCCCGGTTTTCAACTCGCCGAGCCCGCGAATGGCCATGGGAAGAACCGGCGCGTAGCTCTGCTTGACCAGCAACCCGATCCCGGGACGGAAGCGCGCCATCTTTCCCTCGGGCGAGAGCGCTCCTTCGGGAAATACGAGCACATTGTAGCCATGGTCGAGCGCCTTGCCCGCGTGGGCGAAGCTGGCCTGAAAATCGCGCTGCCGGGGAAGCGGAAAGACGTTGAAGAACATGGTGACCAGAAAGTACGCACCCGGACCCCAGAGGAAGAATCGCGGATCGTTGGGGCGTTGGCCGTTGCGCCAGTTGCGGAAGTCTTCGAGCATGTCGCCCGACATGGCTACCGCCATGCGCCTGCGGACCGGGCCGGGAAGCGCGAACTCAACAAACGGCCCGTCATAGGACACAACATGATTCGACACGATGATCATCGGCTCATCAGGGAGTGGCCTGGCCGGCCCCACAACGCGCGGCGGCGCAAGGAACCAGACCAGCGGCCGCATGATGGCTTCGATGAAGGCCTCGCGAATCCATCTGACCGGCTTCCACCATGGCCATGTGGGATAGAGATAGCGGCGACGCTTCGGCGGCGGAGGTTCAGTGACAGCGCTGACCGACGGCGTCGCGATATCGACGATTTCCTGTTGCCTTGTTCCTTCGTTCGCCTGTTCCGTGCCTGCCTGATCCCTGACCCCTATCCCCTGACCTCTGGCGCCTGGTTCCCGCTCTTCGACGATGCCGAGGTCGCCGCCAGCCACAAGACGGCGCAGATCGCCCAGCGTCTCTACCTCTTCGAGCAGGCCGTTGCCTTGCACGATGCCCAGCCGCTCTTCGATGGCCGAAGCCAGTTGCACGCGGCCCAGGCTGTCGAGATGAAGGTCTTCGGTGAGGCGCTGCTCATCGCCCACGCCACGAGGAGTTTCTCCGGAGACTTGAGAGATGAGCGCCAACAGCCAGTCGGACGAAGGCCCGAAGGCGTCCTTATTCGCATCCGGCCGATGCGGCGAACCATTCGCTGCGGCGCCAGCCGCAGCCTGAATCCTCGCCAGCCACGCGGCCACTGGCTTTCGCCTGACCTTGCCTGTAGAAGTTCGCGGCAGATCGGGCTCGGGCCACAGAACCCACCAGTGAATGCGCTGGAACTCTGCCAGCTTCGCGTTGGCGCGCTCGACTACGGCAGAGGCATTGTCACCCGATCCGCGAAAGGCGAGCACCGCGCAGGGTTCAGGCCCGGTTTCGGTGAGCATGGGAACGACGGCGCAGGCCGCAACTTCGGGCTGCCCCTCGATGGCCGCCTCGATGTCTTCGGGATGGATATTCACGCCGGATGCGGTGACGATGACTTCGCTCTTGCGCCCCATGAACACCAGATCGCCCGCGGCATCGCGCTGGGCGATGTCGCCGGTGGCCAGCCACTCATCTTCGCGCGGCTGCAGCGCGCCGTTCTGCCAGGTGGCGCTGGAAATCATGGGGCCGCGCACCAGCACCTCTCCATCGGGGCCGAGCTTGACCTCGCGCCCGCTCATGGGCTTGCCAATGGTGCCGCTGGCCACGTGAAAGGGATGATTGAGCGTGATGAGCGCCGTGGTTTCGGTCATGCCGTAACCCTGAACCAGGACAAAGGCCATGGCATTCCAGAACTGCTCGAGGGGACCGGGAAGCGCGCCTCCGCCGGAAACAAACGCCCAGAACTTGAGACCGAACTCGCGATGCACTTTGCGGAAACGCCACCAGCGGCGCGGCGTACCAAGTTTCTTGCCGAGCGAGGCAGCTACTCGCGCTTCAAGCGTAGTGTCGTTGATTTCAAAATGGGACTTGAGCAGCGCCAGAACGCGCGGCACGGCTGCGAGCACCGAGATGCGCTCGCCTTTGATGAGTTCGACGAGGCGAGGCGCGGCAAGCCGGCTCTCGAAGTGCAGCTCGGCGCGAAAGATCGGGGGAATCCAAAGCCCCATGGTCTGACCGAAGACGTGGCTCAACGGCAAGGTGTGCAGAATGCGCAAGGGATGGACGAGCCACTCGTATCTCATGTAGGGCCTGGCGCCATCTTCGATGGGACCGACACTGGCCAGAACATTGCTGTGCGTGATGACAATGCCCTTGGGATCGCCAGTGGTGCCGGAGGTGAAGAGAATCTGCAAGGGCGTTTGGTTCGACAAGGATGGGACCGGGCTCGCTTCGGCTTCGGGTAGTTGCGGCAGCCACTCCTCAAATGGGATCGCCGGAATGCTGCGCCCGCCTGGAGTGCCGGCGAGCTTCGCCAGCAGAAGCGCATCGCCGACGGCGAGTTTCGGGCTGGTATCTGCGGCGACCCGTTCGGCGAACTCAACGGTGCCGTACGCATCGAGCGGAACCGCGAGTACCCCGCGAAGCATGCAGCCGTAAAAGGCTGCGACCCACTCGGCGCTGTTTTCGCCCCACACCAGCACGCGATCGCCGGGGAGAATTTTGCGTTGATCGAGAAACGCGGCAAACCGTCCGGCGAGGCGCGCCAATTCTGCGTATGTCGTTACGCGGCGCCGGTTGCCCTGGTATCGCACCACGGCAATCTCGCGGCCAAGCGAGCGAAAATCGTCGATCAGCGAGGCCAGGTGATCGCGCATATGTCCCCGGTAAGCTCATGCTACCAGTAGAGATGCTGGCGGAATATGAGGCGCTTGAGAGCACGGAGCGCGAAACGCAAGCACGAAGCGTAAGCACGCGAGTTCTGTGATTTGGATCACGTTCTGTTGAGTTTCTGGACGTAAACTGGTGCTATCAGGTTTCCCCATGAAGAAATCCGCAATTCTTGTCTACGTCGTGCTCACGGTTGCGCTCATGGCCTGGGGTTATTACCAGGCGATCTACGTAGCGCCGAACGACGCCATGCAGGGCGAGATCTTTCGCATCATTTACTACCATGTGCCCTCGGCATCGGTGGCGTTCCTGTTTTTTGCCATCAGCCTGGCGGGCTCGATCGGGTATCTCGCCTTCAGGCGGAGTCATCCCGAGCGCGCACAGGTTGCCGACGCGTGGGCGCTGGCCGGCGCTGAGGTGGGCGTTGTGTTCTGCACGGTGGTGCTGGTGACCGGGCCCATATGGGGAAGGCGGGCGTGGGGCATCTGGTGGACCTGGGATGCACGGCTGACGACGACGCTGGTCTTGTGGCTGATTTATGTGAGCTATCTGCTGCTGCGCCGCTTTGCCGCGGGACCGCAGATGCAGACGCTGGCGGCGGTTCTGGGGATCTTCGGCGCGCTCGATGTGCCGATCGTGTACATGTCGAACCGGTGGTGGCGAACGCAGCATCCTGCGCCGGTTTTTGGCGGTGCTCAGGGCTCGGGGATGGACCCCTCGATGGTGGGCGCGCTGATGTGGAACATGCTGGCCTGGTTTGCGTGGGGAATCCTGATTCTCGCGCTCCGCTATCGCGTGGAGCGGCAGAATCAGGCGAATGCGGCGGCTGAGGCGCATGCGGCGCTGACAGCCTAGAGCACGCGGCACTTCGGCCGAATGGGGAGGAAGAAAAAGTGGACCAGGCAGCAATTCTCGATCATCAGTTCCGCGTTGCGGCTTACATCGCCACCTGGGTAATCCAGCTCGGTTATCTTGGCTGGCTGGGCCTGAAGTGGCGGGCGGCCAAGCGCGACGGGAAGCGGTAGCGCCGGCCGAAACTCGCGAGCCTCGAACCGTATTGTTTTTCTATATTTAGAACGCGAATCAATCCCACCCCCGGCCTGTGCCATCTTCGCGCAGCCGCTGATCCATTTTGGGCAACAAATGATGTAGTTCCCGATAACACTCCTGTTCGCACAGATGTGTCTTCGTGCTATTTCAAGAGTTGGTTCCTGCGGCCGATCATTCAATCAGTAGATACAGATATTTAGAGATTCAAGGTGCGTTCGGCCCGGCGATTGTCGAGAGCCAGTGACAGAACCGGGCCGGAAGCACAAAGCACCAGATAGAGCAGCGGGAGAAAGACTTACATGCACGACCTTTTGATTGCCTTGGCATTTATTGGAATGGTCATAGCCCCAGCTATCGTTGCCGCAAACTCTCGCGTTGAAATTGGGGACGACAAGGACTAAGATCCTCGCCCCTTCCCGCTGCACTCCTTTTCCTCACATCTGCGTTGTTACAAGCCGGCTCCCTCGTCCGCTCGTCACCCCGCCACCCTGTTCCCAGCCTCTAAGCAGCCGGCGCGCGCATGGCTTCGAGCGCCGCGGTCAGATCGGACTCCAACCCTTCCTGTTCCTCGGGGCTAAGCTTGCGGCCCTGGGTCGTCAGATAGAAAACGTCGATTGCCGTCTCGCCTTCAGTGTCGATGAGCGCGACCTTGATGTTGCACTGGTGCGTATTGAAGGTGAGCGCGATCTGGCGGAGCAGGCCCGGCAGGTCCTGCGCAACGACCTGCAACAGCGTGGAATGACTCGACGATTCCGAATCGAATTCCAGCTTGGTCGGTACTTCGACCTTGAGGTTGTTGGGGTGGTTCAGATGTCGGCGAGCCGCCAGAAGCTGCTGCACGGAAAGCTTCTGCGCCACAACGTCGTGCACGTTGGCCAGGAAGCGCTCTTTCTCGCTGGGATTCAGCTCGATGGTGCGGAAAACATCGGAGAAGTGAAAGCTGTCGACGATGACGCCGGAATCGTTGGAGTAGGCTCCGGCGCGGATGATGTTCATCCCCCACGCTGCGAGCACTCCGGCAACGTCGGCAAACAGGCGCGTGCGGTCGCGGGTGATGACGGTAAGGTCGAAGAGCTGGCGGTTCGGTCGCAGGTCGAGCTGGACCGGATCGCGATCGAGGTCGAGAGCCATCTGGAAATGGTTGCGAATCTGCTCCGGCAGCCGGGTTTGCAGATAGCGCTGCGGCAACCCCTCAAGAAACTGCTTGAGGGCATCATGCTGCGGAGCCGGAACCATGGAGCGGATGCGATTGAGCAGCGTGGGATCGATCGCGGCGTGGTAGCGGGTTTCATCGACCGAACGGTCCATGAAATTCGACGTCGACATATAGAACTGCCAGAGGTTTTCGGCCTTCCACGGCGTCAGCGCATCGGGATTGACGGCCTTGATGTCGGCAAAGGTCATCAGGGTCAGCATCTTCAGAAGCTGCGGACTGCCGATTTTTTCAGAGAATGAGCGCACGTTATCAAGATCGAAGATGTCGCGCCGCATGGCCGAAGACATCTCGAGATGGAGGCGGATGAGTTTGAGGATCGACTCGCGCTCTTCGGGGTCGAAGTCGAGGCGGGCCAGAAAACTATCAGCCAGCTCCACGCTTTGTGTTGCGTGCTCTCCGGTGCGGCGGCCCTTGCCCGTGTCGTGCAGAAGCAGGGCCAGAAAGAAAAGGTCGAGGCGATCGATTTCGGGCAGAAGCTGCGCCAGGCGCTGTTCGTGTTCGTTGGCCGGCTGGCGCAGACCGTGAACGTTGTCGATCACCAGAAATGTATGCTCATCGACGGTGTAGCGATGGTAGCTGTCGCGAATCACGAGCGCATCGATGCCGTGAAACTCGGGGATCAGCATCTCCAAAACGCCGAGCGCGTGCATGGTGCGCAAAGCGTGAGCAGCGTGCGGCCCCAGCAGAACCTCGCGCAGCGCATTCCAGAGGTACGGCCCCTCGGGAATCGAGATGGCGAGGACAGGCAAGGCGTCGGTGATGCGGTCTTCGGCGGCCTGCGAGAGCGTGTAGCCGTGCGTAGCCATCAGCGAGAAGATGCGCAGGATGGCTGCCGTGTCATTGAACTGCGCACCGGGCTGAATGTCGATGCGTCCCTGATCGAGGAGGAAGTCGGTTCCGGCGATGGGCGCGCGGCGGCGGCGGAACTGGCGATAGAAGCTGACTGGCGCGGGCAGGTGTTCCATGAGCAGCGCGGCGCGGCGATAGATCACGCGGGCGTGCCGGTAATACGTGCGCATCCAGTACGAAGGATCGGCAGTGCCGCGAGTCTCGAGGCCGATTGAACGGGCCGCCGCCTCATCCTGCGATTGCCAGTCGAGCGTATTGTCGTCGCGGCCGTGGCGGAAGTGGAGGAAACATCGCGCCGCGGCAAGAAAGTCGAAGGCGGCCTCGGCGTCGCCGCGCGCGCTCTGGAAGACGCCTCCGCGCTGACGCGGCCATTCCTTGGTCTCTTTAAGGTGAAAGAGGATGGCGAACCAGACAGCGAGATGATAATCGCGCAGGCCTCCGGGACAGTCCTTCAGGTTTGGCTCGAGATGGAAGATGGTGTTGCCGTACTTGGCATGGCGGGTGCGCGCAATCTCGCCGAGCTTTTGCGTGATTCCATTCCACTCGCTCAACACGAGATCGGGAAAGGTGACCTGATGGAGTTGCTGGTAGAGAGGAAACTGGCCGGCGAGGAAGCGGCGGTCGAGAGTGGCGAGAGTGAACTCGAGATTATCGGCGTCGAATTTGCCGGCTTCGCGCACCGTTCGGGAGCTGGGGCTGGCCCGCAAGCCAATATCCCACATGCCCTGGATCACGCTGCGAACCGCTTCGTGTCCCTGCTCCTCAGTCTTTTCGTCGGCGAAAGCAAACAGCACATCGATGTCGGAATAAGGGAAGAGATCTTTTCGGCCGTAGCCGCCCAGAGCCAGGAGCGCGACGTTCAGGGGAGGCAGGTCGACGAACGCCCGGCGCCACATTTCAATGAGGATGCGGTCCACAACGGCCGACCGGCGGCGGATGGCGGCCGTACCATCACCGGTGCGTTCACAGGTCTGGCGCACCAGCGCCATCTCCTTGAGATACTGGTCCCTTAGATCGTCGACCTTGAGAACGACTGCACCCATAGTGTGGTTGGTTTGGCCTGCCGCAGCAAGAAAGGATTGTTACAAGCATAAGACATCACTCCTGATATGGGTAGCAATTGATAGGGGCAGAATCGGGCGACGCCGGCGTGGGGCAGGCAAGGCGCGCCGCAAACCTCAAGCACGACAAAGTCCGGCATCGAGCTTTGCGGGCGCAAGAGCCTAAAGCCGCTTGCCTTTGGAGAGGCGCGGGGCAATCGCGGAAGTTGTTCCCCAGCGGTTTCTCTGCGTGGTATTCTGGCGAACCTCGGGGCCAACTTCCCTTCCTCAGGAGGCCAATTGAAAAATCTGGCGGTTCTCACCATGCTGGTTGTCTTGTCCGCGGCATTGGCTCAGGATTCCGGTCTCAAGCCCGTGACCCTCATGCCGGGAGTCGGCAACGTGCACCATCCCGTGTCTACGACCAACCTCGAAGCGCAGCAGTTCTTCGACCAGGGGCTGCGGCTGGTGTACGCCTTCAATCACGAAGAAGCGGCGCGTTCGTTCCAGCGCGCAGCCGAACTGGACCCGAGACTAGCCATGGCCTGGTGGGGCATTGCGCTGGCCGTCGGGCCCAACTACAACATGCCGGTCGATCCTGAGCACGAGAAGATCGCAGAACACGCAATCGAGAAGGCGAGGTCGCTCGACACCGATGCTCCGCAGGTCGAGAAAGACTACATCGACGCCCTGGCGCGGCGCTTTTCGGGTGACGCCAACCCCGACTATGCCTCGCTGAATCTCGAATACTCGCGGGCCATGCGTGCGCTTTCACAGAATTATCCTGACGATCTGGACGCCGCGACTCTGTTTGCCGACAGCATGATGAATCTGCGGCCCTGGAAGCTGTGGAACGCGGATGGGACACCCGCAGAGGGGACAAATGAGATCGTGACGACGTTGGAGAACGTGTTGCGCCGCGACCCGCATCACATCGGAGCGATGCACCTCTATATCCATGCCGTTGAGGCCTCGCCTCATCCTGAGCGGGCGCTGCCCTACGCCAATGAGATCGCGGCACTGGCACCCGCAGCGGGCCACCTGGTTCACATGCCGGCCCACATCTACGAGCGGACCGGCAACTTCGACGGTGCGCGCGCCCAAAATGCGGCCGCAGCCAAGGCCGATGAGGACTTTGCTGCAGCAACGGGGTCGCAGGGCCTGTACATGATGATGTACTACTCGCACAATCTGCACTTCGGCGCGATATCGGCGGCCATGCAGGGCCGATGCGCAGACGCGAAGCGATTTGCCAATCGGCTGGCGGACAATCTGCGTCCTGCCTTGAAAGACATGCCCATGGTTGAGCCGTTTGTGGCCATGCCGCTCGCCATCTCGGTGCGTTGCGGAGATTGGGATGCCGTGCTGGACGCCAGTGAGCCGCCGGCACAAAACCCCACTCTCAAAGCGTTCTGGCTCTACAGCCGCGGAATCGCGCTGCTGGCGCGCGGCAAGGCCGATGAAGCGATGGCCCTGGAACAGCAGCTGGCAGCCATCGAGAAGGCCGTTTCACGCGATGACCTGTACATGCCGCCGGTCGAAAATCACACGTGGCAGATCTACCACATCGCACACGACGTACTGGCGGCGCGCATCGCGACGGCCAAAGGAGATCGGCCGACTGCGATTCAACTGCTGCGCGATGCGGTGGCCGAGCAGGACAGGCTGCTCTATGACGAGCCGCCTGACTGGTATTACCCGGTGCGCGAATCGCTGGGTGGAGTGCTGCTCGAGACCGGCGACCTGAAAGGCGCCGAGCAGGTATTTCGCGACGATCTCGAAAAGAACCCGCGCAATCCACGCTCGCTGTTCGGGCTTTCAGAAGCTCTGACCCGCCAGCATCGCGGCTATGAAGCGTCATGGGTGAAACAGCAGCTGCAAGCGGCGTGGCAAGGCGCCGACGTCGAGCTGAAGGTCTCGGATCTGTAAGCGCGCAAACTCACACTCACTGCGCGAAGGGTTCGAGCTTGTCAGCACGCGGTCACATGCTGCGTGTTAGTGGGGCAATGGAATCGGGCTTTGACGGACCACTACCCGACGGGAGGCCAGCGCCTTGGCGAGGGCTATACTGGATGCCCCAGGAGGCAGCAGATGCCGCTTCAAACCTCAGACGGGGAGATCACCATTCGCGAGGCGCGCCCGGAAGATGCAGCGGCCAGCGGCCAGATTTGTTTCGATGCGTTTGCGGCGATCAACCAGTTGCACGGATTCCCCTGCGATTTTCCCGGGCCCGAGGTCGCGAAGCATGTGCTGACCATGATGTTCTCGCACCCTCATTTCTATTGCATAGTGGCTGAGACGAAGGGGCGGATCGTGGGCAGCAATTGCCTCGACGAGAGGTCTCCGATAGCCGGGGTGGGGCCGATTACCATCGATCCCGAGACGCAGAACCGCGGCATTGGCAGGATGCTGATGCAGGCGGTGCTCACGCGGGCCAGCGAACAAAGGTTCGTGGGCGTGCGCCTGGTTCAGGCGGCGTTTCACAATCGATCGCTGTCGCTCTACGCAAGCCTAGGTTTTGACGTCCGGGAACCGCTGTCGTGTGTTCAAGGACGCACGCTCATAAGGACTGTGCCCGGATGCAACGTACGAGCTGCGCGCGCCGAGGATTTGGCGGCGTGCAACGAGTTGGCGCAGCAGGTGCACGGGTTCCATCGCAGCCGCGAGATCGAGGAAGGCATCGAGCACGGCACAGCCCTGGTTGTTGAGCGCGGAAAGCGTATTACGGGGTATGCCTCTTCCCTGGGCTTCTTCGGTCACGCCACGGCTGAAACCAATCTCGATCTACAGGCGCTGTTCACGTCGGTTGAGTCGTTTGGCGGGCCGGGAATCCTGGTGCCCTCGCGCAACAGCGCGTTCTTGCGCTGGTGCCTGGCCAACGGACTGCGGGTGGTGCAGCCGATGACGCTGATGAGCCTCGGGCTCTATAACGAGCCGTCGGGTTCCTGGATACCCTCGATTTCTTATTGATTTTCGAGCACTGTCTCTCGCGCGACGAGGCGCGGGAAATCAAAGCACGATTTCGCTCGCTTTTCGCGCGCAGTTTACCTGCTGTCGGGCGCTTGTTGCGCAGCTACAGCGCGTTCTCGCCGCGCTCGTCGTTGCGGATGCGGATGGCTTCGTCGATGCGGCTGACGAAGATCTTGCCGTCGCCGATGCGGCCGGTGCGGGCCGCACCCACGATGGCCTGAATCGCCTTCTCTTTCAGATCGTCGTGAATCACCATCTCGATCTTGACCTTGGGCAGGAGATCGACGGTGTATTCGCGGCCACGATAGAACTCGGTGTGACCCTTTTGGCGGCCATGACCGCGAGCTTCGAGTATCGTCATGCCTTCGATGCCTGCTTCAAGCAGCGCATCCTTGACGGCATCCAGCTTCGACGGTTGCAGAACGGCTTCAATCTTCAACATAAGAAGAACTTCCTCGTTCGATAGCCTATCAAAAACGGCTTTCAGCTATCAGCCTCAGCGTTCACATTCGAAATCGAATGGTATCGTACTCCCCCTGACCCCTGCTGAGCGGAGAGCTGAAAGCTCACAGCTGATCGCTGAAAGCTAGCTGTTGAAATCGTACCCTTCTTCGCCGTGTTGCGAGAGATCGAGCCCGGCGACTTCGTCTTCAGGAGCGACGCGGAGCCCCATGACCTTGTCGATGACGAAGAGAAGGACCAGCGTGCCCACAATGGAGATTCCCCAGGCCATGCCTACCGCGGCAAACTGGTGACCAATCTGGCCCCAGTTCCCGTCCATCCAGCCCGTCGGTTTGCCGGGACCGTACACAGGATTGATGAGATAGGTTGCGAAGACGCCGGTCAGCAGCGCTCCCAGCGTTCCGCCCGCGCCGTGAACGCCGAAGGCATCGAGCGAGTCGTCGTAGCCGAAGATCGACTTGACCTTGAAAACCATGAAGGAGCAAAAGAACCCGGCGAGGAGGCCGATGGCCAGGCTCGACATGGGCTGCACGAATCCCGACGCGGGAGTGATGGCCACCAGTCCGGCGACGGCTCCGGAGATGGCGCCCAGCGCGGTGGGCTTGCCGTTGTGGCGCCATTCGAAGATGGTCCAGCCGAGCGCAGCTGCAGCGGTGGCGAAATGCGTATTCACGAAGGCGCTGGTAGCCAGGCCGTTGGCCGCCACGGCGCTGCCCGCGTTGAATCCGAACCAGCCCACCCACAGCAGACATGCGCCAATAAAGCTCAGCACGAGCGAATGCGGCGGCATGGCAGTGTGCGGGTAGCCGATGCGCTTGCCCATATAGAGCGCGCAGACCAGCGCCGAGACTCCGCTGGTGATGTGGACTACCGTGCCACCGGCGAAGTCGAAGCTGGGTATGTGATTTCCTGCCGAGTTGAACAGACCGCCGACGCCCCAGACCATATGCGCCATCGGCGAGTAGACGAAGATCGACCAGAGGGAAAGAAAAACCGCCATGGCGCTGAACTTCATCCGCTCAGCAAATGCGCCGCAGATCAGCGCCGGAGTGATGATGGCGAACATGAGCTGGTAGATCATGTAGGTCTGCTCGGGAATGGTCGCAGCATAATCCGGATTGGGATGGAGCGAGACGCCGTGCAGAAACAGGTGCTCGAAACCGCCGATGAACATGTTCCCGTGGCCGAATGCCAGCGAGTAACCCACGATGGCCCAGATGATTGTGACCAGGCACATCATGGCGAAACTCTGCATCATGGTAGCGAGAATGTTCTTCTTGCGCACCAGTCCGCCGTAGAAGAGCGCCAGTCCCGGTCCGGTCATCATCAGCACCAGGGCAGCCGAGGTCAGCATCCAGGCGTTATCGCCGGCCGACTGCGCGCTCTGAACCGCCTGCTGCAGTGCGGCAATCTGAGCTTGTGTCGCAGGCGCCGAGGCCGATGCCCCAGGCTGGGTGAGGGCCAGTGCCGGGCAGGCGATGAGGGCGAACACAACAAACATCTTCGAAAGTCGATGGAACATGCAGTTTCCGCTCCAGGAGTCGATCGCGCGCAGGGCGCGGAGCAATGAGTTGAGATTCAGACAACTGATGGAAAGACGCCAAGACGAACCGCGGCATTACAGACCGGCTGAGGCGCCCGGAGGGCGTCACCGCAAGAATGATATAGAAGCGTGGCTTGGCTCTTCCTGTCATTTTATAAAGACAAGATTTATGAAGACAAGAAAACAAGGCAGGTCTCGGAATATTCCGATTGCTTTTTCATGTGCCGGTCGGCTCGCGCAAAAACCGGGCGCAAGAAGTTGGAAAACCGCGGAGACAACGCCTTCGGGCTCAGCGAATGCGCGTATCCGGTCTGCCAGGCGATGGGATAAGATGCTTGACGACGCAATTCTAGCTTGTTATGTCAGTTCTCAAGTCCGTGCGATTGACGGCTCTCTTGTCAATGGCCATGACCTCTCTTGCAATGAGCGGGCTGGCGCAAACGGCCACTGCGCCAGCAAGCGGATTCAAGGCCGAAGAGACGCTCTTGGGGCCGTTTTACTGGTACGAGCCGATGCGGGGAATGGCGCCCGGCACTGTAACCGTGAGCGCCGATGGGCGTCATGTAGCATATTTCGAGCGCGGCACAGGCTGTGCGCCCGTTGGGTCAAAGGTTTGCATTTTCGTCGACGGCCACCCGAACCCGGTGGGCGATAAGGTTTCGGTTGATGAACTGGCAATCAGCGGCGATGGCAAACATGTCGTCTACATGGCCTCGCAAGGCAGGCGGTCCTGGCTCGTGGTCGACTGGCAGGCGCGCCCAGAATGCGCAGGATGTGCGGGCACCAATTTGAAGCTCAGTCCCAACGGAGAACGCATCGCATTCATGACGGGGGAGGGCGACCGGAAGCAGGCGTGGTATTGGATGACAGTGGACGGGGTGGCCGGTCCGAAATACGACCAGGTGACCAACCTAATATTCAGTCCCGACAGCAACCGTGTGGCGTATGCGGCAAGGACAGGCAAGAGGTGGGTGGCCGTCGTTGATGGCCGTCCCGGGCCGGAGTGCGAAGCAGTCTGGGGGCCAGCTTTCAGCCCGGATAGCAAGCGCGTAGTTTATGTGGCGCGGAATGACAAGGAGTGGTCGGTCGTCGTGGACGGACAAGCGGGTGCGGCGTACGCTGCGCTTCCAACTGATGCGGTGATCGGAGCGCAGCCGATCGGGTCAGCCGACTTGATCCCGGCGATCTGGTCGAAGATGGATGGCCAGCTTGCCGGCACCTACGACGAATTGGGGACCGATGTTCTTAGTCCGATCGGAAACCAGTACGTCTTCCCGGTAGTGTTCAGCGCTGACAGCAGACATTTTGCGTACGTGGCCTGGACTCGTGGAGGTTGGGTGGTGGTCGAGGACGGCAAAGAGGGGCAAAGCGCCATGAAGATCGGAGTTGGCTCTCCCGCCATCGGTCCAAACGGCGAGCTGGCCTATTCGGCGAAGACTTGCTGTTCGGTGAAGGAAGGCCCGTGGAAGGTGGTCGCTAACGGCCGCGAGAGTGCAGACGGGTACGACAAGCTATTTAACCCGAGTCTCAGCCCCGACGGCAAGCGGGTAGCGTTTGCCGCCGAGAAAGTGGAATTCGGAAAGATGCAGGATTGGGTTTTTGTCGTGGACGGGCAGATAGACGCGAGGAACGTCGCCATCGGCAACTGGACCTTCAGCGCCGACAGCAAGCATGTGGCCTATGTGGCACAGCCTCACCAGGGGTTCAGCCTCGATTACCCTTGGGGCGGCGGGGAGTGGGTGGTATTTCTCGACGGTAAGGCTGGAGCGGAATACAGCGTTGTCCTTCCCGGTTCATTGCGTTTTGGCAGTGATGGAGCGCTGGAGTTTCTCGCTGTTCGGAAAGAGGGACATTCCATGGTGGAGAATCACGGCTCGCTTTATCGCGTCCGATACACTCCGGCACCCTAGCCCGCAACCTGAAAGTGAAAAGGAGAATTAGCTGAGGGCCCATCTTGTCCTCCGCTGCTAGCGCTGGAGTTATAGTAGAGCCATGGCGCCAACCGTCGAGCGCGATCACTATCTATTCGGATCTCTGGAGAGCAGCGCCAAGAACCGCACCAGAGTGAACGAAGTAAGCTACGGCTACGAACAGCCGGAAGGCGTCCTTCTTACTTCGCTGGATTTTGCGGTGAATTGGGTGCGCAAGAGTTCGATATGGCCGATGACCTTCGGGCTGGCCTGCTGCGCGATCGAAATGATGTCGATGGGCGCGGCGCGATTCGATATTGCGCGATTCGGCGCTGAGGTCTTCCGGCCGTCTCCGCGCCAGTCCGATCTTATGATCGTGGCGGGTCGAGTTTCGCAGAAGATGGCGCCGGTGCTGCGCAGGCTGTATGACCAGATGCCTGAACCCAAATGGGTCATCTCCATGGGCGCGTGCGCTACCTCAGGCGGCGTATTTAACAATTACGCACTGGTACAAGGGGTAAATCAGGTAGTCCCGGTCGATGTCTATGTTCCCGGATGCCCGCCACGGCCCGAGCAACTGATCTACGCAATTTCGCTGCTGCAAGAGAAGATCCAGCGCGAGCCGCGCAGCCTGCTCAAGACGCTGAACGCCGGTTGAGGATGGCGCACAAGAACGCGAGCGTTGCACGCTGAACCAACTGAGACGGCCGGGACCCTGGAATCATGAGGGCGGACGAAGGGTTTTGGTCGCGACGTCCGGTTGAGAATTTCCCTCTTCATGATCATAAGTCCATGAATTTAAATGGTTAATTCAATAGGCTTGGCGCTCGGGACCCACTCCTCACGGCAAGGGTGCTTTCGTGGGAGCATTTCTTTGTTTTGTGAGGCGCAAGTGGCACATATACTGGAGATGTTGCATTTTAACTCCCCTTTCAACAAGCCATGATATGGCGAAATTCTTTAGCCGAAATTCGGAGGTGTAGCTGATGTATGCGAAAGATTTGAAATGGACTTGCCTATTGGTGCTTGCAGTTTTGGCGGCGTTTGTGCCCGCTGGCGTGAAGGCCCAGGGGCCGAACGGCCAGCCGTCGCGTTGGGATATTTTTGCCGGTTATAGTTATCTGGCGCCGAAGGGAACCGTCCAGGTTCCTGTTTCGGGCGGAACGACTACACCGTACTCCTATAACGCCGTGAACCTTGGCGGCGACTTCAGCGTCGCCTACTACTTCAACAAGTACGTGGGCCTCCAGGGAGAATATGCCGAGCACGAGTGGGGCACCGTGAGCACGACCGGCAGCAACATCGGCACGCACGGTAATGATGACGGATTCCAGACCTTCGCCGGCGGCGTGATCTTCCGGTTTCCCACCGAGAACATTACCCCCTTCGTCCACGCCCTGTTTGGCGGAGCGGTGGTGAACGGGCCGTACTTTGAACCGAACAAGCTCGGTCCTGATATTACGGTTGGCGGCGGCATGGACTACGACCTGCCGTGGATGAATCATCGTTTCGCGCTGCGCATTTTCCAGGCAGACTACGAGTACATGCATGCCGACTTCGGCCAGCAGCCCTATCCTCCCGGACCGACGGGCGGAGTCGCCAACATTAATGCGGCGCGCTTGAGCGCGGGTATTGTCATTCATGCCGGCACAATTGCTCCGCCGCCTCCGGTGACACTGGCCTGCTCGGCAAGCCCGCAATCGGTTTTCCCGGGTGAGCCGGTCAACCTCACGGCTACCGCGGGTACGCTCAATCCCAAGGACCACGTGATCTATACGTGGACGGGAACGGGCGTGACCGGAAACGGGACCACCGCGACGGTGGCAACAGCGAACCTGGCTCCCGGCCAGTACACCGTGCAGTGCAACGTAAAGGAAGGCAAGCCCGGCAAGGAAGGCCTGAAGCCATGGGAGACAGCCAATGGCTCGACGACCTTCACGGTCAAGGATTTCGAGCCGCCGACGATCAGTTGCTCGGTGAATCCGACCACGCTCAAGCCCGGCGATACAGCGACCATCACGTCGGTTGGCGTGAGCCCGCAGAATCGGCCGCTGACCTACAGCTACTCGGCAACAGCCGGCACGGTGAACGGCAGCGGCACCACGGCTGAGTACTCTTCAGCGGGCGCTCCGACGGGCGCAGTAGGCATCACCTGCAACGTCTCTGACGACAAGGGCCACTCGGCCAGCGCATCGTCGAACCTGACGATCGCCGCTCCTTATGTGCCTCCGCCGCCGAAGACCCAGGCGCTGTGCACGCTCAGCTTCGCTACCGACAAGAAGCGGCCGGAGCGGGTGGACAACGAAGCCAAGGCCTGCCTGGATCAGGTGGCTCTTGACCTGAAGCAGCAGACCGACGCCAAGGCAGTGGTGGTGGGCGAGCAATCGTCTGACGAGGCCGCCAAGGTGGCCAAGCAACAGGCTTACGCCGCCAAGCACAAGCACGCCAAGGTGGATCTGGTCGCTTCGCAGCGCGCCGTGAACGCCAAGGACTACCTGGTGACGGAGCAGGGTATCGACGCTTCGCGCATCAGCGTGGCCACAGGCACGACCGATGGGCAAACGGTAGAGAACTACCTGGTGCCAGCGGGTGCGACCTTCGCCAACGACGTGACCGGAACGACGCCGGTTGACGAAACCGCGGTGAAGGCGCAAGAGCGGAAACCGCTGGCTGAGAAGCACCACAAATCAGCCAAGAAGTCGCAGTAACTAGTTAGGGCTCCGCGAACCTCCGAGTTGAACTCCGGGTTCGCGGAACCGGCAAACATTCCTTACACTGACAAGAGGCTAACCAGCGAACCTGGTTAGCCTCTTGTGCTTATGGGCCCTTGTTTT
>Ga0335069_10002944_pt1 | contig 25963 bp, 20 predicted proteins | sample Lox_Sample_11_FD_206714 | JGI IMG/M metagenome (GOLD analysis project Ga0335069, IMG submission 206714) | Soil microbial communities from Loxahatchee National Wildlife Refuge, Florida, United States - Lox_Sample_1.1 | ecosystem: Environmental > Terrestrial > Soil > Wetlands | place: USA...
GTCCGGGGCTCAAGCGAAGTCACTCCGAAAGCCGCGAGGTTAGTAAGAGAGGGCGAGCAAGGGTCTATAGCCGAGCGCTGGTTGAGGCGAACAGGAGCTAATGTCGAAGGCAGGATAGAGTCCCGAGGCGTTGGACAGATTTATCCGGTTGGCGGTGAGCCCGGAGCCCAAGCAGGATCGGCAGGCAATGTACCCGCAAGGGAGTTGCAGGCACAGGTCAGCAAGGGTCTAAAAGCGAGCTACTGGCCGAGACGAATAAGCCCAACATCACCTCGGGACTCTCTATTTGTTAGGCCGGTGTCTCTCGAAGCGCCGACTCCCCGCTCAAGCAAACGCAACGACCGCTAGAACGAGCAATTAGCTGCTCGTAACAAACAGTCCCTACAGCGGTATATTCCCATGCTTCTTCGGCGGATTCTTATCCCGCTTCGTCTCTAGCATTTCCAGCGCCTGAATCAATTTCTTCCGCGTCTCCCGCGGCTGGATCACTGCATCCAGAAACCCACGGTCCGCTGCAATATAGGGATTCGCAAACCGGTCGCGGAACTCTTCGATCTTCGCCTGCCGCAGCGCCTCGCGCTCTGACCCGCTCCCGCCATTTTTCGCCGCGTCCAGTTCGCGCTTATAAACAATGTCTACCGCACCCTCCGGACCCATCACCGCAATCTCCGCGCTCGGCCATGCATAATTCACGTCTGTCCGAATATGCTTCGACGCCATAACGCAGTAAGCTCCGCCGTAAGCCTTGCGCGTGATCACGGTCACCTTCGGCACCGTCGCCTCGGCGAACGCAAATAGCAGCTTCGCCCCGTGCTTGATAATCCCGCCATACTCCTGGTTCGTTCCCGGCAAAAATCCCGGAACATCTTCAAACGTCACCAGCGGAATATTGAAACAATCGCAGAAGCGCACAAAGCGCGCGCCCTTCACCGAAGCATTTATATCCAGCGTCCCCGCCAGCATCGCCGGTTGGTTGGCCACAATTCCCACAGGTTTCCCATTCAGCCGCGCAAATCCGACGACGATGTTCTTCGCGTAATGCTCGTGAATCTCGAAAAAATATCCGTCGTCGACGACCGTCGTAATAATGTCCTTCATGTCGTACGGCATGTTCGACTGTTCGGGAATCAGCGTGTCGAGCTTCGCATCCAGCCGGTCAATGGGGTCCGTGCAAACCTTTCGCGGCGGATCTTCCAGGTTGTTCGACGGCATAAAGCTCAGCAGTTCGCGCACCATCGACAAACACTCCGCGTCGTCGCGGCACAAAAAGTGCGCCACGCCTGAAGTCTCGTTGTGAGTGTGCGCCCCGCCCAGTTGATCTTTCGTGACCTCCTCATGCGTCACCGTCTTGATCACGTCCGGACCGGTGATGAACATGTACGAGGTCTGATCGACCATTAAAATGAAATCGGTAATCGCCGGCGAATAAACCGCGCCGCCCGCGCACGGTCCCATGATTGCTGAAATCTGCGGCACCACCCCGCTGTAAATCGTGTTGCGCAAAAAGATGTCGGCATACCCCGCCAGCGACATCACGCCTTCCTGAATCCGCGCCCCGCCTGAATCGTTCAACCCGATCACCGGCGCGCCCATCTTCGCCGCAAGGTCCATGATCTTGACGATCTTCAGCGCGTTCGTCTCCGAGAGCGACCCGCCAAACACCGTGAAATCCTGCGCAAAAACAAACACCAGCCGCCCCTCGATCCGCCCATATCCGGTGATGAACCCATCGCCGTAATACTTCTGCTCCTGCATGCCGAAGTCGTGGCAGCGATGCGTGCGCAGCTTGTCGGTCTCCTCAAACGTCCCCTCGTCGAGCAGAAACTCCACCCGCTCGCGCGCCGACATCTTTCCCTCTTTATGCTGACGCTCACGCCGCTGCTTGCCTCCGCCCTCTTCGGCAAGCTCATCGCGCTTTTTCAGTTCGGCAATTTTCTCTTCCAGTTTCATAAGACCTCTTTCAAAACATAGCGCCACATTATAGGCGAGCCTTGCAAACATTAGCCTGTGACGAATTCACATCGACGTGTGACATTCAAACTCATCCTAACGCTGTCATCCTGAGCGAAGTGAGGTGAGCTGTGCGAGCCGAACGAGTCGAAGGACCCCACAGCCATGACCTTACCACCGGCGCTGCAAGATGTTCTCACCGTGCATGGTGGGCAGAATCGACGGGTGCTGTGAGCAGCACTCATGCGGCGGACGACAAACCGAAGGGTAAAATCCTACCGACCCACCCCGGCATCCACGAGATTCAAAAATTCCACCTTCTTCTCCGCCGGCAAAAACGCTGCCTCAAACGAATTCCGCGCCAGTTCACGCAGATGATCCTCCGAAAACCCGAACTGCCGCTGCGCCAGCGCATACTCCTCTAGCAGTGAAGACCCAAACATTGCCGGATCATCCGAATTCAATGTAAGCATCAACCCCTCATCGAAATACCGTCGCACCGGATGCGCCCTCACATCCCCGCAGCATCCCGTCCGCAAATTGCTGGTCACGCAAATCTCAATCGGAATCTGCCGCTGCGCCAACTCCTCAATCAACTCCGGATCCCGCTCCGCCGTCAGCCCATGCCCAATCCGTTCCGCCTTCAAATTCAGCGCGCCCCAGATCGACTCGGGTCCCGCGCTCTCCCCCGCGTGCGCCGTCAAATGCAGTCCATGATCCGCGGCCCGAGCAAACACCTCACCAAACACCTCCGGAGGCCCTTTCACCTCATCCCCGCCGATCCCAAACGCCACCACGTTCCGGTCGCGAAACCGTATCGCCCAATCCACGACCGGTTCAGCCTTTTCCGCTCCAAACTGCCGGATCGCATCGAAAATCCAAAGCACCGAAACCCCAAAGTCCTTTTCCCCGTGCAAACGCCCGCGCTCTAGCCCCTCAAATATCGCCCCAAAATCCTGCCCCCGCCACAAACACACTCCAACCGAAACCGTGATCTCGGCATGCAGAACGTTCTGCGCCCGCAGCCGCTCCATCAACCGGTAGACAATCAACTCGTAGTCGTCCGGCCCGCGCAGATGCCCGGTCACTTCCTTAAAAGCATTCAGAAATCCCGCAAAGTCGGAGAACCGGTAAAGCAACTCGACCTCCGCCAGCGTGACCGTTTCCCCATGCCGCTGCCGCAACTCCAGTAAGGTGGCCGGCTCAATTGCCCCCTCCAGATGCAAATGCAGCTCCGCCTTGGGTATTTCACGGATCAAAGTCAAAGATTCCTGCGCCTCGCTCATTCACCCGATTCTATTCCAGCCAGGCCAACCAACGATTTTCCAGCAGGAGCAAAAAATACTTCAGCGGCATGATCTGATTTTCCCCGGCCTTGCGCTCTTACATATAGAGGGAACGAGAGAGATTGCTCCTCCCGCGGCGCCAAACGAAGTGCCAAAGGAGGAGCAATCACAATTCAGAATCGAGGTGTGGACCTCTCTTGTGACAGCCAAGGTCTTCGCCCCGTACCCGCAATCATTTCTTGCACAAGAAGAGGAAAGTCGGACAGGTCAGCCAAACCCGGCCAGAAAACCCGCCATCAGTCGGAAGACCACACGGAAGGCTGACAGCTGAGCCCTATCTGGCAAACTCGCTATGCCGCCGGCTATAGAAGATGTAGATCACCAATCCCAGCGCAAGCCAAATCACGAACCGCAGCCATGTAATGACTGTCAACCCAGTCATCAATCCGCCGCACAATACCACCGAAATCAGCGGGAACCACGGTACGAACGGCACACGAAATGCCCGTCGCCGGTCAGGTTGCCTTCGTCGCAGCAGAATCACGCCTAGCGAAACGAGCACAAAAGCAAACAAAGTCCCGATATTTGCCAAGTCTGCGGCATCGCCAATATCCACCAGTCCGGCGGGAATTCCGACTGCAAAGCAAGCGATCCAGGTCGACCAGTACGGCGTCTTGTATTTCGGATGCACCGCCGAAAATAGTTTCGGCAGCAGACCGTCCCGCGACATCGCATACCAGATGCGCGCCTGCCCGTACTGAAACACGAGGAGCGACGAGATCATCCCCATCAGCGCGCCAACCACGATCACCGACCGGAAAGCCACGTGTGTACCGAGTTGCTTGAGCGCATAGGCCACCGGCGCTTCCGCAGCTTCGCCCGAAACGAACGTCGTGTACCGCATCATTCCCAGCAGCACCACCGCCACGCCCACGTATAGCAACGTACAGATAATCAGCGACATGATGATGCCGAAAGGCAAGTCTTTTTGCGGATTCCGCGATTCCTCCGCCGCCGTCGACACCGAATCGAACCCGATATACGTAAAGAAGACGATCGCTCCGCCCGTCACAATTCCGGCAAAGCCCGAAGGCGCAAATGGAGTCCAGTTCGCCGGCTTTACCAGCATTCCGCCGACCACCAGAAACGTAACGATCGCGCCAATCTTGATCGCCACCATCACGTTGTTCGCCTCTGCCGACTCACGCACCCCGCGCACCAGCAGCAGCGTAAGAATGAAGACAATCAAAAATCCGGGCATGTTGAAGTATGACCCGGTCCACTGTCCCGAGGCCCACACCGGGCTGGCCCACTTCGCAGGCAGATGAATTCCAAACGCGGCAAGCTGCGCATTCGTATAGCCAGCGAACCCGACAGCCACCGCCACGTTCGACACTACGTACTCCAAAATCAAATCCCAGCCGATGATCCAGGCAAAAATCTCGCCCAGCGTCGCGTACGAATACGTGTATGCGCTGCCCGCAATCGGAATCATCGATGCCAGCTCTGCATAGCAGAGCCCGGCGAAGCTGCACGCAATCGCCACCAGGAAAAACGAAATCGCAATCGAAGGCCCTGCCGGAGGCCGCCCATGCATCAGCGCTCCCGCCATGCTTCCGGTCCGCAGGAGATTGACGACCAAATCCAGAACTTGCGCGTGCAGAATCGAAGGCGCCTGAAAATACTCTCCCGCCGCCGCCGTCCCCGTAAGCACAAAAATCCCCGACCCGATGATCGCGCCAATGCCCAGCGCCGTCAGTGACCAGGGGCCCAGTGACTTGCTAAGCCGATGCTCCGGATCCTCGGCCTCCGAAATTAGTTTGTCGATGGATTTACAACAGAGAAGCTGGCTGCCCGATTGTTGCGCCGGTTCGTGCTCAGTCACAGGTTGTCCCAAGAGACAATGTCTCCTCGATACGGAGTTCAAGGCACAGAACTAAAGATACGGAATTGAAGGCACGGGCAAAGTGCCCGTGCCCCCAATCAATCGCATGAAAGCTCGATCCGCAAGCACATTCAGCTCGAAGCTCGCGACTCGAAGCTCGTGACTCGTCTACCGCTTCGCCTGTCCGCGTGCCAACTTTTTAACTTTTCTCTTTTTCGATCCGCGCGCGTAATCCCGAGCCTTCTTCGGCTTCTCGGCCTTCACTTTTTTGCGCGATGCGCGTTTTGCCTTCTTGCGTTCTTCTTTACTCAGCTTCGATGTGTCAGCCATGAATACGTTTTTCGTCCCTCTCCATTGAATTTTCGTTCATTGATTCATTTTGCCATCTTGCCATTCCGAGCCCGAGCGAAGCGAGTGGGCAAGGAATCTGTAGTTCCTCACTCGCAACTCGCAACGCAACTCGCTAAAACGGCGCAAACCGGTCCGACGATCCCCAGCACTCGATATCGTCGCTGTACCACACCGCTCCGTCTTCATTCGTCTGCACCACCCGCGCGTCCGTTGCCGTAATGAACTCCACATACGGCCACGTCTTCGACTTCGGATCGCGCGTCGCCAACGCCTTCTGCTGCAGTCCGTACCACAGCTTGCAGTCATGCGCGTTATGCGGATTGATGTCGTGCTTAAAATCCTGTGGATGCGCCGTATAGAAATTGAAAATCTGCAATCCTTCCGGTTCCAGGTCGCCATCCGAATTCATCACCTGCATCTCGATGACGAACGCATAAACATCGATCGGCTTGTTCGTCCCGGCTTCGGTGTCATGATGCAGCGCCAGCGAGACCGGTAGACCATCCAGAATGTAGTAACCATTATCACCTGTCGCCGGCTTTGTTCGTTCCGATTTCGCCGGCGTATCCGCCGCCGGCCTCCGCTGCGTCTTAAGTGGCTTGTTCTGCGCGAACAAAAACCCACATGTCAACAATCCCACCCCAACCGCCATACTCGCTCGACCCAATGTGCTCATCGACTTTCCCTTTCCGACGACATGTCACGCTTGTCCGAATCTTTGGATTGTCATTCCGAGCGCAGCGAGGAATCTGCAGTTGGCTCGCGGCTCGCAACTCGAGACTCGCAGCTAAGCCTTTTCCAGCTGCGCGTACTTCTCCACCAGCTTCTTCAATCCAAAGCGAGGAAATTGTACCGTAATCTTTGCGTCTTCCCCATCCCCCTCGCGCCGAAAAACCGTCCCCTCGCCGTATTTCGGGTGCTTCACCTTCTGCCCCGGCCTGAACCCCACCTTCCCCGGGGGTTCTTCCACCGACATCTTCGGCCGCGCAAAATTCTTCCCCCGCGAAGCAAAAAACTCCGCAATATTGTCGATCGAGTTGTAGCTCTGCAACGGCCGCGCAGGCTTTGCCGTCACTCGCGCCGGATCCCATGCCGCGCTCTGATCCTCATCCTCATACGAATAATGCGCCCCCTCCGTGTCCTGCCCGTGTGGGGGCATTGCTGCCCGCCTCCCCGTGCCACGACTCGATGAGTAGGAACCATAATCACTCCCCGTGCGGGAATACTCTTCTTTGTATGACCGCCGCCGCGAACCGCCCAACTCCTCCACCAGTTCCGCCGGTACCTCGTCCAAAAATCTCGACGGCACGGAAGCCTCCGGCATATCCGTTCCATACCGTCGCCGGTAAACCGCCCGCGACAGCACCAGCGTATCCATCGCCCGCGTCATTCCCACATAGCAAAGCCGCCGCTCTTCTTCAATTTGATCCGGCTCCGTCAATGTCCGCGAATGCGGAAACAATCCCTCCTCCATCCCGGCCAGCACCACCAGCGGAAACTCCAAGCCCTTCGCCGCATGCAGCGTCATCAAGGTAATTTGCGCACTCTCGTCATACTGATCCGCATCGCTCACCAGTGCCGCATGATCCAGGAACTCGTCCAGCGATTCCCCGCGATCCTTCGAATCCATAGCCGCATTCACCAGTTCGCGCAAGTTCTCAATCCGCGAATAAGCCTCGGGCGTGTCTTCATCCTCCAGCAATTTGATATACCCTGTCCGATCGATCAAGAACTTGAGCAATTCAGCCGTGTTAGCAGCGGAGCCAGGCGCGCGAAATCCCTCAACCGCTTCCACGGATTTCTCTTCGCCTTCAGGATCTTTCCCCGTGCCAGTTTCTGTCGCCCCATCCGGCGCTGCCTCCTCCGCATTCGCCCCGAAATCGAAACTGAAATTGGCAGGATCGAAATCAGTCGAGTCGTTCTCCTCTTGTGGAGGCGCGGGCGCCCCGCCCGTGCGGGCAAGAACTTCTTGATTGCCAGATCCAGCCTCGTCGGCCGCCTCCTTCAATCTCTCCCCAAACGTCCCCGCCAGCATCGCCCGCCCATCCTCAATCAACTCCCGAAACGCCTTCAGCGCCGAGCAAGCCCGTCCCGGCACCAACCCCCGCGCCACCGCCTCCCCGGCCGCTCCCCACATCGACAACCCGGTCTCCAGCGCCAATCTCTCAATCGTTTCCAGCGTCGACTTCCCAATCCCCCGTGCCGGAGTATTAATCACCCGCAGCAGCGCCACCGAGTCGTCCGGGTTCTGTACCACCTTCAAATACGAGATCATGTCTTTGATCTCGGCCCGCTCATAAAACGAGAACCCGCCCACCACGTGATACTTCATCTGATAGCGTCGCATCGCCTCTTCAAACAACCGCGACTGCGAATTCGTCCGATACAAAACCGCCGCCCGCCCAGTCCCGCCTTCCTCCAAAACAGCCTTCATGTACCGGCTGATCGTGTCCGCCGCGAACAAAGCCTCGTTCTCCCCATCCGGAGCCTCGTAATACCCAACCTTCGCCCCGCCCTGCCGCGAAGTCCAAAGATTTTTCCCTTTCCGCCGCACATTATTCGCCACCAACGCCGAGGCCGCGCCCAGAATATTCTGCGTCGATCGGTAGTTCTGCTCCAGCCGGACAATCTTCGCCTCCGGAAAATCCCGCTCAAACTCGAGAATGTTCCGGATATCCGCCCCGCGCCACGAATAGATCGACTGGTCCTCGTCCCCCACCGCACACACATTGTGCCGCTCACCCGCCAACAGCCGCATCAATTCATACTGCGGACGATTCGTATCCTGATACTCATCCACCAGCAAATACTGAAACCGCCGGTTGTAATACTCCCGCACCGCCGCCACCGACTTCAAAAGCCGCGCCGCCTCCAGCAGCAAATCGTCGAAGTCCATCGCGTTCGCCTTGCGCAACTCTTTCCGGTACTCCTCATAAATATGCGCAACGCGCTCCGTCTTCGGGTCCGCCGACTGCAAATAAACCTCCTGCGGATCGAGCATGTGATTCTTAGCCCACGAAATTCGCGACAGCACCACGCGAGGTGTCAGCTCTTTGTCGTCCAGCCCCAGCCGTCGCATCACGCCTTTCACAACTTGCTGCTGATCGCTCTCGTCATAAATCACAAAATTCTTCGTCAATCCGATAGGCGGCTGCCCCGGCACAGTAGAAGGAATCCGCAAGGCCTCAATATCCCGCCGCAAAACGCGCACGCAGAAAGAATGGAAAGTAGAGATAACTGGTTTAGCAATACTCAACCCGCCAACAAGCTTTTCGACCCGCTCGGCCATCTCCGCCGCGGCCTTGTTGGTAAACGTGACCGCCAGAATCGCCTCCGGCATCACGCCCATCTTCTCGATCAGGTAAGCAATCCGGAAGGTAATGACGCGAGTCTTCCCGCTACCCGCCCCAGCCAGAATCAGCACCGGCCCCTCGGTAGTCTCCACCGCCTCGCGTTGTTGAGGATTTAACTCGTCCAGAAACGACAAAAAGAATGGCTCCAATTACGATGGTTCGATTTTACAGGATGGACTTTAGCGGGTCGGCGCCCACATCGCATGGAATACAATTCCATTTGATAGGGAGGCGCAATAGTGGGCACCTTGGACGAACCGGCCGATTCTAACGATAAGAACGACGAGGCATGGTCCCTCTTACGCGGAGCCCTGAAGGATGTCTTCGCTGAACTGGGAGGCGGTGAAGCTTATCTTCGAGCGGAGCGGAGTAGTTTCGACAAGCCGCGGGATCCTGAGTGCTTTGCCGTCAACCCGGAGGAGGGAAGGTGACACTCTCGTCAGGGATGGCTCCCCGACACGCCACTACGAGCCATGGGAAACTGAAATCTTTCCTGTCAGATCACAAAAAGAGCAGCCGCAGGGAATACGTCCTGACCTCGCGTCTCGTATCGGACCTCACAGTTGCAGCAGAAGAACGCGGGTACAGTCTTTCAGTGTATTTCCCGGCCGTGGATTCAGACGGATTCGACGTTATTCTGGACGATGGTTTCCGAGTCGTGCCCATTCAACTCAAGTCTGTTGTGAAGGGAGGCAAGGCCAGCAAATGGAGCGTTCACAAAAGCCTTCTCCGTCCAAAATGGGAGGCAGCTGATCTGTACGGATTCGACATGTCTCCGAATGGAGTTGGTAGAGCAGGCGGCGTGATACTAACTACTGTCGAATGGTCGGGAGAAGCGGCGATCAACGTTGCTTATGCCTACACTGACATCGACGTGTTGTCGGCATTCTGGCTCAAAGCGATTCCACCGAATCCGCAGGCAAAGAAGCTACTGCTGGGCCTCCGGCGTCGACTGCAAACTACGTCGGGTGAGCGAATTGAGCTTTCGCGGAGTGCGTTTCTGCGCGCTCAGACGCCTGAGCACCTTCTTGCTCTCATGGGCCTTCAAAGCAGATTTGAGCAACCCTGGCGCCTGCAATTGCAAGCACTCCTCTCTGAACTGCATCCCCGTCGTGCCCCCTCTGCAGCGAGTCAGCCCATACCTAGGAAAACGCGGCTGGCGAATATACAGAGATATCTCCAAGAGCTCTCCGGGAAGTAAATCGACGCACTGTATAATAAAAAATTGCGCTCATGAAGAAATCGACACCAGTGTTTAGCGGCTCAGAACAAGTCAAAAGCCGCCGCCTCATCCGTTCCACCACCGTCCTTTGCGTCCGCCGCGACAACCACGTCGTCATGGCCGGAGACGGCCAGGTCACCCTTGGCGATCACGTCATTAAGCACGGCGCGAAGAAAATTCGCCGCCTCTATCAGGACAAGATCCTCGCGGGGTTCGCCGGTTCGACCGCCGATGCCTTTACGCTCTTTAGCCGCTTTGAAGCCAAGCTCGAGCAATATCACGGCAACTTAGGGCGGGCTGCGGTTGAACTGGCAAAAGATTGGCGCACCGACAAATATCTCCGCCACCTCGAAGCCTTGCTCATCGTGTCGGACAGGGAACAAACTTTCCTGCTCAGCGGCCAAGGCGACGTAATCGAGCCTGACACCGGCATCGCCGCCATCGGCAGTGGAGGCCCGTTCGCCGAAGCCGCCGCCCGCGCCCTCGCCGATCACACAAAATTATCTCCGCGCGAAATCGCCGAAGAATCCATGAAGATTGCCGGCAAGTTGTGCATCTATACAAATGACAAGATCACGATAGAGGAGTTATAGCCCTCAGCTCTCAGCCATCAGCCGTCAGCAAAGGCGGCTTGGCTGAAAGCTGACGGCTGAAAGCTGACAGCTGAAAATGGCCATTTATCTCCCAGGCACCGCCGAAGAAGAACAAGTAACGCTCGACGAACTTACCCCCCGCGAAATCGTCGCCGAGCTCGACAAACACGTTGTCGGACAAAAAGACGCCAAGCGCGCCGTCGCCATTGCCCTGCGCAATCGGATGCGCCGCCAGAAGCTCACGCCCGAGCTCGCCGAAGAAGTTATCCCCAAAAACATCATTATGATCGGCCCCACCGGCGTCGGCAAAACCGAAATCGCCCGCCGTCTCGCCAAGCTCGCCAACTCGCCATTCCTGAAAGTTGAAGCTTCGAAATTTACGGAAGTCGGCTACGTAGGCCGCGATGTCGAATCGATGATCCGCGATCTAGTCGAAATCGCCATCGACATGATCCGCGAAGAAAAACTGGAAGACGTCGCCGACAAGGCCGAACTGAACGCCGAAGAACGCCTACTCGATATTCTTCTTCCGCCAACTCCGCCGCCATCAAGCGCAGGATCCAACCAAGGCGGCGTAGTCATCGACGCCAGCACCACCCTCACTGAATCCAGCAGCCGCACGCGCGAGAAACTTCGCCAGCAACTTCGCGAGGGCAAGCTCGACGACCGCACGGTAGAAATCGAAACCCGCGAGCGCAATTTCCCGTCTTTTGAAATCATCTCCAACCAGGGTGTCGAGGAGATGGACGTCAACCTCAAAGACATGCTGCCCAACATCTTCGGCCAGCGCACCAAGAAGCGGAAGATGAAGGTGAACGAAGCGTTCGAATACCTCATCCAGGAAGAAGAGCAGCGTCTGATCGATATGGATCAGGTCACGCGCACGGCCATTGACCGCGTCGAAAACTCCGGCATCATCTTCCTCGACGAAATCGACAAGATCGCCGGCCGCGAATCCGGCCACGGTCCTGACGTTTCGCGCGAAGGTGTCCAGCGCGACATTCTCCCCATCGTCGAAGGAACCACAGTCAACACGCGTTACGGCATGGTTCGCACCGACCACATCCTCTTCGTAGCCGCCGGAGCCTTCCACGTTTCCAAGCCCAGCGACCTGATTCCCGAACTGCAAGGCCGCTTCCCAATCCGCGTCGAACTCCAATCGTTGACGATGGAGGACTTCATCCGCATCCTCACCGAGCCGAAGTCTTCGTTAACCAAACAGTACACAGCTCTTCTCGAAACCGAAGGCGTGAAACTCGAATTCACGAAAGATTCGCTGGAAGAAGTCGCAAGATTTGCCTTCCGCGTAAACGAAGGCACCGAGAACATCGGAGCCCGCCGCCTCCACACCATCATGGAGCGGGTGCTCGACGAAATCAGCTTCGATGCCCCAGACAAAAAAGGCCAGCAGATCACAATCGATGCGCCATACGTCCAAAAAATGCTCAATGAAATAGTGAAGGACCAGGATCTGAGCCGCTATATTCTGTAGGCGAACCTTTCTACGTTCAGTCGCGCTCTTCGACTCTGTCACCTGAGCGGAGCAGATTTCTGGCGGCCGCGCCGCAAAGTGTACTCTGAAAAACCGCAGCGATTGTGACAGCATTGTCGGCGGCAAGATCGATGAGGGCTGCGCACAGATCGTGACACGCTCGCAATCTGCTACCCTTCTATTTCCGCGGATTTCCTCAGGATGATGCGCACCCTAAAACTCTGCGCCCTCTCGGCGCTCTCTCTGATCCTCGCCGGCTGCGCACAAACCGGTCCCCCGTTGCCGCCCTCGCTCGAATTACCGAAACCGCCTGCCGATCTCCGAGCCTCACGTAAAGGCAACAAGGTCACACTCACGTGGAGCGAACCGATATTCACCACCGACCACCAGACCGTCCGCTACCTCGGCCCAACCCTCATCTGTCGCACCTCCGACGCCGAGATGGCGACCTGCGCCAATCAACTGGCAATCGTTCCTTCTACGGCCACGTCGCCACAACCGAGGCCGCAGAAGAAATCGCAGCAACACAATAAGCAAACGCCCCAATTCGAGACCTACATCGATACCATCCCGGCTGACGCGCTAAGCGGCAATCCATCATCCGAATTCACCTATGCCGTCGAAGTTCTCAACCGGAACGCGCGTGGGGCGGGCCTTTCAAATCGTGTGGAGGTCCCGGCAATTACAACTCTCCCGCCGCCCACCGACCTCGCCGCGGCCCTCAGCGAAGACGGAGTTAATCTCACATGGACCAGTCTCGCTGCGCCTCCGTCTCAGAAAGGACTCGACTACCGCTATCGCATCTATCGCCGCAACGAAGGGCCACTTGATGGAAACAGCAATCAGCAACAGGCCAAGGACACAAACAAGAAAGAGGTAGGGAAGAAAGAAAAGAAAGATGCGATCGTTGCAGAGGTATCAGTAGGTCCGGCGGGTGAAGCGCATTTCGTCGACCCCATCGAATGGGAGACCACGTATCGATACTGGATCACGCCCGTCACGGTCATCGCAAAGGCCGACACACAGATTCAGGTCGAAGGGGATGACAGCCATCAAGTGCAGGTGATTGCCCACGACGTCTTTCCTCCGCCCATCCCCGGCGGCCTGCAGGCTGTCTACTCGGGGGAGGGGCAGAGGCCCTTTGTCGACCTGATCTGGGCGCCGGTGCCCAGCGCCGACCTCGCCGGCTACAACGTCTACCGGGGGGAGGGGGGCGGGGCTCTGGTCAAGTTGAACTCCGAGCCGGTGCGGGCGCCGTCTTATCGTGACAGTGGTGTAACTGCGGGCAGGACTTACATTTACTCCGTGTCGGCGGTCGATGTGCGGGGGAACGAGAGCGGGAAGTCGGAGGAGGCCTCTGAGTCTGTTCCGCAATAAGGACCTAGGGCGTGTGGAACATTGACCCATAAAATGTGCCACATGGAACAAAGTACATAAATATTTGTACGTACAAGTGAGTTAAGCCATTCTGGTTCTTGCGGTTAGCGTCCGCCTGCCGATTTGGAAGGCTCGAAATGTTCCACGTGAAAATTGGTGTTTACAGGCTCCATATGGGCGGAGTTTTCGCTTTACCGCGGGCGCTGGTCCAGCGTACCCTCGGATTTCTGACTTGGGGTTTTGATTGATATGCGATATTGCCGTTTTTCCCACAATGGAACGAACCATTACGGACTGGTCGAGTCCGTGGCCGGCAGCGATTCCATTACTCGCACGTTTCTCCAGCCGCCTTCCTCGAGCGGGGGCGATCTTGAAGGTTTGGCCAGCCGGCGGATTGACCGGATTCCGTTTGCCGAGGCGTCGTTGCTGGCTCCGGTTGAGCCCTCGAAAATTGTGTGCGTTGGACGCAATTACCGGGAGCACGCAGCCGAGTTGGGACACGAGGTTCCGAGCGAGCCGCTTATTTTTCTGAAGGCGCCGACTTCGCTGCTTGCGCCGGGCGGCACGATCATGCGACCAAAAATTTCCGCGCGCACGGATTACGAAGGCGAACTGGGCGTGGTCATCGGGCGGCAATGCCGGCATCTGCGTGAGGACGAGGACGTTCGCCCTTACATCCTTGGCTACACGTGCGTGAACGACTTCACGGCGCGCGATCTTCAGAACAAAGACGGGCAATGGACGCGGGCCAAGGGCTTCGATACGTTTTGCCCGGTGGGGCCTCTCGTCGCGGCAGCCGCCGCAGGCGATGAAGAGAGCGGCGCCGCCATCGATCCGTGGAAGGGCGTTCAAGTGGAGACGCGGGTCAACGGCGAGGTCCGGCAATTGGGGAACACGCAGAACTTCATTTTTGCGTTGGATGCTGTTCTCCGGTTCATCACTCAGGTTATGACGCTCTATCCCGGCGATTTAATCGCGACCGGAACCCCGTCGGGAGTGGGGCCGGTGGTGGCGGGGGATGTGGTCGAAATCTCGATTCCGGGCATTGGCCTATTGCGGAATCCGGTTGCGGATGAAGCCTAACTTGCCGGGTGGATTGGCAAGATGAACGGTTGGATTGGCAAGATGAACTGGAGGGCGAATGGACAAGAAGGGATACTGGGTGGTGAGTTACAGGTCGGTATCGGACGCGGCAGCGCTTTCCGAATATGCGAAGCTGGCTGGGGCGGCGCTCGAGAAATTAGGGGGCCGCATACTCCTCGCAAGCAAACCGGCCAGGATTCACGAGGCTGCCACTGCGGAGTTGACGGTTGTAGTCGAGTTCGAAAGCTTGGAGAAGGCTGTCGCCGCTTACGAAAGCGATGTGTACAAACCGGCGCTCAAGGCGCTCGGCCATGCGGCGGAGAGGGATTTCCGGATTGTGGAAGGGCGATAAGATCGCGGTTTGCGTGTAGCACTAACTGGAACCGTGCATCGGAGAATGCTGCGAACATCTGAGGGGCAACACTGGGGCTAAAAGCCCGACGTAATTGGACGCGCCTTACGCGGCCCTGAAGGACCGCTCTTCCACGACAATGTGCCTTTCCGGTCGTCCCAGGGCACTTGGACTAGAGAGTAATGGCTTGCGGGGCTGCGAACGAGCCGGTGGGAATCCTTCGATTCGTTCGGCTCGCTTTCTCACCTTACTTCCCGCAGGTGACAAGACACTGACCGTTGTTACCCGTTGGACGAGCGCTTCTGAGCGGTTCTCATTGCGCTCAAACCGTGGGAACGCGTTCGCCTCTTTACACCGGCGGGCGAACCTTTTATATTGCCCGCCATGAACGCAACCATGTTCTGCAACAAGTGCGGCGCACAGAATGACGCCAGCGCCCAGTTCTGCAACCGCTGCGGTAACGCATTTGCTCCCGGAGCACCCGCTTCCGGCGCGCCTGCTCCTGCACCCGCCGCTCCCGTTCCCGGATATGCGGCGCAACCCGCCTATGCCGCGGCTCCGTACCCTGTAGCTGGCACCGGCTACGCCGGCTTCTGGATTCGCTTTATCGCCTTCATCATTGACGCTCTCGTCGTGCGCATCGTAGTCGCCCCGATCGGCGCGATGTTCGGATTGGGCGGCCTCGCCATCGGCGGCTTCGGATCTCACGCCTATCGTCACGGGCTCGGGCTCCCTTACCTGATATTCGGTAGCGGCGTCATTGGCATTCTCGTGCTTGGAGCGTCCTGGCTCTATGAGGCATTCATGCTCAGTTCCCCCTATCAGGCTACGCTCGGCAAGATGATCTTCGGCATGAAGGTGACCGACCTCTACGGCAACCGCATCGACTTTGTACGCGCCACCGGCCGCCACTTCGCGAAGTGGCTTTCGGGATTGCTCCTCTGCTTTGGCTACATCATGATCGGTTTTACCGAACGTAAGCAGGGGCTGCACGACATCATCGCGGGAACGCTGGTGCGGCGCTAAGGCGATTGCAGAGGTCAGATTGCAGATTGCAGATTTTGAAACCCATGTCCCTTGGATTGGCGCGTCCAAATCTGCAATCTGAGATCTGCTATCTGCAATTGTCGTTTCTCCCTGTTTCTGACTTCTTACGCAAATTTCTTTAGACTTAACTCATGCCCTTGCCCGTAACCCGCCTGCGCCGCTGGTTTGCTGCGGCTGCGATTCTCATGATCGCCATTGTCGCGGGCATGTATTTCTATGCGCGCTGGCGCGTTAGCAAGGTGGTCCATCAGGTGCCGGCAAAGTTGGGGCTTAATATCCAGCAGACCGCCGAAGGCTTTGCGATATCCAAATCCGAGCAGGGGCGGACGCAGTTTACTGTCAGCGCGTCGAAGGCGGTGCAGTTCAAACAGGGCGGGCGCGCCGAGTTGCACAACGTCAAGATCGTCGTCTACGGCAAGGACTCCAGCCGCTTCGATCGCATCGCGGGCGACGACTTCGAATACGATCCTGCCTCCGGCAACGTCACTGCCAAAGGCCGTGTCTTCATCGACCTCGAAGCCAATCCCGAGGGCCTCAAGAGTTCCGACCAGACTCCACCGCCGGCGACCAACAAACCGATTCATGTGGAGACCGAGGGCCTGGTCTTCAACAAGGATACGGGCGATGGCTCGGTGAGCGGCAAAGTGGTTTTCCAAACTCCGGATGCGATGGGTTCGGCGGTGGGCGCGCAGTATGTTTCCAAGACGGGCGCATTGACGCTGCGCTCGCAGGTGGAAGTCAAGGTCAGCCAGCCGCGGCAATACCGCATCACCGCCGATCATGGTGCTATCCAGAAGGGCCCGCGCACCATCGTCCTGAACGGAGCTCGCCTTACGCGATTTGGACAGGAATTGAAGGCGGATGAAGCGAAGTTTTACCTGCGCGCGGACAATACCGTCGAGCGCATTCTTGCCGATGGGGACGTGGAAGGAGTCTTCCGAGGAACGTCGACCGCCCGCTCAAAGTCCGATCACGCCGAGATGTTGCTGACGGGGAATCGGAATCAGCTCACGCAGGCGGTGCTGACCGGCAATGTGCAGCTTGCGACCGAAGGGGCGGAGCCGGCACAGGCCTATGCTGGCCGCGCCACGCTGCACTTTGGCGTAGGACAGGTGATTGAGACCGTACATGCCGAGGATGGCGTGCGGCTGGAGCAGCAGAAGCAGGGGACGGATGCGACGGCAACTACGCCGTCGTCAGCGTCGTCATCGGCGGCGGCAAATCAGCGAACCATTGAGATGACCGCGCCTGCGATGGATTTTCTTTTGAAGAACGGCAAGGTCCTGCAGTCGGCCACGACGAGCGGCCCGCCGCAGATCGCCCTCACGCAGGGTGGCAGCCAGAAGACGATAATTACCGCCGACAAGTTTACCGCCAGCTTCACGGAGAAGAATCGGCTCTCGCTGCTTCATGGCGAACCGAATTCGAAGATTGTCAGCAGCCAGCCCGGGCAAGCCGATCGTGTCTCCACCAGCCCGGTACTCGAGGTCGCATTCCAGCCGCAAGGGGGCATTTCGACTGTCACGCAATCGCGCGGCCTGACCTACGTCAGCGGAACACAGAGAGCGTTCGCGGAACGCGGCACCTATACGGAGGCGGATCAAACGCTGGTGCTTACCGGCTCGCCCCGTGTCGTTGACGGGGGGATGAGCACCACGGCGCAGATTGTCCGCTTCAACCGCGTTACCGGCGATGTGGTCGCCGATGGGAACGTTAAAAGCACGTATTCCGATCTCAAGCCACAGCCAGATGGCGCTCTGCTCGCAACCTCCGACCCGATCCATGTCGTTAGCCGCAGCATGACGGCGCACCGGTCATCGGCGGTCGCCGTCTACTCGGGCAATGCGCGGCTCTGGCAGAACAGCAATGTGGTCGAGGCTCCTACTATTGAGTTCGACCGCGATCATCGGTCGCTGGTCGCCAAAGGGAGTGCTGCGCAGCCGGTCAAGACGGTACTGGTGCAGACCGATAGCAAAGGGAAGGCTACGCCGGTCACGGTGACCTCGGAACTGCTGACTTACCTCGATACTGATCGCAAGATTTTTCTGACTGGCGGTGTCACGGCGAAAGGCGCGGACGCAACTATGACTTCGCGTCTGATGACGGTGTTTCTGGCTGCGCGCGGCCCATGTAAAGACGGAAACTGCCCCGCCTCCGCTGGCGCCACCACGCAACTCGACAAAATAGTAGCCGAAAACGATGTCGCTATCATCGAAGCCGCCCGCCGAGCCACCGGCCAGCGGCTCGTCTATACCGCGGCGGATGACAAGTATGTTCTGACGGGGGGACCGCCCTGCATTTTTGATGCCGAACACGGCAAAATCACCGGCGATTCGTTGACTTTCTACAGACACGATGATAGGGTCCTCGTAGAAGGGAAGTCGACGTCTCCCGCCGTCACAAGGACGCAAGTGGCACGATAAATGCACACGCTGGCCACAGATGAAATCGGCAAAACCTACCGTGGCCGGCGGGTCGTAAATGGCGTCAGTCTCCGGGTGCTGCAAGGTGAGGTCGTTGGTCTTCTTGGCCCGAACGGCGCCGGAAAAACCACCTCTTTTTATGCGATTGTCGGCCTGATCCCACCCGACACCGGACGCGTTCTCTATGACGAGGACGATATCACCAGTGTTCCCATGTACTTACGGGCACGGCAGTACGGCATCAGCTACCTGCCGCAAGAGGCTTCGATCTTCCGCAAGTTGACGGTTGAGGAGAACATTCTGGCCGTACTCGAAGCCCAGCCTATTTCCTGGCACGAGCGGCGCGAGAAAGCGGAAACGCTAATCGACCAGCTCGGGCTGGAGCATATTCGTCAGAATCGCGGGTATGCATTGTCGGGCGGCGAACGTCGCCGGGTGGAGATTGCCCGGTCGTTGTGCATCAATCCGACATTTATTTTGCTGGACGAGCCGTTTTCGGGAATCGACCCAATTGCGGTGCTCGACCTGCAAAAAATCATTTCCGACCTGCGCGCCAGCGGCATTGGAATTTTGATTACGGACCACAACGTTCGCGAGACGCTTTCCGTGACCGATCGCGCCTACATCATTAATGAAGGCAGGATTTTCCGCTCGGGCACGCCCGAGCAGCTGGGTAGCGATCCGGAGGTTCGGAGGATTTACCTGGGCGAGAGCTTCTCGCTGGTGTGAGAAGAGTTCTCAGTTGTCAGTTATCAGTTCTCAGTCAAGCAACTGGGGACTAGAGATGGACAACTGAAGAAGACGGCGAATGGTGCGACCGGTGCTTGAGTTCGGCGATTCGAGGACAACGTTGAGAGCAAGGGTTTAACTGAAAACTGATAACTGACAACTGAGAACTGCCCTTGGTTACCAACGCGTTGGGAAAATACACCTTCGTACCGAGCCACTAGGGCATTCGGCATGAGAAGTTAGAGGGAGGACGGAAGTAAGAAGTCGGATTGCAGAGGTAAAAGCCCAAGCGGCCGGGAAGCGGTTGGCCCGATGGGATTTCACTTCTGCAATCTCACTTCTGACTTCCGAGAACGAAAGCGAAAGGCGAAACAGACTCCAGCAGCATGGTTCTTCTCCAACACAGACTGAACGTCAAGCTCTCGCAGCGGCAGATCCTGACGCCGGGGCTCGTCCAAATGGTCTCGGTGCTCGCGCTCAACAAGCTCGAGCTCAAGGACATGATCAACGCCGAGATGGTCGAAAACCCCGTTCTCGAGGAACTTGAAGACGCGGTCCCCATGCTGGACGAGGTCGGCCGGCAGGAAGAAGAACGCGAGCGCATCGCCGCCAAGGCCACCACCGAAGAAAACCCGATTACCGCGAACGAAAAGAAAGATCCGTTCGAGGAGATCGATTTTGGCTCCTTCTTTCAGGAATATCTCGACCCCGGATATCGCAGTTCCTCCGAGATGGAGGAGATTGAGAAGCCGTCGTTCGAGAATTTCCTCTCCAAGTCCGGTAATCTGACTGACCACCTGCTTTGGCAACTGGGAGCGATTTCAGTGCGGCCGCCCGTACATGAGGCTGCCGAGGAAATCATCGGCAACCTTAACGAAGATGGCTACCTGATCGCGAGTGATGACGAGCTGATGGGCGTAGTTCCAGCCGCCGCTCCGGAAGCGGATGCCCAGGCGCAAGCCAAGATCGTGGGGCAGGCGGAGGCACTGGGAATTTCCTCGGTCGCACCTGAGCCGGCATTCGCAGAATCCACAGCGCCCCCGTCTCCGGCCGCAGATCCATTGACCGAAGTCACGCCATCAGCCGAGCCTTCCGCCTCGATTCATAGCTACGGAAATCCGGCCAGCGAGTTCCGAATGCCGGCCGAGAATGATCTCGTTGCGCAAGCGCTCGCCGAGCCATCGTTCGCTGAGCCATCGCTCACCGATATTTCGATTGCTGACGCCTCGCGCGCTCATGCGCCCGTCGCAACTTCTGCCCCCGCGCAACACGTTCCGTACTCGCCCGAGCTTCCGGCACCATCCTCAAACGGCTCAACCACCACGCCGTCGGCAAGCACAACTGCAACCAACTCCGCGCCATCCGGCAATGGAGCCACTGCCTCGCACGCCGCAGCTGCCGCTCCCGCGCGTTCGGCCGTTGGCTTCACGTTGGCCGATCTCCACGAAGCTCTGGAAGTCGTCCGTCAGCTCGATCCTCCCGGCGTGGCCTGCCGCGATCTACGCGAGTGCCTGCTCCGCCAGCTCGACTATCACAAGCAGCAGCTTCTGCAGGGCCGCAATGGCGCGACCGAACAAGTCCTAGCCGACGCCATCGCCGTCGTCGACCAGCATCTCCACGCCGTCACACTCAAGCAGTTCAAGGAAATCGGCAAGGCCATCGGTCGCCCCGTTGAAGCCGTTCAGGCCGCGCTCGATTACGTCCGCACGCTCGACCCGCGTCCCGGCCTGCAATACAACAAGACACCCGCGCGCCTCATCGAGCCCGACGTCGCCTTCGTCAAGCATGGCGACGAGTGGCTCATCATCATGAACGATGAGGACATGCCGCAACTGCGCCTCAATCCGGCCTACAAGCGCCTGCTCACGCGCGATGGCAACGACAAAGACACGCGCAACTACGTCAAGGACCGCTACAAGTCGGCCATCCAGCTGATCAAGAACATCGAGCAACGCAAGCAGACGATCACCAAGGTCTGCTACTCGATCGTCGCGCGCCAGCAGGATTTCCTCGAGCGCGGCATCGATCACCTCAAACCGATGATGATCAAGGAGGTCGCCGAAGAGATCGGCGTACATCCGTCGACTGTTAGCCGCGCCGTCGCCAATAAATATGTACATACGCCGCAGGGTGTCTTCGAGCTGCGCTATTTCTTCTCGGAGAGCGTGCAAGGGCCCGAGGGCGGCGGCACGTCGCTTCTGATCCTGAAGCGCCGCGTCAAAAAGCTGATCGAGGAAGAAGACCCGACTCGCCCACTTACAGACGAGCAAATCACGCGAATTTTGCAGTCGCAGGGAATTGATGTCACGCGCAGAACAGTCGCCAAGTATCGCGAAGACATGAAGATTCCGAGTACGCACCAAAGAAGAGTAAAGAAATAATTGCAGAGGTCAGAGGTCAGATTGCAGAGGTTAGAACCCAACTCTTCAAGCCGTTCAGCTGCGAGCTTGGGCTTTTACCTCTGCAATCTGAAATCTGACCTCTGACCTTTTTCGGAGGTCGTCCCCATGAACGTGGAGTACACCGGCCGTCAATACGAAATTCCCAATTCCATCCGCAAAGAAGTTGAAACCGGCCTCAACAAAATCCGCAAAATTCTCGGCGACAAATTCGAGACCAAGGTGATCCTGTCCGTCGAAAAGCACCGGCATAAAGCTGAGATCACAATCAACCCGCCGAATGGCCCGATTGTAGGTGCAGCTCAGGCCCACGACATGGTGGCCGCCGTCAATAGCGCCATCGACCATCTGCACAAGCAGGCGCTCAAATATAAAACAAAGTGGTTGAGCAAGAAACGCAAAGCAACGAAGAAATTCAATGGCGACGGCGCGCTTCAGGAAAAAATCGAATCCGCGCTCGGCCTGACGAGCGAAAGCACCACAGTCTCCGTCACAGTCCACAAGTTCCCATCGGTCGCCAAAACCACCGAAGTTCACCTTACCCGCTCAACCGACTCCGTCTCTCTGCGCCCAATGACGCTGGAAGAAGCCATCAAAGAAGCCCACTTCCGCGACCGCGACGTCTTCGTCTTCCGCGATCCGAAAGGCAAGCTGATGGTGCTGCACCGCACGCGGGAAGGCAAGATGGAGCTGATTGAAGCTCCTTAATTGCAGAAGTAAGAAGTCAGATTGTAGAAGCAAAGACCCAAGGGCGGCTACCGTTATTCGACCCCTTGGGCTTTTACTTCTGCAATCTGACTTCTTACTTCTGACTTCCTACACTTTTCCCGTCACATCCTGCGCCCAGGTCAGCGCTTGCCACCACGCGTTTCCCACGAATTCGTCGGTGAGCTTTAGTTGCTTGGTCAGTTCGCCGGCATTTCCCCACTCGCCCGATTCCTGCGCCAGCATGAGCTGATAGAGCGGCCGTAGGCCTCCGGGCTGTCCTAGCAGCGCACCCTTAATATCGTGGTCCACCGGCAGCTTCGACAAAAGCGTAACCATATCGATTTCGAGAATCGCGTCCATCACCGACAGCAAGCCCATCAGGAAGAGATCTGTATTCGACTTCACCTTGGTTGCCAGCAACTCGCAGAAGCGCGCCCGGGTCATGCCCATCAGCACCAATTCACTGCAGCTTTGCTCAGCCGCGCCAATCGTCACTACCAGACGAATCCAGCGCCGCAACTCGCGCTCTCCCAGGATCGCCATTGCATGCCGGATCGACTTTACCTCCAGCCTCAATCCAAAGACCGGAGAGTTCAAATAACGCAGCAGGCGATAGCAGATCGCCGCCTCCTGTTTGAGAAGCTTTTCGAGATCGCGCAGTTCAATCTCAGGCCGGGAGACCATCTCCAGCAGACGCACATAGTGAATGCGGCTCGCCGGCACCTCCCGTCCTGTCACTATCTCCGGCTTGCAGAAGAAATATCCCTGGAAGTAGGTAAAGCCCATATTGCGGGCCTGGTAGAATTCGTGCGGCGTCTCGAGTTTTTCGGCCAGCATCTTGCACTTCGCCGAGCCGAACTGGCGCATGATCCCCACCCGCTCCTCGATCTTGGTGGCGCGCACGTCGATCTTGATGACGTCCGCCATTTCGCAAAGTGGAATGCGCGGGTCGTTGGGCGCAAAATCGTCCAGCGCGATCAGGTAACCGGCTTCTTTCAGGCGCCTGCATGCGGCCACGACGCGATCTTCCGGTTCGACCGTTTCGAGGACTTCGACAACCGTCTGCGAAGGCGGCAGCACGGTCACCAGATCCTTGATCAGAACGTCTTTCGTACAGTTGAGAAATGCGCGGCTGTTATGGCAAAGCGCATTCACACCCAACAGCAACGAACTGTCGAGAGTCGAGCGCGCAGCCTTATCCGGATCCTCGGCGTTGAAGTAATTCTCCAGGCCATTGCGGAAAAGCAGTTCGTACCCGAACACCTTTTGCGAGCGGTCCAGGATTGGCTGGCGCGCCACGAACCGCTGCCCAGGCACCGGGGGCGTGGCCAGGTCCGGGCTGGTTATGGTACACAGTTCTTCGGCGGGATCAGGTCTCACTTTTCACTTATCGGCAACCTCGAATCTCTTCTTCACACCCCTTCATCCAATTCCTGTCGCCTATCTTTCGTAATGCCCAAAATGTGGAAATCTAATGTCTTCTCCCCTTGCTTTACGCCCTTTTCGTGGGTACCATTTAACTGTTCTCTTGTGGCTATGCTTCTCGCTAGCCATTGCGCCCAAATCACCTCAGGCGCTCAATTACAGTTTGAGCAACATACTCAAGTAGCTCGGGGTTGATGCAGCCGAAGTGGGTTCGGCTTGCCGTGAGCCGGTGTATATCACATCTTCACCAGTCAGATCGGCGCGGTGCGCAATGCAGGGACAAGGCCTGCGCAAGAAGTTTCATGTAGCAAAACCAGACAGCTAAGCTTCGGATCGTCGATCCTGGCTGGGGTTTAATTTCAACAATCAAGAGATAAGTATGAATGCTGGACCCGGACACGCCTCCCATGGAGGCGGCAAGCATAAGCGGCGCCGTGGGCGCCGTTCGCAAAGACGAAACAACGGCGGTGGCGGCGGTGGCCAGGGGATGTCGCGTCAGCGCCAGGAGCAGCAGGGCATCTTCACCGCTCCCATGGATCACAGCTATCGCGCCGCGATGAACGGCAACAACGGCAACAAGCCGCATCGTCCCGGCTTTACCGGCGCCTACCCGGTAGCTCCGCCCGAACCGCTCCCGGCGCCCGCACAGGATGCGGCTTCCCGCGTCTTCGCCTTCGTCGAGGACCTGTTCTTCCTCAGCAAAATTCAGGACACCGGCCGCAAAATGAACGTCAAGGTCGAATTCGTCAAGACCGAAAAAGATCTGGCCGAGCACATGAAGAACAACGGCGAAGAAAAACCGTCGCTGATCATCTTCGACCTGAACAACGCCAACGCCAAGCCGCTTTCGCTGATTCCCAAGCTGAAGACGAAGCTGAAAAAGGGCACGTCGATCATCGGCTTCCTCTCGCACGTTCAGGGAGACTTGAAGCAAAAAGCGCACGAAGCCGGATGCGACATGGTGCTGCCGCGGTCTGCCTTTTCGCAAAATCTGCCACAGTTGTTGCGCCGTCACGGCGCGGCGGAATCCGATTTCACCGCCGTCGGCTAGGTGCTTGTGTCGCTCGGACGCCCTCGCCCGCGAAGCTGCAAACGCCATGGTGAGGTTTTCTCCGTGGACCTCAGTGCGCTCCGTGGTTAAGGGTTTTGTTCGCCCAATCGAAAGGCGCGGAGCGAGCACGAAGCCATCCTGTACGGCTTTAACTGCTGCAATCTGACTTCTGCAATCTGCAATCGGTTACAATCTCGCCGTGTCCCCAAGAATTCCGATCTTCTGCCTCGCCACCGCTCTGTCCGCATCCGCGCTCTTCGCACAAGCTCCAACGCAGTCGCCCAGCCAGCAACCGCCAGTCAAAGTAAACGTCCTGAACGTCTGCACGCCCTCGGCCGACGAGCAAAAGGAAATCTCCTCAGCGCTCGCAAAAATCCCTATCAAACCCTCTTTCGCCAAAGACTACGAGGTGGCCCGCGGGCACTCCACGCTCGATCCCAGCATGCCCATGCCCGGCATGGAGAATCTGCCCAAGAATGAAAATGTCGCCTCCGACTGGGTGCGCATCCGCCGCGAATTCCCCAGCAGTTCAGCCTTCTCCAACGTCCAATATTCCTTCAGCACCGACGCGAACACGATGATCGAGACCCTCGTCCTGCGCATCCGCGATCCCAAAGACCTGATGCAGGTTTCCATCGATGACAGCGCCTCCGCGGTAACGACCGCCGCCGCCATGCTCTCAACCGACACCCCAGTCACGCGCATTCGCCTCGAGCGTTTCGGCAAATCGTCGGTCGCGCTCGCTCGCTGTCCAGCCGAAGAGGGCCGGTCCGCCATCGACCAATCCGCCTACGAACCGCTCTTCCGTTCCGCGACCGCGATTCTCGCGCGTTATCGCGATGCCCTCGGAGCTCGCAAAACGGTCCCGCAAGAATTAACCAGAATGGGTGTGGGCGCAGGCCAGAAGTCCGCACCAAAAGCAGGCTCCAAGCCAACAAAGTAGCCCGAGCAAATCTTTCGTGTACCTTCCCGCCCTGGGTGGTAGAGGATTTCTCTCCATGGACCTCCGCGCCCTCCTTCGTGAACCTTCGTGTCCTTGGTGGTAGAGGGTTCTCTCCGTGGACCTCCGTGCCCTCCTTCGTGAACCTTCGTGTCCTGAGTGGTAGAGGATTTCTCTCCATGGACCTCCGCGCCCTCCTTCGTGAACCTCGTGTCCTTGGTGGTAGAGGGTTCTCTCCATGGACCTCCGCGCCCTCCTTCGTGAACCTTCGTGTCCTTGGTGGTAGAGGGTTCTCTC
>Ga0335069_10002945_pt1 | contig 25963 bp, 10 predicted proteins | sample Lox_Sample_11_FD_206714 | JGI IMG/M metagenome (GOLD analysis project Ga0335069, IMG submission 206714) | Soil microbial communities from Loxahatchee National Wildlife Refuge, Florida, United States - Lox_Sample_1.1 | ecosystem: Environmental > Terrestrial > Soil > Wetlands | place: USA...
GCGAGAGTTCATGAAGACACGCGCGACGCCGGACTGAAGCCTCCCGAATGCCTGCGAGAGGGCCTTTCCCTGCTCGCTGAGTGCAAGGTCTGGGTTGAGCAACGTGTAATGCCAGAAGATGGATGCGCCGCTGTGCCCGTAGAACAGACGCCGCCACTGTTCATGCTGGGCGTCGCTGCCGGTTAAACCGTATCCCGTGAAACCTGTGATGGTCAGGCCCGGGCGGAACAGGTAGTGCATCGCATCCTGGTCGCCATCGGAGTACGGCTGGAGGTAGTCGATCTGCTGATCGATCTCGAACCAATTGCAGCCATTGTGTGGCGACGGGATTTGCGTCCCGGAAATGGAGGCGCGCACACCCGGATCAATCTCGTGCACCAGTTTCTTTGCCGTTCCGAAGGCGCGCACGAATTCCTGCTCCATGTAGGCGCGGTGATCCGCCCACGGCGCGTAATTCCCATGCCTTTGCGCCTCCTCAGCGGTCATCGGAACGACGGAACTCCAACTTTGAAACGACGTGCCCCAAGACGCGTTCAGCGCGGCCAGATCGGCGTATTCGTGGCACAGCCACTGCCGGAATCCAGCGAGCGCTTCAGGCGCCCAACTCACATCGAAAGCGTCCTCGTAAAAGGTCAACGAAGATTCATCCGCCAGGTACACGGCCATGGGTTTGAGTGAGGCGACAGGGCGGAGGCTCTTGTCCAACTGCGCCCGAAGCCCGGCTTCGAAGGCGGGAGATTCGAGTTCGATTTCGCGTACCAACTGACCTTTGTCTTTCGTCCGTGCGTATTCGGCTTTGCGCTTCAAATAGCCGTCGCGCCGGTACCAGTAAATGCCGAAGCCGGGCAGGTGTGCGCTCACCATCATCTTGAAATTTCGTTCCGGATCGGCGAGGGTGGTGATCCCGATGCGCCGGAACTGCTCGTCCAATGCGGGGATCCACGGCTGGTAGGACTTTGGACCGAACCACGGCAGCATGACTTCGTAGTCGTCCCAATCCCGGCTGGATGCGGGGAAGCGAACCGGAATCTGCTCGACGGCTGTACCGCACGTGGCGCGCACAAAGCCGGAGTGGCTTAGAGGCCGGAGGGCGTTGAGGTGAACGGAACTCGACCCTTCAGCACGTGCAATGACGCGCCCAAAGCCGTCGATCAGCTCAATCCTTGCCGGTCGCGTAGACTGCCATTTCACATCGAAGGATTGGCCTTCACTTACGACATCGACGGACGACTGTAGATGCTCGATCTTATCCGGCTGCGGCACGTCGATCACCGAGATGTTCCAATCCGATGAAGTCTGCTGCTCGAGGAAATGCCGGCCCGGGCTGAGATCCGTGACATGCGGGCGCGAGCCTTGGCCGGATTGCACGATTTCTCCCAGCATGTTCTTCAGACGCCACGTCGCAGGCGTCTTCTCCCAGTTGACGGTTCCGGCAGGTTCGCGGCCCGCCGCGTAGATCAAAGACCGGCAGATGAGCGAATAGAAATATTCCCAATACGGATCGACAAAGTCAGCGTGTGCCGACATCGGCATTTGCCAGCTAATGCCATCATTGAAGTAGCCGAAGGCAACAACGCGGCCTTTTCCAAACTGCCGAACAGCTAGAATCGGGCTTCCCGATTCTGCCTGGATCAAAACCGCCGCACCCGGCTCGGCGCGGTATATGAAGTTCTGGAGATCGTGGAACGGGAAGGTCTCAACCGGAATGGCGCGAGTGATGTAGTGGTCGCTCTTGCGATGCCAGGGCGATGACTCGGTGCGCCCCGGTGGCTTGGGCTCCTCGAGTTCACCGATTTCCGGGTTGAGTTGGAGGGGAGTCAACGGTGAAAGTTCATCAGCAAACGGCCGGATGAGCACCAGACCACAACCCTCGCGCACGCGGCGCTTCAAGGCCTCGCGCGACGCCGGCGTCAATTGTTCCCAACCGTGGTTTAGGGGCAGCAGGATGGCATCGAACTTCTTATTGCTGGTGAGTTCTTGTTCCAAATAGGAATAGATGAGTTTCAAATCACCTTTTTCGGCGCGTGCGCCGTAGTCCTCGCCAAATGCCATCGTCCATTTGTTGACGTCCCAGTCGGGATCAATACTGACAGTAGCGAGATCTAACGAAAGGCGCTGGGCGAGTTCTACGAGCGTTCGACCTTCGCTCACGGTCGGGACAGCGAGCAAGCGGATCGGGCCGCCGGCCAAAGGTTTGGCCCATTTGACGTGAGGTGTTTCGATGTCCAGAGTGTACGGCGCCTCAAACCGTTTGGCGCTGCCCTGGCGAGTGCCCATGCCAACGTCCTGCGCAAAACTGACGGCGGACGGCACGATGGCAAATAATAAGGCTATGAGAGTCCGCATATCTGTTTCTCAGTTTACGCCCCGGCAGCGAAGAGTTGCTGGTGTGGTTCTCTCAACGCCAACTGTTAGAATATGCTCGGGTTCGTCAGGAGCCCAATGGACCGGCGCACTTTTCTTTTGAATCTACTTTCGTTAAGCAGTGTCAGGCAGTCCGTTTGCGCCGATTCGGTGGCTCTTCCACAACTGCCGGTTTTTCGTGATGTGACTGCCAGTTCACATATCGATTTCCGCTGTAACGGCAGCCCGACTTCACAGAAGTACTTGATCGAAACCATGCCAGGCGGTGTCGCGATGTTCGATTACGATGGCGATGGCTTTCTCGACATATTCTTCGTGAACGGCGCCGCTCTGGGAGACCCGCAACCGTCTGACAAGCCAGTGGACAAGTCCGATGCAAAGTTCTGGAACCGGCTCTACCACAACAACGGGAACCTGACCTTTACCGACGTGACGGAGAAAGCCGGGGTTGCCGGGCACTCCTATGGCATGGGCGTAGCCGTGGGCGATTACGATAATGACGGCCGGCCGGATCTGTACGTCACGAACTTCGGGCGGAACATTCTCTACCATAACAACGGCGACGGGACATTCAAAGATGTGACGGAGCACGCCGGCGTTGCGGCCGGCGGCTGGTCTTCCAGCGCGTGTTTCGTGGATTACGATCGCGACGGCTGGTTAGACCTGATTGTCACGCGATACATGGATTGGGACTTTTCCAAAAACATCTGGTGCGGCCCTCACCAACCCGGCTACCGGGGTTACTGCCATCCGGCGATGTTCAAGACCATCACGCATCTTGTGTATCGCAACAACCATGACGGCACTTTCACTGATGTTTCGAAGGAGAGCGGCATCGGTACCACTCCCGGCTACGGGCTGGGCATTGCTTTTAATGATTACGACCGCGACGGTTGGCCGGATATTCTGATAGCCAACGACAACATACCCGAGCAGCTATTCCATAATCTCCGCAACGGCAAATTCGAGGAAGTTGCACTCCCGCTTGGCTTGGCGTACGACGAAGACGGTCACACGTTTTCGGGCATGGGCGCCGATTTCGCAGATTACGATAACGACGGGTGGCCCGACGTGTTCATCGGAGCGCTGGCTAACGAGAAATATGCATTGTTCCGGAACCTGAAAGGCAAATTCGTCTACACTTCGGGGCCCAGCGGCGTGGCCACGATCACCTCCACGCATTCCGGTTGGGGACTCAAGTTCATCGACTACGATAACGACGGCTGGAAGGATCTATTCGTGGCACAGGGGCATGTGATGGACAACATCGAGTTGAGCACCCCCTCAGTGCATTATCAGGAGCCGATGCTGATGATGCGAAACACCCGCACCGGCTTTGAGGACGTATCGAAGGTGAGCGGCGATCCTTTCCGGGCGGCGAGATCAGCGCGCGGCGCGGCATTTGGCGATCTCGACAACGATGGCTTTATCGACATTGCCGTCAATTGCCTGAATGGTCCGGCCATGATCCTGCATAACGACGGAGGCAACGGCCACCATTGGCTACTAGTGAACACGATTGGAACAGTTAGCAACCGTGACGGCATTGGTGCTCAAATACGGCTGGTTTCCGAGTCCGGCCTGGAGCAGTTTGGCCTCGTGACTACCGCGGGCAGCTATCAGTCAGCGAGCGATAAACGGGTGCACTTCGGACTCGGCGCGGACAAGACCGTTCGCTTCTTGGAGATCATGTGGCCCAGCGGGATTGTGCAGAAGATCGAGAACATTCCCGCAGACCGCGTCATCACTGTCAAAGAGCCCGCGGGCGCGGCAAAACGGTAACGATGAGGCAATGGCCAATTTGGTTCGCTGGAACGGCGATCGCTGCTTTCCTGATGGTGCCGGCAATCTCCCAGATGACCGGGGGAGGACGCAAAGCCGCGCCGAAGAGACCATTGCCGCCTGGCGTAAAGGCTCCCGCAATTCAATTTGAGGATCTGGCATCGAAGGCGGGATTGGTAGGCGTGAATGTCTCCGGGTCCGACAAGCAGCAGGCTTACATCATTGAGAATACCGGAACGGGTGTCGCGATATTTGATTACGACAATGACGGTCTGCCGGATATCTTTTTCGTGAATGGCGACCGTTTTGACCGGACCGGCGCCGCACCGAAACATTTCCTGTATCACAATCTGGGTGGTCTGCGATTTGAGGACGTCACCGAAAAGGCGGGCATCACGCATACCGGGTGGGGCCAGGGTGTCTGTGCCGGCGACGTGGATAACGACGGCAATATCGATCTGTTCGTGACCTCGTGGGGACAGAACGTGCTGTGGCGCAACCAAGGTAACGGGACGTTTCGCGATGAGACGAAGGAGCGCGGCCTTCAGGCACCCAAGCGCTGGAACACAGGCTGTGCGTTCTTGGATTACGATCGCGACGGAGCCCTCGACCTCTTCGTTGCGCATTACCTGGCCTTCGATCCTGCGAAGACGCCGAAGCCCGGAGAGCCAGGGCAGTGTATGTGGAAAGGTTTTCCGGTTGTCTGCGGGCCGATGGGCCTTCCAGCCGAGACGATGTCGCTTTACCACAATGACGGCACCGGCCACTTTACTGAGGTCACTGACAAGGCTGGACTGCGGGGTGCTAAAGCGGCAGGCCTCACGGTTCTCACGGGCGATTTCGACAATGACGGCTGGCCGGACGTATATGTGACCGGAGACTCGACACCGAGCCTGCATTTCCTCAATAAGCGAGACGGCACTTTTGAGGAGGTCGGCCCCTACACCGGCATCGCCTACAGCGAGGATGGGCATGAGCAATCTGGCATGGGAGCTTCGGCTGGTGACTATGATGGCGATGGCCTTCTGGATATCGTCAAGACCAACTTTACTGAAGATATTCCGAACCTCTACCGAAATCTCGGACACGGCATGTTTACCGACGTCACCGCGGAGGCCGGCCTGGCGTCAAACACGCAGTACGTCAGTTGGGGCTGTGGCTTTCTCGATTTCGATAACGATGGCTGGAAAGACATTTTCATCGCCAACGGGCATGTTTATCCGGACATTGACGGCCGCGGCATCGGCCAGACGTTTCACCAGCCACGCTTGCTCTATTGGAACCGCGGCGGCAAGGAATTCTTCGACGTATCTTCGGACGGCGGACCGGGCATTGTGGCAAGGCACTCGTCCCGTGGCATCGCCGTTGGCGATCTGGATAATGACGGCGATGTCGAAATCGTGGTCGTGAATATGCACGAGGCTCCTTCGTTGCTGAAAAACTTCGGCGACAGAGGCAACTCGATTCTGATTCAAGCGCAAACGGCGAGCGGGCGCGATGCCATTGGAGCGCGCCTGAACCTGACCGCCGGAGGCAGAACCCAGATCGATGAGGTCAGGAGTGGTGGTTACTACATCTCGCAAGGTGATTTCCGCGTGCACTTCGGGCTGGGTAATGCCACGAAAGCCGACCTGGCGGTCCGTTGGCCTGACGGCAAAACCGAGACCTTTCCGGGCCTGTCTTCCGGGACGTGGGTCACGGTGCGCCAAGGCCGCGGGATTGTGCAGACCCGCAAACTTGTCCGATCCAGTCCGTGAGAGCGGCTATTCGAACCGGTAGCTGCGAGCTCCGCGCACCGGCCGGAATTCCATCCAGCGCCCCGACGCTGTCACTTCCACCCGCCCGAGCGACTTGTTATCCGCGTCATAGGCCGTGAGCATCCCCGCCGCTGGCGCGTGAAAACCGATGCGCTCGTTGCCGTAGATATCGATCAGTTCCAGGGCCTGCCCTTTACCTCGAAGGGCGACACTCCCCGCGGCGGCCAGGTTACCCCGTTCCGTCCAGCGGCCCCTTCCGTCGAGAAACTCAAAGTCAGAGGCCGATACGTAGTCGATCCGGTGTCCATCGGCGTTCGCCGAGACTTCATAGAAAGAGTTGCCCGGGTTGAACACGAGCCAACCGCTGGCGGGCAGGTCCACAACCCCGCCGTGAGGGTTTTTCACGCTCCACGGGCCCCAGGGACCACGGTTCACGAAAACTTCGGTTCCATTCTCATATACGACGTGCAGCCGCGACCCAGCCATGGCGCCGCTGGCGAGCGCTGCACTCGGCGTGAGCATCTTGCCGGCTCTATCTGCATATTCGATTTTCGCCGGGCGCACAAAAGCGTACTGCTGCTGCAATTGCTGCATCATGTAATAGGAACGGGCCATGGCTTCGGTGTGGAACGGCTCGTCGTCGAAGTCATTCACCAGCCATCCCATGTTGCCGTAAGCGATCGTCGTCGCCAGGAAGAGATCCACGTAGTCCCGGCGCTTCGCCGACTTTTTCCATCCGGGATCCATTTTCTCCAGATAATAGGGCGTGTACCCCATGCCGTAGTCACACTGGAGCGGGTGAATTTTCATCAGGTGAAACGACACGTCGAGCGGATGCGTGAGCAGGTTGACGTCTGTGTAAACCCAACCGTAACTGCCGGACTCCAGACCCGCGTACAGCCACTGGTATGTGCCTTCGGACTGAGTCGGGCCGTAGACACGCTGGTCGTTGAGCAATAGTTGGCCGTAGGCGTAGAAGGTTGCCGCCATGGTGCCTGCGCCGGGTACGCGCGCGTCGAAATCCGTGTATTCCCAAGGTGACGCGGCCGTGTGAACATCGGTGTAGGACATCCTTACCCCGTACTTCTCCTGGATCAACGGGGCGTAATAGGCGTCGAGTTCTACGGCTTTGGCCGGCTTCAAGCCGTAGCAGCGCATCCAAGCGCGGCGCCATTCGCCACTCGGCTCGCGCTGCACCCAGTCCGGAGTCCAATTGGTGTTGGTTGGCGCAAAGTCAGTGTAATTGGTGTATACGCCCTGTAGCCATCCCAACGCGTTTTGCGCGCCCACGTACCATCGCAAGCCCGCCTCGCCACCCTTTTGTGGCGCGGGCCGCAAGCGCAATGTGAAGCTGTCCCCTTCGTCGCGCCACGTAATCTCGTGGCTGTGTTGCATGATTCGGTCAAGGCCGTACGACCGGATGCCGCGGCAGCGTGCGTGATCCCGCTGGAACGTTTCCACATCTCCAGCCACCGTCCAAACCACCGATTTCCCCTCTTCCTGCTGCAGCGACGGCGGGTTCGCGATGGTGGGCAGCGTCTCTTCGTAGATCGGAGAAGCCGTGATGAACAGGCGCTCGTACATCGGGTTGCGCCGCCCTTCAGTATTCGCAATGTATTTCAGGCCGCCGTTTATCTGTGCGCCATCGGAAGTCACCTTCGGCTGCTTAGCGAAGTACGGTGCGGATGCGTTACTGCGGTACCAATCGAACCATACCGAGGTGAACACCGGGCCGGAGGCCGGACCCGACATCAGCACGCGGGGATTGCTCTCGCCGTAGGTGACGTACGGCACAGTGATGAGTTTAGGGGAGGCGACTCCGGTCACCCGCCCGAACGACAGAGCCTCTGCTTCGCTCCCTTCGCACCGCACATCCAACACGAGCGACTTCTGCCACAGCCGCAGCTCATAGGTAACACGCCGGGTACCCTGTTGAAATACTGCCTTCACAACGTCGTCCGCGAGCGTGGCGGAAACTAATGCGGACTCGGCAATCGTTCCTGCTGGCGTGTCACCGAATCGCAGGCCGCCGCCGTCCATTGGGCGAAACGGCGTCGCGCCGTTGACGCTGGCGGTGATTTCGCCCAGATCGCCTTTGCGCGGCCCGTATTCGTAAACCACGGTGGTATCACGGCCTTCGTAGCGCAGCGCGAACCGATCCGGCGCGGTCTGACGCACACTCACGCGGAAATCTTTCTCGAAATTCTGGGCTAGAATCGTCTCTTCGCGAGTTGGAAATGGTAGCGTGCCCCGACCTGTATTTAGGCCAGCGATCTGTTCGGGCCATGGCTTGAGGTTTCGCTTCGGCTGCTCCGCAAATTGCAGCGGCTTGGTCTCCTCGCGATAGAACGCCAGAGAATCGCAGAAAAAGTAACGCGGCTCCGTGTTGCCGATCTTCGAAATCTCAATGCCCGCCAGAGCCGCCGGCAATGTCATCTCGTGCAACATCGCGGCGCCGACACGGCGATGGATCAGCCACCATTGCTTCCACCGGATATCGGTGAGTGGGATTCGTAGCTCCTTGCCGCCCGCGTCGCGGATCAGCACTGACACGTAGGCGGCCGGAGTTGTCTTGTCGTCTTCCCATCCCCAGCGATTTCCATATCCCCATAACTCGATCGAGTCGAACACATCGGGGATCGGGATCGGCTTCGGCGGCCGGGCGATCACACGGCTTTGCGGGTTCGGACTGGCAAAGACGAACTTCGCCACGTACTTTCCCCACATCTGCTGCTCGCGGCTGCGGCGCAACTCTCCAGTGGCACCGCCATACAGCTCGAGCGTCCAACCGCGCAGGTCTTCGAAGTCCACCAGCGTATGGGGGTTCTCTTCCCGTTGCGTCCACGTCATTTCGTAAGGTTGCTGCCCCACTTGCTGCCAGGGCGCGACTTCATTGATCGCAGGGACAACTTTGTCTGGCGCGGCTGCAACATCGGCCGGGGCCGCTAGGAAAGCTAGAAAGAAAATCCACTTCATATAGTATTTCCAGGTCTGATATTACTATAGAGTGGAGGTGATCTCTTCGATCGAATTTCATCCAGCCGCCCCACGATTTGACCACCCCGAGAACCGCGCATCGCGCCTGCTATGCTGAACTCGACAATGAACGGATGCGGTTAACCGGATGATCTGCACAGGAGAGACATCGCCTGCGAAGCGTCGATTTCAGGTACTTTTTGTTGCTGTGCTGGTCGCTCTTACAGCATGTAAACCGTCCGGCTCTAATCACGCCGCCGCGCCGGACGCCGCCCCGTCACTCCACCCGCTGAACGTCATTTTGGTGACTATCGACACCTTGCGCGCCGACCGGCTGCATTGCTATGGCAACCGCGGGATTGAAACTCCAACCCTTGACTCTGTGGCGCAACATGGCGTGCTGTTCGAGAACGCGGTGGCGCAAGCTCCGCTTACCCCCCCATCCCACGCCAGCATCTTCACGGGGACTAACCCGAACGTCCACCACGTCCGGAATACAGGCGGCTTCGCCTTACCGTCCTCGTCTGTTACGCTGGCCACCATCCTGAAGGCGCAAGGTTGGGACACGGCTGCCTTCGTGGGCGCGACGGTACTGAAAAAAGCCACCGGGTTCGGCCTTGGATTCAATGTCTACGACGATCAGATGCCCAAACCCGAGAGAGGCCAGGAAGAGCGCGAGTATCCAGAGCGGCGCGCGAGTGTGGTTGTGGACCACGCTTTGAATTGGCTGCGGTCCCAGTCCGGAAAGCCTTTTTTCGTATGGGTCCACCTCTACGACCCGCACGAACCTTACGATCCGCCCGCTCCGTTCCGGGAGAAATACCGCAAGAATCTCTACGACGGGGAGGTGGCCTACACTGACCAACAGCTCGGCCGCTTCCTCGATGCCGTCGGAAAGAAGTCGCCTGTGGACAAAACGCTCATCGTCGTGCTGGCCGATCACGGCGAAAGTCTCGGCGACCACGGCGAATTCAACCACGGCGTTTTTCTCTATGACGCTACTTTGCAGATTCCGTTCCTTATATCCGGACCGGGCGTGCCGGCGGGCGTTCGCGTGTCTCAGCAGACCAGAACCATTGACGTCTTGCCCACGATTCTGGAATTGCTTGGTGGCAAACCGCCCGCCATCTGCCAAGGTGTCAGCCTGATGCCCGTCTTTTCGGGCGGGAGCGTCGCGACCACATTTTCTTACGAGGAAACGTTGTATCCGAAGATGAACATGGGCTGGGCTGAGCTGCGTGGCATTCGGACTGCCCGGTGGAAGTACATCCGCGCGCCCAAGCCTGAGCTGTATGACTTGGCGCAGGATCCGGGAGAGACTACCAACGTGATCTATGCCCACCCGAAGGAATCCGGAGAATTGGAAGCGGCGTTGAAGAAGCTGAGCTCTGAAAGCTCGAACGGTGTTGAGAAGGTAGCCAGCAGCCAGGTGGACTCGCATACCTTGGAACAACTGAAGTCGCTCGGTTACCTCTCCGGTGTTGCGCCCAGCGAATTTGAACTGAGCGGAAAGGGACCGGATCCCAAGGATCACATCGCCACTCTCAAGGCCTTTCAGGCCGCTCTGGGGCCGGAAGCGCGCGCGATTCCCGCGGACCGGAAAATCGAAATGTTGCGGCAGGCACTAGCTGGAGATTCGACCAACCCGTCCCTGTATTTCTACCTCGGCGCGGAATATGAGAAAGCGGGCCGTTTCGACCAGGCGATGCTCGTGTATCAAGACGCGCAGAAGCAGAACATCCGTAGCGGCAGGCTGCTATCGCGAATGGGCGACCTTTACTTGCGGGGGGGCAATCGAGACGCTGCCATTTCCGCGTACGAGAAAGCGGCTCAGTTCAATCCTTCCGACGTCGAAAGCCAATCGAACCTGGCGACGGCCTACTTGCAGGAGGGCAAACTTGCCGATGCGGAACGATGTTTCCGGTGGGTCCTCACGGTTGAGGAGTACGCGACCGCTTACAACGGGCTAGGCCTGATCGCCGTTCAGCGACAGGACCCTGCGGCTGCGCGTGTGAACTTCGAGCGGGCCATCGCTCTCGATCCCGACCTGATGGAGGCACAACTTAACCTCGGTCTTATCTACAAGATGGCCGGTGACTTGCCGCGTGCCAGGGTCTGCTTCGAGACGTTCGTGGCCAAGGCGCCCCGCGCACGGTACGCGAAGATCATTCCCCAGGTGAAACAGGAATTGGACGCCATGCGGTAGCGCTGGGCGGTGTGGACGTTTCGCAATCGCCCTGGCGGTTGTTTGCGATTCAGGCCGCCTGAAAGTGCGTTGCAATCAGCTGGACGGTTTCCCAAATCGGTATGTGCCTTGACACGAGAAAAAAAACAGGATATAAGGACTTAGAACTATTTTTATCTCCAAAACAGACGGACTTTTGAGCCTTCTGGGGTAGTGCGCTAGTTCAAGTAGCGCTAGGGTTGGGCTGAAAAGCTCGGAAATGGGGTCCTATGTTTCAAAAACACTTAACGTGTCTTCTTGTCGTTTGTCTTGCCTTGTTCACAACGACTATGTGGGGGCAAGCGGTCGGCACTCTGAACGGAACAGTATTGGATTCAGCGGGCGCTGTGGTGCCTGGAGCAGAGGTTGTAGCCACTGACAACGCCACAGGAGTCGAAACCAAAGCGACTACGACGACCGCCGGAGCCTACACCTTGCCGTACCTTCCGCAAGGGACGTATACGCTTCGCGTCACGATGCCGGGGTTCCGGACGGCGACTGCCGAGAACGTAATTCTGCGCGCCGCGCAGACTCTGACCGTCAACATCAACCTGGAGATCGGTCAGATTAACGAGAAGGTGACAGTCAGCGATACCCCGCCCTTGATTGAAGCGGGCACCGCCGAGATGGGTCACTACATCAACCAGGAAGAGTTCAAGGCGTGGCCTATTTTCACCTCGGACGGCCAGCGGCAGATTCAGGAATTCATATTTGACAGCATGCCGGGCACCACCGGCGGTACCTTCCAGGGGTCGATCAACGGCGGGCAACAATATTCACATGAGATTCTGATCGACGGAATGGCCCTTGGACGAGCCGACCTTTCCGGAGGCAACAACAACGAAATGAGCCCCTCGCTGGACGCCATCGGTGACTTCAAGCTGCAAACCGGCGCGGTGTCGGCTGAGTACAACGGGGGCCAGACGGCAGTGGCCAACTTCAGCATCAAGTCAGGCACCAACGACCTGCACGGGTCAGCGTTCGAATATCTGCAAAACGAGGATTTTAACGCTCTCGATATCGGCGCCACCAAGGCCCGCTATCGTGACAACAACTGGGGGTACTCCGCGGGCGGCCCGGTGTGGATTCCGAAGCTGTACAAAGGCCGCAACCGGACGTTCTGGTTCACGAACTTCGAACATGATAAGCGGAACCAGTTGAATACCTCCGGGTTTGCCACTCTCCCGCCCATGTCCTACCGCACTGGCGACTTCTCGCAGATGCTGAATCCAACTTGGTCGGGCCAGTCGCAGGCCGGAACGGTTATCGCCACTGACGCGCTCGGCCGGCCGGTTGTTTTCAACTCGATTTACGATCCCTCCACCACACGCGTTGGCCCGGGCGGCGCGATCATCCGCGACGTCTTCCCAGGCAACATCATTCCCGCCAGCCGGATCAATCCGGTCGCGGCCGCCATCCTGGGCGTCGGCGTTGCAGATCCGACGACCAGTGCCATGATCCGCAACATACAGACCATCAGTTCCGGACAGCCGTTCTTTGACGAGCACATCTTCGGCATCAAGGTGGACCAGGTTGTCAACGACAAGAATCGCGTCTCATTCTTTTACAACCAGGGCTATCGCGAGCGCAACAACAACGGCGGCGCGAAGTACCTGCCCGTCCCGGGCTCGCCCACCAGTCCCTGGCAGGATCAACTGACGCCCAGCAACATGGCTCGCCTGAGCATCACCTCGACGATTACTCCGACGTTGATCAACAACTTCGGGTTGGGTTACAGCCGCTTCCTGAACCAAAACGGGGCGCCGCTTTACACCGTGAATAAGGACTGGGCGGATAAGATCGGCATTCAGAATACCTCGCCGACGGTCTTCCCGTACTTCGCTTTCAGCGGAGCCGACTACCAGGGCGGAACAATCGCCAGAATGGGCGTGGGCTCATACGGAGCTGGCGCCAACGGCTCCGAAGTCCTCAAGGACGACGCCACTAAAATCTGGGGCCGTCACACCTTCCACTTCGGCTACCAATACACCGTCTACCGTTACGACGAGGAGAATTACTCGGACTCGGGCTACTTCTACTTCAACCCTCAGCAGACCGGTCTTCCCGGCTTCCCGACGCAAACGGGCAATGCATTTGCCAGCTTCATGCTAGGCGCGGTGCAACACGCCAACCACAGTATCAACTCCCTGTGGGACGGTTACCGCATGCCTTACCACGCCACATGGATTCAGGACGACATAAAAATCAGCCCCAAGCTGACCGTTAACGCCGGACTCCGATGGGAGATCATTTCGCCGTTCTACGAACGTACCAACCGTATCTCCTACATCGACATCAGTCAGGCCGATCCGGCCGCCGGCGGTCTCCCAGGTCTGCTCGTTTTCAAGAACCGACCCACGAATACTTACTGGGGAGAAATCGGACCCCGCTTGGGCGTCGCTTACCAGGTCAACAGTAAGACTGTCGTGCGCCTGGGCTACGCCATGATGAACACTCCGCCAATCAACAATAATTGGGGCTTTGGCGGGTTCACCACTGGCTACAGCGCCAGCGTCCCCGTGGCCGCCGGCACTAGCTCCACGGGTTTCATACAAGATCCGGCGATGTACCTGAACCAGCCCTATCCGAGTCTTGGCTACACATTGCCCGACACCAACCCGGCTCACGGCCACTTCAACGCCAGCCAAGCCGCCATACCGGACTCAGACCACCCCGGATATGTGCAGAATTGGAATCTGACTGTGCAGTACCAGTTGCCCTACCAGATGGTCGTGGAAGGAGCCTATGTGGGCAACCATGGCACTCGGGTGTGGGGCTACAACGAACTGGACGTAACGCCCGCGACCAAACTCGCAATGGGCGACACACTCGTTGGCACGGTTGCGGACAACCCTCAGTACACTCCGTACGCCGGCTTCCCCACGAACCTTTCCGTGGCCCAGGCTATACTGCCGTATCCGCAGTATTACGGCGTCAATAACTACACTGCCTTCAACACCAACTCGAACTACAATTCGTTCCAGTTGACCGTGACTAAGCACCTCACACAGGGCCTGGGCTTCCTGGCCGCTTACACATTCTCGAAAACGCTGGGCTACCAGGACAGCAACGGCGCCACGGGTTACGGCGTCCCGCAGGACTACTACAATCGAAAGCTGGAGTATGGCCTCGCTGGTTTCGACCAGCCCCAGAACCTCAAGCTCACCTGGACCTACGACAGCCCATTCGGTAAAGGACGGAAATGGGACCTCAAGAAATTGAATTATGTTTTGGGCGGCTGGCAATTGGCCGGACTCCAAAACTACGCTTCGGGCTTCCCGATCGCCGTGTCCTTCGGCCCCGGGTACAATGTTCCTGCCGGTTTTGGCGCCATCCGTCCGGATGTGTTGAGCTCGGATCTCGCCAACGGTAGCGTGCCTGGCCACGCCGACTACAGCTCTCCGATTCAGTGGATGAACCAGTCCGCCTTCGCTGGGGTGCCCATGTCCAGCCAGGGGGTTCCACTGAGAGTCGGTACCGCTCCCAGGAACCTGAATCTCAGGAGTTACTTCGAACCAGGTGAAACGATGCGCCTGTCCAAGTCTTTCCCCTTCTTGCAGGAGAAGGCCAAGTTCAGGTTTGGCATGACGTTGTCCAACCCGTTCAAACGGCAATACACGTACATCACGGACACCGGCGTTGGCGACTCCGCCTTTGGCCAGGTGCTCGGCGGCGGCGGCGGACGCACTATGCAGTTGGATGGTCGTATCGACTTCTAACTGATTCGCACTTCAGTTCTCCGGAAGCCGCGGCGCGGTGCACGGCTTCCGGATTCTCCAGCTTCGACCTTCACTCTTTCACCCACTTCCCTGCAACGCGATCATGTAGACTCTTAGACTCGCGAGGACGTTTGTGACGGAGAAGTCATGGCACGGGTGTGTGTGGATCGCGACGGCATCCACGGCCCTGCTTGGCCTTGGGTTCTGGGCAGGCGCGCAGCCAACGGCAAGCGTTCTGCCGATCCGCTTCCGCAATGTGGCGGCGAGTGCCGGTATCGACTTCGTACTCGAAAATAGCGCCACGCCCGAGAAACAGATCATCGAAACCATGCCCGGTGGTGTGGTGGCGTTCGATTACGATGGCGACGGCCTGGTGGACATTTTCTTCACCAACGGTGCGGCCGTCCCTTCGCTCGAGAAGAATCACGTCAAGTTCAGAAACCGGCTCTTTCGCAACCTTGGCGGCATGAAGTTCAAGGACGTGACCGACGAAGCCGGCCTTGCCGGAGCGGGCTATTCGATGGGAGCGGCCGCGGCAGATTTCGATAACGACGGCCATGTGGACCTCTTTGTCGCCGGTGTGCGCTCCAATCATCTGTATCGCAACCTCGGCAACGGAAAATTCGAAGACGTGACCGCCAAGGCCGGCATCCGCAGCGATGGGTGGTCCATTACCGGCGGGTGGCTCGATTACGACAACGACGGGCGGCTCGATCTGTTCGTGGTCAATTATTTGAACTGGTCGCCTGAGAATCCGCCATATTGCGGCGATCCAACGAAGGCGCGGGCGTATTGCCATCCGCGGCTCTACGAGGGTCTCCCGAACACGCTTTATCACAACCGTGGCGACGGCACCTTCGAAGACGTCTCCATGAAAGCCGGCATTGGGCAGCACGTAGGGAAAGGCATGAGTCTCGCTATCGCTGATTACGATCAGGACGGCTTCCCCGATGTGTTCGTCACCAACGACAAGATCGAGAACTTCCTGTTTCATAACCTGCGGAACGGCACGTTCGAGGAAGTTGCCCTGGAGACCGGCGTGGCCCTTCCCATCCACGGAAAAGGGGTCTCTGGGATGGGTGCAGACTTCCGGGACTACGATAACGACGGCTTGCCGGATATCACGTTCGCTGCCCTGGCTGGAGAGACCTTCCCTTTGTTCCACAACGAAGGCAAACGAGGCTTTCGAGATGTGAGCTACAAGAGCCGCATCGGACCGCTCAGCAACGAGCGTAGCGGTTGGAGTCCCGCGCTCTTCGATTTCAACAATGATGGATGGAAAGACCTGTTCGTTTCCTGCGCCCACGTCAACGACACGGTGGAAGCTTTTGAGGCCGCTAAGTACCGCTTGCCGAATGCGGTGTTCGCCAACGCGGGCGACGGTACGTTCCGGGACTATTCCGCGGATGCTGGAGCAGATTTCCAGGCGCCGGGCGTCCACCGGGGTGCAGCATTCGCCGACTTCAATAACGATGGCAAAGTTGACGTGGTGGTGAGTCTGATCGGCGGTCGCGCCGAGCTTTGGGAGAACGTGAGTCCAGTGGACAACACCTGGCTTGACGTGAATCTTGTGGGCACGAAAAGTAATCGCGACGGCATCGGTGCGCGCCTGCGCGTTGGAAACCAGTGGAATCAAATGACGGCAAACAGCGGGTATGCTTCTTCCAGCCACACACCGGTTCACTTCGGTACCGGCAAGGCCACGGAGGTCAGTCTCGATATCTTCTGGCCGAGCGGAATCAAGCAGAAGGTCGAGAAAGTCCGCACAAATCAGACGGTCACGGTTCGTGAGCCAAAGGAATGATGCGCAGGGCTGCGCGCGTCATGGCGGCGTGATGCGATCGTCATCCTCTTTCGTTGCCTCGCGGCGCTTGAGAATCTCACGGTACTCGCGCAGCACCGCTGCCGATCGTTCCGGCTTTCCGGCAGATTGACACGCGCGTGCCAACTGGTAATGGCGGCTGCCGTCGGCATCGTCCGCGATCGCTCGTTCGAGTTGCGGGATCGCCCGTTCCGCTTCCCCGGCTTCGAGATACGCTTCGCCGAGCGCGGCTCGCGCATCCAGAAGGTTTCCGTCAAGCCGCACCGCTGCCTCGAGATACGGGACGGCCCGCCGCGCGTCCCGCGTACCGCCAAGCGCCACACCATACAGGAAGTTGATTCGTGCCGACGACGGCTCCCGCGTTATCGCGTCTCTGAGCACCGGTAGCACGGAAGCGCAATCGTTGTTGCGGCACGAAGCGAGCGCCAGTTTCTGCGCAATCTGGGTGTTTTCGGGGGCGAGTTTCAGCGCCTCTCTCCATGCAGCGGCCGCTTCCGGCCATTGCCCACTTCTCTCATCCACCTGCGCCGCGGCCTCAAACCTCTCCCGTGAAGGCGGAAGCTCCTGTAATCGCGCATAGGCCTGCTGTGCCAGGCTCAGGAACACTCGCGCCTGCCAGTAGATCTCGTTAGGCGTTGACGCAGAGGCCGTCGCAATTTCACGCAATCGTCCAGCGGCGAATTCGCATTCCGGCGAGGGACTCGAGCACGCGAGCGCAGCGACCTGCTTCTGTCTTTCCGCCATCGCCCAGTCAGGATGGTCCGTCTTCTCATAGATCAGAGCCACAGATTCGTGCACCCCCGGGAACGAGGGGCGGGCAGCGAGGGCTTGCCGGTATTGTTGCAGCGCACGCGCAAACTGCTTGCGTGCTACTTCAAAGTCGCCGTTGAGGGCCAGAAATTCCGCCGAGTGCGGGGCGGCGCTTTGCAGCCGGTCGTACGCCGCGATGGCTAGCGCTTCATAGGACCGGTCCAATCCGAGGAGAACGCGCGGGTTGTCGAGCATCACGCGTCCGATCTGTTCGTACCGGGCGGCAGCTTCCGCATACCGCTCTTGAGCCAGCATCGCATCCGCCAGCATCATGCCTGCATTCGGATCTTCGGGACGTAGATCCAACGCTTTTTGCAGCGCTGTTGCAGCACTCGCGGAATCGCCCAGCTCGAGTTCGCTTGCCCCCAAAAACAACCACGCCGAAAAAAGCTTCGGCTGGAGCTTCAGCACCGCATCGCACTCTTTGATTGCATCGCGGTAAAGGTGGGCTTTGTACTGAGCGATGGCTAGATTGACTCCGAATGACGGGTCTCGCGGAGACGCCGCCGCGAGTTCGCGATAAAGCGAAATGGCCTCAGCCGGTTTCCCGGCCTGCATCAACTCATTTGCCCGCTGCCATTTTTCGGCCGTGTCGCCGGGCTGCGCCACGATCGAAGACGGTCGACCCAAGAGAACGCAACCAACGAGGATGCTGATGGCGCCGATGGACCATCCCCGGAAGAAAGACATACTCACATTGTCCACCCAGCCGACTTCGCGGAGAGCCGCTATCGTAGGTGATAGGCGAATGCTGGCGGCTCGCATTCGAGGACTGCCGATCCATCCTGCGACTTCAGCGGAATCCGGCGAATCGAGTTTCCATCTTCATCGAGCGCCTCAGCTTCGCGCGGATGATTCGTCGCCCACGGCAGGGTTGTCAGATCGAGACGAGCCGTAAACGTGCCGCTCTCAGGCAACGGAGTCAGCATGCCATCCCGAGTCAAGCGGAATCCGTCGCGGTAAATAGCGGAGGGTGAACTCGCCCATTCGATCACCTTCCCCTCGCGGCGCTCTATGGCGGCTTCAACCGCCCCAAGAGCATCGCGGATATGCGCATAGAATCCGTACTGCGGGAGTGTATGTCCGGCAACCGCCCAATCCGTTTCTCCTCGATTGACCCATACCTCCGCGCCTCCCGCCCATATCACGTGTTGTCGATGAATGTCGCCATCGAACTCGAATGCTTCCATCCTCCGCAACGCGAGCGCGCGCATGAGATCATGCAGAAGCCAGTACTTTCGAACCACATTGCGGCTGAATGCGTCCGCAACCATCGCGGGATGGCCGCTCAGGACCTCGGTGGTGATGTAGTCGTTGCTATAAATACCGTGCGCCGCCTCGTCGAGTCCAGCGGCGTAGCGGTCCGGGTAACCGGCACCGTGAAGGACGAAGCGGTCGTGATGCGCGGCGTCGAACCATGGCACGCGCTCCGCGTCAGCACACGGTATCTTCCAGGTGAAACCGGCAGTGCTCGCCGCATCCACGCGCAGGTGCTGCGCCTGTGCACCGTCCAGCCAGCCAATCAACTGGTCGTGTCCGGCCTCGGAAATCTGGGGCGCATCATCGCCAAGAAAATTGCGAATCCAAGCGAATGTTTCGCGCCATGTGTCTCTTGTGGCCAGGCCACTGACATATCGGCCATCGGGCATCCAGTAGTCGTAGGGCGCCATGGACGACCAGACGTCGATGAAGTAGGCGCTGGGATGCAGGTTGTCACGGATAAGGCTTAGGTTGCGTTCGACGAAGGGTGTCAACTGGTCGGGGCGAAAACGATACGATTGGGCTTTGAACTCCGCGCGAAACCACGCCTTTTTCGGTTCCCCATTGCGCTCGAAAGCAATTTTTTCATAGCTAAAGCCATCCGCATCCGGATAGAAATCGATGTAATTATCGTGCGGTGCGAATAAAACCTTGTTTCGGCGGCATAGTTCGACCAGTTTGACGAATTCGTCGAGGGTGCCGCCTTCCGGATTTGGCGGATAGACGTCGGGGAGCCGGTAGTCGTAGCCCCACCGCTGCCAGTTGTGCCAGACAACCGCGGAATCCGTCAGGCCGTAACGAAACGCGCGTTGGAGGGCTTCCTCAGCCTTGTGAAAACCGCTCTCAAAACTCCAGAGGTCGAACACGAAGCGGCCCGCGAGCTTGGAAACGCCTTCCGCTGGTCGCATGCCGTTCATCTCCGGCCACTGCTTGATGGCCGGTTCCCAAACTGTCCGCGCCGGAATTATCGATATGGTTTGAGACTGCGCGGCCGAAAGTGAGCATATGTGCAAGGTGGGGTCAACCTCGATCGCGAGCGGCGGCACGTCAGTGGCTTGGAGGATCGAGGCACCGTTCTCGAAATCGAATCCGGCAAAGGATGTTGCCAAATGATGCCCGTCGAATCCGAGTGTGAATGCTGACGGCTTTACGATTACGTTTCCAGGCCCCAGGTATACACGAGTGGGAGGGCTGCTCCATTGGCCGAGGCTCGCCTGATCGATGTGAAAATCCAGCCACGGTTTCGCTGCCGGTGTGTTTTCAAGCCAGAACCGCGTCCGCAAAGCCGGGCCTGACACTGATGCTTCACCGAGCAAATCGTAATCGCCCGCCCACGTTCGGAACCGATGGCGCACCCGATAGCGGCCGCTCGTGCTCTCGTCGCGGAGTTCGATCAATTGGCTCGCGGAGTTCCAGGCGTCCACGTCATCGTCGATAACCCGCACGTGAAATCCGTGAAAGAACAGTTGTTTTGGACCACTGCCGAGTGCAAATGTCGCATCCAGCAGTCCACGCCGGCCGGGCCACAAACGGATTTCGTAACCTTCGGAAGTACTGCCGAGCAGGCGGGCTCCAGCCTCAGATTCAGGTGGAAAAGACGACGGCTTCTGGGGGAGCCCGGAAATCAGTGTAGGCTCCGACCAGAGCGCCTCGGTGTTCGCCTCGCTCCGCGTCTCAAGTTGCAGGAGAATGCTCTGGCCGGCAAAGCGGTCGAGATCGACTTCCTCGGAATGCCACGAACATGTGTCAACCGTATGCTCGAAGAGCGTGTCGCCGGCACCCGGGCTGTCAAAAGGCGCAACGACCACGCGGAAGATGGCAGTACCGGAATCTCCGATGGCAGTCCCGAACGCAAGCCGGAGCGGCTTAGTATCAGGAAGGGCCAGCGGGTATTCGATTTTGGTTCCGTCGATCCTTTCGCGAAAAGACGGACCTCGCTTTCCCAGTTGCATGGCAATCGCATGGCGCAATTCGCCGCGTCGCACGCTCCGGTCAAAGGCAACGGCGGGTGCCGACTGGAACATGTCGTCCGCCGCGACGCGAGTTCCCATACTTGCGCATGTGCTCACTTCGCGATGAACCGGAAGCCGCTGAAGGCCGAGGGCCGCGTTTGCCGGTACAGGAACGGGTTTCCACTCCACCGGCAGTTCGCCCCTCGGTGGATTGGCTAGCCTGCCTTCCATGATGAGGATCGGGTGCGCCGTGTAGTGCCGGCCCTCGTGATCAAATTCGGCATAGGCATGAATCGGGTAATCGGCGTTGTAAAGTTTCGAAGCGGCCGTTACTTGAAAGTGCAACTCTGCGCTTTGCCGTGCGGGCGCGCGGAAGTCGGCCATGGAGGGCTCGACCTTCCAGCCTTCCATGACGCCCAAACGAAGTGTTCCGGTCAGAGAAGCGTCACCCGCGTTCGAAAGAGTCACTTCGACAATCATCGCGATCCCTGGTCGCGTGAGCTGCACTAGCCCACCGGCACCGTAACTGCCTATAGAGGGATCGTGAATGCGCGCTGTAAGGGGACCAGCGGTATCGACCGGCGGATTATACGCATTACCGGCGACGGCAAATGTCAGCAGCAGCGCGGTGGAACCTAGCCTTCGCATGGTAGGAGCCGGAGTTATTATACATGGGTGAATGGATCTTTCAAGATGCACGAGTCTGATTTTGGCGAGTGCGGCGAGCTGATGGCATGAAATGAGACGCCGTGAATTTATTGCGGGCGCAATGAGCGGTTTTGTGACTGCTCTACCTTCTGCCGAGAGCGAGGCCGCCACGCTACCCACGTCCGCCCATGGGCTGCACTTCGATAGTCCGGCCACTACATGGGACGAGGCGCTGCCGTTGGGCAACGGCATGCTAGGCGCGCTGCTGTGGGGCGATGGCAATCCGTTGCGAATTTCACTAGACCGCGCCGATCTCTGGGATTTGCGGGCTGTCGAGGAGTTCCACTCCGCCGAATATTCGTTTGAGCAGATGCGAAGCTGGCATGAGGCCGGGCGTGTAGCCGATCTCCAGCGTCTTTACGAAGCCCCTTACGAACGACCAGCACCAACCAAGATTCCCGCAGGCCGGATCGAGATCACCCTCGGCGGCACGCCTGTGTTTCGCAGTACCGATCTGTCCCTGGCCGACGCTACCGCAAGCACCACGTTCGCAAATGGAGATCGCGCCGAGGCGTTCGTTCACGCCACACAACCGGTGGGCATGATACGGCTCCGCACGACCAAGGAGGTAGTGGCACACCTCGTCGTGCCGCCATTTGCAGGTCAGGTGAATACTGCCGCGGACGGCGGAATCACGGCAGGCGACTTGGCTCAGTTGCGATATCCGGCGCCGGTAAAATCTGCCGGTGACGGCTGGCTTGCTTACAGCCAGACGGGAGTTGAAGGCTTTCAGTTTGCGGTTTTCGTAGGGTGGCGAAAAGCGGAAAGGCAGTGGACGGCCGCATGGTCTGTGGCATCGAGCTTCGAGGGAAGCGAGCCTCTGGCGGTTGCCCGGCAACGCGCGGAAGATGCCCTGACCAGAGGTTATGAAAGAACATGGGCGGCGCATCGTGTTTGGTGGCATGACTATTGGAGCCGATCCTCGGTCCGGGTGCCGAACTCGACTATTGAAAAGCAGTGGTACCTCGACCAGTACAAATTTGGCTCGGCGAGCCGGCGTGGTGCTCCGCCGATCAGCTTGCAGGGCGTTTGGACCGCCGACAATGGCGGGCTGCCTCCCTGGAAGGGCGACTATCATCACGACCTCAATACTGAGCTGTGTTATTGGCCTTGCTATTGCGGCAACCATCTGGACGAGGGCCTGAGCTACCTCGACTGGCTGTGGAAGACCCGAGACGCCGCATTTGACTGGACACGGCGTTTCTATAAACTGCCGGGCTTAAATGTGCCGATGACCGCCGATCTCAACGGCAACCAGATCGGTGGCTGGAGACAATACACGCATTCGGCTACCACGGCCGCGTGGCTCGCGCATCATTTCTATTTGCATTGGAAATATAGTGCCGACCGCCAGTTCCTATCGGACCGGGCATACCCTTACCTGCGCCGCGCCGCGGAATTTATTGAGGCTTTTACCGCGACCAAGGACAAGGAAGGCTATCGCACACATCCCTTAAGCGCATCGCCGGAGATCAACGACAATCGGCCGGAGGCCTGGTTCCCGTCCGTGACCAACTACGATCTTGCGTTGGAACGCTGGCTGATGGGTGCGACCGCAGAACTGGCGGGAGAACTCGGCCTGGATCAGGAAGCAAAACACTGCCGGGCCACGCTCAAGCAGTTTCGTGATTTCAGCGTGGGAGATGACGGCCGCCTCCTGGTGGCGAAGGATTATCCGCTGAAGGAGTCCCACCGGCATTTTTCCCACCTGATGGCGATTCATCCCTTGGGATCGATCGATATGGAGGATGGCGCGGCAGCACGACGAATGATTATGGCCTCTCTCGCCGATCTCGACCGGCTTGGCAGCGGTTTTTGGTGCGGCTACAGCTTCGCCTGGCTCGCTAGCATGGCGGCACGGGCGCGGGACGGTGAGAAAGCCGCCAGGGCACTGGAAGTTTTCGCCACGGCCTTCACGCTCCGCAACAGCTTCCATGCGAATGGCGACCAATCGGGGAAGGGCTACTCCAAATTCACCTATCGCCCTTTTACGCTCGAGGGCAACTTTGCCGCTGCGGCCGGGTTGCAGGAAATGCTGCTGCAGAGCCATCGCGGCACGATCCGGATCTTTCCGGCGATCCCGGCCGGCTGGAAGGACCTCTCGTTCACATCGCTAAGAGCGCAGGGAGCCTTTCTGGTTTCCGCGGAGCGCGCCGGTGGTGTGGTGACGCAAGTCGAGATCGTTGCGGAAGCCGGAGGACAGTGCCGGCTTGTTTCTCCTTTCGACGGCAACGTCGTCTCCTTCCCGCTGCGAAAGGGAGAGAAGAGAGTCTTCACTCTATGAACTTAATACTGATCTTCATGCTGGCTCCCGTTCTATGCGCGCAAGTCGCGGGCCAAGCGCCACATCCTCAGACTTACTACGTCGATAGTTCCCAGGGCGATGATGCCAGCAACGGGCTCTCCGCTCGAAGCGCTTGGAGGACTCTCGACAAAGTCAACGGTGCTGTCTTCCGGCCAGGGGATAAGCTCCTTTTCAAGGCCGGCACCGTATATAGCGGCCAACTCCAGCCACAGGGGTCGGGCACCCAAACTCAGCCAATCGTCGTCGATATGTTCGGGCAGGGCGATAAGCCTCTAATCGCCGCCGAGGGGAAATTCCATGAAGCGTTGCTGCTCAAAAACCAGGAGTATTGGGAAGTCAACAACCTTCAATTCACGAACACAGGAACCACCCGAGAACCGTTCCGCTACGGAGTGCGGGTCATGTCCTGGGACTACGGCACGGTCCACCACGTCCAGTTGAAGAACCTGTTCGTGCATGATGTGAATGGGTCGCTCGTCAAGAAGGATCGCGGAGAAGGCCACGGCATCGTTTGGGAAAACGGCGGTACCAAGGTGAAGAGCCGTTTTGACGGACTGATGATCGAGAACTGCCGTCTGTTACGTACGGATCGCAACGGCATCTGCGGTTTTGCGGCTTATTCGAAGAGCCCAGATAAGTGGTTCCCCAGTTTGAACGTAGTCGTGCGGAACAACTTGCTCGAGGACATCGGCGGCGACGCCATCAAGGTGTGGGGCTGCGACAGGGCGCTGGTGGAGCACAACATTGTGCGTGGCGCGCGGCGGAGATGCGATGACTATGCGGCCGGTATCTGGCCCTGGAGTTCGGACAACACGTTGATCCAGTTCAACGAGGTCAGCGGCGTGAAGGGCATGAAGGACGGCGAGGCTTTCGACTCCGACGGCTTTTGCACCAACACGACGTTCCAATATAACTACTCGCACGACAATGATGGCGGTTTCATGCTGATCTGTTGCACGGCGAGCGTAGGCACGGTGGTGCGCTACAACATCAGCCAGAACGACCACCAACGCCTCTTTCACATGGCCGGTCCGATTAAAGACATTGCAATCTACAACAACGTCTTCTACATCGGAAGAGGAATCGACATCCACATGTTTCTGTGGTCTGAAGAGCGCGCCGTGTGGCCTGACAACACCGCCGTCTCCAACAACATCTTTTACGCGGAAGGCACCGGCAGAAGCAGTGAGGGATTGCACCGGAAACAACTGGATGACGGCACTTACGTGACTCGCCCGGGTACTGGCAGTGCCACCCGGCTGGTATTTACGAAAAACGTTTTCTTCGGGAACTTTCAGGATGTCCCCGCCGATTGGAGAACCAACTCGTTCGATCCGCTGCTCGTGAAACCTGGGAGCGGTGGGGAAGGACGGGCGTCACTCTCAGGTTACTTGCTGCGAGCCGGGTCGCGATGCACAGGCGCAGGTGTGCCCATCGCTAACAACGGCGGCCGGGACTTCTGGGGCAATCCGTTGCCCGAAGGCAAGATGCCGTCCGTTGGCGCACACGAGAAGCAGGCACCAGGCCAGTGATCCAAATGGGGGCGGCTCTCTTTGTGCGCCCACGAGCAGGCTCACCCGCAAACGCCTGAGCAGATCGCGCCGGCCTTCTGAGTCGAGATCGACAGGGCTACGGTTAGCTGTCTTCTGAGTGTTCATTATCGGCCGGAACCGGTTTAGGAAAAAGAGTTTCTGAAAGCCAGGTTGCCAAAAGATCCAGACGGTTGGTTGGCGTCCTACGCCTGGGTTCAGTAGGATGGATCAATCGGATAGCGGCATGAGGGACACGGTCAACTGCGGCAGCGCGACGATCAGCCGCAGGCGGGCGCTAGGTGCCGTACCGGTTGTGTTGTGCCAGGCGTGCCGGCGGGTGCACAGCAGTAGCGCCCCTTCGATCGTGTTCACGCGCGTACCGCAGGCGGACCCGGCAGGATCCGCTCGCAACGACATTATCGAAGGCCGAGTGAACGGAGCATCGGCCGGCGAGAAGATCGTCCTATACGCAAAAACCGGGAAATGGTGGGTGCAGCCGCTAATTGATCAGCCCTTGACGGACCTCCGTCCGAATTTCACCTGGACCAACGCCACGCACCTCGGCACGCACTACGCGGCGCTGCTTGTAAAAGAGGGCTACCGTCCCCAAACCGCGCTGGACTCGCTGCCCCAACCGGATGACAACATTCTCGCTATGGCAGTTGTGCCGGGTGCTGCGCAGCCTCCCTCGCACGTCGCCGCTTTCGGCGGCTACCAGTGGCGCTTGCGCGACGCACCGAGCAACCGCGGCG